>SXGS01311820.1_pt1 | contig 12881 bp, 5 predicted proteins | sample 3174681 | NCBI WGS metagenome assembly SXGS01 (sample SAMN11356861, study PRJNA531348) | freshwater metagenome | isolation source: freshwater sample F1-80 | place: China: Fuxian Lake, Yuxi | collected 2017-12-25
CCAGCCAGGCGCCGCGGCTTGGGATCAGCTTGCCGTAGCACAGTCGCCGACCAGTGGTGGGATCCTCTTCCAGGGTGAAGTACACCCCTGGCGACCGCACGAGCTGGCTCACCACAACGCGCTCGGCGCCGTTGATGATAAACGTGCCGTTGGCGGTCATCAGCGGGAAATCTCCCATGAAGATGACCATCTCTTTGCGCTCGCCGGCCGCGTCCCCCGACTTGATGTCCAACCGCATGCGGACGCGCAGCGGAGCCGCGAACGTCGCGTCGCGGTCCTTGCACTCGGCCATCGTGTACTTCGGATCGGCGAACTCCGGCTCCGAGAAGCTCAGGGACATGGTGCCCTGGAAATCCTCGATCGGGGAGATCTCTTCGAAGATGTCCGACAGACCGGAGGTAGTGGCTACACTCTCATCTCCGGCGTCGACCGCTTTGCGCATCCGTTCCTGCCAGCGCTGGTTGCCGACGAGCCAATCGAAGCTCTCGGTTTGCAGGGCAAGCAGATTCGGCACGTCAAGCGGCTCGTGAATCTTTGCGAATGAAATACGCCGGGTTGCACCATCCGTGCTGTCAGCGTTGTTAGCGGTTTCGTTATTAGAGGCGCTTGAGGCGACCAAGAGGGATCCTTCCACAGACCTTCAGGCTTTTCTGCGTCTCCCTGCGGCCGGAGAACCGGCGCTACCGCACTGCACACGCTGCCGAAGACGACTGCGTGGCGAGCCCACCGCTATATGAAGGCTGAGGGTAAACAGGGAAGATGCGAATATTAAGAATAGCTGATGCTTCCAAATATGTCCAGCCCATCAGAGTACGCCCCGGACTGCCGCTTGCGCAAGGTCTTAATCAAGCGAGTTACCTGCTGATTGCCTGACAACTTCTCGGCCGGACAAGTGTCCTTGCCCCGTCCCCCGCCCGTCCAATTCGCAGGTTCGGTGGGCAGGGACGTCCCTGCCCACCGAAACCCCTGGGTGGACGGGCAAGGCGGATGCCGGGGCCGGGCCGGATGCGGCAGCGCAGCGCGGCGCTTTCAGAGCCTGACGCCGGCCCGGACCGCTTCGGCTTCTTCCCGGCGACCTGCGGATTCGAGCAGATCGGCGAATTCGACGCTGATCCCGCTGTGCGCCGGGCTGCCTTCCGGCAGCCGCTCCAGCGCGGCCCGGAAGGCGGTGAAGGACTCCGCCAGGCGGGATTCTTCAGCGAGCACCCGGCCGACCGCCAGTTCGGACATCGCCGCAGCCTGCCCGTCGCCGAGCGCGGCGAAGGCGTCAGCCGCAGACAGCAATTCGGCCACGCCTTCGGTGATCCGGCGCAGCGACAGCAGCCCGCGGCCTTTCGAATCATGCAGGTCGGCGACATTCCACTCGGCTTCTTGCGCGCCGGCCAAGCCGATCGCTTCGTCGAACTCGGCCAGGCCGGCCGGGTCGCCGAACCTGGATTTGGCCCGGGCCGAAATGTCCAGCGCCTGCACCACCAACTGCGGAACCCCGGACTCCCGGGCCGCCGCCACCGCGATCTGGGCGACTTCCAAAACCTCCTCGTCCCGGGCGCCGATCAACAACTGGGCCAGATCGATACCGGCCATCGCCAGCACATCGGAGTTCCCGACCGAGCCGGCAAGCTGCATCGCGGTGCTCCAGCTCCGATACGCCTCGCCGCCGAGCCCGGCGGCATTGGCCGCACGGCCGTGCCAGAGCAGGGTCATCGCGATCGAGCCGGGGTCCTCGCCGGCCGCCTCCTCGCGCTCCCGGACGCCGTCGAAAGTCTCCATCGCGAACTCGCTCTGGCCATTCCACAGCTGGTACTGCGCCAACTTGAAATCGATCGCGGCGCGTTGACCGGGCTCCGATTCGGCCAGGGCCGCGTGCCGGGCAGCCTGTTGCGCGCGTTGCGCCGCAACATCGTCCTGTCCGGCGTCGCTGTACAGCGCGGCGGCGAGCATCAGGGAATCGATGACGCTGTTCCGGGCCCCAGCCTTCAGGCAAAGATCCGCCCGCTGGTCGGCGAGTGCGGCGCCCGCCTGGAATTCGCCCTGGCGGCCGTGCAAGCGGGCCCGGGCGCGCAACGCGGCCGCGGCATAGGGGGCGGCCAATTGGCCGGACGCCAGGGAAGCATCCAGCAGACCGGCTGCTTCGGCCAGCAACGCCGGCTCGCCGGTCGCCGCATAGAGGCTGCCGAACATCGCGGAGACGGATTCCCGCTGCAGGCCATCGCGCAATTCCGGAACCGCGGCCAGAACCGTCCGGCTCACCGCAACCGCGTCGTCCGCCCGGTCGGCACCCCACAGCTTGAGTACCAGAGGGTAGCCGAGCGCCACCACCGCTTCGGCATCGGGCTGCTGCTTGGCGGACTCGAGCTCGGTCTGCAACCGCGCTTCGTCCGTTTCCAGCTCGGCCCGGCCGAAGAGCAGCAGGCCCAGCCGCTGTTCGACGTCGGCAAGGTAGGCCAGGCCCTGCGCGCGGCGGAAGCCGCCGAGCCGGCTGAGCGCTTCGACCGCCGCGGCATCCCGGTCCAGGCCCGCCAGGCTCGTGACCAGCAAACCCGCGGCACGCGCGCCGAGCCATGGATCGTGGGCCAGCTCGACGGCGCGCTCCGCAGCGCTGATCGCGGCCTCCGGGTCCTCCAGCAGGCCGGAGGCGACATAGGCCCGTTCCAACCATGCCTCCGCAGTCTCCGGCTCGGCTGCCGCGGGCAAGTTCGCCGCGACGAAGCTCTGCCCGTCCAACGGCACCGGATAGCGTTCGGCACCCAGGGCGCGCATCGCAGCCAGCTGACCGGCGTAGTGCTGATTGCCGTTGCGCTGGTCGAAAGCCTCGGCAAGCCCGGCCGCTGCCGACCAACTCGCCGCGGCCAGGCCGGACACCGTGAAGCCGCCGTCCTGGCTGCCCAGGATCGGCTGCAGCTGGTCGGCGTCCGCGGCACGCACCGGCAGTTCGGCGTGCCCTGCGGCGGCGACCGCGTCGAGCAGTACCCCGTAGCCCAGCAAGGCGTTGAAACGCCGGCCCAGATCCAGGGGGTCCTCCGGCAGCAGGTGGATCGACCGTTCCACGATGCCCAGGCCGCGGGCCTCATTCCCGGTCACCGCGCAGAACACCTGATGGTGCCAGAGCATCGGGAAGCTGTCCGGCCCCCGCATCGCCATCCGGTAGGCACGCAAATGCGCGGTTTTGGCATCGTCCAGGCGACCTGCCCGGAGCAGCCTGAGCAGCGAATTCGATTCGCAGAACTCCGGCTCGTCGGCGCAGCTGAGGTTCTGCTCGATGATTTCGTCGTAGCTCGCCAGAGCCCGGTCCGGCTGCCCGGCCGCCGCGAAGAACTCGACGTCTTCGGAGCGCACACAGGCTTCGCAGTGGCTGTAATCGTCTCTGGGGATCGCTTCACGTTGGCTTCGGAACTCCTTGGCCTCGGCCAATCGTCCGGTGATCGTCGCTGCGGAAAACCTGGCTTGCCAAACTCCGGAGAGCCCGACCCCGGCCGCCCGGTACCGGTCCTCCATCTCCTGGAGCATTTGCTCCAGCTGGCCGAGCGAGAACACCGGGTTGGCGCTGAGGTGGCCGGCCATGTGCTTGAAATACCAGAGCAGGTCGTAGCTGTCCACGCGGTACGGGAACCGGACCGGATCTGCGTCGTGCATACCGAGGCACCAGGTGAATGCGGTCAACCCGGCTTCGGTGTCTCCCACCATCGAGGCCGAGGCGATCAGGTGCAGTCTGCTCAGATAGGCCAGGTCCTCGGCACCGGCCGCGTCCGCCGCCGAGACTGCGGCCTGCACCAAAGCGATCTCTTCCGGCCCGTAGGGCATCTCGGCACTCTGGTCCAGCAAGTCTTGGGCTTCTTGGCGGCTACTCACAGGCTCTCCTCACGGGCTGTCATGGGCTGGTCGGGGTGGAAGTTCACCGGCTCGGCTTCAGCGGATCGGGCCGAAATCCGGACTGACCGAAAGCTGGATCAGATCGCTGAGCGAACCGCTGAGCAGTTTGCGGTCCACGGCGGCGAGCGGCCGGTGCCCTTCCAGCATCGCCTGGACGTAGAGCAGCCGGACCGTGCGTTCGAAGACCAGCTCATCGTCGACCCCGGCGAGTTCCCGGGTCAACGGGTTGGCCCAGTTGAGGCACAACCGGCTGCGCAGCCGATCGTCGTCGGGCTTTTTGCCGTTCGAGCCCAATTGCTCGTCGACATTGGCCATGATCCCGGCCCAGAAACTCGGCGCGACGTCGCTGGCTTTGCTCCGCTCGATCCGACGGAGTACTTCCGGGTCCGCGACGTACAGCGCCGGCAAGTGCTCGGGATTGAAATTCCGGACTGAAACTTTGCAGGCGGCCTCGGCCAGCGCTCTCTCGGCACGCCGTTCCAGTTCGGCCGTGGCGTCCCGGTCGGCGAGCGCCGGCGCGGCCAGTTCGTCGAGCACCTCGGCTACCCGGATCCGTTCCACCTGGATCTGCGGGCTCAACTCCGGGAGCCGACGGATCAGCTCGGATTCATAGGCGTAGCCGCCGTTGAGCACCGGCATTCCGGGCGGCACCACCGCGGCGATCTGCCGGAACTCGTCGGTGGTCTCGGTGTACCGCAGGGTGCCGCCGGATTCCAGCAGGGCACGGATCGGCATCCGGCCGGCCGCGGTCTCCACGCTGAGCCAGGGCACGATCACCGCGGCGAGCTCGTCGTCGTGGAGGGACAGGGCGCGCAGCGAGAGCTGGTGCACGGAAAGGAACTGGTCGAACCGGCGTTGCTGCGTGGTGGCCAACTGCACGATCCACCGCTTGAGGGTTTTGCCGAGCTCTTCCCGGGTGAACTCCAAGGAAGCATCCTCGACGAGCTGCTCCCGCGAGGCAGTGGGCTGCAATCCGTCGGTGTCCAGGATGCAGCGGACGAAGAAGGCCCAGTCCGGAAGCAGCGAATCGATTCGTTCGCCGAGCAGCATCCGGCCCAAGTACACCCGGTTCGCCTGGTGGGCAGACGGCGGCGGCGCGGTGGGCAGCAAATACGCGATGCCCCGGGTGCCGGTGCCCGGGATATCGAGCGGAATCCAGTCCAACGGCGTGGCCCCGAGGAGATCGGTGCCCAGCGCGAGGATCTCCTCGGGCGGGCCGGCCGGGTCCAAGAAACTGGCTGCTTTGTTGATCGGTTCCCCGGCGACGCTGATCCGCAATGCCAAGTATTCGCCGAAATGCGCGGCCAGCCGGCGGATGTTGCCCGATTCGATGATCGCCGCTTCGGTGGCTCGCGGCCGCAAATAGACCGTGGTGCCGACCGGCAGCACGGCGTGGTCTCCGTTTTTTCCGTCCGGCGCCGGATCATCCAGGCTGCGCAGCGTGAAGGAGCCTTCGGTGGAACCGATCCACTCCACCGGCCGGCTTCCGGAGGCGCTGCGTGAGACCACCCGGATTTCATCGGCAATCAGGAAGCAGCTGAGCAAACCGATGCCGAATTGGCCCAGGAAGTCCTCCCGGCGCAAGTTCAGCACGCTGTCCCGCTTGGAGCTGCGGCCCACGGTGGCGAGCAGTTGCGTGGCTTCGTCCAGAGTGAGCCCGACGCCGTTGTCCCGGACGGTCAGCAGCTCGCCGTCGCTGTCGATCTCCAACCGGCCCTCGGGAGCTGCCGGGTCCTGCAATCTGCGCGCGGCCACCGCATCGACGCCGTTTTGCAGCAATTCGCGCAGGAACACCTGGGGTGAGGAGTAGATGTGCCGGCTGAGCAGGTCGACCACTCCGCGGAGATCCACCTGGAAAGGCCGTGCAACGGAGTCCTGGTTCATCCGGCCCTCTCTGGATCATCGATTGTTGCGATCGGTCGTCAGTTCACACGATAGCTCCAAACGATGGCGCGGGGATCAACGGGCCTGTTGCCTGCCCTGCCGGGCAACGGTTCGGCTGCCCCGCGGCCCCGATCTGCCAAGGTTCCGCTCCGCCACGATCCGGCTCAGCGGAGCGCTCCGCCACGGACCGCTTGGGCAGCCTCGCCGAAGCCCTGTTCGTCGAGGAGCTGCGCGAATTCGACGCTGACCGCCTGATGCTGCATGGCTGCCGGCTCGCCCAGCCCGGCGAGCTGTTCGACCGAGGCGGCGTAAGCCGAGTAGGCCGGTTCGAAGTCTTCTGCCACGGCGAGGCCGCGGGCCCGGGCGAGCTGCGCCATTGCGGCCGCCAAGCCATCGCCCACGGCAGCGAATTTGCCCGCTGCGGCGTCGAGCGTTTGGGCCGCCTCGGCCAGCCGACCCAGGCGCAGCAATGCCCGGCCCCGGGAGTCCAAGACGTCGGCCACGTTCCATTCGGCTCCGTAGCCGGCTGCCAACTCCGCGGCTTCGTCGAGGTCGGCCAGCCCGGAGGCGTCGTCGAACTCGGTTTTGGCCCGGCCGGAGACATCCAGCGCATGCACCAGGAATTGCGGCACCCCGGCTTGCCGCGCGGCGGCAAGGGCACGTGCGACGACGGGCAGCACCGCTTCGTCTTGTGCCGCGAGCAGCGCCTGGGCCAGGTCGATTCCAGCCATCGCCGCAGCTTCCGGCAGCTCGGCCTGATCTGCCAGCTGCATGGCCTCGGCCCAGGATTGCTTGGCCTGCTCCTGGTCCTGGCAGGCATTGGCCGCCCTCCCCCGCCAGATCAGGGTCTCCGCCCGGGCGCCGTCCGGCAGGCCGAAGGCGGTTTCCTGCCCGCTGACCGCCTGCAGGGTGGCGAGTGCGCTCTGCGGGTCCCCGGACCACAGTTGGTATTGGCCCAGGTTGAAGTGCACCGTGATCGCGCGCTGCCGCTCGATGACGGCTTTGCCGGTCAAACTGAGGGCCTGGGCGGCCCGTTGCACCGCCACCGCGTCCTGATCGATCTTGCTGTGCAGTGCAGCCGAAAAGATCAAGGCTTCGAAGGCTTCGAGAGCGGCGCCGACGTCCAGGCAGAGTTGTGCGCGTTCGTCGGCCAACTCGACGGCTTCGGCGAACTCGCCGGCCCGGCCGTGCAGTTGCGCCCGGGCCTGCAGTGCGGCGGCCAAGTAGGAGATCGGCAGGCCGGAATCGCCGTCGAGGATGTAGTTAAGTGCCGTGTCCAGCAGTTGCGCGGATTCCCGGCTGAAAGCGGGATCATCGATGGCGGAGAACAAGCAGCCGGCCCAGGCGATGACGCTGTGGGTTTGCTGCGGGTCGCTGAGTCCTTGGGCTGCCGCGATGCTGAGTCTGACCAACGCGACGGCTTCTTCGAGCTGGCCGGATTTTTCCGGAGTCGCCGCGGCCCAGACCTGCCCGGCCAATGCGGCACCGACCACGGTCACGGTTTCCGGATCGCCGAACTTCTGCGCCCGGGCCAGTTCGGTGCGGAGCAGTTCCAAGTGCTGCGGATTGCCGAAGTCCGCGCGGCCGAAGAGCAGGAAGCCGAGCCGCCGCTCGGCTTCGGCGAGCTGGCCTTTGCCGAGGCTGATGAGCGCCTGGCCCCGGGCTTTGAGCGCTTCGCTTGCTTCGGAGTCCCGGCCGAGTTCCACCAAGGTGCCGATCAGCACCGCACCGGCTTTGGCGCGGCCGAGCGGGTCATCGGCGAGTTCGACGGCGCTGCGTGCCGCCTCGGCGGCCTGTTCCGGATCGTGCAGCAGGGCCGCGGCGATGTACGCGCGTTCCAACCAGAGTCCGGCGGCGTGTTCTGCGGACTCCATCTCGTCCGCCATGTCTTCGGAAGGTGCTGCTTCGGCCATCGTCGCCTTTGGATCGTTGGGGTAGCGCTTGGTGCGCTACCCCAACGATATCCGGCAAAGACAGTTGCGGTTCGGGACCTGGGCCCCTGATGCCGCAAGCACGCGAGGACTGCCACTTGCTACTCGATCCATTGCCTCGGCATTCTTGAACTCGCCGTCACTGGCCAGGCAAACATTTCCACAAAATTTTGGGGACCGATAAAACTTAGGGACCGATCTTCTTCAGAGCAGCTTTTGCCTCTCGCCGCAGGGCGACGTCCTTACTCCCAACCGCCGCTTCCAGGGCAGTCCGCGCATTCGAAGCTTTAACCTTGCCGAGGAAGAATGCCGCGAAGGGCGCGACCTCAGCGTGTTCAAGATCCAAGAGTGCGCGATCAATCGATGCACTGTCATCGGGGAGATCCTTCACATCGGCCAGATACCTCTGCTTCCGAAGCGAGAACAACGCCTTGGCATACTTCTCATCTTTGAACTGGTCAGACGAGTCGCCTGCCGCACGCGCGGACTCGATAAGCGGAATCACTTCGATCATTCCCAGCTTTGCGGCGACCAGCGAAGTTTCATGACGGTATCGACTATGGAGAAGGGAATTTTTGACGATTGACTCAACAGCTTGCTTCTCGACTCCGACCCAAGAATGCTCACTGAAGTATCTTGACATGAAAACATCGGAGTCGCCTTTTTCACAATTCGCTTCAATCAACTTCGAGATCTCTTTGAAGTCATGTTTTGTCGCAAAATGACATACAACCAAGGCGAAATTCGAACGCAAATTTTCATCGAATTTACTTGCATCTTGATAGGCTGAGAAAAATATTTCAGCCGGAAGTGAATCTCTCGGCATGGTAAGTGTCATCGCCTTTACGCTTCTTAGAAATTCCTGCTGCAGATCCTCATTGAGGACAGTCTTGTAACTGGCGAGCCAGCCGAGAAGAAACTTCATGAATCCGGAACGACCCCAAGCCGACTCGTCAACTTGATTCGAGCCGACAAATCTCAATCCAAAAATTCTATCGCCAGCGTCAAAATTTTCAACGCTTACCCAGATATTTTCACGACGCCTAAATATGTTCACTTTATTCCAAATCTCACCAAAATTGCCCTGAAATTTCTACGGCATCGAAAGCGGAATGCACTTCAGCTCAATCTGGCCCGCAAGCTTAGCCGACTCGATCAAGCCGTCGATTTTCTTACTGAACTTCGTTGCCGCCAGAACGAGCGTACCATTGATGACCTCATTGCATCTGCGCACCAATATCAATTTTGCGCCTTCTTTATTGAGAGATGCTTGTTCAATCGCATCTCTCAATTGATTATAATTTCTGTTCCCACCAAGTTTCGCAGCATTTTTGGCTTCCCAAATGTTTCCAGCAGAATCCAACCCATCCGAAATTCTATCATTGCCGTTAATGGTATATCTTTGCCTAGGGAGGCCGTTCGGTATACCCGCGGCTTCGCCATAATTTCCCAGCGCATTAGAGTTCTTAGATCCCATTGCTGCCGGATTCCATGTCGCGCCAACCGGCGGATTCGGCGGAGTCGGTTTTCTGATCAATGCGTCCCGGACTTTGCCCGCATATTTCTCGACGACCTTGTTCGCCTTTTGGATCCGCTCGAAGAAGTTCACGACCTTGGGCACGATCTTGGTCAGCATCCCGATCGCTTCCACGGCTTTGAACATTTTGCCCCAGGGCAGCACCCCGACCAGTGCCATGGCGCAGGCCCCGAAATCACCCTTGGTCACGCAGTTGATCACATCGTTGACTCCGAAGAAATCAAGCAGCAACTGTCCGCCTTCACGAATGATCATCTGCATGACATCGCCTTCAGCCAACGCGGCGCGAGCGTCTTTCAGCTCCTGGGCCGCGGCATCGCCGCCTTCGGCTAAAGCAATCTCCTGCTCAACTTGGCTCTCCTCGCCGCTTTGCGTGCCGGTATTGGCTTTGGCGAGGTTTGCCGCTTCATCTTCTTCGCGCTTTTTCGTCGAAGCGATGTCCAACGCTTCACGGGCCGCCTGCGCGGCAAGCTCGGCGTCCTTGCCTGCGGCTTCGGCGGACTGTTGCGCCGCAGCGGACGATGCTGCGGCGTTTGAAGCGGAGATCCGGGCCGCCGCTGCGGAATTCGCAGCCTTGGCCGCTTCGGCGCCCGCGGCCTGTGCGTCGCTTCGAGCCTGCGCTGCCGCGGATCGTGCGGTCTCTGCAGACCTTGCCGCCTGATCTGCCGAGTCTTGAGCCTGGCTGGCGAAGTTGGCGGCCTGGTCGGCGGACGCCTTTGCCTCGTTGGCTGAATTGCGAGCGTCAGCGGCAAACCTGTCGGCATCTGCCCATGACTGCTTAGCACGGGCTGCCGCGGCCTCTGCTGACGAGTACGCGGCCTGGGCGGTGGCCGCATCAGAATTCGCCCGCTTGATCAATCCTTCGATTGCAGCAACATGGGAAGCCGTTTCCTGGTCACGTTTGGTTGCCTCGACCTGACCGGACACCAAAAATTCACGTATGTAGGAATCAGGACCTTCAAGCGCCACCCGGGCGGCGGCCCGAAGCTCCTTGGCCTCGGGGGGCGCAGCGGAAAGCATGGCGCTGACCCGTTTACGGTTGTCGATGGCAGCCGCCGCTGGTTGCACGTTGTTCAGGAAGTTGCGGAAAGCATCACTGGTATTGGCGTCCAGGGCAGCCTTTGCGGCCTTTTGGACTTCTGCTCCGCCGGTCTTCAGGAACAACGAAGTCTGTTGCGCCATCCCGCCCATGAGAAGGTCCCATTTGCCGACGGCCAGGAATTGGGTGACGTCCTCTTCACCACTGAACAAAGCGTCCTGCGCCGCCAGCTGCACGGCTCGGCTGCCCGAGTTCGCGTCGACCATGGCCTGATCCCACTCGTCCTGCTCGCGGGCAGTGGTCAACCCACTGACGATGAACTCCTTCATCAGTTGGGGGGTTCCGGCGATCGCCAATTGCGCCCCGGCTTTTTGCCAAGCGGCCCCGCTTTCGGCAACACCGACAATCGCGGCCTTGACCTCCTTGATCTGGGCATCGAGATTGGCGCCCGGCGCCGTGAGTTTTGCGATCAGATCTTTGGACGTGGCCGCAGCCTCAGATGCCTGCTTTTCCGCATCGGTTTTTGCTTTCCGCTTGGAGTCTTCCAGGGCCTGATCGTCCCTGGCTTGCGCCAACTTGAATTCGAGCTCTGCCGCCAAACGCTCGTCGTCAGCTTTCCGGGCCAGATCCCGAACTTCCGCGGCCTTGGTTGCCGCTGCTGCTGAAGCTTTTGCCGCTAGCCGTGCCGCATCCGCGTATTTTCGAGCCTGATCAGCAGCCGTAGCAGCGTTACCAGCCTGTCTCGCGGCCTCATCGGCATTAGATGCCGCATTCTCGGCGTGTTGGGCAGCTTCGAGGGCTGCGGTTTGCGCAACTCTGGCAGTGGCGGCGGCCTGCCCTGCCAACGAATCGACCTGGGCGGATGCCTGCTCGGCCCGGTTGGCGGCTGCGTTCGCTCGGGCGGCTGCCGCTCTTGCTTGTGCCGCCTCCGCGTCGGAAACACCGGACTCCGAAGCCGCGGCGGCAGCCGCCGCAGCCGCGTCTGCGGCATTCCGGCCGGCACTCTTGGCCGCATTCGCGGCGTTGGTCGAGGCATCCGTGGACTGAGCTGCGAAGCCTGCGGCATCAGCTGCCTTCCTTGCCCCAGCAGCCGCGTCTCTGGCACTCTGGGCCGCAAGTCGAGCGGCAGCAGCCTGTTGGGCATCACCGGCAGCCGCAGCCGCGGAACTTTGCGCGCCAGCTGCCGCTTGCTCGGCCCTGGCCGCCGCCGCAGCCGCATTCGTGGCCGCATTCGCAGCTTGGTTCAACGCCGACCTTGCATCCTGGGCTGCAGTTACCGCCACCTGCGCGGCTCGTGCCGCCTGGTCCGCCAAAGATGCGGCTCGCATAGCAGCGGCACCGGCCTTGGCGGCAGAGTCTTTGGCCGCGGCAGCCTCTGCTGCCGCGCGCTGTGCCGCTTCTTTTGCCAACTTCGCTGCTTGGGCTGCCTGCTCGGCTGCAGTCTGGGCGCTTTTGTTCAGTTCCACAGCCTGCAGACTGGCGCTCTTTGCCTGGTCAGCAAGCTGGGTGACGGTTGCCGTCTCCGCATCCCGCGCCGCCGCCACGAACTGCCCGTAGCGCAAGAAGTCATCGAACGCCTGTACCGTATCGACGTCAAGCGCGGCATTGGCTGCAGCTTTGACTGAGGGAGACCCCTTGAGCAGAGCGCTCACTTGTTTTTGTTTGTCGATGAACTCGGCATCCGCCCGACCCTTGACCACAAAGGTCTGCACCGCGGCGTCTCCGGCATCGTACGCTTTTTGAGCAGCCCGCTTGACCGTGGGCGTGCCGTAGGTGGTTGCATAGCTGGTTGCTTGCCAGTCATCTTGCAGCCAGGCCTGTTTCCACCCATCGCTCAAGAAGTTCTGCAGGCTCTTCCAGTCTCCGGTCGCCAGTGCCTTTTCGGCTGCGGTTCGGGTGTTGGAGCGTCCCACCAGAGTCAGCTGAATGGCAGCAGTCCTAGAGTCCTGCTGCATGGCTGTGTATTGCCCAGAAGCGATGAATTCCTTGAGTTGCGGTTCGTCGCCCAGCAAGGCCGCTTTTGCCGCAGCCTTGGTGACTGGTCCGCCATTCACCCAAAGTTGCACAACGCCCTTGGCGTCTTTGGCCTCTTCGACCTTCGCTCCCACTACCGGAACCGCCGACGCGGGCGGCTCAGCTCGGGCAGTTGGCACGCCGGTGACGGCCGGCAGCAATCCAGCCAACAAAGCCAAGGCAAGCGCCATGCCCAGTGCTAGTCGGGACATCGCGGACAGCACTATTTTCGGCACAAAACGACTCACGGAGAGTCCTCCATCTGGGAAACGGGAGTTGGTAAAGCCTGAGACGTCACTCAGTTTTCATCAATAAAGGGAACATAAATAAACCGAGTTGGCAAGAAGCAGTCTAAAATCCTCTCCACCTCTCGGAGCGTGCTATAAAGATTCTTCCCAAATTTTTCACAAGATGTTATGCTTCGGCCTGGATTAATCGCCATTCGGCAACTCCACATCTGCTGAGTATGATTCTCGTTCCTGACTGACGTATGCCTTGACCCAAGGGGAAAACATGATCGAACCGATCACCAAAATCAACCACCGGCGAAGATTACTCGTCGTCGGTGCCGCCGCAGCAGCCATAGCGCTCACCGCACTGACCGTCC
>SXGS01473912.1_pt1 | contig 12881 bp, 6 predicted proteins | sample 3174681 | NCBI WGS metagenome assembly SXGS01 (sample SAMN11356861, study PRJNA531348) | freshwater metagenome | isolation source: freshwater sample F1-80 | place: China: Fuxian Lake, Yuxi | collected 2017-12-25
AGTACCTCGCGGAGTCGCTCCAGCGTTTCAGGGGGACCGGCGAGGAGCGGCCGGGAGTTGGTGGTGTCGTGAAGGAACGCGGCGAACTCCACGGCGCCGCCGGTGAGGTATTCGACGGCGCCGCCGGCTTCGGTCAGCACGCCCCAGGCGGCTGCCAGATCGTGCAGTTTCTCGAGCACGCTCACGTTCGCCCGGAGGGCGCCCTGGGCCACGTAGCACCAGTGCGCGGCGAGGCTGCCGGTGTTGCGCTGGCGGCATCCGAAGCGGTCCAGATCGAGGCGGAGAATGGCCTCGCTGCCGATTCCGATCGGGTCCTCCTGAGCCAGCGGTCCGCTGTCCGCGATGTGGAGCGGCTCCCCATTCTTGAAGGCGCCCTCGTGAGCGGCAAACCACCACGTCTCGCTGCTGCGGGGCACGTGGAATGCCCCCAGTGCGGGCCGGCCGTCTGCGATCAGGCCCAGCGATACGCCCCAGCAGGGGAGCCCGAACACCATATTGGTCGTGCCGTCCACCGGGTCCGCAACCCACACGCGCCGGCAGGCGAGTGGGTCCCCGCCCGACTCCTCGCCATAGAACCCATCTTCCGGGAAGCGCTCCGCGAGCTCCGCGCGGAGCATCTGCTCCACCGCCCGGTCAATGTTGGTGACCAGAGACTGGTCAGGTTTCAACTCCCGCTGCATGGTGCGGGTGGCCGTCAGGGCCAGCGTGCCTGCCCGGCAGACGAGGTCGCGGACGAATTCGAGGTCAGTCATAGGGGGATGTGGGTACGGTACAACTCGCCGTGAGTGAAGCGGGGTGCGCCGCGAGCGAGGCAGCTCCTCACGGCGCACCCCGCGAGGAAGGCAACTGACAGACGGAAGCGGCGCCCGGGCGGATCGTCCGGGCGCTCTTCGCGTGTGGATGCCATCGGGTCCCTCTGCGTCCCTCTGCGTCCCTCTGGGTCCCGCTGCGTCCTCCGCGGTTCCCGCTTCCGTTCGTTCTTTCCGCAGGTTACAGCCGGGCGCTCACTACCACGTTGTTCGCCTCGTTCGGTTCCGCAATCTGGTCCAGCGCGTCAACGACGCCGATCAGGCGGCGGCCGGTCAGGTTCGGGACGTTGCGGATCAGGAGCCTGACGCGGTGGACGCCTCCGACCGGGATCGCCGGGATCGGGAATTCCAGGAGGCCCGGATCGCCAGCGTCGAGTGTGTCGTCTTCGGACAGGAAGAGGCGGAGGACCGTGGGGCGGGCGTTGTCGCTGCCCTGGCTCTGGACCACGAAGGCTCCCTGGACGCGGCAGGATTGTAAGCGGCCCGGCCGGGTGCAGATCAGCCGGAGGTTGTCCCAGAAGCCGGAGAGTCCGGCCCCGCCGCTCGTCGCGGAGTCGTTGACCACGGTGACGAAGCCAAGTTCCCGGTCGCGGCGATTGTCCTGATGCGCATTCAGCACGGGGAAGTCGTCCGATCGGGTGAAGCCGCCGATGACCACACGGTCCGTATTTACGCCGGGGCCGGGCCGCACACCGACCGCCAACCCCTGGTCTTCACCCAACCCGCCGAGGTAGGTGGAAAAGCGATTGGGCGTGGCGAAGTTCAGGTCCAGCTTCATGAGCCAGGCGTCGCGGAATGTGGGGACGAACCCGCCCGTTGACTCGTGCAACTGCCCCTGCCCGGGCAGCGGGGCGACCACCGGAAAGTCGTCGGATCGAGTGAAACCGGAGATCCAGACGCCGGCGAAGCCGCGCGCCACCGCGGTGGCCGAGTCCGACCCGTCGCCGCCCAGGAAGACGGCGCCATTGACGGCGGTGAGCTCGTCGCGAAGACGCACACAGAAGCCGTCGTTCGGCCCGCGGATCGCGGTGGTGGGGCCGGGAAAGTTGACCGAGCCGGTGACGCCTACCACAAAGGTGTCGTCACCCTGCTGGGCCGCGCCGGAGGCGATGTCGGTGCCCACGCCCCCGAGGTACGTGGAGCGCAAGAGCTGCACGTCGCCCGGCGGATCGTTAAACAGGGCGACGAACGCATCTGTGCCGCCCTGGTCGTTCTGGAACACGGGAGGGTTAGAGAGCCCTCCCCGCTTGGTGGGGAAGTTGGGAGAATCGGTGGACCCGACGACGGCGACGAACCCCGTGTCGGAGGCGATGGCGTTGGCTTCGTCGTTCTCGCGACCACCAAGGAAGGTGCAGTAGTTCAGCGTATAGGAGCTACCGCCGTTGAAGAGGAGACGGGTCACGTAGGCGTCGGCGAGATCGCGCTTGTTGCGCTGTTCGGCATTGCTGGTCGTGGGGAAATCGGACGAAGTGGTGAACCCGGTGAAGAAGACTCGCCCGTTCGGGGTAATGGTGATTCCATCTACCGCCTCGGAGGCGCCGCCGCCGAAGTAGGTGAGGAACTCCACAATCCCGGTGGCGCTGAGGCGGCCCAGGTAGCCGTCCACCCCGGGACGGTCGCCCATCAGCGGGGCGACCGTGGGCAGAGCGTTACTGCTGGTCTGTCCCCCGATGTAGGTCCGGTCTTGCGCGTCCTGCACGACGACCCGCCCGTCGGAATTGCCCAGGAACGCCTGGTAGACCAGCGATGCCACGCCCGCCTGCTCCGGATCGTACCGGGCGAAGAGCGCCACGGCGCCGAGGTTGCCCGCCACCAATGCATCACCGTTCGCTGCGACCGTGGCGCCGAGTACCCGCGAGTCACTGAGGGCCGGGTTGTTGGGATTCACCTCGACGAAGGTGGAGTAGACCAGCACCGGGTCAATGATGAGTTCCCGAGTCCGGTCGTAGGCTGCCAACTGAAAGCCGATCCGGTGGTCCGGAGACGTGCCGCCCTTCCCGGGCGCGAGGAGCGTGTAGCCGGCGGCGACGGGCCGGCGGCGGCCACCCGCCTGCTGGTAGGCCACCGGGCGTTTCTGGCGCACGGTACGCGTGCCGAGGGTGAGGATGAGATCTCCGGTGGCAGCATCAATCCGGGTATGAGAGGCCCCCGCGAGGCCGAGGCGGATCTGGTGCGGATCGGCCCCCGGCGCCACCACAAAGTCGTATTCCAATTCCCTACCCTGCCCGTACCAGACCACATCCACGCCCCGGTACACCTGGCGGCTCTGCACGCCGGCGAACACCGGCACATTGGTGCAGACTCCGCCGGGCTGATCGTCCCGGTAGTAGTGGACTCTCCCGCGCCCGGGCCGGTAGCCGGACGTGCGGGCGCGCGGGTCGGCGCCCAGGAGTCGGAGGTCCAGCAGCCGTTGCCCGGGGGAGGAGGCGGCGTGCAGAGGAGAAGCAGTGGTCCAGGAGACGCCGGTGGCGTCTACGAGGAACGTTCCGGTATCGGCGCGGGCCAGAAACGGGGCGCCGCCGGCCATCTGCCCCTGGTTTGCCTCAAAGAAGAGCGGCAGTGCCGCGTGCGGTTCCAGCCGGGCTCTTCGACCCTCCCGGCCGGGATCGGAAGCGGACCGCGGGGACGAGGAGATTGTGGTGAGCAGGACCAGCACGCCACTCAGGAAGAGGCCGCCGTTCGCGTTCCATCGCATCCGCAAGTCTCTTTCGGAAAGGCGCCGGCAACAACACCCCCTTCAGGGCCGCGCCGGCGAAGCAGAGCGCGGATCACGCTCCGAAGCGGAGACGAACTCCTGCTGCGGAAACGGTCCGGCTTCCGGGTTGTTCACTCCCGCTCCCACGCCATCCTTCCCGGCGGGTGTGATTCCTGAGCCGGGCGGGCAGGCTGCCCCACAGGCAGCGGGCCGGACGGGAGCGATATCGCTTTCCCCAGGCGGATCTCTAATGCTTCGTCCCCCGGGGTTCGATGCGCCGGCGGCCACCCCCTGCCGCACCCGGGTGGGGCATCGGCATGGGATCAGGCAGCCCCTCGTTACCCCGCCGGACCCGCAGGCGGTGGCGCCACGGACCTCGCCGCAGCCCTCGACGACGCAAAGCCGCCCCGCCGGCGGGACGCTCGTCCCCGGTAGCGCCGGCAGGAAGGCGCCCAGCGGGGGCCCGTCACCGGAGGCCTGCGGCCTAGCCGCCTGAGTGACGAGGGAAGGGCGCCGACCTGCCTGCACTCTTCCCTCGACCTATGCGGTCCCCCTCGACGGCGCCCGCCCACCCCCGCCCCCAGTCCACGAAGGTGGACTTCGCGTCGCAGCCAGGGGTCCTAACCCCTGAACTGGACCCCTGAACCGAGCCCCCGAACCCCAGCACCGAACCCCCGAACCCCTGAACTGAACCCCCGAGCCAGCGAACCCTGAACCCCTGGACGATCTGGGATATACCTCCAGTGTTCAACGTCGCGCAGTGCCCTCAGCACGGGACTCGGAAAGTACTTCGTCGGATGCGCTCCCCATTCTCTCCGCCGCACGCCCTGCTCCTTCTGGCCGGCTTCCTGGTTTCTGCGGCCGTTTCGGCGGGGCGCGCCGCTCCTTCCCGGGCTGCGCCGCGTCCGCGTGGGACGGGTGTGGTGTACGAGCGCGACGTGAAGCCGCTGCTCACGGCCCGGTGCTATGCCTGCCACGCCCACGGCACCACGCTGGGCGGGTTCCAGGTGGACAGCCGGGCCGGCATTCTGGCGGGGAGCCGGAACACCCATCCGGTGGTGCTGCCTGGGCGAGGGGCGGAGAGCTATCTGGTCCGGCTGGTTGCGGGCAAGGTGCCGGGCAAGGTGATGCCGCCGAAAGGGGCGCGTCTCACTCCGGGCGAGGTGGCGGTGCTGCGGGCCTGGGTGGATGCCGGCCTTCCGTTCGGCGCCGGGTCCGCAGCCGCGGCCTGGCAGCCGGTGCTTTCCCCACGGCGGCCGCGCCTGCCCGACCAGGCGCCCGGCTCCGGTCTCGCGCATCCCGTAGATCGTTTGCTTCAACCGTACTTCCGGCAGCATCGCGTGCGTCACGCTGCTCCGGTGGATGATCGTTCCTACGCGCGGCGGGTGTACCTCGATCTGATCGGGATGCTTCCCACCGCCGCTGAACTCCGTGCCTTCCTGATGGACCGCGACCCGGAGAAGCGCGCCCACCTGGCTCGGCGCCTCCTGGCGGACGAGCGTCGCTATACCGAGCACTGGCTCTCTTTCTGGAGCGATCTGCTGCGCAGTGACTACGTCGGCACCGGCTACATTGACGGTGGGCGGGCGCCGATCGTCCGCTGGCTCTACCAGGCGCTGCTCGCCAACAAGCCGTACGATCGCTTCGTCGCCGAACTCGTGAACCCCACCCCAGAGTCTGCCGGGTTCGTCAAGGGGATCGTCTGGCGTGGCGTGGTCAATGCCAGCCAGACGCCTCCCATGCAGGCCGCGCAGAGCATCTCGCAGGTCTTCCTCGGCATCAACCTGAAGTGTGCTTCCTGCCACGACAGTTTCATCAATAACTGGAAGCTGGCCGATGCCTACGGGATGGCGGGCATCTACTCCGACACTCCGCTGGAGATGGTGCGCTGCGACAAACCCACCGGCACGGTGGCGCCCGTCCGCTTCCTCTTCCCGGCGCTCGGCAGCATTGACGCTGCGTCGCCTCGCGAGAAGCGCACCGAGCAGTTGGCCGCGTTGCTCACCGCGAAGCAGAACGGCCGCCTGGCCCGCACCCTGGTGAACCGGCTCTGGGCCCGCCTGCTGGGCCGGGGGCTGGTGGAGCCGACCGATGAGATGGACCAGCGTCCCTGGGATCCGGACCTGCTCGACTGGCTCGCGACCGACTTTGCCGACCGCGGCTACGACATGAAGCTGCTGCTGGAGCGCATCGTCACCTCCCGAGCCTATCAGCTTCCCGCCGTACCGCAGGGCGTCGAACGCGCCAAGCAGTTCGTGTTTGCCGGCCCCGTGGTGAAACGGATGACCGCCGAGCAATTCGCCGACGCGGTTTCCTCACTCACCGGCGTCTGGTCTCAGCCCGCGAACGGCATCCCTCTGGCGGCCACGCTCGGGAGGAGGCCCGAGGCGCCCGGCGTGCAGCACCGCACCGGCGTGCTGCGGAGCGGATCGGTCGAGGTGGAGGTGGACGTCGAGGGGGCCCGCTACCTCTCGCTCGTGGTCCTGGATGGCGGCGACGGCGCCAACTCCGATTGGGCGAACTGGTGTGATCCACGCCTTCTGGTGCGCACCGCCACCGGGACGCGCGAGATGCCGCTGGCCGAGCTGAAGTGGGAGACCGGCGTGACCGGCTTCGGGCAGATTCGCATCGACCGGAATGTGATGAACCGTCCGCTGCGTCTCGGCGAGCGGACCTACGCGCGCGGCCTGGGGGTCCACGCCGACTCCGTACTCACGTTTGCACTCCCCGCCGGAGCGCTCCGGTTCCGCGCGGCGGTCGGGCCCGATGCCGGCGCGGCCGAGCCGCCCGGTTCCCGCACCTCGGTAGAATTCGTGGTAGCTGCCGGTGATCGCCCCTTCCTGGAGGCCCGCGCCGCCCTTGCCGTCGCCGACCCCCTCACCCGTGCGCTGGGCCGCCCGAACCGCGAGCAGGTCGTCACCCAACGCTCGCCCACTGCGACCACCCTCCAGGCACTGGAGCTAACCAACGGCCAGACCCTCGCTACTGCGCTGGCCCGCGGGGCCGAACGCCGGCTCTCCGCAGCGACGGGCGTGTCGCCGGACCCGGTTCGTTTTGTGACGGAACTCTATGAATGCGCCCTCTGCCGTCTCCCCACACCTACCGAACGGATGACCGCGGTCACGCTGCTCGGTACGTCCCCGACCCGCGAGGGTATGGAAGATCTCCTCTGGGCGCTTGTCATGCTGCCTGAGTTTCAGCTCATCCAGTAGGCAGCAACTACACCACTCGACATCCCGGAGTCCCACCCCACCGGACCAGTTGATCCACGAATTCCTGGTGCGGGCCGTCCGGACCGAATTCCCGCCGCCCTTCCGACCCGATGCGCAGCCGCACCGTGCCGGCACACGGGCACGCCTGCGGATGGCGGCGGGCGAACGACAGGTCCTGCCCCGCTGCCGTGTGCCAGGCGAGCGCCTGTTCCCGCACCGCGTCCGGCCGGTCGGCGCAGCGGCCGGTCAGTTCAGTGCATACCAGGCGGACAGGCGCGCGTCGCCCACGGCGAGCGGCAGCGTAGTCCGCAAGCAGGCGAAACGTGCCCGGGCGCGGGTGAACGACTCCCGGCGCCTGTCGCGTCCCGACGGAGATGACGACGAGTTCCGGTTGGATCAGCGCCAATAGTGCATCGGATTCCAGCCCCGGATACCGGACGCCGTGGCGCTGCACCTCCGCCGGACCCTGAAGGTCCGCCCCGTGGTGCGGATAGAGAAACACCTCGGCCCGCAGGCCGTCCGGGTTCCTGGTCCGCACCCGTTCTCAGAGGATGCTCCAGCCCGCCAGATCCAGGTCGCCCCCGAGCAGGACCCGACAACCATCAATGGTCCGCCGGACCACCGCCGAGTAGCGATTCGGGCGCTCTTCGAACACCCCCAGCACCGTGTCCCGCCCTCCGGATACAGGATCTCGCCGAAAGCCCGGTCCCGATGCACGAAGACTCGTGCCAGGTACAGCGACTCTTGCACAGCCGGTGTGACGTTGCAGTATCCCTCAACCCTGGATCCGTACCTCCGCCCTCGTTCGACTGCGGCAACAAGCCAACCGGCCGCGTTGCGGTGCGAAATGGATGCGCGGTCAAGGTTAAAGGCGACTGTGCCCACGCGCCCGGAGAACTCTTCGATCACATCACGGAGTCCGCGGATGTGATCTTCATCAGTATGGGTCGCCAGGACAAGGCGGACCCGGTCCACCCTATGGCGTCGCAGACAGTCCAGCGTCGTCGGTCCGTCGGCCGAATCAATCACGATCGCCTCCCGGGCCGGAGGCGCAGCGGTCGGCAGTATCACGACGGTTGAACTCTCCTGACCGACTTCGAGGAATTCCACGATGAAATCGTCAGAAGCCAACATCCTGTACCCGGGTTGCCGTGGCGTGAAGCCAGGGTAGAAACTCCGACGGCTCGACCGGCTCGACGTACCGAAACCCGCCGATGCGAACAGTGGCGGAGTGGAGATTTGCCATGGTCGCGCGACCGGCGAACAGGACACCGACCGCGCGCATCCAGTCGGGGAGGTCGGCGTTGATGCGCAGCGCCAGCAGCCCCGGAATCGGCGACCCGTCCAGAGAGACGCAGAGCCGGGTTTCGTCCGGGGAGAGGCTCACGACCTCGCCGAAGCAGGGGTAGAATTCGTGCCCCGCGATTTCCTCCGCGGAAGTGGCGATGGGGACGAGCGGCGCGGATGCCTCTTCCGGGGCCGGCGGCGCCGCGGTGGGCGCCGCCGCGCTTGGCGGCGGGACCGCGCCGGTGGGGGTTTCTTGTTCAGGCATCCGGCGCTACGGTGCCTATTGTACCGGGTCAGTTCCGCAATGGGCGGTTCGTCTTCAGCATGTGGCGGATGCGGTCGCGGGTCTTTTCGTAGCCGCACAGGCGGGCGAACTCTTCCCGTTCCAGGTCCAGCAGGTGCTGTTCGCTCACCAGGCGGGGACCGGTGAGTGGACCGCCGGCGAGCACGGTGGCGAGCGCGACGCCGAGAACTCGGTCGTGCTCGGAGATGTGCCCGGCGCGGTGCATCAGGTGCAGTTCCAGCTTGAAGCGCGCCAGGGCCGGTTCCCCCAGCACCGGGATATCGGTACGCGCGCGATACGGTGTGTGGTGCGCCGCCAGAGAGAGCGCCAGCGCCTTCGCGTCGGCCAGGTGGGCGCGTGGGTTCACCGAAATCCCGTCGGTGGCCCGGAGAAAGCCCATTTCTCGTGCTTCGGCGGCGCTCGACGAGGTCCTCGCGAGCCCGATGTTCAGGAAGGTGCGGTGGAGCGGGCTCCAGCGGTCGCCTTCCGCGTCATCGGAGGAAAGATGTTCCTGCGATCGGATCACCATTTCCTTGCAGCCTCCCCCCGCCGGGATCAGTCCTACCGCCAGTTCGACCAGTCCGACATACGTCTCCGCAGCAGCCTGAATCGCGGTGGACTGCAGCGCCAGTTCACACCCGCCGCCGAGCACCTGGTGGAAGATGGCGGCCACCACCGGTTTCGGGCTGCACTTGACGGCCATCAGCGTGTTCTGGAACTGGCGGATCTGGGTGTGGATATCGTCCCATTCGCCCTCCTCGGCCGACGCCAGCAGCAGCGCCAGATTGGCGCCGGCGGAGAACATCCTGCCCTGGTTGCCGATGACCAGCGCCGCCCAGTTCTGCTCGAGTTCCCTCAGACTGCGGGTTACCATTTCCAGCGCGCCAGGCCCCAGGACGTTGACCTTCGTGTGGAACTCGACGCAGAGGACCCCATCTCCGAGGTCCACCAGGCTCGCCTCGGGGCCGGAGCGGACCACAGTTCCCCCCGCCTTGCGATCCTTCAGGACGATGAGGCCGGTTGCGGCAGGTAGGGGTCGCCGCCCGCCGTCGAAGTGAAAGAAAGAGCGCTGCTCTCCGGTCCGCTGGTAGAAAGAGCCGCCGTCGGCGAGGACCCGCCGGGCCAGTTCCGGCACGGGCCGTCCCTCCGCTTCCAGGCGACCGGCCACCTCGGCCACCCCCAGCGCGTCCCACTGCTCGAACGGGCCCAGCTCCCAGTTCCAGCCCCAGCGCATCGCATCGTCCACGCGCGCCGGGTCGTCGGCAATCTCCTCGGCCACTTCCGCTGCGTAAACCAGCGTGTGGCTGAGCACATCCCAGGCGTAGGCGGAAGCCCGGTCCGTGCCCCACACCAGCGCCTTCAGCCGCTCGCCCGGGTCGGAGAGTTCCCGCGCGGCGCCAATCGAGGTATACCGGGGTCGCTGGCGCGGCTTGTAGGTCAGGTCGTCCAGATCCAGCGTGAGGATCTCGCTGCCGCCCGCCCCCCGCACCCGGCGGTAGAAACCCTGCCCGCTCTTCTCGCCGCGCCAACCCCGCGCCACCATCTCTTCCAGAAAGGCAGGCGCCCGGAACAATTCGCGGGCCGGATCGTGTGGGACGGCCTCGTACAGATTGCGGCCCACGTCAATCAGGAGGTCCAGACCGACGATATCGGCCAGGCGGAGCGTGGCGCTGCGGGGTCGCAGCATCGGCTCGCCCGTGATGACGTCCACTTCGTCCACCGTGTAGCCGCCGGCGCGCATGTGGTGAATCTGGTAGCTGTGCGCATAGCAACCGACGCGATTGGCGATGAAGTAGGGGGTGTCCCGGCAGATCACGATCCCCTTCCCGAGCACCCGGGCCCCGAAGTCCTGAAAGAATGCGAGGACATCGGGCAGAGTGGCTGCGGTCGGGATCAATTCCAGCAGGTGCAGGTAACGCGGCGGATTGAAGAAGTGCGTGCCGAGAAAATGCGCCCGGAATTCGTCGCTGCGCCCCTCCGACATGGCTGCGATGGAGAGCCCGGACGTGTTGGAGCTGACCAGCGCGCCGGGACGCCGCTGCGCTTCGATCGCGGCCAGCACCGCGTGCTTCACCGGCAGCCGCTCGACCACCGCTTCCACAATCCAGTCCGCCTCCCGGAGGCGATCCAGGTGATCGCGGGTATTGCCCAGGCGGATCTGGTCGGCGACCCGGGGGAGAGAGAGCGGGGGAGGCCGCAGCGCCTTCATCCGCTCAAACGCCTCCGACACCAGGCGGTTCGCGACCTGCGGGTCGGTGAGCGACCGTCCGGCTGCCGCTTCTTTCTCAGTCACGGTGTCGGGGGCGACGTCCAGCAGGTCGCAGGCCAGGCCGACATTGGCGCAGTGCGCTGCGATCTGCGCGCCCATAGTACCCGCGCCGACCACGGCGACGCGACGGATGGAAAAGCTCATGGGAGTTTCGGGGTTTGAGTTGCGAGTTTCAGGTTCCGGCCTATCAATTTCGGATTGCAGGGCGGATTCTCATTCTTCGTTCCTATTTCCCCGCTGCGGCGATCCGGATCTCGACGCGGTCGAGCGTCGGATACCGGCTGCCGTTGTGGGAGAGGAATTCCGCGCGGTACTGGAGACAGCGATCGGCGGGGCTCAGGCGGTGGCGACCGGCAACGGCACTGCGCCACGCGGCGCGCGTCAGTCGTGCCGGCGAGGAGGCGGAACGGAGTTGCAGCGCCAGCCGCGCGCCGGCTGGGGTTACCGCGCGGCTGTTGACCACGGCCGCGTGCCCGGGACGATCCCAGGAGAAGATGCGAGAGGTGAAGGTCTCCCGGTAGCGGCGGTCATAGAGGTTCCCCACATCGGTGGCGAACATCAGGTGGGGGCCGTTGGTGGGGAGGAACTGCACGCGCGGGCTGTGGAACCGGTCGCCGTCGTTGTAGAACACGCGGGAGCGGGCGCGGTGATCGCCGTGGCGGGTGTGGGAGCTCACCGCCAGGTCCATGCGGCCGTCGCTGTTGAAGTCGCCGGCCATCGAGTCGTTGACGGAGTCGCAGAACAGAGTGGTGAATCGCCGCGTGTTCAGGCCGTCCGCTCCGCCCCAATAGAGGCGGCAGGCGAGGTCCTCGCGCGTCAGTTCTCCGGACTGCTGCGGCACGAAGAGATCGAGAATGTCGTCGCCGTCGAAGTCCGCGATGGTGCGCCCGAGCGGCGCGAAGCCCGGCAGCCACTGGTTGTCGGCGGGGGAATAGCCTCGCGCGCTGCCCCAGAACACACGCGCCCCCATGTCTTTGAACCCGGACACAGGGTCGTTGTAGCTCCCCACCACCAGGTCCAGAAACCCGTCCCGGTTCAAGTCGGCGGCGTCGACCCCGACAGGCCCGGACACCGGAAGGCGCTGGTCGCGTCCGGCGTCGAAGCAGTCGAACGGGTCGGTTGTCCCGTCGGCGCGCGGCGTCCCGCCAAGGCGACCCCAATAGATACGCAGAGCGTGGTGCTTGCGGGTGGTCGCGGCGATGTCCAGGGCGCCGTCGCCGTTCAGATCGGCGACGAGGTGCTCCTGGCCGTAGCCCTCCTTCTCGAGAGTCCGCCGTCGTGCGCGAGTGAACCCGCCCGGACCGCCGTAGTAGAGCGAAAAGAGGTCCGGCTCCCCCTCCTTCTCGGGAGCGAAGGGTTCCAGCACCAGGTCCAGGTATCCGTCGCGGTTCAGGTCGGCGACGGTGCTGGTGCCGAGAAACTGTTCGCGCAGCACCTGCCGGCGCGACCCGGTGTACGGCCTCGACTCCTGAGAAAAGAGTGAAGAGGAGCGAGGAGGGAGTCCGGGCCGCCCCTCTTTCCTCACTCCTCTCCACTCTTTCCTCACAGAGGACACATTCCAGAAGAGGTTGGCGCCGAGCGTGACGTCGGACTGCGCGGACTCGCCGGCGTGGCCGGAGTTGAGGAGGATGAGATCGGAGCGACCGTCCTCATTCAGGTCGGCGCCGCTCGCTTCATAGCCGCTGTGGAATGGGATCCAGAGCGCGCGCTGGGGATCGAACCCCCGGGGGCCGCCCCAGAAAATCGGGACCGGAACCGCCTCCTCCAGGCGCCCGCCGATGCTGTTGCAGAACAGCACGCGCGCCGGGAGGCCCCGCTCCGCCGGTACTGCCGCCACATCGGTCGTCCCGGAGGTGCGGAACCCGTCCGTCCCCTCGACAAACCGCCTCGGGGCCCGCTGAAACAGTACCCGCGATGTCCCGTTGAACGTGGTGCGGCCCTGGTGCGAGGCGATCACCAAATCGAGGAGCCCATCCCGATCCAGGTCGGCGGATGCCGCAGCCACGGGGGTGTCGGCGGGGACCGCCAGTGCGCGCTGGGGAGAGTGGCCATCCGGACCGCCCCACAGGATGTGGACCGGCCGGCGCGGGTTGCGCCCGCCGCCGGCCTGTTCGCCGCCTGCCGCGCGGTTTTCCGCGAAGTTGGTGAGCGCCAGATCGGGGAAGCGATCGCCGTCCAGGTCTGCGACATGGATGTGCGTGGCCGGGAATCCGGCCATCAGAGCGAGCGGCGCCCACTGCCGGTCCGGCCGCGCGGCCAGAAGCGATAGCTGCCCCCCGCTGCCGGCTGCGACCAGGTCGGGCCGAGTGTCGCCGGTCGCATCGGC
>SXGS01220009.1_pt1 | contig 12877 bp, 14 predicted proteins | sample 3174681 | NCBI WGS metagenome assembly SXGS01 (sample SAMN11356861, study PRJNA531348) | freshwater metagenome | isolation source: freshwater sample F1-80 | place: China: Fuxian Lake, Yuxi | collected 2017-12-25
CGGCGGGGTTATTGGCGAAGAAAGCCGTGGAACAAGGACTTTCCGTAAACCCGGCGGTGAAGGCTTCGTTGGCGCCCGGTTCCAGGGTGGTGAGTGATTATCTCGAAAAAACCGGGCTGCAACCGTTTCTTGATCGTTTGGGGTTCAACCTCGTTGGATATGGTTGCACGACGTGCATTGGAAACTCAGGCCCTCTCAGGCCGGAGATCGAGGAAGCGATTATCCAGAGCGATCTGGTGGCCGCCAGCGTTCTGTCTGGGAACCGAAACTTCGAGGCGCGCGTGCATCAAAACATCAAGGCGAACTTTTTGATGTCACCTCCCTTGGTCGTCGCCTTCGCACTGGCGGGGAGGGTGGATATCGATCTCTCCGTGGAGCCACTCGGGCAAGGACTCCGCGGACCGGTGTTTCTTAAAGATCTGTGGCCGACCCTTGCGGAGGTGCGCGATGTCATGCAATCCGCCCTGAGGCCCGAAGTGTTCCAAAGGCTTTATGCGGATTTCGCCGGCCAGAATCCCAAATGGAACGAGATTCCGTCGAGCACGGGCAATGTCTATGAGTGGGATGAGCGGTCCACCTATGTCCAGGAGCCGCCTTTCTTTTTGAATTTCAGTTTGCAACCCGGGACGATCAGTGAGGTGCGGGGCGCGCGCGCTTTGGGAATCTTTGGGGATTCCGTCACCACGGACCACATTTCGCCCGCGGGAGCGATCAAGAAGACGTCTCCCGCCGGGCGTTACTTGATCGAGAACGGGGTTGCCTTAGAAGATTTCAACAGCTACGGGTCGCGTCGAGGCAACGATCGCGTGATGACGCGCGGCACTTTCGCGAATGTTCGCATCAAGAACCTCATGATGGGTGGTGAGGAAGGGGGAAACACACTCATCCAGCCCTCAGGCGAGAAGGCTTCGATTTACGACGCCGCGATGGCGTACCGCAAGTCGGGGATTCCGCTCATCATTCTCGCCGGCCAGGAGTACGGAACAGGCAGTTCGCGCGACTGGGCTGCCAAAGGAACGAATCTGCTCGGAGTCAGAGTGGTGGTCGCTCAGAGCTTCGAGCGGATACACCGCTCCAATCTCGTGGGCATGGGGGTGCTGCCATTGCAGTTTCAGGAGGGCTCCAGCGCCCAATCTTTGAGCCTTAACGGTACCGAAATCTACGATGTGCTTGGGCTTTCGCCGAGTTTGAAACCGCAACAAGATCTCACGGTCAGAGTCTCCAAATCAGACGGCTCTTCGCTGGAATTCCCGGTTCGCTGCCGCATCGACACGCCGATTGAGATCGAATACTATCAGCATGGCGGCATTTTACCGTTCGTCTTGCGCCAGCTTGTGGCAAAAGCATGAAGCAGGGTTTTGGATCGCGGCCGCCGTTTTGGTGAAACTGGGATTTGAAGGCTTCTCGCTGCGCACGCCCAATGCCGATCCACGGCTGCTTCGGAACATGGCGCCTTCATTCGTTTGAGCCGTTGTTTTTGGGTTGGACGAGTCCGGCATGCTTCATCTCGAATTCGGCGGATCGAAGGCTGGTGGAGGAACGGCGTGGAGACGTCCGAGCGTGATCTTTCCCGCGCCAATCGCGCCTTGGTGCTCGTGGGTGAAGGAGGCGAGGGACACGCAGTGGGGCGGGGCGTTGCGTTGCATTTGCTATGACGGACAAAAAAGTTCTTATCACGGGCGCCTCCGGCCGCATTGGCCGCGCGGCCGCGCGGGCGTTGCACGGCCGGGGATGGGCCGTCGTGGGTTACGACCGCGTGCCGGGGAGAATTGGAGAATCGGTTGTCGGCGATCTCACGGACTTGGAGCGGCTGCAACAAGCGGCGGTTGGCTCCCGGGTGGTGATTCATTTGGCGGCGACTCCTGACGACGCCGATTTCATGACGGAGCTTTTGCCCAACAACATTGTGGGGCTTCACCATGTTCTGGAAGCATCGCGGATGGCGGGTGTCGACCGGATTGTTCTCGGGAGCACTGGCCAAGTCAATTGGTGGCAGCAGATCGGCGGACCCTGGCCTGTCCGCGCGGAGGACCCCATTTGTCCGCGGCATTGGTATGCCGTGACTAAGGTTGCCTTGGAAGCCGCGGGCATGGCTTATGCCAGGCAGTTTGGGATGACCGTGATCGCCGTGCGCCTGGGGTGGTGCCCTCGGACTCGCGCGCAGACGGCTGAATTGGAAACCAGCGCGCATGGCCTTAATGTTTATCTCAGTCCGAGGGACGCTGGAGACTTTTTCGTGGCCGCGGCTTCGGCGCCGGTGCCTCAAGGTTACCACCTTGTTTTCGCGACCAGCAATCCCATGGAGACCCCGAATCTGGACATGGAACCTGCGAAGCAATTGCTTGGCTGGTGGCCATCCGACACATGGCCCGCCGGCTCCCTAGACGACCTTCCTGATTAACGATTCATGATCATCGCCCGGACTTCTTCCAAGATGATCCTGAGACTTCCCCACTCCCGGGTGTTGGAGGCCGCTGCCAGGGTCATAGAAGCCAGCGGCAAGGAGCGTCCTGCGGACTCGGTGTTGCGCTCGTTCTTGAAGGCCGCTCCAGGTGTATCGAGGCCGGAAGGCCGCGAAGTAGCGCGAGCGGTGTTCGCCTATTTTCGTTGGTATGGCTGGCTCGACAAAGGCGGCGCCGTTTTGGCGGGGCTGAAGCGCGCTTTGGAGTTGGACCAGGCGTTTTGTGAGAGACCTGGGGCTTTCTCCGATGACCAACTGGCTGAATGTTGCGTCCCTGCTTGGGTCGCGAGCCACATGCCTGTGACGGCAGCGTGGCTTCGCTGGCTGCAAACCCCTCCGAGCCTGTGGTTGCGGGCGCAATCCGGCAGGACTGACGAGATCATGGACCATTTAGGGAATTGCCAGCCTTTGGCTGACCTCATTCCAGGGCTGGAAAACACGGGAGCGATTCGTTATGTTGGACCGGCGGATCTATTTCAGACCGAAGCATTCCAGAACGGTTTGTTCGAGCTTCAAGACCTGTCCTCACAAGTCGTGGGATGGGTTTGCGATCCGAAGCCGGGACAGACCTGGTGGGATGCGTGCGCGGGAGAGGGAGGCAAGACCTTGCAACTGTCCGATCTGATGGGCAACAAAGGATTGATCTGGGCCAGCGACAGAGCCGCGTGGCGGCTCGCGATTCTCAAGAGACGAGCCGCGCGCGCCCGGAGTTTTAATTATCGCAGCGCGCTTTGGCAAGGAGGCGAGTCCTTGCCCACGAAAACCAAGTTCGATGGGGTGCTGGTGGATGCGCCTTGTTCTGGGGTCGGAACGTGGCAGCGGAATCCCCATGGGCGGTGGACCGTGAGCCCCGAGGATGTGAGGGAATTGGCGGCGTTGCAGCATCGGCTGTTGAGTCACGCGAGCCAAAGCGTCAAGCCGGGAGGACGCTTAATCTATTCCGTCTGCACGTTGACCACTGCGGAATGCGATGGGATTTGTAATGCATTTACGGCGGCGCATCCGATGTTCGAACCCGCCGTCTTCCCGGCCTACGGATCCACCGGGCAAGTGGCTCGATGGAGCCTGAAGCCTCCTGCTTTTCCCGGGAACGGGATGTTCATTGCCTGTTGGCGAAGAGAGCCCGCACGAGTATGATCGTTTCAGCGAGTTCTAGGAAACACTGGCGAAAGGCGCGCAAAATGGGGCATTTCCCGAGCTTTCTCGGATGACCAGTTGAGCGCCCAACCTTCTGGAAGCGGGCCGCTCGCCCGCGCTCCATTTCGCCATCATTTCCATCGCCGCCTCGCCCAGCCTGTACTTCGGCTGCCGCACGGTGGTGAGAGGGACTCTAAAGTGTTCCGCGATAAGAAAATTACCGAACCCGATCAGTGAAAAATCCCCCGGGATCGTGAGGCCCTGCCTGAGAAGCGTGGAAGCGGCTCCAATGGCGATCAGGTCATTGACGGCCTGGATTGCGGTGAACTGGGTGCGTTCATTCAGCATCTGGAGCGCCACTTTCTCACCCTCCTCGACGGTGCCTCCCGCATGGAAGACCAGGTGGTCATCGACGTCGATCCCCGCATCGCGCAGCGCCCTCTTGTAACCCGCGATCCGCTCGTTGGCCGAAGGTGAGGCGCTCGGCCCGGCCAGGTAGGCGATCTGCCGATGGCCAAGATCCAGCAGATGTTGAGTGGCTTTGAGACTCGCCTCCAGATCGTCGCACTCAACATTTGGGAACGCGGCGCAAAAAGGGGATTTCTGCCCTAAGATGATCGTGGGCGTGTTTTGTCGCTCCAACTCCTCATAGACCGAGGCGCGCGGGTCCATCCTCGCGACAGGAGCGACCAGGATTCCTTCGACGCGCCTGGAAATGAGCCTGCGGATGGCGTGCGATTCCCGGGCGGGATCGTTGCCCGTGTGGGCTAGGATCACATCGCAGCCAAGCTCGTGGGCTCGATCCTCGACTGCGACGACCACACGCGCATAAACGGGGTTGGTCACCGACGGAATCACCAACCCGAGCAGCTTTGTCGAGCGAGTTCTTAATGCTTGCGCCATGGAATCCGGCACGTAACCCATCTCCTGGGAGATCTTGAGGACTCGGCTCCTTGTCTGCGCCGAGATATCCTGGGCATTCCGCAGCACTTTGGAGACCGTCATGATGGACACCCCTGCGGCGGCGGCGATGTCTTTGAGCCGTATCATTTTCGGTGGGCCGTTGAATCCGAATTAGAAAAAGTGTCGCCCTCGGCGCGAGCCATCAGGGGACTCGCCGTCACGGGCTGTTGATTGCAAGGGGAGGCTGTCAAACGCTCGTTCCCCTCCAATCCAGCTTTCGCCTGAGGGTCGCAAAAAAAGAACTGCCTTCTAGCCGAACCAAGCGGACGCATCGTTTTCCGTGCCGGATTTCGACCCTGTCCCGGGGTGAGAGAGTCTCCTGGGTCTGGCCGTCGGCACTCAGAATGGTTGCCAGCTTCCGGCTAAGAATAGACACTCGCACCACCGAATCGAGGCTGACGATCACGGTTCGGTTCGAGAGGGCATGCGGACAGATGGGTGTCAGGGCGAAGACGCGCGCCTGCGGACTGACGATCGCCCCGCCCGCCGCGAGCGAATAGGCGGTTGATCCAGTGGGCGAACTCACGATCAGGCCGTCACCCAGATATTGAGTGAGCAATTCCCCATCGACAGTCACCTCGAGTTCGATCGCGCGGGAGACATCTCCGCGCCCGATCACAAAGTCATTCAGGGCAAGCATGGTCTCTTTCGATCTGGCCGGGAGGACGGAGGCTTCAATGAGTGGCCGAGATTCCAGGGAAAATTCTCCTGCCCAGATTTTTACCAATGCTTTGTCGAGGTTCTTGACGCTCACGGCGGTCAAAAACCCCAAACGGCCCGTGTTGATTCCCAGGAGTGGAGCGGTCCCGTCAGCAGCCTCGCGCGCGGCCCGCAACATCGTGCCGTCGCCACCAAAAACGAGCAGCATGTCCGCTTGGGCCGCAAGTGCTTTGGTTTCGAAGATCTCGGCCGACGCGGGGCCAGGGGCGAACGCCGCCGCGCCAGCGTCGTATAAAGCTTCCGCGCCACGGTCCTTGATGAATTGCACCACCCTGGTGATGGCTTGGCGGCAGGAGGGTTTCTCCGGGTTCGCGATGAGCCCGATGCGGGCCAGCTTTTCAGTCGGCTTTTTCAAGGAGCACCAGGAATTCTTTGTTGCCGGCAGGCCCCAATAGAGGCGATTCTACGGCGCTCCGCCACTGGACCCCCGGAATGCTTCGGGAGAAATCCTCCAGCTCGGCGAGGATCCTCGCGTGGATCAACGGGTCTTTGATGACTCCCTTGCCGCGATCCGCTTCTTTCTTGCCAGCTTCGAATTGAGGTTTGACGAGTGCCACGGTTTGGCCGCAGGGCCGTAGAAAGGAAATCGCGGCTGGAAGGATCAGCTTGAGTGAGATGAAGGAGCAATCCACCACCACCAAATCGCAAGGCAGAAAGCCCACGGGAAACTGATGGGAGGTCAAATGCCGCGCGTTGGTCCGTTCCAGGCAGATCACGCGCGGATCTTGCCGGAGTTTCCACGCTAATTGGCCTTGGCCGACATCCACAGACACGACCTGAGCCGCGCCGTGCTGTAGCAAGCAATCGGTGAATCCACCGGTGGAAGCGCCCAAATCCAGAGCTTTGCGGTTGGAGGCATTGATTCCAAATGCCTGGAGCGCGTGTTCGAGTTTGTGTCCTCCGCGGCTGACGAAGCGTTCAGGCGCCTGCACCTCCAGCAGGTCCTCGGGAGAGACGCGATGGCTGGGTTTGTCGACGAGCTGCCGGTTCACCCGAACTTTGCCAGCGAGGACCGAACGGGCGGCTCTCTCTCGGCTTTCGCAAAGGCCCCTTTCGGCGAGGGCGGCATCGAGTCTTGAGCGAATCTTGCTTTTGGCAGGGGACAAGTTCACGCCCGGCGCCTCCACGATCACACTTTTCCTTGCGCGATGCGGGTTTGGGTTTCACGGAACATTTCGAGGAACTGAGTATTGTCAGCCACCAATTTGGGGATGATTTGGGGAAGCATGCTGATGACTTCCATGGGGTTCACCACGGCGTGCACGCTTTGGTTGTAGGCCTGAAGAGTGTGCATCGTTTGGAACTGATCCCCGATGAGGATGACCGTGGCGTGGCGCCTCAAAGGCATGGGCATCCATTGGAGTGAGGTCAGGCTTGCATTTTCCGCGGCCGAGGCGCAATCGAACAGCTCTTCCAAAATGATGAGATGGTATGAAATCTGCCGGAACCTGTTTTGGAAATCGTCTTGATTGGCGGCCACGTGGACCACATAGCCCAATTGAACGAGAGCCGATTCGCACCCGGAGATGAATTCGGGAGTGGACACACCGAGCAGGGCCGGTTTGTCGTTGGGGGTCAAGATGTCGATGCGCGGGGGCATAAAGATTAAACCTTGATTTTGAGGGTGGTCGGAATCGGGGGGAGATCCGGCTTTTTGACTGAAGCCGCCGGGGAGCTTCCATCCCCGCGTTTCATTTGGAGGCTTGAAATATCCGACGTGAGTTCGCCGCGCTTTTTCTTGATGTTGTCAATTCCGCGCGACACGGGCCCCTTTTTCGTGCAATAAAGAAGCGCGCTTTCTTCGGTCAGAAGCCCCTGTTCGAACGAATCCAAGATCGTTTGATCGAAACTCCGCCAGCCGAAAGTGTAATTGGCCTCGATGATCTCATAGAAACTCGATCCTTCCTTCTCGCCCATGGCGATGGTGTCTTTGACGCGCAGGTTGGCGCCCATGATTTCCAGGAGGGCGACCCGCCCGCCCCCCACTTTTGGGGCGAGTCTCTGGCTGACGACCCATCGCAGCGTGTCTGCGAGCCGGAGCCGGACTTGGGCTTGTTCCTCTTGTTCAAAAAGGCCCAGGAGACGATTGATCGTTTGTCCGGCGTCGATTGTGTGAAGCGTGCTCACAACCAAGTGGCCTGTTTCCGCAGCGCTCAGCCCGATTTCCACGGTCTCGCGATCTCGCATTTCGCCCACGAGGATGATCTTGGGTGCTTGGCGGAGGGCGGCGCGCAACCCAGTGGAGAACTTGTCGAAATCGGTTCCCATCTCGCGCTGGTTAAACGTCGCCTTCTTCTGCGGATGCACGAATTCGACGGGATCCTCCAGAGTGATCACGTGGATCGACTTGGTTTCGTTGATTTCATTCAGCAGGGCGGCCAGGGTGGTTGATTTTCCAGAACCGGTGGCGCCCGTGACCAGGACGAGCCCGGTTTTCTCTTTGGCGACTTGTGCGAAGACGTTCGGCAATTTGAGCTGAGCGATGGTTGGGATTTAAGTGGAGAGCCGCCGGAGCACGATCGAATAATTGCCTCGCTGGGAGAAAACGTTCACGCGGAAGCGTGCTTTCCCGGTAAGCGCGTAGGAAGAATCGCAGGATCCGGTTCTCAGAAGATCCTCCGTGAGCCGCCGGTTGCCGGCGAGCAAGTTCAATACAATTTGCTCAGTCTGAAAAGGTGTGAGCTTGGCGATGGGAGGCTCCACGGTCACGGGTACTAATTGCCCCGAGGATTCCACCTGAAGCGGCTTGTCCACCGTGATGTTCAAGTCGGAAACGTCCTTGTAGGATTCCAACATCGTTCCCAGAATGTAATCGAGTTCGTTGCGTCTCATGGTTGGTGTCTCCCAGGTCCGTCCAGGCGCGCGCGCCTGTTTGCCTGGCGGGTTGATCGTCGTGATGCCGAGTGCTTACAATCGAGCGATGCCGTCGCCCGGCGGGTTCAAACGTCATCGTCCTCTGGCGGATGCTGCAGAAAGGGGCGGAATTTCTTTCGGTCGAGGCACTTGTCATAGGCTTCCTCCGGAGAAATGCGCTTCATTTTCAAGTGATTCATGATCGCATCATCCAGGGGCTGGTTGCCGAGTTTTTTGCCGACTTGGATCATGCCCGGAATTTGGTGCGTCTTGCCTTCGCGAACCAAGTTCGCGATAGCCGTCGTGAACACGAGGATTTCCAGCGCGGCCACGCGTCCCTTTTTATCGGATCGTTTGAAAAGGTTTTGGGCCACGACTCCCTTCAGAGCCTCCGAAAGGGTCGCCCGGATTTTGTTTTGCTGCTCGCCGGGGAAGACGTCAATGATACGGTCGACTGTCTTCGCGGCGCTTGGAGTGTGGAGGGTTCCGAACACCAGGTGACCCGTGCTGGCGGCCGTCAGGGCGAGTTCGATGGTTTCAAGATCCCGCAGCTCGCCGACCATGATGATGTCCGGGTCTTCGCGGAGAGCGCCCCGAAGCGCCGATGCGAAAGACTTGGTGTGGATGCCCACTTCCCGGTGGTTCACGAGCGAGCTCTTGCTTTCATGAACGAACTCGATGGGATCCTCCACCGTCAGGATGTGATCCTTCCGATTCTTATTCGCGTAGTCCACCATGGCGGCCAAAGTTGTGGATTTCCCCGACCCCGTCGGGCCGGTGACAACCACGAGTCCCTTGTGGAGCATGGCAAATTTCTTGAGGACGGGCGGGAGGGGCGCGTCGAACTTCTCGAAATCCTCGAAAGACAGAACCTTGGATGGAATCTGGCGGAACACGGAGGCGACGCCGTATTTCTGGTTGAAAAAGTTCGCCCGAAAGCGGGAAACGCCTGGAATCTCGTAGCCGAAGTCGACATCGCCGGTTTCTTCGTAAACCTTGATCTTATATTCCGGCGTGATTTCATACAGCATCGCCTTGAGGGCGTCGCTTTCGAGAGGTGGGTAATCGACTCGGTGGAGTTCGCCGGAAATCCGAAGAATGGGAGGATTTCCTGACGAGAGGTGCAAGTCCGAGGCTTTCTGCTCGAACATCAAATTGAAGAAGGCATCGATTTTGGCCATAGCGCGCGGTTAAAGTTTCCCCGTTCCTTAGCGAGTTTTTGGGTTTACTGCAAGACATGACGGCGATGCGTTCGATTTTGTTTGAGGAGATCCTGGCTGCCGGTTGGCTGCCATTCGAGCGGTTCATGGACTTGGCTCTGTACCATCCCGTCCACGGGTATTATGAAACAGGACGGGAAGTCGGCCGCGCCGGTGATTTCTACACCAGCGTGAGCGCCGGGGCCTTGTTCGCCCAGTTATTGGCCCGGGAATTCGCGGCTTGGGCCGCCGAGTCGGATGTTCGAGTGCCCGTGTCGTGGATTGAATGCGGCGCGCATCACGGGAAGTTCGCATCCGATTTTTGTGATTCCCTGCGCCTCACGGCGCCCGACCTTTGGCCGCGATTTTCTTACTGGATCCTCGAGCCGTCCGAAGCGCGCCGAGCCCGCCAGGAGAATAGCCTCGCCTCATTCGGTGGGCACTGCCGCTGGGTAGCGGATTTAGAGGCATTTGATGCGAAGAGCATCTCGGGCACGGTGTTTTCGAATGAGCTCCTGGATGCGATGCCGGTGAGGCGGGTAGTTTGGAATTCCGGGAAGCGGCGTTGGATGGAATGGGGGGTGATTTTGGAGGGAGGTTCGATCTGCTGGTCTCAAGGGGCCTTGACTGGAGCAGGGCGGGCGGCGGTTCAGGAAGTTTTAGCCCGAATCGGAGCGGATGCGTTCTCTACAGAGACCACGGCCTTATTGGAGGCGCTTCCAGACGGGTTTACAGTGGATCTTTGTCCCGCGGCCTGCGCCTGGTGGTCGAACGCGGCTTCAAAGCTAAGCCGTGGGAGATTGATGACATTTGATTATGCGCTCAACACGCCGGAGCTCTTCAGCCCTGCGCGTGCGGAAGGGACGTTGAGGGCCTACCGAGGGCATCGGCTTGTGAAAACAGTTCTCGAGAATCCCGGTGAACAGGATCTGACGTCTCATGTGGATTTCGATGCTTTGGAAGCAGCGGGCAGCCGGGAGGGGCTGACGACCTTGGCTCGTATGTCGCAGGGGCAGTATCTGACGCGGCTCGCGGCCGGAATGGATGCCTGGACTCCATCGCAGATCAGACAATTTCAAACCTTGACCCACCCGGCACACCTTGGACTCTCCCATTCAGTGCTGGTGCAGGGCGTGTGAAGGGGTCAGTTCTTGATATTGACTTATTGGCACCTTTGGTCACTCTCCGGGCATGGCCCGCAAGCTGAGAGTCGAGTATCCCGGCGCGCTTTATCACGTCATGAATCGCGGTGACCGGCGTGAGCCAATCTTCATGGATGACGTGGATCGGCGGCGCTTCGTTGAGACACTGGGCGAGGCTTGCGCCAAGACGGGCTGGCAGGTTCACGCCTACGTCCTCATGCCGAATCATTTTCATCTGGTGGTGGAGACGCCGCAGCCGAACCTGGTGGCGGGGATGAAATGGTTGCTGGGCACATACACCAGTCGTTTCAACCGGCGGCACAAGCTGTTTGGCCACCTGTTCTCCGGTCGCTACAAGTCGCTGATCGTGGATGGCTCGGCCAGCGGTTACCTCAAGAGCGTGTGCGATTACGTTCACTTGAATCCGGCGCGCGCGAAATTGGTGGCGGTGGATGCGCCTTTGAGGAGTTTTGCCTGGAGTAGTTGGCCGGCGTATTTGCTGGCGCCGTCAAAGCGACCGGGGTGGTTGCGGGTGGATCGGTTGCTGGGGGAGTGGGGCATCCCCAAGGATAGTCCGGCGGGGTGTCAACGGTTGGAGCAGGCGTTGGAAGAACGTCGTGGGGCGGAGGAGGGCGAGGAGTTCAAACCGATCCGGCGCGGGTGGTGTTTGGGCGAGGAAACATTTCGGAAAGAATTGCTGGAACAGATGGGCGAGCGGGTCGGCGCAGAGCATTACGGCGACGAACGGGCGGAGTCGGCGGAATCCACGGCGGAGCAAATCATCGCGGCGGAACTGAAGCGGCGGCGGTGGGAGGAGGCTGATCTCAAAACAAGGCCCAAAGGCGATGCCGCCAAGGTGGCGCTGGCGGCGCGGTTGCGGGCGGAGACGACGATGACGGCGGGGTGGATCGCGGAGCGCCTGGGGATGGGAACGCGCGGTTATTTGAATCACCTGCTGTATCGAAAGCGTAAGGCTGACGGGGAGTAGCCATTATCAAGAACTGACCCCTTAGCGACAGGTTATTGCGCTGTCAGCGGATTCCACACCTTTCGAAAACCCAGGCCCTCGAAGTCCTTCACGTTCGCGGTTGCGAGTTCGGTCACGCCTTGCGCGGTCATGGTGAGGGCGGAGCGGGCGTCGTAGAGTTTGCGGAAGGCAAAGTCTTTGGCCCGGGCGCGTTGCCAAAGGGTGTCGTGGAGCGGGCGGCTTTCAATGGGGAAGCCGATAAGCCGCCAGCGCGGATGCCGGCGGTAGGTCTGGATGACTTCGACGGCTTCGTTGGCGGGGAGAGGGTGCTTGAGCACCGCGGGATTGCGAAGGAGGACGTAGAACTCGACAAGGATGAGTTCGGAAATAGCCACGTCTTCATCGCCCGCGATAGAGGTCAGCCATGCGAGAGCAGGGTCGTGGAGCGGTGCGTCCTCGTTGAAGGCATGAAAAAGGATGTTGGTGTCAATCGAGAGCATGGGGCTATTTTTTACGGCTCCTCATGAACCCGAGTTCTGTGCTGGTCGTTTGCGCTTCGAGTTTGATCTGCGCGTCGGTCAGACCCTTCCAGCCGAGCTTTCGCGGCTTGGGCGGTTCCCAGGGCTGATTCGCGCTCGGTTCCGGTGCATAGACGCTAAGGATGTATTCGATGCCGCGCCGGGCGAGCTCGGCGAGCGGGATTTCACGGGCCTCGCAGAGTTTTTTGGCGCGTGCATAGGTTGCGTCGGGTAGTTGGATTTGCGTGCGCGTCATGCCGTCAATATGGCGGCACGAGATTAAGCTGTCAAGTTGATGGCATAGTGGCTCCAGGGCAGAGACGCAATTCTCAATTGCCAACGAGCGACCAAGGCGGCGTTGCATGATAACTCTGGCAAATCTCACGCAAAGAGCGCAAACGGTCGAACAACGTCGGACGCAGCCACCGATCCATTGCCGCTTGCGACTCGAAAGCTGCGCTCGATCATCCGAAGCGGAGTAACTACACTTTCTTGACATTGCCTACGGCTCAGCACGAGAACTGGAATGCCAGATCGGTCTCGCACATCGGCTTGGATTCCTACCGGATTCGGCAGACACAGCACCGGGCCAACGAGCTGCCGAAACAGCGAAAGTCCTCGGCGGTCTGCTGCGATCCTTTCGCAAGCCGTGAGAAGCCTGGATCTAAAGACCCAGGCCGTGGTCTGCAAGCCTCCAGTCTGCAAGCCTCATGCCTGCCGCCTGTCGGTAGGGCGACCGGGAAGGGATCCAGCGGCTGATGCAGTATTTCTTGCGCTGTCCTTTCGGCCAGGCGCGGATGATCCAGGTGACTGCTGAGGGCCAGGTGATCTACAAGACCGGGGACAATCGCCTCGGGCGCCTGGGGGCAAGCAGGGCCGTAAGCGATGGGCCGCGTTGATCAAGCAGGTTTATGAAG
>SXGS01732635.1_pt1 | contig 12877 bp, 11 predicted proteins | sample 3174681 | NCBI WGS metagenome assembly SXGS01 (sample SAMN11356861, study PRJNA531348) | freshwater metagenome | isolation source: freshwater sample F1-80 | place: China: Fuxian Lake, Yuxi | collected 2017-12-25
CGCTCAGGCCTCGGCGTTCGCTCAGGCCTCGGCGTTCGCTCAGGCCTCGGCGTTCGCTCAGGCCTCGGCGGTCGCTTCGGCCGGGGCCGGCGCTGCTGGCGCGGGACCTGCGGGCGCCGCTGCGGCATCGCTCGCGGGCGCCGCCGCCCCGAACGCGGTCTTGTCCGCCTCTTCCGCACCCTTCCAATACACGTCCATCGCGTAGCCGAGATCGGCCGTCGACTCGGCGCCGCCCGGCTCGCACTTCGACACGTCCCGGTCGGCACCGCCCGCCATCGCGTTCGTGTAGTCGCGGCAGGTCGGGTAGCCGCACGCGCCGCAGTCCGTCTGCGCCGTGAGGGTCTCGAGCAAGATGGCGAAGGCGGTCGTGCTGCCCTTCGGCGCCTTGGCGGCCACGTCGGCCTTGATGAGCTGGGCCTTCTCGGGGTTGACGGTCGTGACCGCGCCCTTGCTCTTCTTCTTGCCCGTGTTTTCTTTGAGCCAGATGTCGCGCAGCATCCCGAGGATCGCGGGGTTGTCGCGCATCGCGCGCTCGCGGGCCTCGCGGGCATGGGGGCCGTACGCGCCGAGCGGGATTTCCGACAGGTCCTTCGGCGCCTTGTAGATCGTCTGCGCGCCCTCGGGGACGAAGCGGAAGGTGAGCGTCCCGAAGGTGTCGGTCGCGCCCTCGAACTCGCGCGTGTGGCGGATGGCGCCGGTCGACTCGACCGTGCACGCCTCGACGCAGAGCCCGCAGTACATGCATTTGCCCATGTCGATGTCGAAGCGGGTCATCTCCTGCTTCTTCGTCGCCGGGTTCTTCTGCAGATCGATGGCGATGCAGTCGATCGGGCACGACCGCTCGCAGCGCTTGCAGCCGGTGCAGATGTCCATCTGCACCTCGAGGAACCCACGATACCGCGGCGGGAGCATCTCGACCACGGGCCGATCGATGCGGTCGGGGTACTGGATCGTGATCGGCTCGCGAAAGAGGTGCGAGAACGTGACCGCCATGCCTTCGAGGATGGTGTTGGTCGCGGTCGAGATGTTGCGGATGTACTCTGCGAAGTCCATCGGGCGGGCACGTTAGCAGGGTTTCCTCCCGCACGGTACGCGCCGTGAAGGATCCTCCCGCACGGTACGCGCCGTGAAGGAGCCTCGCGCCGCACGGTACGCGCCGAGCGAGGCTCTTCCGCTTGCCCCGCAAACTGGCCCATGGTTTCTTCCCGCCGCCATGTCGCAGGGACCGTTCGCCGGCACGCTGACCGCGCTCGTCACGCCGTTTCGCGACGGCGGCATCGACTCCGAGGCGCTCGAAGTGCTCGTCGAGGATCAAGTCGCCGGCGGCATCTCGGGGCTCGTCCCCTGCGGCACCACGGGCGAGTCACCGACCCTGACCGCCGACGAGCGCGCGAGCGTGATCGAGCGCGTCGTGCGGCTCGCCCGGGGCCGCTTGCCCGTGATTGCCGGCACCGGGAGCAACTCGACCGAGGCGACGATTCGCGCTTCGGTGCGCGCGCGGGAGCTCGGCGCCGACGCAATCATGATCGTGATGCCGTACTACAACAAGCCTTCGCAGGACGGCCTCTTGGAGCACTGCGTCGCGGCGGCGCGGGCCGTCGACTGCCCGGTCGTGCTCTACAACATTCCCGGGCGCTCCGTCGTCGACCTCGGGCTCGACGCGACCGCGCAGATCCTCGAGCGCGCGCCGAACGTGGTCGCGATCAAGGACGCGAGCGGCAACGTGCTCCGCTGCCAGGAGATGGTGCGACGCTTCGGCGACCGGCTCACCGTGTTGAGCGGCGACGACGCGCTCACGCTGCCGATGATGGCTTGCGGCGCGCGCGGCGTGATCAGCGTGACCTCGAACGTGCTGCCCCGCGAGGTGAGCGCCGTCACGACGCACGCGCTCGCCGGCGAGTGGGAGGCGGCACGGAGCGCGCATCTGCGCCTCTTGCCGCTCCACGGGCTGATGTTCGTGGAGCCGAACCCGGGCCCGTGCAAGGCGGCGCTCCGCGTGCTCGGTAAGCTCGAGGACGGCGTGCGCTTGCCCCTCGTCGCGGCGAGCGATGCCACCCGCGCGAGCCTCACTGCCGAGCTCGCACGGCTCGGACACGGTTGAGCCGAGGGTGCGCGGCTGGGTTGGCGATGAGCGGTAGGGCGACGCGACGATGAGCCTGGCGACGCGACGATGAAGCAGGGCGACCCGACGATGAAGCAGGGCGACGCGACGATGAAGCTCTGCGTATTCGGCGCCGGGGGACGCATGGGCCAGAGCGTCGTGCGCCTCGCCGCCCAGGCGAGCGACGTCGAGCTCGTGGGCGCCGTCGAGCCGCATGGCAGCCCAGCGCTCGGTCGCGACGCCGGCGAGCTCGCGGGGGCCGGAAACCTCGGCGTCGAGATCTCGCACGATCTCGCGTCGGCGTTGCTCGGGGCCGACGTGCTGGTCGACTTCACGACGGCGGCGGCGTTCGAGGGCATGCTGCGCACCGCGACGCAGAAGGGCGTCGCCGTGGTGAGCGGAACGACGCGCCTCTCGGCGAGCGACGAGGCGCTCCTCGCGCGGGCGGCGGTGAAGATCCCGATCCTCTGGGCGCCGAACATGAGCGTCGGCGTCGCGCTCGTGGCCGAGCTCGTCGCGCGCGCGGTCGCGGCTCTCCCAGGCTATGACGTCGAGATCGTCGAGGCGCACCACAACAAGAAGTCCGACGCGCCGAGCGGCACCGCGACGTTCTTCGCCGGCGCGGCGCAGAAGGGGCGACCGGAGCTCGTCGTCGTCCATGGTCGCGAGGGCGACGTGGGACAACGCGGCGCGAACGAGCTCGGCATGCACGCCATCCGCGGCGGCGGCATCGTCGGAGATCACACGGTTCACCTCGTCGGCGAGTTCGAGCGCATCGAGCTCACCCACCGCGCGATGGGGCGCGAGCTCTTCGCGCACGGGGCGCTCACGGCGGCGCGCTTCCTGTCGGGCAAGCCCGCACGTCGCTACACGCTCACGGACGTGGTCCTTGGGGCCGCGGCTAACGCGACCTGAGCGCGTTCGAGACCTCAACACGTTCTACTCTGCGCGCGCTCGCCCTGCGACCGACCCCGTGACCCAACGACCATGCAAGAAGATCTGTTGTTCGAAATCGGCTGCGAGGAGCTCCCCGCATCCTTCGTCTCCGCCGCCCTCGCGGCGCTCCCCGAGCTCATGGCGACGCGGCTCCTCGGCTTGCGACTCGCGCACGGTGAGGTGCGCGCGCTCGGCACGCCTCGCCACCTCGCCGTCATCGTGACCGCGCTCGCCGACCGGCAAGCCGATCTCGACGAGGAGCTGATGGGGCCACCGGTCTCCGCGGCCTTCAAGGACGGCGTGGCGACGAAGGCGGCCGAGGCGTTCGCGGCGAAGCTCGGCGTCCCTGTACATGAGCTCGAGCGCGTCCCGACGCCGAAGGGCGAGTATTTGCGCGGCCGGCGTCGCGAAGAGGGCCAGAGCGCAGCCGGGCTCTTGCCGGCGCTGCTCGCCGACGTCGCGCGCGCGATCCCGTTTCGAAAGTCGATGCGCTGGGGCACGGGCAGCTTCGCGTTCGGGCGGCCCGTGCGGTGGCTGCTCGCGCGCTTCGGCGGCGAGCTCGTGCCGGTCGAGCTCGAGGGGATGCATGCGGCCGGCGAGACGTACGGACACCGCTTCCTCCACCCCCAAGCGATCCCGATCGCGAGGGCGAGCGAGTACGAAGGCAAGCTCCGCGCGGCCCGCGTCCTCGTCGACCCGGCGGAGCGCCGCGCACGCATGCTCGAGCGGCTCGAGGGCGCGGCGGGCGAGCTCGGCGGTGCGCTCATCGTCGATGAGTTTCTCGTGGGCGAGAACCTGTCGCTCGTCGAAGAGCCAGAGGTCGTCGCCGGCTCGTTCGAGCCCGATTTTCTCGCGCTTCCCGAGGAGGTCATCCTCGAGGTCGCGCGCGGGCATCAGCGGTATTTCGGCGTGCGTGGCGCGGACGGGCGGCTCTTGCCGAGCTACCTCGCGGTCGTCAACACGAAGGAGAGCCCGGAGATCATCCGTCGCGGCAACGATCGCGTGATGCGCGCCAGGCTCGCGGACGCGCGTTTCTTCCACCGCGAAGATCTGAAGCGCGATCTCGCCTCGCGCCGCGCCGATCTCGGCGGCATCGTGTTCCAGCACCGACTTGGCAGCGTGCTCGGGAAGGTGGAGCGGATCGAGCAGATGGTGCGCGCGCTCGGTGGGAGTCTGCGCCTCGACACGGCGACGGTCGAGCACGCGGCGCTCGGCGCGGGGCTCGCCAAATGCGACCTCGTGACCTTCATGGTCGGCGAGTTTCCGGAGCTCGAGGGGCAGGTGGGCCGCGCGTACGCCCTCGCGCAGGGGCACGCCGTCGAGGTCGCCGACGTGATCGTGGAGCACTACAAGCCGAAGGGAGCCGGCGACGAGCCCGCGAAGGGCAAGCCGGGGGCGCTCGTCGCGATCGCCGACCGGCTCGACACGCTCGTCGGCTGCTTCGCTGTTGGGCTGTCGCCGACGGGCGCGGCCGATCCGTACGCCCTGCGCCGCGCGTGCCTCACGACCTTGCGCACGCTGCTCGCGCACGGCTTCGATCTCGAGCTCGGCGCGGCGTTCGAGGCGGCGTACCAGGGCTACGCTGCCGCGGGGATCGCGCTCGACCTCGGCGCGGCGGAGCTCAAGCGCGCCCTTCTCGCGTTCTTTCGTGACCGCGAGAAGGGGCTCTTCGGCGAGACCTTGCCGCACGACGCGGTCGACGCATCGCTCTTCGTGGCGTCGGCTCGCCCGCTCGATGCGCGAGCGCGCGCCGAGGCCCTCTCGAGGCTCGACGGCGACACGCGCGCCAAGCTGGGGGAGGTCTTCAAGCGCGCGACGAACATCGCGAAGGACGCGCCGAGCGGGGTCCCGGAGCGCGGCACCGAGGCGGCCGAGCACGCGCTCTACGACGGCTTCTTCGCGCGAAAACGGCTCATCGAGGAGAGCACCGCGAGCGGCGATTACGGCGCGGCGTTTCGCACCATCGCCGAGCTCGCGCCGCTGCTCGCGACCTACTTCGACGAGGTCATGGTCATGGACGAAGACGAGCGCGTGAGAATGAGCCGCCTCTCGTTGATGGGCACCATCAGCGTGACGTGCTCGAGCTTGGCGGCGCTCGAGCTGCTCGCCGTCGCGTGAGAGGCTGCGCGCCGCGCGTTCGCGCTCATTTTCTTCGCAGCGACGCGAGGAAATAGCCGTCGGTGCCGTGCGCGGCGGGGCTGAGGTGCAACGTCGCGCCGCCTCCGGCGAGCCGTCGCAGCGTGTCGGCTTCGAACGGCGCGGGCACGAGCTCGGTCGTTCGGACCAGCGCATCGACGACGTGCTCGCACTCGCGCGAGAGGACGCTGCACACGGCGTAGAGCATGGTCCCGCCCGGCGCGAGGTGGGTGGCCGTGCGCGCAAGGATGGCGAGCTGCAGCGCCGCGAGCCGCTCGACGTCTGCTGCCGAGAGGCGCTCGGCGATCTCGGGACGATGGCGCAAGGTGCCCGTGCCCGTGCACGGCGCGTCGACGAGGATGCGATCGTAGCTGCGCCCCGCGAGCTCTCCCGAGCCGAGCGTCCAATCGACGGCCACGGCGTCGCGAACGCAGAGGTGCGCCGCCGCTCTACCTCGCGCCTTGGCCTCGGCGGCCCGCAGCGCCGCCATTTTTTTCGGGTGTCGGTCCGCGGCGTCGACGAAGCCCGTGGGGCCGACCGCCTCAGCGAGCAGCAGCGTCTTTCCGCCGCGGCCCGCGCACGCGTCGAGCACCACGTCGCCCGGCCGCGCCGCGAGCGCTTGGGCGATGAGCTGCGCTCCCTCTTCTTGCACGCGCCACGCTTCGCCGGCTCCGGGCCACGCGGCCGGATCGCCTCCGCCGCGCACCACGAGCGCGCGCTCCGACAGCTCGCCGCGCTCTACCGTGGCCGCCGGCAAGGCCGCCCGCAGCGTCTCGAGCCACGCGGCCGGATCGGCGCCGGCGCGCGCGCAGAGGCACACGCTCGGCGCGAGCGCGCCCGGGGCCAAGAGCTCGCGTACCGCCTCGTCGCTGCCGCCGAGCGACTCTCTGAGCCGCTCGCGGAGCCACGCCGGCACCGACTCTACGATGGCGTCACGCAGGCGCACGTCGCGCTCGCCAACGCGCCCCTCGCGCGCGATCTTGCGCAGCACGGCGTTGGCGAAGCCTGCGATCTGTGCGCCGCCCAAGCCCTTCACGGCGGCCACGGCCTCGGCGACCGCGGCGAACGCGGGGACGCGCTCGAGGAACAGGAGCGAGTAGGTGGCGATGAGCAAATGCGCGCGAATCGCGGGCTTTCTGCGATATCGATCGCCCTTCGCGAAGCGCGCGATCTCCCGCTCGAGTGAGGCGGTCGTGCGCAGCACGCCGTAGACGAGCTCGGTCGCGAGCGCGACGTCGCGCGGGTCGAGTCGTGGCGCGCGCCGCAAGCCTGCGTCGAGCGTCGCGGCGGCGTAGGCGCCGTCCTCCCACACCCGCGCGAGCGTGTCCGCGGCGAGCGTCCTCGCCGAAGGCACGCCCCGGTCGCCGTCGTCGCGCGAGCCCGTGCGCGGCTCGTTTTCCTTCGTGTCGCCGTGCATGTCGCTCACCCGAAGAGCTCGCTCGCTTGAGCGCGGATGACGTCCATGCGGCGCTCGATGTCGTTCTTTACCGCGAGCCCCATGAGCAGCACCAGCGTCACGAACCCGAACAGGCTCGCGACCTCGCGCACGCGCAGCGGCACCGGGCGCCGCGTCAACGCCTCGACCGCGAAGAAAAAGAGGTGCCCGCCGTCGAGCACCGGGATGGGAAAGAGATTGATGAGGCCGAGGTTGATGGAGATGACGGCCATCGCCCACAAGAGGTAGCTCGGCCCGCGCTGTCGCTCCTCGAGCACGACGTCGTACACGGTGATGGGGCCGCCAATGGTCGAGAGGCTCAGCTCACCGCGCGCGATGGAGGCAAAGCCCCGCAGCAAGAAGCGAATGACGTCCCAGGTCTCGTCGAGCGCGCTCGGCACGGCATAGTGGAGGAGCGACGGGCTCGCCACGCTCTTGTCGGGAATGCGCGGCATCCAGTTGCGTGCTCCGAGCACGGCGCCCCCCGCGCGCGGGCCGCCGGCACCGTCGTCGGCGCTCGCGAGCCGTAGGTCGGCCGCGAGATCGAGGTTCACGACGAGCCGCTCGCCGCCGCGCGACAGCTCGACCGCGTGCGGCCTTCGCGGCAGAGACGCGAGCGTATCCTCGTAGTGTGCCCAGCTCGTCAGCGGCACGCGGTCGACCGCCTCGAGCCGATCCCCCGCGCGCATTCCTGCGGCGTGCTCGATCGAGCCAGCCGCGACGTCGGCGAGGTAGAGCTCGGCGAGCTCGATCCCCGTGCGCTCCGCCACGGTCGCGCCCACCGACTCTGGCGTGAGCGCGGCGAGCCCCGACTCGAAGACGAAGACGTCGCCGAGCCCGCCGAGGGCGCCGTCGGCGCGGCGCGGGCGCAAGTACGTCACCGGCACGGTCTCGCCGCGATTGTCGTCGAGCTGGCGCTCGAGCTCGGCGTAGGTACGCACCGGCGCGCCGCGGATCTCGGTGACGACGTCGAAGGAGCGCAGCCCCGCGCGATAGGCAGGCGAGCCCTCAGCGCGTACGCCGACGACGGCCGCTGGGCGACTCGGCCGCACACCGATCATGCCCACACGCTCGGTGGCGCCGAGGGCGCGCTCCTCGAGCCGCTCGTCCGGCGTGATCGCGACCTCGAGGCTGCGGTCACCGCGAAATACGCGCAATTTCAGCTCTTTTCCGGGGCTCTTGCGCACGGCGCGTTCGAGCTCGACGAACGTCGCGATGCGGGTCCCGTCCACGGCGAGCACACGATCGCCCGGCAGCAGCTTGCCGTCCGCGGCGCGTCCCGGGACGACGACGCCGACGGTGGCCGGCAAGAAGCCCTTGTCGCCGGCGAACACCGCCACGTAGAGCAATACCGGGAAGAGCAGGTTCATCGCCGGCCCGGCCAGGACGATGATGAAGCGCTTCCACAGCGCCTGCGCCTCGAAGGTGCGCAGCCGGTCCTCGGGCAGCACGGGCTCGTGGCTCCGCTCCTCGAGCATCTTGACGAACCCGCCGAGCGGGAAGATCCCCACGCAATACTCGGTCTCGCGCCCGCGAATGCGCACGAGCTTCGGGCCGAACCCGATCGAGAACATGAGCACCTTCACGCCGAAGAGCTTCGCCCACGTGAAATGGCCGAGCTCGTGCACGAAGATGAGCACGGACACGAACAGCGCGAAGTAGACGAGGTCCACGGCGATCTTCGGCCTTCGGACCCTAGACCGCCTGGATGTAGCTCGTGATCACGCGGCGGACGTCGAGCGGCAGGTTTTCGAACTGCAGGCCGAGCGCGTGCTCGCCTCCGCGCGCGCCGCGCACCCAGCGCACCATGGCCTCGAGATCGACGTCCTCGTTCGCGATCGGCAGCGTGAATCGCACGCGGACGATCGAGCCCTGAGCGACGGCGCTGCTCGCGCGCACGAGCATGCCGCCGAGCGACAGATCCTCCGAGCGGCCGACGACGACGTCTCCGTTCGGCAGCGAGATCGTCGCGATCGTCACGTAGGGCACGCGCTCGAAGAGGCGCCGCACGAGCGGGATCGGGGCCGTGTCCGTGTCGCGCGCCTCGGCCTCGGGAGCGGGCGGCGGCAAGCTCGGACCGGCACCCTGGAGGAGCGTCGTCGCCACCACTTCGCGGACGGCGCGAGGTTTTGCACCGGTCGCGCCGTTGACGTGGTCGAGCGCGTCGCGCATTTCCGCCGCGCTCTGAAACCGCAGCTCGGGAGCGCGCGCGAGCGCCCGGTCGATGATGGCGTCGAGCTCGCTAGGCACGCCGTCGCACCGCGACGACACGCGCGGGGGGCGCTTCTCCTGCGCGAGCTTCATGAGCACCTGCGGGTAGGTGCCGCCGTACGGCACGTCTCCGGCGAGGCACTCGAACAGCGTGACGCCCACGGCGTAGAGATCGGCGCGGTGGTCCGTCGGCTCGACGAACAGCTGCTCGGGGGCCATGTACTCCGGCGTGCCGATCAAGTCCGCGCTGCCGGTGAGCTTGCGCGCCTTCGGATCGTTCGTGTCGACTGCGGCGATGCCGAAATCGAACAGCTTGATGACCTCGCGGGTCCCCTCGCGTGCCACGAACACGTTGCTCGGCTTGAGGTCGCGGTGAACGATGCCGCGCGCGTGGACGAACGCGAGCGCGTCGCACATCTGCTGCCCGATGCTGAGCACCTCCGCGACCGGCAGTCGTCTCCGCGACGCGATGATGCCGTCGAGCGTTCGCCCCAGCAGCATCTCGAGCGCCATGAACGCGCCGTGCGTCGCGCACATGCCTGCGTCGATCAGCTCGACCACGCCGGGGTGCCGCAGCTGCCGGATCGCCTGGGCCTCACGCTCGAGCCGCTCTTCGACGGCCGCGGTCGCGTGCTTGCCGTTGACGAGCTTCAACGCGACGACGCGACGGGTCGTCACGTGCTCGCCCTCGTAGACCGTCCCCATGCCGCCGCGCGCGATCTCGCGCCGCAACCGGTAGCGACGATCTACGACATCTCCGACGGCCGCGTCTCTCGCCACCGGCGGCAGCGTACTTCCTCGATTCGGCTGAATCGAGGGACAAATCTGCAATTGACTGGGACCTTCGCGACCTGGATCGCGACGGCGTGCATCGGGCGATTGCGCGCGCCCTGGCGCCGCAATTCCAGGCCCGAAGAGATGGTGTAAGCTCGCGGCGTGCCCGACACGACGGCATCGGTAAGGCGATTTCTCGCCGGCCACCGCGCTGCGGAAGAGCGCCAGCGACGCCTCGTCGAAGAGCGGGGGCCGCTCCCGGCACAGGCGGTCGCCGAGTGTCTCGACGTCCTGGCGGCGCTGGAGCGCAACGGCTCGTGGCCGGGACCGCGCGATGCCGTGCAGGAGCAGGACGTGCGGCGAGTTCGTGCGCTGTGGGCACGGGTCAAGCGCGAGTACCGCAGTGGCAAGAAGGGCTGACGGCAAGCTCGCGGCGGCGCTGGCCCAGCTGCGCGAGGCACTGGATGCCTCCCGGGCGCCGTGGATGTGCATCGGTGGGATCGCCGTCATCGCGCAAGGCGTTCGGCGTACCACGACGGACATCGATGCCACGCTGCGCGCCGAAGGCATCGATCTCGACGCCCTCATCCGCTTGTTCGCCCGCCATGGCATTCGCCCGCGCATCGCCAACGCCTCGGCGTTCGCGCGAAAGTCTCAGGTGTTGTTGCTCGAGCACGCAGCTACGGGAGTGGAGTTGGACGTCTCGCTCGCGTGGTTGTCCTTCGAGCACGAGGCGCTCGCAGCGCACGCCATCGTCGATTTTGCGGGCGTAAAGGCGCCCATGGCCCGCCCCGAAGACCTCTTGATCTACAAGTTGTTCGCGGCTCGTCCTCAGGATCTCAAAGATGCCGAGACGCTGCTCTTGCTTCACCGAGCGCGCATCGACCTTGCGCGAGTACGTCGCATCCTCGAACAGCTCGCCGAAATGTCCGATGAGCCGGCGGTAGCGAATCGCCTCGACGAAATGGTGGCCCGGCGCAGCGCTCCCCGGACTCGCGGAACCCCACCCTTACGCAAGCCGCGACGGCCGCCTCGTAGTTGACGCTGCGCGCGTCGGTTCGCCTCCGTGCCGCCGCCGCGCACGGGCCTCGCCGCGATCCATGCGCCCTCCGCGCCGAGCGGCGTGCGCGACGTCACACGAGCTCGTCGACCGGGCCCGCCCCCTCGCGGAGGACGCGGACGTCGCCCCCCGAGAGGTCGACGACCGTCGCCGGCAGCGAGCCGCACGCGCCGGCCTCGAGCACGAGGTCGAGCGTGGGGAAGGTGTCGTCGATGGTCCACGGATCGACGATCGCCTCGTCGTCCTCGGGCCCGGAGGCGGTGGTGCTGAGCAGCGGACGACCGAGCGCCTCGACGAGGGCCCGCGTCACCGCGTGATCGGGAACGCGGATCCCGACGGTCTTCTGCTTGCTCTGGAGCATGCGCGGCACATCGCGCGTGGCCTTGAGCACGAAGCAATACGGGCCGGGGAGGAACCGCTTGAGTAGGCGATACTCGACGTTCTCGACGATCGCGTATTTCGCGATGTCGCTCAGGTCCTTGCAGATCAAGGCGAGCGGCTTCGTGCGCGGCATCGCCTTGACCTGGTAGAGCCGCTCGACCGCCTGCTTGTCGAGCGGATCGCAGCCGAGGCCGTAGACCGTGTCGGTGGGGTAGGCGAGGATCCCCCCGGCCGTGAGGACGGCGACGGCGCGCTCGATCTTGCGCGGCTCCGGGTGCTCTGGGTTGATGCTCAGCAGCATGCGTCAACTCGATGAGTCCGGCCCGAGGAGCCCGGCCCGAAGAGCCCAGCCCGAGGAGCCCGGCCCGAGGACAAGGCTCGATGAGCGAAGCTCGATGACCCCAGCAGCCGCGCAAGGCGCTGGGGCTCGGGAGCGGGCGACTCAGCCCTTGAGGGCCTCGCTGCCGCCGATGATTTCCATCAGCTCCTTCGTGATCGCCGCTTGGCGAGCGCGGTTGTAGACGAGCGTGAGGCGGCCGATCATGTCGGCGGCGTTGCTCGTCGCGGCGTCCATCGCCGTCATGCGCGCGCCGAGCTCGCTCGCCATCGACTCGTAGAGCGCCCGCAGGAGCGACACCTGGAGGTACATCGGCGCGAGCTGGTCGAGCAGCGCCTCCTCGCTCGGCTCGAACAGGAACGAGGTCGCCGTCGACTCGCCGCCGTCCGCGCCGTCCGCCTCTTGGTCGCCCTCGTCGCCCACCGGCAAGAGACGCTCGGCGACGACCTGCTGCGACATGGCGCTCTTGAACTCGTTGTAGACGAGGTAGATCGCGTCGACCGGCAGCGTCTCGGTGCCGTCCTCGCCCTTCTTGGGTCCGGTCTGCAGATAGGGCGCGAGGATCGTGCGCCCGAGCTTGCGCGCGCCTTCCCAGCTGAGGTCGCTCCACGCGCCGTCGAGGTACACCATCGGGGCCCGGCGGCGGCGGAAGTAGTCGCGACCCTTGCGCCCGATGGCGAAGATCGTCACCGTCTGTCCCTCGGCGGTGCGGCGCCGCCACTCGCTCTCGGCGAGCTTGGCGACGCTGGTGTTGAAGCTCCCGCAGAGGCCGCGATCGCTCGTGAGCACGACGAGCAGCACGTGCCGCTCCGGCGACACCGCCAAGAGCGGATGGACCGGCTTTTCGGCGCGACCGAAGGCGCTCGTTTCGCCGTAGAGGCCGCCCCCGTTGGCAGCGTGTCCGCGCCCACTTGTGGAATCGAGCGCTGTGTCAGGCTCGGCGCCCGGCTGACGAGGCTGAGCACGCTCCGACGCATCGCCCGAAGCGCCGACCTCTTCCGCGGCGCCGTGCGCGAGGTGGCGACGCCCCTCGGCCGTGACCTCGAAGAGTACCTCGCGCGTCTTCACCGCGTAGGCACGAAGCTCGGTGATGCGCTGCTGCGCCTTGTTGAGGCGAGCGCCGGCCACCATCTTCATCGCGCGCGTGATCTTCTGCGTCGATTTGACGCTGACGATCCGCTTTCGAATGCTCTTCAGCGAGGGCAATTTCGGCCTTCCCGTCTCACTTGGCGTCGATCTGAAACAGCTCGCCGAAGGCGGTGAGGACCTTCTCGAGCTCCGCCTTCACCTCGTCGGTGACGTCCTTCTTCTTCCCGATCAGCTTCAGCAGCGCGTCGTGCTTGCTGTCGATGAAGGCGAAGAGCTCCTGCTCGTAGCGTCGCAGCGCGTCGACCGGCAGCGAGTCGACGTAGCCGTTCGTCGCCGCGAAGATGATGATGACCTGCTTCGTGACCTCGAGCGGGACGAACTGGCCTTGCTTGAGGATCTCGACGAGGCGCTTGCCGC
>SXGS01336702.1_pt1 | contig 12876 bp, 4 predicted proteins | sample 3174681 | NCBI WGS metagenome assembly SXGS01 (sample SAMN11356861, study PRJNA531348) | freshwater metagenome | isolation source: freshwater sample F1-80 | place: China: Fuxian Lake, Yuxi | collected 2017-12-25
GATCCGACGGAGACTGTCATCTGCCATCGCTGGAACAGTGGAATGCGGCTGCCGGACTGGCTCAGGGGTTCACGGCGAGCGACCCGGACAGACCGGATGGGCCGTTTCGCTGGCGGTGGGATAGTTCCGCGACGGACATGGCATTGAACCGGCGGTCCCTGGGCCCCCGGCCTGTTGGAACATCGCACGATGACATTGCCGTGACAGGGTGTCGTGACATGTGCGGGAATGTCACTGAGCTGACGGAAACGCTGACCTTCGGCGGGCGTATCGGGGATGCCATTGTAAATTCCGACAGTCAGGTCGTGCTCCGCGGACAGAATTATCTGAGTACGGAGCCATTGACGTGGGAGCGACTGAAAGAGACCGAGCACAATTACCAGGCCAGAGATGAAACGGACCCCACGATTGGGTTTCGCGTGGTCCTGGAGATTCCGGACTGACACCGGGGCGGACGGAAGCGGCAAGAATTCGTGTAACGTTTCGCCACCGAATACGCCGAGTTGAGTACCGCGTGTATTTTGAAGGCAGTCAGCAGTCAGCAGCCAGCCGCGGGCGTTGTCACGATCCTGCCGCGAAAAAAAGGGCAACATCGTTCCGCTGACACGTCGGCTGGCTGTAGAATAGCGAGTTCCTGTCGCGTGTCTGTCTGAGAGAGGAAGAGTGCCGCATGCCTTGTTCGTCACGGATTTCTCTGTTCGTTCGCCAGCTGTCTGTCCTTGTGTTTCCAGCGTTACTGTTGCTGTGCTGGTCTTCAGCGATTGTCGTGGGCGAAGACGCTCCGCTGCAGGTATTTCTGCGGCATGATGCTAGTGGTCCCGACAGTGTGGTGAAATCGCTCCAGTTTTCACCCGACGGTGGCACGCTTTATGTCGCCGGCTGGAACAAAGTTGTCCAGGTTTATCAGTGGCAGGAAACGGGAACTCGCTTTGAATACCGGCCAAGGCTCAATTTTCGTGTTCCGATTGGTCCCGGCCGCTTCGGGATGCTGGAAGCCATGGTCGTATCTCCGGATGGACGCTGGCTGATTGCTGCGGGTCCCGGATGGTTCAGTCAGCTGAGTCAGGCGTCGGGTTTCGTGTGGCCGCGCGGAGCGATGGGTGAACGGGCCTGGGCGGAGGTTGGCGCGATCTATGTGTTTGACACGCAGACACGCGTGTGTCGCATCCTCCGCGGTCATCATGGCAACGTGCGTCAGCTGACTCTGGTAGAGGGAGACGGAATGCAGCCGGCCCGACTGGTGTCCCTGGGGTTCGAGTATTCCGGACAGACGATCTCTCAGAGTGTCCGCGTCTGGGCTCTGGACAGCGGCGAAGCGATCGGCGAACCGCTGCCCCTGCCAAACACAAATTTGCCACCGCGCGTGCGAGCCTGGGCCGCCAGTGAAACCAGTCTGCAGGTTGCCATTCTGATCGCGCAGACTTCACCGGGCAGTGGCGCATCAGAGCTGAAGCTCTGGAGTCCGCTGGAGAACAACCGTGTGCAGATCCAGGCGACCGCAACTCAGTCATTCGCTTTGGAACTTGTCGGCAGCGGGCCGGATCGACAATTATTCTGCGGCGGACTGGGAAAATCCACGCTCCAGCCGACGCAGCCACAGTCGCAGCGTCCCCCGAAGCTGGTGACGAATCCAGCTGCCACGGCAGTTCCATTCGCGGCCACTCGTATGCCGCTGCAGCGTAAGCGACCGAATGGCTCGGACTTCGCCACTGCCGGAATCGGCGTGGTGCAGGTTCAGGCCACACCGCAGGGCGATCTGGATTACTCGCTGAGCGTAATTGAGGGGAACCGGGCGCTTGCTGCCATTCCATTGTGGACGAATACTCGCGGCACCGGGCAGAAATCGGCGCCGCTGCGAGAACCGTCAATTGCCGTCTCGGCGGATGGTCGGTTTCTGGCGGTGGCCGGCGCACAGACAAACGACGTCCGGATATATCGCCTGCCGCAGATCACCGCCGACGGTGGCAGCAGGGACGTGCAGCCGTTTCAGGTGCTGGGCGCCCGGTCGCAGGTGCCTCGATGGGCAGAGTTTGTCAGATCCGGCAACGACCTCGGGATTGCTGTGGGGCTGCAGGACGGAGTTTTACCGCCGGTCGATCGCCGTCACGGACAGCCGGTCGCCCGCGGAGCCGTGGTGCTGAACGCTGCCGGCAGAGTGCTCGCCACTGACGTTCAGGGCTGGCAGACATCCATTGCCGATCCTGGTGGTCCGGTCTGCCTTGTGAGCGAGGATCGACGTGCAGTCAGTGTTTCGAGCGGCACACCGGCTCGCCAGTTGACACTGCGAGTTCCCCGGGGTTTTCGCGATCCATCGGCAGCAGAAGAAGTGACAGCCCACGCCTGTACGGCTGCGGCCGGTGAAAATCCATCGCTGGTGGCCGTGGCGACTCATGTCCAGGGCGAACCCATGCTCAGTCTGTTTGACGCCTCAACGGGAAACTTCGTGCGAGATCTGACTGGACACGTTCGTCGGATCACGGGACTCTCATTTTCTCGGGACGGGGAGTTACTTCTGTCGGCTTCTGAGGACGGCACGGTGCGGGGATGGCTGGTGAAGGATCTCGGTTCCGCGACCATCGGAAAAGTCGGCTGGCTGCGCGGAGTCAGCGTGATATCCCGGAACAAGCGGCTGACAGTGGACGCGCTGGAGTCGGACAGCCCGGCTGTGGCAGCGGGGCTGCGGGAGGGAGATCTCATTGCCGGGTTCGTGGCCCACGGACAGCTGACTCAGTTTGCGGATGCTGCCGCATTTTACTTAGGGGTCTCGCAAACCATTCCCGGTGAATCGTCGGGAATCATGCTGCGGGTCCAGCTGGGCGACCAGTTGCAGGACCTGAAGCTGACCGTGGAACAGGGCGCCGACGTGCGCGAGCCACTGTTTTCGATGATTGTCCAGCAGAGTTCGGCGAATGCTGAGGGGCAGGCTGACGGCTGGGTTGTCTGGAGTCCGCAGGGACAGTTTGACGTGAGTGACACTGAACTGGAACAGCGCATGGGCTGGCACCAGAACACGCAGGAGGATAGCGCGCCGGTCAGTTTCACATCCATCGATCAGTATCGCGATCGATTCTTTCAGGCAGGTCTGCTGCAGAAACTGCTGAGTCGCAGTCATGTGGCACTGCGGCCCCCGATTCAGCCGGAATTCCGCGTCTCACTGATCACGGCTGATGACCAGGTTGTTCTGCCGGACTACGAAGACGAGATCGTCCTGCGGCGGCCCGGGGGAAATCTCGTACTGGAGTTCGGACGGGGGTCGGGCGAAGCCGTCGCGGGTGCCACGTGGCAGTCGGAAGGCGCTGAGCCGCGACAATTCGACGCGATTGAACGTGATTTGTGGAAATCCCCGATCACGGAGGATATCACCGCCGGGGGAATACGCCGCGTTGACATCCGGATTGTCACGTCAGATCTGCCACCGGTGGAATATGCGAGTACCGTCTTTCTGCGTTATCAGCCGGATCCTCCGCAGCTGAAGCTGATTACCCCCGCTCAGCCGATCAGCAGTGTCAGTGACCCCCGACTTCTCGTTCGGGCAGCGGTCACGGCGACCGGGTCAGCGCAGATCACGATTGTGCGCGAGTCACCGGAATCCGAGCCCGAGCAGTGGGAGGAAATCATTCACAGTTCAGGAGAAGTTCAGCGGGAAATTCCACTGAAACCCGGCCGCAATACGATCCGCATTTCGGCCGCAAATACCAGCGACCCCGTCACACGGGCAGCCCCGGCACCGGATGATCAGGCGCGACTGGAGATTGTGGCTGATTTTGTTCCACCTGGTCCACCTTCCCTGAGAATTACTGGTGTATTGCGGTCCGGCGATGCGCAACCGGTGCAACTTTCGGACGGAAGTATCGGTGTGGACGAAGCTGAAGTTACGATCACGGGCGAGATTCTGGGTGACCAGGCATTGCAGGAGGCGTTTCTGGTTCGCGACGGAGCACAGACAGTTTTAAGCGGATTTCAGGCGGATGTCGCACGGAAATTTGAGTTTCGTGAGTCAGTCCGGCTGGTGCCCGGAAACAATCGGCTGAAGTTCACCAGCACTGCCGGAGGAGAAACCGGCCGACTGGACCTGGACCTCAACTTTCGTCCGCGTCTGCCGCATCTGGCACTGCTGTCGCCGGCAGAGGGCCGCATGGTGCGAACGGCCGAGGCGGCTGAGGTCGCGATCGACATTCAGGCACGGATTGATCTTTTTGACTCGTCCCCATTTCAGTATTCCGCGGCGGTGGACGGAGTTCCGGTTGTGTCGTGGCTGACCTGGGATTCTGCCGGAGGAATGTTGACTGGCACGCTGGTGGTGCGGCCGGATCCGCTGCAGGAGCACGATCTCCACCGTCTGGAGATTGGTTTGCGAAACGAGTGGGATCGCGAGCTGCTGCGGTCGATCCTGCTGGAGTTCCTGCATCCGCCGCGACTGCGGAACGCTGAAGTCCGACGACAGGATGGCTCGGCACTGGCTGATGTTGTCTGTGTGGTGGAGTCTCCGGGGGCCCGGGGAGTTTCGGCGATGGAGGCAATGGTCAACGGAGCACCGGTTTCCGCGGCAGTTTTCCGCACCGAGAACGTTCAGCCGGGGTTGTGGCAGGTCACGCTGTCCGGCGTGGCGCTGCGGGAAGGTGAGAACCGGATCGAAGTCAGGGCCGTGAATCGGGACGGGCGGTCGCCGGAGCTGGTCCTGACAGAGACTGTGCCGCCTCCGCCTCAGAAGGCCACCGTGACACTCATTCAGCCGCTCGTGAATTCCGTCACCGCCACGGAAGAGTTTGCGCTGTCCTTTGCAGTCGATTCAGAGCCCGGGCTGCAGCGAGTGGACCTGGTGATCACTCGCAACGACCGACTGGCGCAGCGGATCCCGCTGCTGAGTCCGGATCGAACGGCGGCGGGTGCAGGACGAATGGTGTTTGAGCAGCTTTTGTCGCTGATTCCAGGGGAGAATCGTGTTCTGATCGAGGTTCGGAATCTCGGCGGTCTGACCGAGAGGGAATTCACGATTTCGTACCTCCCGCCTCCCGTGGCGGTGCATGTCACCGGCCTGGAATCGCAGGAGGATCCGGGGTCAGTGACAACCGCGCGCACGCGGGGTGACCACGTCGAGTTTTCGTCGGCATTGAATTCGGGGCAGGCCACGCTGCATGGGCACATCGCCTGGCTGCCGAATCAGCGTCCCGCCGGGCGCCAGTGGACCGTTCGCGTGTGGGTCAACGGATTTCGTCGCACGGTGGCCGTCACGCCCCCGGGGGAGGAGGCGAACCGGGCAGACTTTCAGATACCGGTCGTTCTGAATCAAAAGCAGAATCGTCTGCGGCTGGAAGCGGTATGGGACCGCAATTATCACAAGATGCCCACGACGGACCATGCGGCCGCGTGGCTGCAGAATATCCTTGTTTCCTGCACGAATCCGGATCAGGGCCAGCGACTGCACCTGATCGTGATGGGAGTTGAAATGCGGGACGGTCGGAATGTCGCACGCGCCGAAGAAATTCGAAAATTCGCCGCTGAGGCACTGCGGCTGGAGGCGCCTGAATCGGCGTTTTCCACAGTTGAACCTTATGAGCCGCTGATTGGCGACAAGGCTGTGGGACGGCGACTTCGCAGCGTGATGCATGTCGTGGAAACGAAACTCCGCCAGCGGAGAACAGGAACAGCCGTCAACGACGTGGTGATGTTCTATTACCGTGGCCGCGAACATCGCCGTCCAGACGGTGACTTCGTCCTCGAGGATTTTCAGAATTTTGAGAACCCGGCCATTCATCCGCAGTCCGTGTCTGAAGGCGACCTCGCTCGCCTTTTCGAACGACTGCCGGGTGCTCATGTCGTGTTTCTGGACGTTGAGCAGACAGCGCGCGTTCCCCTCGCCGCAGACGCCTGGCCGAGATATCAGAACCTGGGAGTCTTTCGCGTCGCCTGGTCAGGACAGCAGCCTGTCCCGCAGCCGCCCGGGCCGGTGTTTGCAGCAATGAAAACCGCAACGGCCACCAGAACGGCAACGGGAACGACCACACTGGCGGAGGTCGAATTCGCGATTCAGGAGCAGAAAAACCACCTGCCGTCCGAGAACTGGCTCAGCATCAGCACCTTCGTCCCGAGAGACCTCGTCAGCCTGATCCTCGCCCATTCCGGTTCACGGCCGGACGAGGAATAGCCGACTCCGGCGTGATGCACGACGAATTACCAGGCAGGCGGGACAATACTGCTGGAATTGGTTTCTGGCAGAGGGGGGCAGGGCCTGGGGGTGGTCCCGCTCTGGTCTTGTCACGACGATTGACGGCAACTGTTATAACGATCGGAAAAAGAACGCATGGCCTCTGGAAAGTCTGTGATTCAGTCGGAAGAGATTGACTCCCCGCTGGGGAAGATACTGCTCGTTCTTGGTGACGCCGCCGAAGTTGTGGACACGGTTTATCCAATGATGCGGCTTCAGGAAGCTGGCTATCGGGTGATTCTTGCCGGCCCGGACCAGCGAGACTACTGGCTGGTGCAACACCAGCGGCCGGATGGATGGGACATTACGCAGGAAACTCCGGGCTATCTGATCCGCGCCGATGTGGCGTTTCGGGATGTGAAGCCGCAGGAATATGCCGGGATCCTGATCAGCGGCGGCCGTGCCCCGGAGTACATCCGCTATGACCAGCATTTGCTGGACACCGTGCGCTGGCTGTGGGAAGCGGGTCGTGCGGCGGGGTCGGTCTGCCACGGGATCGAGGTGCTGGCAATGGCGGGCATTATCCGAGGAAAGCGAATCACGACGGTGCCGAAATGTCGTTTTGATGCTGAGGTCTGCGGCGCGACGTACGTGGACGGGCCCGTGGTCGTGGATGGCCGGCTGGTGACGGCACGCGGAGCGCTTGATGGCTGGCGGTGGATGCGCGAGTACCTGCGGGTGCTGCAGGAGATCCAGTAAGGTCCAGCCTCGCCGGCATGATGCGACTGGTCACTCGGTGGGTGTGCTGCGGTGCGCTTTCCGGGCTGGCCGGCGGGCGAGTCCGCAGAGACGCCGGAAGAAATTGCGGATGCGTCCGAAGTGACCGGGATCGAGCACTTGTTCGGTCCACGTCCTGCTGGACGAGGTGATGTTGCCCCATGCCAGGCCGATATACGGTTCGCAGGTGTTTTGGACGGATACCCAGATGCCCTGCTCGCGGACGCGGTTCAGGGCCTGGAAATAGTGTCCGAAGATGTTGCGATTGATGATCTTGCCGGCCACAAACATTCCGGTCAGTGTTCCGTGCGTTACGCCGCGAATTGTCTCGACCGTCTGCATTGTGACAGCTCCGGAAACACCCAGCAGGCTCAGATCTTCCTGCGTCGCCAGGGACTTCATTTGATTCCAGTAACGACCGATTTCTGCCTCAGGAATCAGCTGGGTGGGGTCAATTTCACTGACTGCCCGGCGTGTCTGTTCGGCGCTGGTCCGAAGTTCGTCGAGCGACAATGGCGGCTGATCGAAATGACTGGCGGCCGTACCACTGGCAGTCTGGATTGCCTGCAGCAGATCGTCGACGCGATGAATCGTGGACGTATCGTCGATGAGTCCCTGTTTCTGCAGTTCCTGAGCCAGTTCAACCACGTATGTCTTCGTTCCATATGCTGCATCACTGACGATGGCCAGAACCCACAGCGGCGAGACGTGCAGTGTGGCGAGACCGGCGATGTCGATGAAATTGCCGGCCGCTTTCCGGGCGAGGAAACGGCCAGCACTGAAAGGCACCGCGGGACTCTCAGGTTTTCTGCCGGATGGCTGCGGAACCGAGCCGCTGTCGGCGGCAGACCTGTCACTCGCGGCTGAGAGTGTCCCGACGTTTGAAATCAGAAAGCCGAGGGAATTTTTTACGGCGACTTCATAACTCTTCGAATCCCGAAACGCTTCGGGCACGACGAATTCAGCCAGATCGCGGGCAGCACCAGCTGATACGCCAACGGCGCTGCGAATCAGTCTTTCCGGAACCGACAGGCCATACAGCAGTCCGCGGAGCAGCGAATCTTCCGACTGTGGTTCGGGTAACTGGGCAGAATCACGGCCCGAATCCTCGCTCGACGGTACCGAGGCGTCAGACATGCGATCAACTCCCCTGTCGTGAAATACGGTGGTCACAGGTACGGTGACATTGACCGGCGTCATGCGTTCGCCTGCCCAGTCATCGGTCCAGGTCGTTACCGGCGTCGGGTCCCGCCGCTTTCTACGGCAACTGGCGAATAAGTCAACATCCGGCGGTTGACGGGGACGCGCTGGCACGCGGATTGTTTTCAGACGAGAACCGATCAGGCCGGGACGAGACGCGACCGCCTCACGAGTCCTGGCCGCGTTCTGCCTTCTGCCTTCTGCTGGATGTACTTTTGAAACGCGATGGTTGCCACGGGGCGGCCAGTGCCGTAACCTCTCTGTCGGCATCTGTCGGCCCGAGATGCGCAGGTCGTGCAGATGCGCAGGTCGTCCAGATGAGCCGGAGCGATATCAGGGGAGCGATGCTCAGTCCGGAGGCAACGGCGGCAGCGGGTCTGGCCAGACTCAGCCGCTGAAAGTCATTGACGGGAACAGCGCACAGAATCTTCGATGGGAACAGCGTCCGTGAAAATACAGACAGTCATGCTGGTGGTCGCATTCAGCCTGGTGGGATTTGGACCAGAGGCGATCGGTCAGTCGGCGGAGCCATCAAAGGAGCTCGCCCGGCAGCTGCTGGCGATTCCGCCGCGTCCGGCGCGGCCTGCATTGCCTGCTTCACGTCTGCCGCTGGAGTTCGTGCAGGGAGAGCGGATCGCGTTTCTCGGAAATTCGCTGGCGGAGCGGATGAATCTGTTTGGCCACTTTGAAACCCTGCTGCATACTCGCTTCCCCGATCGGGCGCTTGTCGTGCGGAACTTTGGCCGACCGGCTGAAGAAGTGGGGATTCAGCAGCGATCGACGGATTACACGGCACTGGACGACCCACTGGCCGCGTTCGGGGCGGACACGTATTTCTGTTTTTTCGGGTTCAACGAGTCCTTTGCGGGAACCGAGGGAGTCACGGAGTTTCGGGCGAATTATCACCGTTTTATTGACCAGATGGCGGCCCGTTATCCGCGTGATGATTCAAAAGCCGTGCCGCGGTTTGTGCTGATCGCACCGATTGCGTTTGAAGCGACCGGGGATTCGCTGCTGCCTGACGGAGTGGCAGAGAACGAGCGACTGCAAATCTACAGCGAGGCCACCGCCGCCGTGGCGGCGGAGCGTGGGCTGGCGTACGTCGACATCTTCGGGAAGACCAGGGATCTGCTGTCAGCGGAGCCGGGACGGCAGTTCACGATCAACGGCTGTCATCTGAACGATGCCGGTGATCGGGAGGTCGCGCGACTGATCGACGAAGTGATGTTTGGAGGCGCGTCATCGGCCAGTTTTGGCAGTGATGCCTACGAAGCTCTGCGCGGAGCCATTAACGACAAGTCCTGGGTGCACCTGCAGGACTATCGGATGCTGAATGGCTGGTATGTTTACGGTGGCCGTCGGACGTATGACACCGAGACGTTTCCGCGGGAGTATGCCATGATTCGGCGGATGGCGGAGATGCGGGATCGGTATGTGTGGGATCTGGCGCGTGGCGTGCCGGACCCGCTGCTGCCGGACGATGCCGCGGCGGGTGAGCTGATCGTTCCGGAAACACGTTTCGGGAATCCTCGTCAGAAATACTCGGAGGCTGATGAGCTGCGGTATCTGACTCCGGACGAACTGGTCGCGAACACGACGGTACCACCGGGCTTTCGGATCGAACCATTTGCCGATGAAACGCGTTTTCCGGAACTGGCGAAGCCGGTGCAGCTGAATTTCGACAATCGTGGTCGGCTGTGGGTGTCCTGTATGCCGACTTATCCGCAGTGGAAGCCCGGTGACGGTCGCCCGAACGATCGCCTCGTGATTCTGGAAGACACCGACTCGGACGGCCGGGCTGACGTCAGCCGGGTGTTTTACGACAAGCTGCACTGCCCCACGGGATTTGAATTCTGGAATGGTGGTGTTCTGGTTGTGGATCAGCCGCGCCTGGTGTGGCTGAAGGATACGGACGGAGACGATCGGGCGGATCAGGTCGTGCATCTGATGGATGGCTGGGCGACGGACGACACGCATCATACGTGCGGGGCATTTGAGTGGAGCCACGGAGGTCGGCTGCACATGCTGGAGGGGATCGCCACGAGCACGACTCTGGAGACGCCCTGGGGGCCACATCGCAGCCAGGGTGCCGGTGGCGCCTATGTGATGGATCCCCGCACACTCAGGATCCGGCAGTTCGCGCTGCCTGGTCAGTACAACATGTGGTGCTACGTGTTCAATGGCTGGGGGCAGGGTGTCGTGGGGGATGGCACGACCGCGAATCAGGCATGGGACACACCACTCTCCGGCGCTCAGTTCGGTGGTCGTCAGGGACTGAATTTCATCTTCAATAATGAAGGGATGCGTCCTGCCCTGGGCAGTGAGTTCCTCGTGAGTCGTCATTTTCCCGACGACGTTCAGGGGCAGCTGACTTACGCCTGTGTCATCAACATGAACGGCATGCCGCGATTCACGGTCGGCGACAGCGGAGGAGGCTACAGTGGTGCCCGGCTGAAACATGCCGACGGAACACCGGATGACCTGATCCGCTCCACGGACAAGCATTTCCGGCCGGCAGATCCGCAGATCGGTCCGGACGGCGCCCTGTGGTTTGGAGACTGGGCGAACGCACTGATCGGACATATGCAGTACAGCCAGCGGGATCCCAGTCGGGACCACACACGCGGGCGAATCTATCGTCTGGTCTTCCCGGATCTGCCACTCGCCCAGCCAGTGACACAGTACGGGCGGACCATTCCGGAGTTGCTCGAGCAGCTGCGGAACTACGAATGGCGGACACGGTATCGAGCCCGGAGGGAGCTGCGGGATCGGCCGACCGAACAGGTTGCGGCAGCGGTGGATGGCTGGCTGCGGACGCTGGACAGCGGTGTCGAGGACTACGATCGCCTGCGTTGTGAGGCCCTGTGGGTGCAGCAGTCACATCATTGCCTGAACGAGTCACTTGCTGCGGACGTCCTGACCAATGCGACCGCCTTTGAAGCCCGCGCGGCCGCGACGCGGATTGTTGCGGATGAACGCGCCTCTCTGCGGGAGGCCCGGAATCTGCTGCTCATCGCAGCGCGGGATGCGCATCCCCGAGTTCGTACCGAGGCGTCGCGCGGGCTGAGTTTCTATCCGGATATGACGGCCTCCCGCGCCCTGCTGGAAATGACAGCTCTGGGAGAAGACTACTGGGCGGACTACACCATTCGTCATGCGCTGGCGGCCAACGAACAGGTCTGGCGGTCGGATTATCTCCGAGGAAACATCCCGCAAGTCGGGCCGCGAGCCGTTGAAATGGTGACGCAGCTGATGGCCGCGTCGCAATCCGGTGCCGCTGCGCTGCCCTTTCTGCAGACCCTGCTCAGCCAGCAGCCGAAACCTGAGGAAGAACGCAACAAGGCACTGACCGGACTGTCCGAACTGCAGGGCGGCGACATCGCTCGGGGACGGGAAGTGTTTGTGCGAAACTGTACGGCCTGCCATCGCGCGGGCAATGGCGAGGGCCGTGAATACGGACCAAACATTGCGGGACTGGCCAGACGTTCAAACCGGTTCAAGATCGTGCAGTCGATCGTGGATCCCAATGCCGAGGTGGATGCCAAATACCGATCCACGCTGCTGGTCACGTCCGACGGGACCCCCGTCGCCGGCCTGCTGGTCGCCGAGAACGAGCAGGAGGTCGAGATCTTTGACGGCAAGGCCCTTCGCAGGATCGCGAAATCTGAAATTGAGGAGCGGGTGGTACAGAAGCAGAGCAGTATGCCCGAGGGTGCTGCGGCGACGCTTGCTCCGGCCGAGTTTGTTGATCTGGTCGAATACCTTTCCTCACAGACTCAGGATGTGAAACCCCAGTAGTCGGTACTCAGGAGTCAGCAGATGCATCGTTTGTTTCTGGTCGTCGCTCTGGCTGCAGTCAGCGTCGACGGAGGTCTGACTGTTGCGCGGGCCGATTCCGGCAGGATCGTGCTGGATCAGTCCACGCGCGAGAAGTGTCTGCACGTCCTGCGGGCCGGACTGCGGGGAGACGAATTCTGGCCCTCCATGCATGCTGCCGAAGGTCTCACGGTGGGTGGCTGCGGCAGCGAAGTGAGCGAGTACCTTGCACCGCGGCTGTCGCGTGAAACTGATCTGCAGAAGCGTTGCGGACTGGCGCGGGAGCTGGCACGGGCGGGTGATCGCGCCCAGGCTCGGGTCCTGCTTGAGATCCTGTCCGACCCGGATCCTCATGGCCACGTGCATGCGGCCGAGAGTCTGTATAAGATCGCGGAGATCGGCGACGGACGTCTGCTGCGTCAGGCCCTGGCCGAGTCGCAGGATGTCGCGCTGAAACTCATGTCAGCAGCGGCGCTCGGGCGCTGTGGAAATCCCGCGGCCCTGACATACATTCGGGAGACACTGCAGCACCAGGACCCGGCCATATTTACGGTTGCGGCATGGGTCATCGGAGTGCTGGGGAGCGCCGACGATCTCCCGGTACTGAGGCAGCAGCTGGATCGGTGCCCGGATGCCGGATCGCGGGGCTATGTCGAGAACGCGATGGCGCTGCTGGGTGACGCGGAGAGCCGCCGGACGCTGCGAAAGAATCTCTCCAGCGGCGATCCAGCGGTGCGAACTTACGCGGCAAATTTCGCAGCCGACGCTGGTGCCGTGGACTCCGCCGCAACGCTTATCCGGCTGCTGGACGATGCTGTGGCAGATGTCCGCATTCGCGCGGCGCATTCACTGCTGGCACTGGCAGCCTCGGCAGAGGATCCTGGCGCCGATCTCTCACGGATCGTATTCGTGGCCTCTCCGCCGCATCCGAGGTACAC
>SXGS01621787.1_pt1 | contig 12876 bp, 9 predicted proteins | sample 3174681 | NCBI WGS metagenome assembly SXGS01 (sample SAMN11356861, study PRJNA531348) | freshwater metagenome | isolation source: freshwater sample F1-80 | place: China: Fuxian Lake, Yuxi | collected 2017-12-25
GCTGCCCGCCAGGGGCAGGAAGAAGCCGAAGTGATTGGGGAAGTCCCCATAGGAGCAGGCCACCGTCTCGCCACTGGCCAGGTCTTCGGCCTCAAGCGTCTCCCCGTCCGTGGCCAGGATGAACTTGGCCTTCCAGCGGGCGGTGGCGGCGCTGTCGCGCAGGGCTCCCAGGGTCTCTGTCACCTCCCCCGGCGGGCAGACGGCGATGTGGATGTTGTTGGCCTGGAGAACGCCGCCCACGTCAGACTTGTTCGACGCGCCCTTACGCAGCATGCGCAGGGTCGTCTCCTTGTTCCCGAACGCCTCCAGGAACCCATAGGGGAAGGCTGCGGCGTCGTAAGGGGCCTCAGCGAGCCTGGAGACGGCCTCTTCGATCTCGACGGCGTTCAAGGTTCACCCAGCCAGCAACTTCAACTGGCGCCACCCTACATCCGATTCCGCGCCATGGCTTGGCCGAGCGGGCTCAGGCCGATGGGCGGCATCGGCCGCGAAGCTTGTTAAGGGGTAACGTAGCCTCCGTGGCCAACCTGTAGCTCTTCCTGGTCAAGGCTTAGAGGATCAAGTCGCCAAACTGCAATGTTCTACTCGGCGACTGCCGCCAACAGCTTACACCCCCACGTGTGGAGTTAAGCCCACCCCTAACGCCTACCCCTCTTAGCCTCTGCCCGCGCCTCGGTCAGAACCGCACCGTACCTTCTTCCGGCATCAATCGTTCGAGCGCGGTTGTAGTGCTTGTCGGACGCATGAAAGCCCGTGTGATCCAAGATTGCGGCGATGAAGGCCGCATTAGCAGGATCCACTGTTGCAATCGTCGTCGCTGCGATGTGCCGGAAGCTGTGCAGATTGATCGGCTCGCCAAACTCCTCTCCGGTCCGAGCCTTCACTTGCGTGCTGAGCGCGGCGCTCGTCATCTGGGTACCCTGGGCGCTGATCCAGAATGCTTGCCCAGGCTCGGCTCCAATTCGGGATGCCCTAAGCAAGGCTGGCCGATAGACCTCCAGATACCGATCGACTTTGGCGTTCAGGCTCGCTGGCCACGGACACTCGAACGGACGGCCTGACTTAGAGGTCTCTGGCCCAAGGTACAGCCACCAATCCTCGCCGCGGCGCTCAACCTCGGTGCCGATCGTCAGGCCTGTAAGGTTTCTGGACCGGATCGGCCGCAAGATGAGAAAGGCGATGGTTAGCCCATCCCGGTACAGGCATGCCTGCTCGGCGGTTCGTCGGAAGTCTCCCTCCTCCGCCGCTTTCATCAGCTGCAGGCCGAGCCGGAAGACCTCGTCCGCCGCCCGAAGCCGGGAACGGAGATCCCTGGATGGCTCGGCTGAGGCGTGCAGCCGCCAGCCTGCACGGCTGATCCAGCTGAAGTCTTCCTCCGGCGCCATGACCTTCAAGGCATTACCGAGCTGTTGGAGAAGGCCAGCGACGGTATAGTCGGCCAGTCCTGCAGCCTCCAGCGCGGCGAGGTAGGATCTGAGGCGCTGCTGTGTAGCCCGCGCTCCGGGGTGCTCCTGACTGTTGAGCTCCCCTGTAAGGTCGACCCATCCCAGCCAGCGTCCATAGCCGATGACGATCATCTTGCGCGTGGCTTCTGACCACCGGCTAGCCTGGCCAACCGCAGGGTCAAGCAGATCAATCGGTTGAAGGGCATGCATCCAAGCGTCCCGATCTTTCTGCGGCCACTCTGAGATCGGCATACAGCGGTTGCTAGGTGTGACCGCCATCAGCGCTTCCCCTTGCCCGGCTTTTTCGCCGAACGCATAGGCGTCTCGGAGCGCCGCTCCTCGATCAAGGCGTCGTAGCGGCGGAACGCTAGGTCAGTCCGCAAGGACGCGTAGGAGCGCAGCGTCGTCGAAGTTGACTTGTGGCCCAATATGCTCCGCACCGTCTCGATGTCATCAGGCTTTCGGGCAAGATAGAAAAAGCCAACAAACTGCCGAAACAAGTGCACGTGCATCACCAATCCGGTCTCTTTCAAGATGAATTCGGACAGCGACCTCGAGAAGGCGGTGCTGCTGCGAACACCATCTTCGCTTCGACCGCCAGCGAACAAGCGGTTGGAATTTTTATCATCAAGCACAGGCCTGAAATACTTGAGATAGTGCTCAAGGAGCAAAGCCGATTGTGGGGACAATTCGACTTCGAACGGCTCTCTGGTCTTTGTCTCCGCTGTCGTGAAAACCAGGTGGTAACGCTTGTCCTTGCCCCGACGGACCTCAAGCAAGTTCCGCCCGATCTCGGTTTTGGTCAGGTTGGAAATTCGCGGGGCGGCCTGGAGCAGGATCTCGATGGCCACGGCGTGCATCACCCGAAGCGCTTCTTCCCGAGTGGGCGTTTTCGTCCGTCCGTGTTCCTGGAAGATGCGTAGCGGCAAGTTGATCAACACATCCACATTCTGAGGCAAATCGAACTGCCGCAGGCGCTCCCGATTGCGCGGGGTCATTCCCGCCCTTTTGACATGCAGACCCTTTGACATGCGGGCCAAGGCGTCAGCTGCGTCGGTGTCGCGGACCCAGTGCCTCGCGATGGTGACCAGAAGGCGGGCTTGGGCTTCGAGATGAACGCCGGACTCCCCTTCTCGGCGCTCTAGCAGATGGCGAAGCGCGGCCCTGGCGTTGTCGGGCTGGATCACGACTTTCAGGCTGGTCACATGCTCAATGGGATAGCCCGTGGCCACAAGCGCGCTGGCAACCTGGTGGATCTGCTTGCGGCGGACCTCCAGTGTGCTCGGCCGTACGGCTGGGCAGTAGTTGTCGCTAAAGGGGTCGGGGTTGATGGCATTCGCCTGGAACTGCTCGACATCGACCCAGAACGAGGGCGGAAACTGCTCGCGGGGCAAAGCGTAGCGCCGGCGGTCAGGCTCCAGCTCCAACGTGACCTGGGGCCATCCCTCGATAGAAGTGGCCAGCCTGTTCCAGATGCGGATTGTGGATCGATAGGTCTGGACGGGGTTGGCGCGAAGGCTGCGCGCCTTCAGCACACCTTCGAAGGCTTCGAGGTGCTCAGCAGTGACGTCCTTGGGACTGATGCCCTGGCGACTGAAGTGGCTGAGCATGCGCGAGAGGCCAACCTTGCTGCGCTTGTCTGGCAGCGGGTCGACCAGCGCCTGCCAGAGGGGCGAGAGGCCTTGAAGATCGCGGCCCGGGAGAACCTCCGAGCCGGCGCTGACAAGGGCGCTGAGCGTCAGGCTTTTTACGCGGCTCCAGCGCGCCGGGGAGACCGACGCCACCATGGGCAGCGCTTCGTTCAGAAGCACACCGAGCTTTTCTGGGTCGGTGGGGATCTGCTTAAGCGGAACGCCCAAGACCTTTCCAACGGTCTTGAGCGCAGATCGCATGTCGGAGGTCTTGCGGGTTTGAGGCTCCACACTGCGGAGATGCGCCTCCAATCCCGAAAAGTCAGCCGGCAAGCCCGCTGGCTCCGGAACTTCGCCTGGGGGAAAGAGCTCAGGCTTTGGTGCCTTGGCGCTCGCCGGCCGGGCCGCCGGGGACCGCACGACCTTGGGCGCACTGGGTTCTGGAGGCCGCTCCTCGGAAAGTAGAGCCGGAGGCGGTGGGTCAAAATCAAAGGTTAGCTGTTGCATTGGGCATCCTTGGACCTCAGTGGTCCAGAGTGAATTTCAGTGACAAATCACACAAACTGTCGGTCGAAAAGGGATGACGAGTCTGATGGGGAGTATTCACGAAGACTGATTTTATCGTTGAATTTGTTGGACGTTCAGAGCCATCGGTACCCTACCTCCGGCGCGCGGCGAGGAAGGCGTTCAGGTCCTCCTCAAGAACGCGAATGGAGCTTCCAAGGCGGTGGTGGTGAAGCTCTCCGGCGGAGATCCAGCGGCGGATGGTCTTCGAGCAAACAGCAAGGCGCTCAGCTACTTCGGCGACCGTCAAGCAGGTGGGGACTGGGGTACGTTTCTGGGCCATGGGCCGCTCCTTCGTGAAGCACCGCGATCTCGCGGCACACGAAGAATCCTGCCGTCACGACCTGACGATGGGTGAGATCGTGCAAGGTGAATTTTTTGGGCGATCAGTGCTCCGTCGGCAGCTCTGTCAGGGACTGACGCTCTAATTCGGCCGACTCCTTTAGGGCGATTGGGCAGGCCTAAGATCGAGCACAACGCCGCTCGTGAGCACTTTGCTCGAGTGTCGAGGCTGCAGCGATGTGCCACTCCATCGCGCTTTCGTTGGGTCACTGCGAGCAGCGCAACGAGGCGCTGCGAGGCCCGTCCGCCGGTGCCAATCTGCGGTGATCTGAAGCGCCAGCGGCGCGCCTCGTCGAGGTCTTCAGCCGCGGTCAGCCTCCGCGCTTGCTCCGGCTCTGGGTGGACAGCTCATGAGCCGCGCCCAGCCCGGCCCGATCCTGCGCCGCTGTCGCCCCCTGGGCACGGCGCCCGGCCCGCTGCGCGCTTCATCAATCAGGCCAGCGGGACCTGCCTATCGGGCGCGGCTGACCCTCGTCCGGCCGAGGCTAATCCTCGTCGAACCGCCGTCTGGCCCCGGGATCAAGGGCTCAGCGATCTGGCCAAGCCCGGCCGCCACCCCAGCGCCGGGCGATATCCCCATAGCCGCATCCAGCATCACCAGCGCTCCGCCAGCTGACCGCGGCTTCCTCCCCTTGAAGGCTTCCGGACGCCGGCCCACAGCCGGACCTATCAGCATGCTCCAGGGCCGGCATCCGAAACCCTCAACATTAGCCGACCTCGGGTTTGCTGCTGAAAGCCGACATTAAGATGAGCCGAAGGCGACCTATTTCCCCTTTTTTTGGAGCTATGGAAGTAACGGACAAGGGTCCTGAAGCGGCGTCATCAGGACAACGCTGCGCTTCGCGCGGGTGGCCGCCACATGAAGGTTGAAACGGGCAGAGCGTTCGCGATCGCCGTCGTTTGCTGACAGGTAGCGCTGGAAGACACCCTCGAAGACTATGACCTCGTCGAACTCCTTGCCCTTGGACTTGTGGATCGTCATCACCGTCACCCCTCGATGTGGGCGGGTGGTCGCGGCGAACTGATCCTCGACCACGGCGGCCGCCAGATGTTCGCGCGCGTTGCGATAGGCTCCGTGCGCCCGCCAAGCCTCGGCCAACCGGCCCTCGATCTGGGCGCCGCGCTGGAGCAGGCGCAGATGGCGCGCCTCGCGGGCGATGTGCTGCAGCTCGTCTCGCGTGCTGTTCGCCAGCGCCGCCCGGACCAGCCGCCAATCTGACATCGGGTCGCCGGTGAGTACGATCTGCCGAACCTGAGCGACCAGGTCGCGGACGTCCGTCGGAATCCCACGGGCACCGTAGCCCGCATCGCCGCGCTGCTGGACTTGGACGGCGGCCCTTCTCAGGCGCCCCGCCTTCGTCAGGGCGGTCGTACCAGCCGTCTCAGTGCGACCCAGCTCGAATGACGCCAGGGCCTCTAGCACCCAGGCGGCCAGCTGATGCGGGTCATCGTGCGGCTCCAGGAGGAGCGCAATCAAAGCCGAGGCGAGGATTGGTCCTTCGGCCGCGACCAGGATCTCGGCCGGGTAGCGCGGCAGGCCGTGATCGTCGCCGCGCATGTAGTCGAAGACCGCGATCGCCAGGGCGTTCGTGGGAACAAGGACTGCGACCGACCACTCCGGCGCTCTGCGATGGCGGTTCACGGCCTCAAGCACGGCCTGCTTCAGCGGCCGAAGGCTCCGTCCGCGGTACCGGTCGACGGTGACGCCGACGTAGGGCTCAGGCCGGAACGCTCCAATAAGAATGTCGTCGGCGAACCGCGTGATGTCGGTGCCCGCGCTGCGGTTGTTCTCACCGCCGAAGTCGAACGCCTCTGGTTGGAAGGCTGCGATGAACTCGTCGAAGCGACGAGGGTCGGCGCCCTTGAATTCGTAGATGCGCTGCTTGGGATCGCCGAGGGCGATCATCCGGCTCCGCTGGCCGAGGGTGAAGATCATCTTCCACTCCTCGGCGTTGGTGTCCTGAAACTCGTCGACGATGATCAGCGGGTAGGCCCGAGCATAGGCCTCGGCCAGGTCCGGCAGCCGGCGAAAAAGCTCGACGAGCAGGGTGGGGAAAAGATCGAAGGCGACCAGACCTTCTTCGTCGAAGAGTTGCCGCTGCCGGGCGAGGCGGGCGGCGCCGTCGAGCCCGGCCAGTAGGTCACGCGCCTGGGTCGGCAGAAGCAGCCGAACCCCCGGCTTGGCGCAAAGCAAATAGCCGTGGCTCTTCAAGATCGCCCAGGCGAAGCCGTGGTAGGTGTTGATCTCAATGCGCGAGAACTGAGCCGAGCCGATGGTCGCGGTCGCCTGTTCGGCAACGCGGGCGACGGTGGCCCGGGCGAAGCTCAAGAACAGGGCCTTGCCTGCCGCGCCCAGTCGTCCCGCGTCGAGATCGACGCAGGCCTTGGCCAGGGCGATCGTTGTCTTCCCCGACCCCGCACCGCCGCGAACAAGCACGTGCCCTGTGGTGGCTAGGAGCCGTCGCTTCTCGTCGGTTAGGACCAAGGCCATGCGGTCTATTTGATTAGGTCGGGAAGGACGGACGCCGGAGGGGACGCGGGCGGCGGCGGCGCGGGCGGCACCGCCATGGTCTTCAGGGCCGCGAGGATGGTCAACATGGTTTGCGGCACGTGCCCGACGCCCGTGCACTGCTCGAAAAAGACGGTCAGGTAGTCGGCTCCCTTTTTGTGAAGGAACAGCGCCTTGAACGCGACCTGATGCGTGCCGATCGGCGGGAGGACGCCCGTCAGGCCTGGCGGCCATTCGCCCTGGCCGTTGAACCAGTCCACGAACCAAATCTGCATGTTGGTGGGGACCTCCGTGCTCAGGAGGTCCTCGTACCCGGCATAGGGCTGTTCGAAGGCCTTGTCGCAGGCGGCCACGATCACCGCCTTGTCGGCCGGCGCCTGCTGGTCGAAGATCGTTGCAGTCATCTTGCCGAGACCCCGGAAGAAGCGGGCGAAGTCGGCGACCGCGGTTTGGCTGCCGGCGTCGAACGGCACCCAGCCGAGGGTGTCCAGACGGTCATAGGTCTGGGGCTCAAAGTTAGCCGCCCGTCGGGCGGCCGCGCTATAGGCGACCAACTCGGTCTTGCCTTCCACCACCAGGACCCGGCGGGCCAGCAAGGCCTCGCAGAAGCGCGTCCTGAACCCGTCGCGGAAGACCTTGAGCTTCAGATTATCCGGCAGAACGACCCGCGCGGCGTTGAGCAGGCCGGAGCCGTCGCGCGTCATCACCGTCATCTGCTCGGGCGCGAACTGCTCGATGACGTAGGGCGAGTGGGAGGTGAACAGTGCCTGGGCGGCCAGATCGCGCACCTTGTCGACCACGCGCTTCTGGACGTGGGGCGGGAGTGACAGCTCCGGCTCCTCCATGGCGAAGATCACCCGACCTTGGCGCCGTTTGGCGATCAGGCCGAGCATCGCCAAGACCAGGGCGTTGATGGTTCCGGAACCCTGGTGCTGGAAAGGGGCCGCATAGCCGGGCACGCCGGTCGCCAGGAAGGACTTCAGTACCCGCCGGAGATCTTCGCGAGTCAGCTCAGATACACGCAAATGCGGGGCGTCGGCCCATTCTCCGGGAACGATCTCGCGCATGGCGTCGCGGATGTCGGTGAGGATCTTGCCGAATTCCGGGTCGTTCGCCCCGACGACATCGAGGTCACGGAGCCCGTCCAGCAGACCCTCCCACATGCGGGTGCGTACCTCATAGGTGCGCAGGATGACGTCGAGCAGTGAGCCGCGCTCCATCGAGAGCGCGCGGCTTCCCGTGCGCAGAGCTCGCAGATGAAGGAATCCGAACTCGCGCTTGTCGCCCGACCGGCACTCGGCCTGCGGCACGCCCTCGTCATTACGCGGAACTGCGAACCAGGTCTTGGCGGTGAACTCGTCGGCATCAGCATCGTAAGCGCCCTCGAATCGAATCCGGACCGCGGGCTTGGTGCCCGGTGCTGCGGCAGCCACGAGGTCCGACGCCACGTCCTTGGTCGCCGGTCGCCAGAATTCGAGGTTGTTGCGGAACTTGGTGCAGAGCTGGTCGTCGAGATCGGAGATGACCACCTCGACAACGATCTTCTTGCCGGGCTGGCCATCGCGCGCCTGGTAGTCACCGCCAAAGAAATCGTGCTCGTCAACGGCCTGTGTGCGAGACAAGCGATCCGCGCCGATCGCGAGCTCGATAGCCTCGAGCACGGTCGACTTGCCGGTGTTGTTGTCGCCCAAGAAGACAACTGTGCCGTCCAGCTCGATGTCGGCTTGCCGAACACCTCGGAAGTTCTCGATGTGAACGCGGACGATCTGCACGCTACTGCTCCTGAACCAGCTCCATCGTTGCAACCCTAGCAGGTCTTTCGACGGTCCGGGTGAGTCGCGGCATGGCTCCGCGCTCAACAGGACATTTGAACTGGCCGACGGAAGGGCCGCTTTTTGGGTCGACTAAGATGTCGCCGCGCCGGCTGGAGCGTTCGCTGCCTCGGCCAGCGCCTCGACCGCCCCGAGCACGAAGCTCCGAACGTGTTCTGATCGGGTCGAAACGATCAGGCCGACGCTGGACGGCCACCCCCAGACGACACCAGCCACCTTCGCCAGCTCGGGCGTCCAGGCGATGCCGTTGGCCTTCGCCTCCACGAAGCAGGTGTTCCAAACCGTCGAACCGCTCAGGCCTGGAGGAACGGGAAGGCCACGATCGCCCACAACGGTCGCCGCACGATCCGGCCGGTAGTTCAGTCCGAAGTGAAACCTCGGGTCCCAGCGATCGTCCGCCGGAAGCTCGGCTTCGCAAGACAAGCTCGTTGTCGCGCCGAGGAACATGGTGTCGAAGTAGAAGGATGTGTTTTGTCCGGCGTAGCCGGAAAAGGCGAAAATCTCGTTCGGATAGGCCGTCTGCGCCATGCCGATCTGGTCGACGGTGATCGTCTTGGCCGCGTGAGGTAGCGCCGTCCACGCGCCGTCGCTAACCGGAATCAGACCCAGGTCCCACGGCCAGCGCTGCTCAACATGGTTGCCGCCAAGCACCATCATGTCGTCTTGGCCCTCGTAGCGCACGCCGAGCGGCTTCTTGTCCGCGCGCACCTCGGCGACATGCTGATTGGTCAGGACGAATTTCTGGCCCCAGATCTCGAAGAAGGATCCGCTACCGTGACCTTCGCCATGGTCACCGTGATCGATGAACAGAGGCGTACGATACGGACGGAGGAAGACGTTCATTTCTTCGGTCACGATCGGGAGCGCGGTGTTCCACTCCGCCTCGGTGAAGAGTATCGCAGGCTCTTCAGCGCCAACCGGATTCGACATATTCAATTCCCAAGAAATATATGACTAATAATGATCAAAAAAAGAACGTTATATCTATTATTGAGATACATGATAACAAATATTCGTCCTGATCGCGTATATATGGTATCTTCTAGATATGAAGAGCTATATTAATACATGACCGCCGAGCTTTTCTACTAGAAATTTCACAGCCGCCTTATTGTAGTTGGACGCCGCGCCCTTCTTAGCGACACCCGTCTTTTCGTAGACCACACGGTCGGCGTTCTTGCGGAAGGCGTAGTGGGCGAACACCTTATTGGCCTTCATCTTCTCGGCCTTGATGACCGCGTCCATCGCACCCTGCTTCGCGCCCGTGGCCTTTCGCACGCGCTTGGAAAGCTCGGTGTAGGTCAGCGGGTAGCCTTCCAGCACTTCCTTGAGGGCGACGATGGCCGCCGCCATCGGCGCGACCTCGCCGATCAGCTTGAGGGTCGGTGCCCCGGATCGCTCGACGAACTCGCCATCCTTCACGAAGCTGATTTTCGGCAGCAGCGCCTTGTCGATCAGGAAGGACCCAGCTTTGCCGTCGATCTCCCCGGTGGCGAGGTTCATGACGGCGGCGTTCTCGATGCTGAACCGCATGATGTTCGCCAAGTGCTTGGAGAGGATCGTCTGCGAGAGCTGCTGCAGGCGCTGTTCGATCAGGCGCTGCAGGTCGGCCGGGCTGATCAGGCGATCCTCGCCCGGGTAACGGTAGTATATGTGGCCCTGGGTCGCCCCGTCGGCATTGTGGATGAAGATGATCGGCTTGGTGTGCACCTGGCCGATGTAGGCCACGCCGACCTTCTTGCCGTCGATCAGGTGGGTGGCGAGCTGGATCTCCAAGCCGATGCCCAGCTGGTCGCGGATGCTCTGGTTGAGCTTGTTGAGATCGTACTTTTCAAACTTGTCGTCCGGCAGGCCCAGGACGTTGAAGGTGCCGTTCTCCACGCCGAACAGGAAGTAGCCGCCCTTGTTGTTGGCGAAGGCCGCGATCGTCTTCATGACGAAGTTGACGGACTTTTTGCATTCGACTTGGTCGGTCTCGGTGATCGCCAGCGAGCCAGGCGCACCGGGTTTGGGCGGCATCAGCTTGGCGAGACGCGCCGGGCTGAGCGGCCCCTCGTCGGTCAGGGCTGGCAGCGCGGCCTTGGCCATGAACTGCGCGATCTCAGCAGCACCCGCCGCAGGGATGTCGGCGTACTTCTTGATCTGACCGTTCTTGATGTTGGAGATTCGGCCGGAGCTGATGTCGCTGGCGGGGTCGCCGCGGGCGCGGTTGATCAGTCCCGCGATCTCCTGATTGGAATGCTGGCCCGCCGCGATCAGCGCCTTGATGACGCCGACCTCCGCGTCGGTCAGCGAGTTGCCCTTGGGTGCCTTAACCGCGGCCGTCGCCATAGAACGCCCTCCCCGGCCGCATACTGAGTATAGCAGCCGGGGGGCAAGGCCCGGTAGAGCTTAAGCCGCGAGGCGTGTCCGGTCCTTGAGGATGCGGCCGAAGGCGTTGCGGATGGCCAGCGACATGTTGAGCCGGATAAGCGCCACCGCGTTCTCGCGGGCCGCCAGATATTGGTGGGTGAGCTCGTGCGCGTGGGCGCGGTTTTCGGGATAGACCTCGAAGTCGAGGCTTCCGATCTCATCGACGAACGAGATCACGTCGACGCCCGGGCCGCGGCCCACGATGCGATACTCGGGGACGTGGTCGACCCCGTCCTTCAGGCCCATCCACATCGTCCGGCCCTTCCAGCCGAAGGTCGACGTCAGCACGAATTCGTGGTCGGCGATCTCGAGGATGGCGTCGCCGCGCTCGGGTAGATCGGGCCGATAGCCGTCCACCCCGTCTACCAGCCGGCTGTAAACCCAGAAGTCGTCGTCCAGAGCCGCGCCAGTGCCAATCCCAGAAAAGAGGGACCTGTGGGACTGCGCCTGGTTTTTGATGTTGGAGTGCAGTTGGCCATACATCGACTCAAAATCGTCAGCGAGTGCCCCCGCTAGCCGCGCCGCCGCCATCAGCTCAAAGCCTGCCAAATGAAGCGCGCCAATCAGCGCCGCGTGGGCGAAAGCGGCGCTGTTGTAGAGGCGATGCCCTCCCCGCCCGACATCGCCGCGGATCGGCGCCGGCGCCAGGTTTTGCTCCTGGAGAAACCCCATGTTGCGCGTGGTGAGGTTGACCGCCTGGCCAAGTTCGCGGGAGGTGAACTGCAATTCGGAACCCTTGGTCGGACGCCCCATAATAACTTCCATATTCTGCGAGTTAATATCTCCCAGTTTGTGGGAGTAGTGTCAAGGCGGCCACTTGCCGGCTTCCCTGGACTGTGGAACAAAAATTGAACAATCGACGGGGCGCCGATGTGGCGCCACACTGGCGCCATGCTCACTGATTCTAAGACGCCCACGGTCCGGTCGCTGGACCGCATCAACCTCCGCCTCCCAGGCGAGACGTTCGAGGCCATCGACGCGAGCCGCACTGCCCGCCCCGGCGCCATCTCCCGCAACACCTGGATCACCGAGGCGATCGAGGAGAAGCTGGCCCGGGATCAGCTGAATGGCGTCGAGCCGGGCGGGGTCAACGACCATGCCTAACTTCTACGAGTTCTTTGCCGGCGCTGGCATGGCGCGAGCCGGGTTGGGCAGTGGCTGGTCCTGCCTCTTCGCCAACGACTTCGACGCCAAGAAGGGGCTGACCTACCAGGCCAACTGGGGCGCCGGCGGAGAGCTAACCGTCGGCGATATCGCCCAGCTGAAAGCGGCCGATCTGCCGGGCCACGCTGACTTGGCCTGGGGCTCCTTCCCCTGCCAGGACCTGTCACTCGCCGGCGTCGGCGCGGGCCTGAAGGGCGAGCGGTCGGGGACCTTCTATCCCTTTTGGGATCTGATCCGCGGCCTGATGAAGGCGGGCCGCGCGCCCAAGCTCATCGCCTTGGAGAACGTGCTGGGGACCTTGACCTCGCACGGCGGCCAGGACTTCGAGGCCATCTGCAAGACCTTCGCCGAGGCCGGATATCGCTATGGCGCCCTGGTGATCAACGCCTCGCTGTTCGTGCCGCAGTCGCGCCCGCGCCTGTTCATGATCGGCGTGCGCGAGGACGTGGAGATCGACCCGGCCATGCTCTCGCCGGCGCCGATCGCCCCGTTCCATACCGCAGCGCTGCAACGGGCGTTCGAGCGGGTCGGTAAGGGCGCGCTGAAGCGTATGGTCTGGTGGAACGTGCCGGCGCCGCCGCATCGCAACGACACCTTCGCCGACATGATCGAGGAGAACCCGGACAGCGTCGCCTGGCACACCGACGCCGAGCGCGACCAGATCGTGGCCAAGATGTCGCCGGTGAACCGGGCCAAGCTCGAGGCGGCCAAGCGCGCCGGCCGACGCATGGTGGGCGGAATCTACAAGCGAACCCGCCTCAACGAGAAGGGCGTGAAGGTCCAGCGCGCCGAGGTCCGGTTCGACGATGTCGCCGGCTGCCTGCGGACACCGGCCGGCGGCTCCAGCCGCCAGGTGATCATGGTCGTCGATGGCAACAAGGTCCGCACCCGGCTGATCTCGGCGCGCGAGACCGCCCGCCTCATGGGCCTCGACGACAGCTACAAGCTGCCGAAGAACTACAACGAAGCCTACCACC
>SXGS01774785.1_pt1 | contig 12873 bp, 15 predicted proteins | sample 3174681 | NCBI WGS metagenome assembly SXGS01 (sample SAMN11356861, study PRJNA531348) | freshwater metagenome | isolation source: freshwater sample F1-80 | place: China: Fuxian Lake, Yuxi | collected 2017-12-25
AAACCCTGCCAGCGGACCGGCCACGCCGATATCGAAGAGGGCGCGCCGGTTCAAGATCGGTCCTCGCAGGCGAATGATCGCACCAAACGTACCGATGAAATAGGGAGGACCAGGAATGAACAGAGGTAAGGACGCGGGCACGCGATGGATGCGGGAAAGCACATAATGCCCGCACTCATGGGTCATCAGAATCAGTAATAGCGTGGCGGCGAAGGGAACCCCGCGACCGAGCAGATCTGGATGCTCCAGCAAAAAGTCCCCCGGCCCGCCGACCGGTCCGTTATAGGCCTGATAGGCCCCGGCCCACAAAGTCGTGAAGACTGTCGCCACAAAAAGGCAAATGGGCAGGGTCCATTTCGAAAAAGGCGTCTCCTCGAACTCCTCCTCGAACGGTTCCTCCACGATAATCGGCAGCTCGTCGGGGCGTTGATCAAGGTTCATAGCGCTTGTCTCAGTGATCTAGCGCGAAGGGATTATGGTCGAGCTCTTCGCGTACCGTCGTGGCAGGACCATGACCGGGCAAGAGGAGACAGTCGTGTGGCAGTTTCAGCAGGCGCTGTCTTACGGAATTCAGATGGATCGGAAAGAGGTTGGGCGGGACGGATTTTCCGATCGATCCGGCAAAGAGAGTGTCGCCGACAAAACAGACAAGCTGTTGCCCGAAATCCACCCGATAACAGATGCCGCCCTGCGTATGCCCCGGCGTAACAAGACAATGGGCTGTGAGACGTCCAACCGGAATGGCGCCACCATCCTGCGGCGCCACAAGACGATCCTCAGAAGGCTTCCACCGTAACAGACTGACATCCTCAGCTCCCAAGTAGACCGGCACAGGCCATCGCGCCAGAAGCTGTTGAATCCCTTCTGCATGGTCCGCATGACCATGAGTGAGACAGATGCCGATCAACCGGACTCGATGGGATTCGAACCAAGCGATCATAGCAGGAGCGTTGTAGGCTGTATCGACGAGGAGCGCCTCACCCGAGTCCTGCACGATGTAGCCATTGACTCCGTAGCCGTTGATCTCGCCACGGATAGTGGCAATCTCCGGGAGCAAGGGAATCGGTTGGGGCATCCACTGCTCAAACACAATCTGCTCCAAGGGCACAGGGCGAAGCTTGAGCGTGGCAGCCAGGGCGTGCACGTCACCCTTGTCACGCGGTTGATCGCCCCGTTCAAGCGCCGTGATAGAAGCTCCTGAAAGACCAGTGAAACGAGCCACCTCCTCCACGGACCAAGCCTGCCCGATGCGGGCCTTCTTGATGATGTCGCAGAAATTGTCTTCAAGGGGCACGGGTTAGCTTTCAGCTATCAGCTCCGACTGGACTATCCGTTCTTTCCTCCCCCCTCACCCACAGCTCCTGAGCTTGGGTTTTCTCTGTGAGGGGATGGCCTGGCTACCTCTCTCCCCTTTTCAATGCTCCGGGGCCAACTTAATTTCTTGAACGGCTCCGAATCCCCCCAGCAACTTCGGCAAAGCCTCCCCTGCCCCGACTGCAACGATGGTCAATCGCTTCGGATTGAAATGTTTCTTCGCCGCAGCCAGGATTTCTTCCTTGGTCAAGGCGACGACTCGCGTCCGCAATTGCTGGAGGAAATCAGGGGGAAGACCGTCATGTTCGAGCTCGACCAACCGCCCTACGATCGCCGACGAACTGGCGAAAGAGAAGACAAACGAATTCACATAAGCCTCTTTCGCTTCCACTAACTCACTGTCCGTCACCAGCTCGGTCCTCATCCGCTCCATGTTCGCAATGAACCGGGCAATGACCTCTTGCGTCGAAGGGAGTTTCGTCTCCGCTCTCATCAGCCAGACCCCTTGATCATGCACTCCTGCGTTCAATCTGCTACCGACCGAGTAGGCCAAGCCCCGCTTGGTCCGCACATCGTTGAAGAGGCGGCTGCGGAAAGAGCTGCCTCCTAAAATATCGTTCGCAATCGCGAGGGGCACATAATCAGGATCGCTTTCCTTGATCGACAGATGACCGACGCGAAGATGCGTTTGCGAGGTATCCTTGTCCACGAACCGGACGATGGGCTTTCCCGTCTGATTCTGTGGCGCATCCGCGATCGTCAGGGCCGGAACTTCGCCTGGCTTCCAATCGCCAAACGTTTCGCGCAACAAGGCCACCATCGCGGGTTTGTCAAAGTCTCCTGTGACCCCCAGCATCATGCCGTTCGGCTGGATGGTCTTCCTGTGAAATGCGACCAGATCCTCTCTGGTGATACGGGCAATAGACTCGACGCTGCTTTCACGAGCTGTCGGGTGCGCCGCTCCATAGAGGAGCTTCACAAACTCGCGGCTCACGATCGAGCCAGGATTATCCTGCCTGCGACGAATTCCTTCGATAGACTGAAGCTTGGCCAATTCAACCCGCGCCAATTCAAACGCCGGAGTTCGGATCAGCCCCGCAAAAATCTGGAGCCCCCGCTTCAAATCCTTGCTAAGGACGTCAAGCGAGGCAGAGCCAGATTTACGGCCAATCGAAATGCCGACATCCCCGGCGAACTGTTCGAGCTCTGCATCCACTTGTTCCGCCGACAGACCACCTCCGCCGCCGGTCCTCATAAGGGAACCGGTCAGGGACGCCAGACCGACCTTATCGGCCGGATCGAGCCAGCCTCCCGTTTTCATGGTGGCAGTGACGCTGACTAGGGGCAGTTCATGGTCCTCTAGCAGATAGACGATGACCCCGTTCTCCAGCACCACGCGATCTGGCTCTGGCGGAGTAAACTCAACCGGCTTGAAGGTCATCTGCCTGGGATCGCCCAACGCCAGATTCTCGGCACAGGCACTCAGCACCTGAGCCGTCAGGGCCAGGACCATCGCGCAAAGCACGAAGCTCCATCGTTTCACATTTTTCGTTTCCCGTTTCACATTCCTCATCGCGCCACCTCTTGCTTCGGCGCCATCGTAACCTTTTTCTCTCCAGCCTTCTTCACCAATGTCGCCACAGTCCGGTTCGTTTTTGTAAAATATTCAACCGCCACCCGCTGGATATCTGCCGGCGTGACAGCCGCAATTTTATCCCGAGCCTTCAGCGCATAACGCCAATCTTCGGCCACCGTCTGATAGAGGGCCAACTGAGAGGCGAGGCCTCCGTTGGACCGGAGCGCCCGCACTAAATCTGCGTCGAGATTGTTCAACACCTTTTCCAGCTCCTTGGCGGAGACTGGTTCTGTCTTGAGCCGTTCGAGCTCGGCATAGATGGCTGCTTCAACTTCCGCTGTCGTATGGGGCGCGAGCGGTGTAGCGCTGAACACGAACAGGTTCGGGGAACGGACCCCTGGATAATTCGAATCGGAATCGACTGAGGCGGCGATCCGTTGGTCGCGAACCAGATTGGCATAGAGCCGGGAGGTGAGGCCCTCGGTCAGCACCGCGTCGATCACGTCGAAAACATAGTCGTCCGGATAGCCCAAGGCCGGCTTGTGGAACCCGATAACCACAAAGGGTTCGGCATCAAACTCCACTTCCACGCGGCGCTCCCCCCGTTGCGGTGGCTCGACCGTCACGATCTGAGGCTGCCGAGGCGCAGCCGGGATCTTGCCGAAAGTTTGTTCGATCAGGGCCATGACTTCCTTCGGATTGATATCGCCGACGATGGCAATCGTCGCATTGTCTGGACCGTAATGGGATTTGAAGAAAGCTTCCGTGTCGGCCGGCGTGAGCGACAAAATATCCGACTCCCAGCCAATCGTCGGAATGCCGTACTGATGAGCGCGAAAGGCGGCCGAGGTGAAGGTTTCGAACAACAGGCCGTTGGGGCTGTCGTCGTTCCGCAACCGCCGTTCCTCCATAACCACGCCTCGCTCCTTATAGAATTCGCGAAGGACCGGGTGGGCCATGCGGTCGGCTTCGAGCGCAGCCCACAGGGGCAGGCGATTGGCCGGGAGACTGATCATGTAGCGGGTCAGGTCCTTGCCGGTCGAGGCATTGAGGCCGACCCCGCCATGTCGCTGGTAGAGCAAGGCCATCTCATTGCCTGCCACAAACTGTCCTGCTTGTTCCTGTAGCTCCGTGAATCGTTTCTGGAGGCGCTCAATGACTCCATGCTCTTCTGGGCTAGCCGGTTTCTCCTGATTCCTCTTTGTGAGGTCCCGTTGCCGCTGTTCCAACTCAGTTCCCACGCGAAACAGTTCTTCGAGCAGGGGCCGCTCCTTCTCGTAACTCTTCGTCCCCACCGTCCTCGTACCCTTGAAGGCCATATGTTCATAGAGGTGCGCCAAACCTGTCTGGCCGATCTGCTCGTTCACCCCTCCGACCCGGAAGGTCATGTTGAGGGAGACCACCGGAGTCTGATGCCGCTCGACCATGAGCACGGTTAGGCCATTCGCTAGCTTCTGTTCCACTACACGATCGGCTAAACTTGGCGACCCAGCATGGAGCAGATCGAGTTTGAAACTCAAACTGAGCACGACGAGCAACAACATGAAGCGTGGAACGTAAATCCTCATATAAAGAGCTCCATTAATTCTTCCGGCCGTTCGATAAACCAGTCCGGTTGACAGGCTTCCATTTTGGCGCGATTCCCCATGCCATAGCCGACCGCACAGACACGAATCCCGGCGTTATGCCCGCCGTTGATATCGTTGGTACTGTCCCCGATGAGGACGGTACGTTTGGGCGAGACATTCAATTCTTTCATCACATGCAATAGCATACCAGGTTCCGGTTTCAATCCGAATCCATGGTCGCCGCCGACGACATACTGAAAATGATCCGCCCCCAACCCCTGGAGAATCACATTCGTGTACTCGATCGCCTTATTAGTGGCCACCGCCTTCTGCTTGGCGGCAAAATGTGTCAGCATGGCTCCAATGCCGGGATAAAAGGTGGTGCGATCAAGGCAATGGGCCAAGTACTGGCTCCGGAACACCCGCAAAAGCTCCTCGTAGGTGACCCGACTATTCTCGCCGACCGACAGGCGCAACAGTTGTTTCACTCCGTCGCCCACAAACCCGAAGATTTCCTCCAGTGGCCGCTCCGGCAGTCCCATCTCGGCTAACGTGAGGTTCACCGACGCGGCAATATCCCACTTGGACTCGATAAGCGTCCCGTCCAGATCGAAAATCAACAGCTCGACTGATGTCTTTCCCATCATTTGGCCTTTCGCAACTCGTCCCGCAACGAATCGAGCAGACCTCGCTTCGCCTGGTCGGTTTCCTTCATCCACCCTTCACGCACGATATTCACCATCCGCTTCTGCCCCACGTGTGGCGGCAGCATCGGCTCGATAATTCTCCATCGATTATTGACGGCTTTCACATGAACCCGCACCTCTTCTGTCTTCACCTCCTGGGTGAAGCTGGCGGTCTCCAGGTTCACCGAACCGAGGACCTGAAAGATGACTGGGATGATCAGTTCGAATCGATCGATCACCTCCCATTGGCGGTAATGCTCCGCCACCTTGAAACCCCGAATCACGACGACCTGCCGCCACGTCGGCTCTTCATGCCAATTCGTGTAAGAAGAGACCGCATCAATCGACATCACATCGAGCCTGGCCCCCTTATAATCAAGCCCCAAATATCGTTTCACTACATCGGCTGGAGAATGGTCGAGAGAGTTAGTCTGCGCCGACACGATGTTCGCAGCAAAGAGCCCGCCGATCAGAACCAACAGTACGGCCAGCGGAGCGAACATGCGGCGGCTCATAATGGAATCCTATGGAGCCTCATGGCATTCGTACCTCCCAATTGTCCTGTCACAGTCCCGGACAACAGCGCGACGCCCTTTCACGTCCTGTTCACCGTATCGGAGCGGGAGAAATCAAAACGGACCCGCTGGGGAATGAGGGAAAGCAGTATGGAGCCAGCCAACCCAAAACATCAAGCCAAGCGAACCTAATAGGCTGCCACGGTTTCTTGACCGACAACTCTCTGCATGGTACTGTGCGCGCCCATTATGAAAACTATAAAAACGACTCGTTCCGCTAAATTATTCGCCGACGCGCAGCAGCTAATTCCCGGTGGCGTGAATAGCCCGGTGCGCGCCTTCCTCTCCGTCGGAGGGGCGCCGCGATTTATCAAACGAGCCAAGGGCGCCCGCCTCTACGACGTCGACGGGAACAGCTACATCGACTATATCCTCTCATGGGGCCCGATGATTTTGGGCCACGCCGACCCGGCCATCATCCGCACCATCAAGAAGGCCGCCGCGAACGGCACAAGTTATGGCGCGCCGACCGAGCTGGAAGTCACGCTCGCCCGCATGATCAACCAGGCCTTCCCCTCGATGGAAAAGGTTCGACTGGTCAGTTCCGGCACCGAAGCGGTCATGAGCGCGATTCGCGTGGCCCGCGGTTTTACCAAGCGCGACAACATTCTCAAATTCGACGGCTGCTATCACGGTCACGGCGACTACTTGCTGACGAAAGCCGGATCCGGGTTGGCCACCTTGGGAATTCCCGACTCGCTCGGAGTCCCAGCCGACTTTGCGAAGCACACCTTGACCGTCCCCTACAACGACATCCGGGCGGTCCAGCAGATCATCAAAGAGCAGCGGAACAGGTTGGCCTGCATCATTGTCGAGCCAATCGCAGGGAATATGGGTGTCGTACCACCGGCGCAGGACTTCCTCAGGACGCTCCGTCGGCTCACATCGGAAAACGACATTCTCCTGATTTTCGACGAAGTGATGTCCGGATTCCGCGTCACCTACGGAGGCGCCCAAACGCTCTACGGCATTACGCCGGACCTGACAGTGCTGGGGAAAATCATCGGCGGAGGGTTGCCGGTCGGCGCCTACGGGGGACGGAAAGAAATCATGAACCTGATCGCGCCCTCTGGGCCGGTCTACCAGGCGGGAACCTTGTCGGGCAATCCGCTGGCCGTCTCTGCCGGCATTGAAACCCTCAAGCAGCTCAAGATCCGCGGGGTCTATAAGAAGCTGGAAGAAAAATCCGCAGCCCTAGCCGAAGGGATCGGTCAGGCGGCCCAAAAAGCCGGCATCCCGCTCGCGCAAACCCGAGTCGGTTCGATGCTGGGCGCCTTCTTTACCTCAGGCGCAGTGGTGGACTGGAATACCGCGAAACTCTCAGACACGAAGCGCTACGGGCAGTTCTTCCACAAGATGCTGGAACAGGGCATCTACCTTGCCCCCTCACAATTTGAAGCAGCCTTCCTCTCGACCGCTCACTCAACCAGCGATATCGAAAAAACCATCAAGGCCGCGCACGCCGCATTCAAGAGTCTCTAGCCGCCTTGGCCGTGAATCATTTCTCGCATCTTGCAAGATGCAAATTTTGATTGCTCAGATCCAGCAAGGTCTCAGATAGCTCAAAGGCTCAACGTACGTTACATACGTTGAGCCTTTAAGCAAAACAGAAACGCCACTGCGGTCGTTTTCGACAGCTTCCCTATTCCTCGTCCTCATCCTCCATGTCCAACACTTCTTGCCGCTTCTGCTCTTCCATCGCGTTATGCAAAAGCATGCGGACGAACATCGAGTAGAGCGACCCCTTTTCGAGCGTCCCGCCAGGAGGAATGGCAATCTTACCTTCCTTAATCATGCGATCCATCCAAACCTTTTGATCCGGCGCGATCAAGATCGGCACCTCGATCAGCCCCACACGTCCCATCATATCCATAATACGGCCCCCTCTATGAACTTCGCGTCTTGCCACCCAACATGCCGATCATTTCAGCATGCGAATTTCTTCATTGTCAATAAATCTGGCACGAACCCTGCTGCTCCGCCCATTGTATGGAATGCTTACGACAAATATCCAGCATCCTTGGAAGAATCTCGAAAAGATATCTGCTCGTCGCCCTCTGGACCGTCCCCCTCGTACTCTCAATGCCCTATGAAGGGCTGACTCAATCAACCACCGCGCAGCCCTCCTGCAGATCGGACGGCACGAGCGGCCGGTTGGCCGCTCGTGCGACCGGAATCGTAAAGTCTGCCTCCAGCCGCTCACCCGGCAACGGTAACTCCCCCTGCAGTTCAATGTGGCTGGTCCCGAGTCGCGCCGTTCTCATGTTGTCCTCTAAAACACTCATTAGTGGGGAATCATCGTCAGCACACCGATTGTCACCATCCCCGCGATCATCATCGCGAACTGCCAGACCCCCTTGGTCGCTCCCATTCGCCCGTGCAGACCAGGTACTAAGTCCGCCAAGCCGATGTAGAGAAAACTGGCGGCCGCCATACTCAGCGCGTAGGGCACGATCGCTTCGGCATACCCCAGCCCTCCATAGGCGACGACAACTCCCACCAATGTCCCGAGCCCGGACAGCGTATTCCAGAAGAAGGCCCTCCAGCGGGAAAACCCGCTGGACAGCAAAATCGTAAAATCACTCAACTCTTGCGGGACTTCATGCCCCAACACCGCGAGGGTCGTCACAAGACCAAGTCCCGGCGACGCCACACAAGCCGCCCCGATAGCGATGCCGTCCGCCATGTTGTGGACCGCGTCGCCGATCAGGACCAGCATCCCGGTCTTTTCCTGCATCGCTGCGTCAGGGGCTTCGCCATGCTGGCGGTACCCATCGCCATGCCCTTCATGGCCTGGTTCTTCCCCGTGGGCATGTCTCCAGATGACCGTCCATTCCAAGACAAAGAACAACACGAGCCCGGCCAGGAGCGACACCCCCACTTCATAAATGGGGATATGTTCCAGCGCCTCCGGAATCAATCCGATGATCGCGGTGGCCAACATCGTGCCGGTCGCGTAACTCAGCAGATAGGGCATGGCGTGTTGCCGCCACCCGTCGGGGATGAACAACACCACCGCCGCCGGCAGCAAGGCGCCCAAACTCCCGAGCAGCCCCATCCAGATAGCAAACCACCAGGTCGACTCGACTGGAAGATTCACTGTTCGTCACGCCAGCCATACGGCCCCCTGTCTCTCGAATCGCTCATCGTCACACTCCTAGTCCGCATGCGGCGGAAGTTCCTGCTTCACGCGCGGCAGGAGCTCTGTGAGATTGCAGGGCCGGTGATTGAGGTCGAGCTGCGGAAGGATGATCTTCTCCATCCCCAGCCGGCAGGCGCCGGTGCTGCCCGGCAACAAAAACACGATGGTGTCGCCGCACACGCCGGCGTCGGCCCGCGACTGAATCGTCGAGGTGCCGATCTCCGCATAACTGAGCCACCGGAACAGTTCGCCGAATCCCGGAATCGGCTTGGTAAACAGAGACCGGACGGCATCGGGCGTCACGTCCCGTTGCGTCACGCCGGTTCCGCCGGTCACGATGACGAACTCCACCTTGGAGTTGGCGACCCAGGCGGCAATCGTCGCGCGGATCGTCTGAAAATCGTCCTTACAGATCTTGCGGTCGGCGATCCGATGCCCCGCTCGTGTCAGCCGGTCCACAATCGTCTGGCCGCTCGTATCGGTCTCCAGCGTCCTCGAATCGGAGACCGTCAGCACGGCGACTGCCACCGAAGCCCCTGCCGCGACACCTGTTGTCATGATTCCTTCTCCTCCTGTGCGGACAGCGCATCATGCACCGCGGCACACCAATGCCTCGCCTCAGACAGCCGCACGGCCCAACGCGCATGGCCCTCCTGATCGCCCGCTTCAGCCAGCAGATGCACCATGGCTTCCGCCAGCGCGGCGGCTTCTGCGGCATGCTCCAGGCGGGCCAACGACATCTCTGTGCTCTGCGCCAGCTCCCACGCCCGCTGAAACAGGACGATCAGCGGCACGATCGAGCTGGAGCGGGCGGCAACACCCGAAGCCATCTCAGCCGCCTCTTCCCCCGCCTCCCGATCATGACCGGCTTGGGCGAACTTCCGGGAATCGCCGGGGTCATCGCTCACGGCAGCACCTGCGCCCGATCGGCCATTGATGTCATGATCGTCCCTCCCTCATCGCGAGACCTTCTTCCCGGCCCGGCGCCGATGGGCCGTTCGACGCTTCGACCGCACCAGACAATGCTCAAGCCCTTCCAGAAACCGTTGCCAGGCCACTCGCCGGCCAATTACCACGATCTTGGCGCGCGATTGCCTGCTGCCGGTATAAGGGGTCATCGAAAACGAGCCCAAGATCCATTGCACCTCCTGAAACTCTGTCTTCCCCGCCACCCGGACAAATCCTTTGAGCCGCACGACTGACCGTCCGTATCGGCGCAACCAGGCTTCCATGCGCGCGGGATCCACCGGCAAGGTCAACCGGAAGCTGCCGCTCTGATACCCGGCCGCCGAATCCTTGATGACGCCGTCGGTCAGGACAGGAGCGCGACGCGCGGCGGCCCGGGCAAGCAGCTGTGACGCGTTCGCATCGGCATGGATGGTCCGCAGGACTCGAGCCGTGGGGTTCACGGCTCTGATTCGCTGTTCGACGACCGTGGCCTGATCGGGCGCAATCTGGTCCAACTTGTTCAGCATGATCGTGTCAGCATGCTGAAGGTGGCGGTCTGCGGCGGGCCAGTAGGCCCCGAGCTTCAGAAATCTGGGGGCATCGACCAGCACAATGACGGATGCCAGGTGCGCGGCCCGTTCTATCCCCATATCTGCCGACAAGGCCCGTTCGACACCGCTGATCACCTGCCCGGTATCGGCCAGGCCGGTCGTCTCGATAAACACCGGTGCTCCGTCGGACTGCCGGACCAACTGTCCGACTTTTTCCCTGAATTCGCCGGAGAGATCGCAGCAGATACAGCCGCTCAACAGCGACTGCAGTTCGATATCGCTGGACCGGGGGTGTTCATGCAGGACGGCTCCGTCTACATCGACTTCACCGAACTCGTTCATCAGCACGGCCGGTTTCACGCCACGTTCCAGCTCATGTGCCAGCACCCGCTTGAGCAGCGTTGTCTTCCCGCTGCCCAGAAAGCCGGCGATCACATAGATCGGAGAACCGGAGACACTGACTCGCGCGGCCTTAGTGGGCATGATGCGGTCCCTCTCCCGCCGCCAACGCCTCAACATCGGCTTGAGACACCTCGTCGGCCGCTTTGTGAATCTTGTATTGGATCGTCCGTCCCGGCCCTTCGAGCACAGCGATGACGGTTTCGATCGGCGGGCATCCGGGCTCGCGGCACTCCAACTCCGTCACCATCACCGTGGTCTCGTCGGACAACGCCCACAGCCTGCGAGCCCAGGCCTTGATAGACTCCGCCCGATCCGGCGCGATCGTGCGACGCCCCCCGAACAAGTTCATCCCCGCCCTCCGATGCCTTCTACGGAGAACAGCGACACCATCCCGTCATTCGTACCGGTCGCCAGCCATGTGCCCTGAGGACTCCAGGCGACCGCGGATAGGCCGCCCGACTTGTTCACTTCCTGGCTCAGAATCGGCTTTGTGGTCTGTGGCTCCCAGATGCACAACAGACCGTCCTCACCGGCCGTCGCCACGCACGATTGGGAAGGATGGCAGGCCATCTCCCGGATCCATCCCACATGCCCCTTGAATAGCCGGCCGCCGGTCCCCTCAAATTTTTTCATGCTCCATGCGACGAGAGCGGGACCGGAGGCCGTATACAGATTTTTCCCGTCATGGTCGAAACAGACCTCGGTGACCTTCATCGGATAACCAGACATATGCCAGTTTTGTTCGTTGTCCGTGCGAAAGAGATGAACCGATCCATCAAGATTTCCAGACGCGAGATACTCGCCGTTTGGATTCACCGCGATCGACAGCAGCGCCCCATCATACGGAAAGGGGCGCACGGGCTTCTCGCTGCCCAATTTCCACAGCCACGCGCCGCCGTAGCAGGCCGACAGGATCCCTTCCCCGCGCGGCATCCAGGCCAGCGCGGAGATGGTCGTCTGATGGGCCGGGACCTCTCCGGCAAGTTGCGGCTGCTTCTGCGCAGCGCAGTCCCAGAGTCGCAACTGCTTGCCTGCCGATGCCGCGAGAAGCTTGCCGTCCGGCGACCAGCGAAGATTCTCGACCCAGGCTGCTTGTCCGCCCGGCTCTACTTCAGCTCGAGCCGTCCCGGTCTCCGGATTCCAGATCCTGACGGCCCCATCTTGCCCCCCCGTTGCCAATTCTGGCCGAGTAGGATGCCAGGCCAGCACCTGAGCCGATTGCCGATGCCCCGCCAGCGGATTCCCCCGCTTGAAGGATGGCACGTCCCAGACCGCGACCTCACCGGAGGCAGCACAGGCCGCCAGCTTGGTCCCATCAACGGAAAATCCGACCCGGTGGACATAGTCATCGACCCGGGCATAGCCGACCGGCCCCAGAGTCACCACCGACTTCCGCTTAGCTAGACGAGGCATGACCGGAACCCCTTCGTCAGCGCCGCACGATCCAGATCTTTGCCGATAAAGACAAGCTGATTGTTCCGCGTTTCTCCGGCCTTCCACGCCCGATCGGCCTTGCCGTCGAACAGCATATGGACGCCTTGAAACACGAACCGATGATCGCGGCCTTCGACATTCAGAATGCCCTTCATCCGGTAGATCTTCGTTCCCATCGTCGAGAGCACTTCGCGAAACCAGTCGTTCACTTTGCCCTCGTCCACGACTCCATCCTCGACCAGCGCCACCGAGAACACGCTGGGGTCGTGCTGATGGGCATCTTCGCCGAGAAAATTGGGATCGATGTCCAACTTACGGCTCAGATCGAACGCCCCGATATTCAACAGCCGGTTGATCTCCACCTGTGCATCCTTCGCCCGGTGGATCTTCGCCATGACGTTGATCGCCCGAATTCTGGCTTCCAGCCGATCCACCTCGCCGGGCGGCACCAGGTCGATCTTGTTCAGCAGAATGACGTCGGCGAACGCAATCTGCTCTTTGGCTTCGGGACTCGTATCGAGATGCTCCCAGATATGCTTCGAATCGACGACCGTGACGATTCCGTCGAGCAACAACCGCCGCTTCATCTCGTCATCGACAAAGAACGTTTGCGCGACCGGCGCTGGATCGGCCAAGCCGGTTGTCTCGATGACCATGTAGTCGAAACGGTCTTTCCG
>SXGS01533249.1_pt1 | contig 12872 bp, 15 predicted proteins | sample 3174681 | NCBI WGS metagenome assembly SXGS01 (sample SAMN11356861, study PRJNA531348) | freshwater metagenome | isolation source: freshwater sample F1-80 | place: China: Fuxian Lake, Yuxi | collected 2017-12-25
ACTCGCATAGGTGCCACCTTTTTTGATGGCATTTGGCCACCCCTCATCTCGGAAGGAACAGACTTTATTCGACAACGCCACCGAACGATTGCCACTACGCTTGAAGCTGACATGAATCCAGGCTGACGTGCCATATTCAAAAATTATTTGATCAAACGGAAGATTGTCCTTCATCCAGATTGCAATTTGAAAGAGTTGTGCGATGGTATAGCCTGGCCATTGTAGATCTGCCGCCTCACCTTTACTATGTTGCGAGGGTCCAGATTGAACGCGAAACGCCGAGTTAATGCGAAAGCCAGGATACTGATTGGCGAGGGGTTCGAGAATCTCGGTGCAGAGCGACTTGAGGTTACAGACCAGGTCTCCTGCCGTGAGCTCACCTTGACCCGCATCAGGAATAAAGTGCTTGTACATCGCATCTCTGGTGAGATGTTTTAATTTAAATCGTTTCGAGAGTTGGAGCTCATAGTCAATCGGTGGCACTGCGACTCCAGAACAGGTCGTGAGTGGAGTTCTCTTCTCTGGTGCAGGCGTGGAGATTGATTCTGAGGGCTTTCCGCTTGCACTCACTAGGAGCGATGCCACCGATGGAGGATCTTCTGGGGCCTCGAGTGAGGAGGCATTCAGGGGATTGGCTCCTCCATCGATGGGAGCTTCGAAGCCTTCGAGCGCAATCAATTTCTGTTCTGAGTCAGCCGTCAGTTGTTCTTGAATCGATACCGGCGTGGCGGTATCATTGGTCGTGCGAATCGGAATGGGAGGATCGATGCCAGGATGGAATTGTTCTGAGGCGCCCTGAATCGTGGCCGTCCCACCGGCATAGAGTGTGAGCGTTCCCGCATCGGTCTGAAAGGTCCCCTGTCCCAGGTGCGCTTGAAGCGTAATATCCGTCAGAGCTTCTTCCTTGATGAATCCCCCAAGAGCCTGCAGGGTGATATTCTTGGCTTCGAGCGTCATATTCTGTGTGGCCTTGAAGTTCATATTGCCATTGGTCGTGATGTTGCAATCACCCGACACATAGAGATACTTGTCCGACAAGACGACCTCATAGGCATCGGTCGAAACCTTGGTGACCATCGTGCCCGTGGGATGAATTTCGACAAAGGTGCCCGATCGATGATAGAAGTGGATGCGTTCCCCGCCTGGGGAGTCATCATACTCAATGACATGCCCCGATTCCGTTTCAATGACCTGATTATACGGAAACAGGGCGCGATAGGGTGTGGGAGGCTCATTGAACGTGCCGCCACCCGCGATGGGGATATTCTTGGTCACATTCTTGGTCTTGTCCTCAACGATGGTCTCGGTGATCGTTTCATTGCGGGCTAGGCGCGAGGTCGTGGGCTCATTGAGCACAGTCGGATAGCGTTGTGCGCCAGCAAATTCCGTGACCTTGACTCCTTCTCCAACGGTGGGAATGGTGAGTGACTTGGGTGGACGTGGGGCCCGAGAGAGCTCATCACTGGTGCGAGGATCCGCAAACCCTTGCGTCGGTGGAGCCAACGAATCTGGAATACCTGGAAGGATGCCCATGATGACGGGATGTTGCGCCGAGTCCCCATCAAGATAGAAGCCCATGACAAAATCCCCTTCCTTCACGCGAAGCATCGACGAATCCGTGAGGGGCATGAGCGGATGCGCCCAGGGCAGATCGGCCGTGGGAATCAGCACTTTATCTGAGACATGGGCGCCCGCAATGCGTACCTGGCAGCGTCCGAGCTTTAGGGGGTCCAACCGATTCTCCACGACTCCCATCCACCAGATGAACCCATCATGGCCCATGTACGGAATCTGCAGACTCATAATGTTTTGACTTTCTTGAGTGAGGCGTTGGTCGTCGACGGTGAGACAAAGGCGTTGACGATCGAATCTTTCACGAGTTCGAGCACGCAGGCATGCATTTCGTGATCAATCTTATGACGACAGGCCGTCACCAGATAGTGACCCGAAAAGACGTGATCCGCATCAGCCATGGATTCGTCTTTCAATGCTGCCGCCGGCAAATCAAACGTCACGACATCCCCAACCTGAACGGTGGGATGACCTGGCACGAGGACTTCAATCTTCGCTTGCTGCAGCAGGGAAAGATACATATTACGAGGAATCATCCATTGTTCGACTTCATTGGGACGATGCACCTGTCGACCCTTGCCATATGTCATGGTATCATGCCCAACGGTCGTCAGAAAGAGTCGTCGAAAGGTTTGCGGGTGATCCGTGAGTCCAGACCCCAGTCGAGTCGGGGCGGTCGAACTGAGCGCCTTGGCATTGAGGTGCTTCGTTTTATCCCATTGTCCAGGGAGCGTATAGGTCGACATGGCGATGCGTTGTCGCAGTGGGTCCACCGTGATTAGAGACCCCGCGAGTCCACCAGTCTGCAGAAGTTGGAGCGTGTTAAAGGTATCACGAATCGTATACGATTCAACGCCGGCGACCGCCAATTCAAGATCAGTCTTGTCATGTTCATTATTGCCCAGATTCACGGCCTTGGGGGCAAAGATAAAACTCTCAACAGGGCGTTGTTGCACCAAGGTTTCGAGGTCAGTAAAGCGAAAACCCAGTCGCGTCTAAAAGAAGAGAAAGGTGGCACCATTTTGGATTGGGCCCAGGGCGCGATTGGCCAACCAATTAATCGTCTGAAAGGGTTTCCAATTGGGAATGACCCAGTCATAGACGCCAAAGGTGGTGGAGATCTGAGATAATTTTTCTGCGTCAATCTTCAGATAGTTGAGCGCAATATCCTTGATAATCGACGCAATCGTCTTGCCGCGATAACTCTTGGAGATGCGGACCACATCATTCAGAATCAGTTCTTCCGAACAGAAGTGAAGAATGTAGGCATCGGTATTCAGTCCCACGCGGCGCCGGTCGGCCATGCGATAGATGCGAAACGTCTTGGTGTAGGACTGCGCCTTTTTCTGTCCGGCCTTCTTGAAGGACACCATCAGATATTCATGACCCACCAGAGGGAGCGTATTGCAGAGATTCTGCGTATCGGAGAGGAGCAGGTCACCCGTGGTCACATTGGCAAACAAATCTTCATAGAGATTCAGTTCTACCATGATCTGTTTCACGTCAATCGCTGCCCCCGTTGAGGCCACGATCATGAGAGTGTCGAGTTCATAATCTGCCGCTCGCGACATGCCATGTTCAGGTGTCGTATTGATCATGAGGAGGCCAGGGTATTCATTTCATCTTTGACCATCGAGAGATAGATGGGACGAAGAAGTTTGATGGCGCGCCGCGATTCATTCAGATCAGATTCATAGGTGTACGAGGAAATGATGTCGCGGGAGGTCGTGAGTCGAACCCAGGTGCCATCCGCATGCGTATAGACCACGGGGACGACCGATGCCAGCGTGGCATATTCCGTCAGGTCAATCTCAACTGTTGCCGTTGAGGTCTCTCCAGCTGAATTTTCTCGCAAGAGGGTTTTGGTATAATGATGCGGAGTCGAATTGGCCAGACTCACGGTGCTATATTTGTTAATCAGGACTCGTTCGAATTGCTGCGCCCCATAGGGCCAATCGAGTTGGGGGTCTAACATCGTGTCAATGTTCGCAAAGAGAATCACCCAATACAGATCGGATGACCCATAGATGCGGTCCGCGAGAATATCTGGGGTTTCTCCGTCTTTGATGAGATAGTCATAGAAGAGTGAAGCAGAATCCCTCATCGAGGTGCGCAGGGCGACCCGTCGAAAGATGTTGGCGACGACATCGGTGGTCAGATCATCTGACCCATTGAGGGTGTAGGTGAGATAGGGAAATTGTGAGAAGTATCGATTGCTCATTAGAATCCCTCGAATTCAATCATCTCTCGTGTGACGTATTCAATTTCCTTGAAGGTGAGTTGCATGCGAATATGCGTGTGGGAACTATCATGATAGACCGAAAATTCATCAGGCGCATAGTCGAGTGTAATATCTTCGAGGACACAGACTCCGACCTTTCCAATGCGGGCATCCGCTGGACGCACTCCATCGTTGATGGAATACTCTATTTCAAACTCCGATGGCGTAATAAAGTATCTGGAGGTCGAGGTCTTCGACAGTTCTGGGGCGCCATGAGCCTTAAAGGTACGAATAATGCTTCGAACATTGCGGGCCTCATCCATCGAACGAGGAAAGAAGTCAAAGGTAAATTGATGCGATCGAAATTCTGGTTTCTGATAGAGTGTTTCTTCGTTGGGATTGAGGGCCATGCCAGACCCAGACATAATTAATTTAGAGAGATCTTCCCCGACCACTCCAAAAGTGGCCAGCGCGTTTGTCCCCTTGCTGGCCAGTTCAGCCATGGCGCCTTTATTTCCAGTCATCGACTTTAGGAGACCATCCAGCCCACCATTCTTATATCCTTCGACGGCTTGCCCACCTAATTGTGACACCACGCCAAGCGCGCCTAACGCTTTAGTCGCTTCTACTCCGGCATAGGATTGTTTGAAGGATTGTTGGAGGGTCGACGGCATGTAGAGCATAATGGCGGTATTGGTGCGAGAGGTCTTCTTCGCCAGACTAATTCCCGACAGCGCCTTCGTTCCGGCGGCGAGCACCGATCCACCTATGGCACTTTTTGCGGCATCCACGACGGGTTTTATATACTTGTTGTCGGCCACCTGTGTCGCAAGATTCTTGACATCCTGTTGTGCTTTGCCCGTGAATTGACGTTGTATCGTGCTTCGGTTCGTCTCGCCGGCTGGCGTAGTCTTCGTGGCATACTGGCTCTTCGTATTGACGTTGATAAAGAACATTACATAATGGGGAAACCGTTCTGATCCCAAATCGGACGGATACTGCAGACTCTTGTAATCGTATTTGTCCAGTCTTTCCGCGAGGGCTTGTGGAGCAGACTGCGATTCAGTGATCGTGACAGAGTCGTCATTTGCCATGAATAAATACTCCTAACATTACGTGTTCCCGTCTTGGGCATAGGTACGCTGCCGACATGCGAGCTCCATCGTCTGACCCACATAGACCAGACCGTTCAGGGTATTCATATAAATATAAATGATGCCTTGCATAGGAATGTTTCCCACACACCCTATTTATACGTCTACGTCGTGAGATATAAACAAGGCCTATTTGTGCCCACTCGACCCCATCTGTATGTGGGGAATCCTGATCGAATTGTCTTTCGATCAAGTTGGGAATTGCGGTTTTTCAAATGGATTGATCAATCCCCGAATATGTTGTCCTGGTCCTCAGAGGAATTGGCCGTGCCCTATCGGTCGCCCATGGATAACCAGATCCACCGCTACTTTCCCGATGTCGTGTTGAAGGTTCAGACCAAGACGGGACCTCAAGTCTACATGATTGAGATTAAACCTGATAGCCAGACCCGTCTTCCCAAGGGATCGAGAAAGACGCAACGACTGCTGCGAGAAGTGCAGGCCTATGCCGTCAATCAGGCCAAGTGGAAGGCCGCCGACCACTTCTGTCAGGACCAGGGATGGCACTTCAAGATCATGACCGAGCATGATTTGGGTCTCACGTTATAAATAAAGGCTATGGCCTATCTGATCGATCGTCTTCAAAAAAGTCTTGCTCGGGAGGGTCTCGCCGCTCGTTCCGATGCGTCTCGCGCCTGGCTGAGGGCCAAGGTCAAGAACCTCACTCCCACCGGCGAATCCCTGATGAAGGACCGCGACTCCTTGCGCACCAAGACGATGTTGGGTCGCATGTATTTTTACTTCTATGACCCCAAGGGCAAGGACACGCTGCCCTATTATGATCGGTTTCCTCTAGTGATTCCCATTGAGCGATATCCTGACGGATTCCTGGGTTTGAACCTTCACTATCTGCATCCTAAGATCCGTCTGATCCTGTTAGATAAACTCTCGACGACGATCACCGATGATGATTATACGGACAAGAGCCGACTTCAACTCCGATATGACACGCTCCAGGGACTCTCGACGGCCTATGAAGCGGCCCCATGTCTGAAGCGATATCTGTTTACGCACATTGAGTCCCGATTTCTGGAAATTCCTGCGTTCGAGTGGGACATTGCCGCGTTACTTCCCGTAGAGTCCTTCCAGAAAAAAGGCTCGAGTTATGTCTGGCGCAAATCGAAGGAGCAATTCTAATGGCTGGTCGTATAGATCAATTTCTCGCGCACATGAACGAAGAGGGGACGGCCAAAGCCTCATTCTTTGATGTCTGGATTCCGGCCGCACCAGTCCTTCTGGGCTCTCTGTACTCCGAGTTGATTCGCATGAGATGTGAAGCCGCTGAACTGCCTGGTCGGTCACTCACGACACAAGATGTGCGTATCTATGGGCCAGTCTACCGCACCGTGTCACAATCGGTCTACAACGAACTGACCTTGACGTTTATCGAAACAAAAAAGATGGAGATTCGGACCTTCTTTGAGACCTGGATGGACCTCATCTACAATTCGAAGACGAATACTCAATCCTATCCTGAGACCTTTGTGACGGATATCTATGTGCAACAGTATGACGTCACGAATTATTCGAATGATTCGCAGACAGATCTCCAGGAAGTGCTGAAGATGACTCTCCATCGCGCCTTCCCCACCTCAGTGAATCCCATGACCACGGCCTGGTCTGATGACGCCTTTCATCGTGTGCAGGTCACCTTGGTCTATGAGTGGTATGATCTAGAGAATTTTTCATTTCGAATCGATACTGATACCAACGCCCGTTTGGACGCACTCCTTAACCGCACCGCACCCATCGAAACCTCGATATCAGGGGACGACACTGAGGATACCTCAGGGGCAGAATGAAGATATGTGGTACTGCATAAATAACTCATATGCGCAGCAGTTTAACCTAATATAATGAGGTGAGCTCGATGACACTCCCGAAATTAACAGTCCCCACGTATGAGGTGACCCTCCCAGTGTGTAACACTCTGGTCTCCTTTCGCCCATTTCTGGTCAAGGAAGAAAAGTTGCTCTTGATGGCCGTGCAATCGAAAGATCAAGAGACGATGACCCGAACAATTCTTCAAATTCTGACGAATTGCACTCTGACCAAGCTAAATGTGGAACAGTTGGCGGTCGTGGATATTGAATATCTCTTTCTTCACATTCGGTCACGTTCTGTGGGCGAAACGATCTCCATCCAGTATAAGTGCCCCAATCTGATCGAGGGAGTGGTCTGCGAGACCTCCTCCACCTATACCGTGGATCTCCTCTCCATTCAGCCGAAGTTCTATCCCAATCACCAACGAACCATTGCGCTGACGGAGACCGTGGGACTGACCATGAAGTACCCGTCTCTGAAGTCATTAGCCAAAATTGATTTTGCGACGCTGGAGTCTCAAAAACTCTTTGAGTTTGTCGCGTCGAACATTGAGTCGATCTATGATGCCAACAAGGTCTATCTGACCAAGGAGATTCCCGCTGCCGAGGTCATGGAATTTCTGGATACCCTGAATTCAGTGCAAAGCCGCAAACTGCAGGAATTTTTTGAGACGATGCCACAATTGTTCGCGACCATTCCTTTTCATTGTCCGAAGTGTCAGTACGAGGAACTGGCAGAAGTGAAGGGGCTACAGAATTTTTTCTCCTGATGTTCGGTTATGACACCTTGGAGAACTATTTTGAGACCAATTTTTCCCTCATGCAACATCATCAGTATCGTCTGGGCGACCTGGAAGAGATGTTACCCTGGGAACGAAACATCTATACGATGCTGGTGAGTCAGTTTGTCAGGAAAGAGAATGAACGTATTACCAAAGAGAATCACGATTATCAATCCAAAATGGCCGCAGCCAAGTCGCGCTCCAAAGTGCGATAGTCAACATGATACACGAAGGATAGAGCTATGCCCGCATCGAATTCATTAGACCCCCTCATCGCAAAATTGAAGACGCTCAATCAATTAGATGAAGGCGATCTCTCGTCCAAAGAGATCTTGAGTCAATGGATTGCCTCATTGAAGGCCTCTGCCGTCAAGAAGGGGGGTGGCTCGCAACTGTCTCTCAAGGGACCGGGCGCAGGTCTGAGCGGAGGTTCTGTCAGCCAGGACTTGTCGATCCTCTCTATTGCCAACGAGTGGTTGAAAAACATTGCCCAAAATGTCGAGAAGATTGCCGCTCGCATCGGTGTCGCGGCCCCAGCACCCGCTGCACAAGTCGCGGACACCATCGCCGCGACCAAGACTTCAACCGCCGCGACCAAGTCTTCAACACGGCCGGCGTCATCTACAGAACCCTCTGCTCCAGATGCAGCATTGCCCCTTAGTGGAGTCTTGAAACTGGTCTTGTTGATGAAACCCATTAAAACGTTGGCTGGATTGGGGTTGGATACCGAAAAGGGATTAGTCTCACTGGGTCGTGGTCTCTTGTCCATCGGGAAACCGATTGCCATGATTGGTGGCGTGATCGAAAATTTTGGCGTCAAGAATGTGCTGGTGCTTCGCATGCTCTTGAGTTCCTTGAGTAAGATGTCGGTGGGTGAAGAGGCCCTGACCAACATGAAGCAATTTGGTGCGGCCCTCCAAACCCTCGCCGAACCGATTCTGATGATTGGATTGGTCATTTCGAACTTTGGCAAGAAGAATGTACTGGCACTTCGCATGCTCTTGAGTTCCTTGAGCGAGATGTCAGGTATGGACAAACGGACCATGACCAAAATGAAGCAATTTGGCGAGGCCCTTAAAACTCTCGCCGAACCGATTGCCACGATTGGATCGGTCATTGAGAACTTTGGCAAGAAGAATGTACTGGCACTTCAAATGCTCTTGAGTACCTTGAGCGAGATGTCGGGTATGGACAAACGGACCATGACCAAAATGAAGCAATTTGGTGCGGCCCTCCAAACCCTCGCCGAACCGATTGCCACGATTGGATCGGTCATTGCGAACTTCGGCAAGAAGAATGTACTGGCACTTCAAATGCTCTTGAGGTCCTTGAGCGAGATGTCAGGTATGGACAAAGAGACCATGACCAACATGAAGCGATTTGGCAAGGCCCTTCAAACCCTCGCCGTACCGATTAAGGAAATTGGATCGGTCATTGCGAACTTTGGCAAGAAGAATGTACTGGCACTTCACATGCTGCTCAATAATCTTGTGACCATTGGAAAAAACTCCAAAGGTGTCAAGGATGGATTAGTGGAATTAGGAGAAGGTCTAGGAGAAGTGGGCAAGCATTTAAAATCAATTATCGATCCGATCACCAATCTCTTTAACAGTCTCCTGAAGGGGGCCATTGCGGTCGTCGTATTTGCTGGTGGAATTTATCTGATGGCCAAGGCGATCGCGACCTTCGCAGATATAGAATGGGGTACGGTTGGAAAGGCCTTACTGGTCATGGGTGGATTAGCCCTGATGGCAATGGCGTTATCCACGTTCTCGGGGCAGATGATAATGGGCGCAGCAGCCCTGGTCGTGTTGGCCGGCGCTATTTGGGTGTCGGCAGAGGCACTCCAGCATTTTGCAGGAATTGATTGGGCAAATGTGGCCATTGGAAGTGTGGCTATAGCGGCCATGGCCGCTGCCGTATTGTTTGCCTCCCCATTGTTACTCGGTGCAGGTGTTGCCCTACTAGCGTTTGGCGTAGGACTCCTGGCGACGGCAGTGGCATTGCAAACATTAGGGGACAGTACTGATAGTCTTAAAAAATTAACGGAAATCGATGCGGAGAATCTATGGAGTGTCTCCAAGGCCATTGGTGCTATCGGTGTCGCGATGGCAGCCTTAGGCGCGGGTCAGGCGGTCGCAGGTATTGGTTCATTATTTTCCAGAATCGTGACAGTGGGTTCAGATAGCCCCATTGAACAAATGGAAAAAATGAGTAAGATGGGGCCAGGATTAGTGCAAGCGGCCGATGGATTTTCTCGCATTCCTGATGCGATCAAACACTTCGCTGAAGCTGATATGGAAAAGGGTCTGGACGCCGTGGAGGAGGTGGCGAGGGCGGCCAAATTATTTCCTCAACCGACTGCTGCGGAAAGACCCAATGTGGAATCGCTCACGCCGACGCCTCCCCAATCAGAAAAAGCGGGTCCGACCGTCTTCAATGCACCCAATAACAATTCGTCAACCAATGTGGTGAATAACAATTCCTCGATGGTCATGCCAGCACCTCCGCCCCGCAATTCAGAACCCACCATGAATTATTCGTTATTTCGTTCACTCGCTCCTGCCTAACAAAAATCCCCATTCCCTGTGAGGGGAATGGGGATTCTCGCCGTCCGGTGATGGATCGTCTAGACGTTTATAGATTTCTAACTTCCTCATTGGCTAGAGACTTGAAGTAGTCCAACTCATCTTCATCGGCAACCTGCGCGACCGAATTCGGTGTGATCTTCGGCTGCTGAATCGCCGGATCCACTTGCGCCGATCCTTCCATTCCCAGCACCTTATTCAGGCGTGTGTTCAACTGTTCAGTGGTCTTGAATTGATCCGCACCTAAGAACGTGCCGAGTGGTTCAGCCTGTTCCCAGACCTTCTGCATCTCTTCTTCTGTTTTAGCCAGAGGCGCAGCGGGCGCAAACCCCGACTTATCATAATTCCGATACCCCTCGACATTTCGCGCCTTGAGCATGAAATTCGCCCCTTCACCAGAGAGGTCAAAGGGATTGATGGCCTTTTCATCGGGAAACTGCGGACTCATGGCATCCTTAATTTTCTCAAAAATCTTGGCCCCAAATCGAAAGAGCTTGACCTGCCCATTATATTCAGGATGCATGGGGTCCGTGAGAATCTGAATGTTGGCGATATAGGTGAGCTTCCGCTTCTGCTTGCGCACAAGCATCTTGTTGGATTCCGTACCAGAATTCCACAGTGACGTATTGTGGGCGCAGAGGGGACACCGTTGTCCCTCATTCGTCGTGGGACAATTTTCAATAAACCATCCACCTGGACCTTGAAACGCATGGGAATAGAGTTTGACCCAGGGAAGATCCCTTTCGTCGCCCCTGGGACTGACCGGAAGAAAGCGAATGACGGCCGACCCATTGAGGGCTTTATCAACGGTCATGTTCCAGAACTTATCCGCATCCTCTTTGTCGTAGGATTTGGTGGACTTCGCCAGCGCCTCATTGAGTGATTGCAGGCTAAACCGATTCGATTTGAGGGCAGAAAACGTGATCATATAAACCTCCTATAGGGTAGAGTGAAAACTCATATCGTGTGATTCACCTGATGCATGATAAAGGTCGTTCCCCGAAGGAACGTCTGTAACTGGGTCCGATACACCTCCTTGTCTAGGACCAGGAATGATTCATATTTCGTCAGTTGTCGAAGATTCAGGGGCCACTGAATGGTTTCGGTTATCTGTTGCGTCCAACGAGGGAGAAAGCCGCACAGTCGATTCAAGACTATCAGGGTTTCTAACGACACCTGTTGTCTCCGATAGGCGATCAGCAGGGGTGGACTGTCATGCGCGGGTACTTTCAGCCACGCATTCAATGAGCCATAGGTGGCGCGCAGAAATTGATAATCTTCTTGAACGGTGTACGCTAACGATTCGATCACCCGTCGACGATGTAGATACTGTTCAGTCGCTTCATGCCCCAAGAGATCAAACACGGTCGATTGGGGCTTCACCAGAAAGTTCGCCACCAGAAATAATTCTATATCTGATTCCAGTGGATAGAGTTTGGCCAATCGATGAAACGTAAAACGGTCTGGTCGTTCGTTGAACCGATCCTCTCGGCTTTTAGTCTTGCCCCGATACTTAAAGTAGTCATAGGAATCCGTCAGAAAGTGGAGTCGAAGTGACTGAAAGAGTTGAAAGACATGATATCCATGCACCGTAGGCATCAGCTACTCCTAGACGAGTTTAGACGAGTTTCTCCTTCTTGACGTTCGTTTTAGGAGATTCAGCTCTTCGGCTTGCGTCATCATCTTCTGATGCAGGGACTCAGAGATCAAGGTCGCAGCCACATCAACCTCAAGGCCTGCCGCAGTGCACTGTTCAAGAATTGCTTCGAGAAAGGGAATCTGGTGATAGAACGCGAGATGCTCAATCTTCGAAGAAAACTGTTCAATCTCATAATGGCTGGGCATCTGCGTTCCTTATCCCAGTGCTCTTCGTCACGGCGTCATAGAGCACGGCAAACTCTTTGTCGGATTCGACTTCTTCGGTGACGTTTTGCTTGTGATAGACCTTGGCCATGCGATTGACCATCTTTCTGGAAAGATTTAGGTCTTTGGCGACCTTGGTGAGTGCCTCACGGATGTACGTGCGTTCTCCCTCTAGACGGGAATAGGATCCATCGACTTCACGAATAACGGACATGAGTTTTTCGCGGTCTTTGGTATTGTTGATTGTAGTTTGCGGAATCACGATGGTGCCCATAATAATGACGATCCTCCCGATAAAATAAATGATCTCCAATTTGACCGACGAACACTTTTTTCTCGGCCCAGTATGGATGAACTGTTACGGCATGAAAATACAAGGCGTTAGCCATATGAGTAAGTATACTCTCTGAGAGGTGAGATGTCAAGGCCCGTTTCGCAACCTGTTGCGATTCTTTCCAGAGAACCGCATTCGGGATCGCCTTGTGCATGCAGTGATAGGAGAATTGGCAAACCTTCCCCATGATCGGATGCGACGAGGATTGACGAATGACACCGCAAATAGACTTGGCGAATCCAAATCGTTCTCGATTGAGAATCACGATTGCGACCGCTTCTTTGCCAAGCCTCGATTGATTGCCCGATTCATAATAGATGGCTTCAGTGAGGCAGGCTAATTGGGTTTTATAAAAGGACAGACGCGCCTTGGAATCCGCCGCAGAGGGTCCCCGATAGGGAATATTCTGAAGATGCACGGGGGCCAGCATAGATGACAGGAAAAGGAGACTGAACACCACGACTCCCCAGAATCCTCGATGTCGGATACGAGGCAGCATACACACTCCAACAATAGATTATGGCTGATTTTGAGA
>SXGS01483742.1_pt1 | contig 12867 bp, 9 predicted proteins | sample 3174681 | NCBI WGS metagenome assembly SXGS01 (sample SAMN11356861, study PRJNA531348) | freshwater metagenome | isolation source: freshwater sample F1-80 | place: China: Fuxian Lake, Yuxi | collected 2017-12-25
GCCTCAACGACGCGCGGTGAGGGCCGCCAGCGCGTCGCGCGCCGCGAGGCCGATCGCCGGGCGCGCGTAGAGGTAGCCCTGCGCGTGCGCACACCCGAGCGCAGCGACCGCCTCGGCCTCCTCTTCGGTCTCCACGCCCTCGGCGACGACGCTCATTCCCAGCGCGTGCGCCATCGAGGCCAGTCCGCGGACGATCTCGGCCGGCTTGGTCTCGGCCAACAGCGCGCACGTGAACGACCGGTCGATCTTGATGCACCGCACCGGGAAGCGTCGCAGGTGCGCGAGGCTGGACCACCCCGTCCCGAAGTCGTCGAGCGCGAACGACAAGCCCTCGTCCACCAGCTCCGCCATCAACGCCGCCACCTCGTCCGGCCGGTCGACGAGCACCGTCTCGGTGACCTCCACGAGGAGGCGCCCGGCCGGCACCCCCGACCCGCGCGCGACCAGCCGTAGACACTCCGCGAACCGCGGGTCGGTGAGCTGGCGCGCGTTGGCGTTGACGTGGAGCACGAAGTCGTCGTCGGCCAGGCCCGCGTTGCGGAGCGCCACCAGCCAGTCGACCGACTTCTCGAGCACCAGGATCCCGAGGTCGGCGCCGAGGTCGAGGTCGTCGGACACCGAGAGGAGCTCCATCGGCGGGACCCAACCGAGCTCCGGGTGGCGCCACCGGACCAGCGCTTCGGCGCCCACCGGCCGGTGGGTGAGCGTCTCCACGATGGGCTGGAACGCGACCGCCACCTCGCGGCGCCGGATGGCGTTGGCCACGTCGCGCTCCAACTGGGCGCGGCGCTGCACCCGCTCGCGCAGGTCGGGGTCGGCGAGGCCGTGGCCCACGCGCCCGTCGGCGCGCGCCGCGTACAGGGCCGCGTCGGCGTCGCGGATCAGCGTGTCGACGTCGGTCTGGCCGTCGCCGAGGACCGCGCCGACGGTGCCGGCGATCTGCACGACGCGGCCGCCGAGGTGGAAGTCCTTCGCCAGCGCCCGCTCCACGCGGCGCGCGGTCGCCAGCGCCTGCTCGTCGCGGTGCAGCGGCTCGAGCAGCACGCCGAACTCGTCGCCCCCCATGCGGGCGACGGTGTCGCCCGGGCGGACCGTCCCGCGGATGCGCTCGGCGACCGCGCGCAGCAGCTCGTCGCCGACGGCGTGCCCGAGGCGATCGTTGACCTGCTTGAACTTCCGGAGGTCGATGAACAGGACCGCGAACGAGGCGGAGGAGGAGCGGCGCGCCCGATGCACGGCGAGCTGCACGCGCTCGACGAAGATGCGCCGGTTGGGGAGGTTGGTGACCGGGTCGCGGGTGGCGGCCTCGAGCGCCTGGGCCTCGGCGTCCTTGATCGCCTGGATGTCGGTGATGGCGCCGGCGACACGCTCCGCCGCCCCCGACGCGTCGCGGTACACGCGGGCGCGCACTTGCACCCACCGGTGCGCGCCGCCCGGCGCACGGATGCGCACCTCCTCGCGAAACTCGTCGAGCTCGTGGAGCTGGCCCACGAGCACCGCGGCGCGCGCGCGGTCTTCGGGGTGGAGCAACCGCTCCGCCTCTTCGGCCGTCGTCACCGCGCTGCGCGCCTCGACCAGCTCCATGCAACGCTGGGTGAGGTAGCCCTGGCGCTCCACCAGGTCGTACTCCCACAGGCCGTCGTTCGCGCCACGCACCGCCCGCTCCAGCCGGCCCTCGATCTCGCGCAGGCGCTCGGCTTCGCGCCGGAGCGTGAGGTCGTGCCGCACCACGACGAAGTGCAGCACACGCCCCGCGGGGTCGAGCACCGGGGTGACGTGCACGTCGTGCGGGACCTCGACGCCGTCCTTGCGGCGGCTCACCAGCTCGCCGTGGAACGGCTCCCCCTTGCGCAGCCGTTCGTCGATCTCGTCGTAGAACCCGGCGGGACGGGTGGTGCCCCGCAACAGGGTCCGCGGCGACTGGCCGCGGGTCTCTTCGAAGGTGTACCCGGTGAGCCGGCACCACGCGGGGTTCACGTAGATGAAGTACCCGTCGAGGTTGGTGACCTCGACGGCGTCCTCCACCCACTCGAGCGCACGCGACAGCGAAGGGATGTCGACAGGGTTCGGGTTCACGGGGGCCCAGTGTATTACGTCGGCCCGATGTGGACCGTTCACGACGGAAGGCTGGTGCGCGAGCTCCAGACCGCCGACTTCCGGGCGGCGTTCGCGCTCGTCGCCGCCATCGTCGACCCCGCCGAGGCCGCGGGCCATCACCCCGACGTGCACTTCGGCTGGGGCTACGTCCGGCTGGAGCTCACCACCCACGACGAGGGCGGCGTCACCGCGCTGGACTGGGCGTTGGCGGCGGAGCTCGACAAGGTGCTGCCGCCCTGACTACCCGCGCGCGGCGACGGCCTCGACGCGCTCGAGCACCTGCTTGGCCGGGATGACCTCCGCGAACGGGACCACCTGCTCGGGAAGTTCGGCCGCCTTCTCGGTGCAGAAGCGCTTGCTGACCGCGAGCACGAGGTTCTTCGGTCCGTACTTCTTGAGCAGGCCCAGCCGCTTTTCGATCGTTCCCTTGCGCCAGAACCCGAGGATCTCGAGGTGCGCGACGCGCGCACCCTTGCGGAAGCTGAAGTCGGGGACCACCACGCCTTCGCTCCCCTGCACGATCGGCGTGGGGTCGCGCTCGAGGACCCACCCCGACTCGAGCGCCTCGAAGCGCTCCGCGAACCAGATGGCCTCGCGCGTTTCGTAGTTGCCGACGTCGCGCGCTTCGCTGCGCAGGCCGGACTCCTGGTCGAGCACGAGCGTGGGCTTGTAGTGGCGCACCTTCACGCCCGCCTGCAACGACCAGCGCGGCTGGAGCACGAGCGTGGGCAGGAACTTCGCGAGCGCGAGTCCGTAGCGGCTGCCCTGGGCCAACAACGACGCCGGCCCGTCGAGCTGCAAGAGCAGATCGGGGCCTTCGCGCGAACCGGTGAAGCAGAGCTGGTTGAACTTCACCGCGCGGAGCAATTGGCGCGCCGCCGCGGGGGTGGCGTCGGGCACCCGGACGTGAAGCCGCTCGGCGGAGAACAACAACGCCTGCACCAGCGCGAGGTTGTACCGGTCGAGCAACCACCGCGCGTCGCCCGCCCGGTGGCCGAGGAGCCGCTGCTCGGCGGGGTGATCGGCGTACAGCGCGTCGGGGAGCGTGGCGGGATCGACCCCGAGCTCGGCCGCGACCGCGGCGTAGACCGACGCAACCGTGGCCGCGCCCTCCAGCTCGACGGTGGAGAGCGGGCCCCGCCGCGCGCTCTCGAGCCACACCTTCTGGCGCAGCTCGCGGGGGGGGATGGGCGCGCTCGTCTCGAACTCGCACACGTCGAAGACGAGCTTGGCCAGGCCGTCGAACAGCTTGCGGTCGGTGGCGTCGCCCAACAGGCCCTCGAGCTCTTCGTCGAGGTCGGCCCGCCGCCGGCCCACGCCGCCGGTGATGCAGCCGAGGATCTCCTCGGCCCGCTCCCGGTGGCGGTCGGACCCCGGGTCGAGGAAGCCCGGGCGCGCGCGCCCGTCCTTGACCGTGGCGCGCACGAGGTCACCGGTAAGCATCGTGCTCCCGGCGGCGCGAGCTCGCGGCGGACTCGGTGGTGCCCGCGGAGACGAGCTCGTAGAGGATGGCCTGCTTGTCGCCCGAAGGGCGGAGGATGCGCCCGAGCCGCTGCACCGCTTCGCGCACCGTGGACGTGCCGCTGACGATGATCGCGACCTCGGCCGCGGGGAGATCGACCCCCTCGTTGAGCACGCGACTGGTGGTGATGCACCGGACCTCGCCGGCCGAGAAGGCGTCGAGGATCCACCGCCGCTCCTTGAGCTCGGTGTGGTGCGTGATGCACGGGACGAGCAGCTCGCGGCTGACCCGCAACGCGGTGGCGTTGTCGTTGGTGAACACGATCGCCCGCCGACCGGCCTCGGCCGCGAGAATCTGGCGCACCATCTCGACCTTGCGCTCGCCCCCGTGGGCGATGGCCTTGGCCGCCAGGAACGCCTTGAACGCCGCCCGCCCCTCCCGGCTGCGGCTGGCCTCGATCACAAAACGGCTCCACCCGTCGGGCCCACGCATGGAGATGCGGCGGGAGGTGACGAAGTCGCGGTAGGTCCCGCGGAGCTCGGCGTACCGCCGCTCTTCGTCGGCGGAGAGCGCGACCTCGACCACCTCGACCTCGTACGGAGCCAGGAAGTCGCCCGCGAGCTGGGGGATCTCGACGCGGTGCACCACCGGCCCGACGAGCGGGAACAGCTCTTCGTGGCGCCCGTCGGGCCGCTCGAGCGTGGCGGTGAGGCCGAGCCGCAGCGGCGCGATCATCGACATGGCCGCCCGGAGGTACATCGGCGCCGGGAGGTGATGCACCTCGTCGAAGACGACGAGGCCGAACCGGTCGCCGTAACGATCCATGTGCATCCACGCCGAGTCGTAGGTGGTGACCGTGATGTCGCGCACCTCGTGCCGGCCGCCCCCGAGCGCGCCGATCTCGACGCCGAAGGCGGCGTGGAGGTTGCCGTACCACTGGCTCATCAGGTCGAGGGTCGGCACCACCACCAGCGTGCTGCGCTGGGCCAGCGCGATGCACGACTCGGCCACGAAGCTCTTTCCCGCGCCGGTGGGCAGCACCACGATGCCGCGCCAGCGCGCCGCCCGCCACGCCTCGACCGCCGCGCGCTGGTAGTCACGGGCGCTGCGCGTGGAGAGGTGCCGCAGGTCGGGCAGGCGCGCGTAGGCCCGCGCCTCGTCGACGAGCTCGGTGCCATCGGCCCGACAGCGCTCGACCAGCGCCGCGTACTGGTGGCCATGCGCACGGGCCGCGCCCACCCGGTCGTCCCACGAAAAGCCCTCGGGCAGCGCGTCGCGCTCGGGGCCGTGGAGGACGAGGGTGCCGCCCTCGTATCGGAGGGTCCATGCCATCCGGCGCCATGCTAAACGCCCGTTCAGGCTTGTCAAGAGCAGCGCGCCACGCACCCGCCCCGGCCGCTCGAGGGGCCGGTCGCGGCGGGGCGCCCCCACACCGTCACCGCCCGTCGGCGACCACGTCGGGCGACAAGACCGCGTCGAGGTTCACCCCCCACGCGGCTTCGGCCTCGGCCACGAGCGGGCCGGCATCCGCGGAGAGCGCACCGACCGCCCAGATGCGTACCTCGCCGTCCCAGCTCCCCGAAGCGAGCCACTGACTGTTCGCCGAGAACGCCAACGCCGACACGCGCGCCCGGTGGCCGCTGGTTCGCGCGCGGGGCTCGGACTCGCCGACCGCCCACACCGACACCGCACCGTCGAGGGTGCCGACCGCCAACCACCGCCCGTCCGGCGAGGCCGCGAGGTCGATGACGTTGCCGGGGGTCGGTGCGGTCCAGGTGACGGTCCCGTCGGGGTGGAAACGTCGGAGCGACGTCGCGTCCCCGACGAACACGTTGGTGCCCGAGATCGCCACGCCCGTGGACTCTTTCACCTCGGCCAGGCGGGTCCACGTGACCGACGCGCCGTCGGTCCCGAGCCAGACGCCGCCCATGTCGTCCAGGCCTGCCAGGGCGGTGCCCTCCGCGTTGCCTTCGAGGTCCTGGAAGCCGGGCTCACTGAGCTTGGCCATCGGCGCCGCCGGCGAGAGCGGGAACGACCACAGCTCGGGCTTGTAGGGCGCCACGACGACCCCCGTACGTCGCAGCCAGGCGACGCGCCGAGAGTTGGCGAACTTCGCCCGCCGCAGCTCGGTGAGGGCCGGCCACGCGTAGATGGCCTGCTCCCCCGCCGCCGACGTCACCGCGAAGGCGGCGCCGTCGGGCGAGAAGGCGACGTCCTTGGCAACCCCGGCCGCCCCGAAGAAGGGGGCCCGCTGCGCGCCGGTGCGAGGATCGAGCGCCAGCGCCAGGCCGTTGCCCTGCGTCGCGACGAGGCCCGTGCCGTCCGTCGCCCACGCCAACGCCGTCACGCCGGTGTCGAGGAGCAAGCGGTGGGGGTGGGTGTCCCGCGGGGCGGCCCGGTCTTCGATGGCGTGGCCGACGAGCCGGAAGTGGTCGTCGTCGAGCCAGGTTCCCCACAGGCCCCGGTGCCGTAGCCGGAGCGAGACGACGTCGGTGACGGTGTCCCACACCACCGCATCGCCGCCGCTGATGCCGACCAGGGCGCGCCCCGCCCGCCACGCGAGCGTGAAGACCGCCTCTTCGCCCAGCCGACGGCGCGGTCCCGGCGTGCCGTCCAGGCCCACCAGGAGCAGCCAACCGCGGGTGGTGCCCACCGCGGCGAGGCCGGGCTCGAGCTCCTGGATGAGCGTCGGGAGCCCCTCGTCGGCGGACAGCGTGAGGAGCGTACGCACCTCGTCCCCATGGCGGAGGAGCACCGAGGACGACCGACACCCGACGAGGAGGTCGCCCGTCGACGTGAGCGAGGTGGCGTTGGCCGCGCCGGAGGTCGGGCAGCTCGTCGTCACCGTGGTCTCGCCGGTGGCGAGGTCGACCACGTGCTCGTCCTGCGAGGTGTGGGTGGAGACGTGGCCCGCTTGGGCGGTGAACGGCGACGTGGCCGTGGAGGCCCCGTGGGCGGCGGTGAGGACCGGCTCCCGCGGCCAATCCCAGCGCCAGACCCGCTGGTCGTCGCCGACCACGATGAGCCGGGTGCTCGCCACGTCGAACATCCCGCGCCGCCAGTGCCCGTCGGCGCGGGCGAGCTCTCGCCCGTCGGCGTCCACGATGGCGGCCTCCGCACCTCGGATGCACAGGATCGGCGCGCCCGCCGGGTGGAGGAAGACCCGCTTGCACGAGGGAAGCGCCGCGCGGCGCACCACCGACCACCGCTCTCGGCCAAAGACCGCGGCGAGCATCCCGCGCGCCTCTGGGCTGTCGTGGCGCCGCACCGCGTGCACCGCCAGGAGCTCGGCCTCCATGTCGAGGCCCTGGCTCGCGGCCGCCGAGGCCTGCGCTCGCAGCGCCGAGGCGAAGGCCACACGTTCGTCCTCGCGCGCTTCGGCGGCCTCGGCCGCCATCGCTTCGGCGCGGGCGTGCTCGGCGGCGGTGCGCGTCCACCCCACGCCGACCGCGAGCAACACCGCGCCGAGCCCGACACCACCGACCTGCAGCGGCAACCGCCAGCGCTGCACCAGCCGCAGGAGCAGCTCCGTGGTCGTGTACTCGTGCGCCGCCACCCGGCGCCCTTCGAACCAGGCGAGCAGGTCGTCGGCGAACGCGCTCGCCGAGGCATACCGCGCGTCGGCGGACGCCTGGAGCGCCTTGTCGGCGATGGCCACGAGCTCTGGCGGCAACGGCGGGTCGCGGCGGCGGCGGGACTCCCGCGCCCAGTCTTCGGGCGGCAGGCCGGTCAGCACCTCGGCGAGCACGCCCCCCAGCGCGAAGACGTCGGCGCGACCGTCGACCGGCTCGCCGCTCGCCTGCTCGGGGCTCATGTACCCGGGGGTGCCGACCCCCGGCTCCGCCTTGCGCCCCTCCTCGCGGGTACACGCCAGGCCCCAGTCGGCGACGATGGTCTCGCCGAACGCGCCGGTGAGCACGTTGGCGGGCTTCACGTCGCGGTGGACGATGCCCTGGCCGTGCGCGTAGGCGAGCGCCTGGGCGGCGTCGGCCACGTGGCGGACCAGGCGCAGCCGCCCCGGCAGGTCGGGCGTGCGCTGGATCGCGTCGGCCAGGCTGCGGCCGGTGAACAGCCGCATCGCGTACCAGGGGCGCCCGTCGGGCTCCCGGCCGGCTTCGTAGACCGGGACGATGCCCGGGTGCTCCAGGCGCGCGGTGAGCTGGGCCTCGCGCGCGAGGCGCTGCGCGCTGTGGGTGTCGCCGGGGCGCACGGTCTTGACGGCCACGTCGCGTCGGAGGCGGGGATCCCACGCCGACCGCACCTCGCCCATGCCGCCGCGCCCGAGCACCCCGCCCACCTCGAACGGCAGGTCGGCCGGCGCGCCGAGGGGCCCAGCGGACCCTCCGACGGTGGTGCCACCGCTCTGCACGCGCTGCCCCGGGCGCGGATTGGACGACATGGGCTAGCTGAAGTCCTCGATCCGATCGTGGGGATACCGGACCAGCTCGAGGGTTCCCGCGCCGTCGGTACGTACCAGATCGGCGCGGATGCCCGACGCCCTGAGGCGCCGCCGCACGCGCAAGAGCAGCGCATCGAGGCGGCCACGACGGACCGACGCGTCGTCCTCGTCGGGCCAGAGCTCGCCGGTCAGCACCGACCACGCCACCGGCCCGTCGACCGCGACGAGCTCGGTGAACAGGCGCGCCTGCATCCCGCTGAAGATGACCGGAGCGCGCTCCTGGCGGTGCACCTGCACGGTGTCGAATCGCGCCATCAGGTGCAGCGGCTCGGCGAAGTCGCCCAGCCGGCGCGTCGTACGGGGGCCCGCTTCGCCCAACGGCAACGCCACGAATCGGAGGCGGCGCTCCCCGAGCGTGAGCGTGTCGCCAGCGGCCACACCGAGCGTCTCGCCGCCGACCCGCACCCTGAACCCCTCGCCCGCCGTCCAGAGCTGGGCCACCGCGTCTTCGCGCCACCCGGCCACCAGCCGCAGGCGACCTTCGTCGACCAGCGAACCCACGGCGGGCAACATCTGCCGGGCGAGCCCTTCGCCCTCGATGCCGAGCACTTCGGCCGGCAGGTGCACCTCCACCACCCGAAGCGGCACGCCCGGGGCGAGCTCCACGGTGAGCCCCGGCCGCAAGACGACATGCGACACGGGCTCTCCGCCGACGGCCAGGCCACCGCGGAGCGGAAGCAGGTGGAGCTGCCCCTCGCGCAGGCTCACCATCGCGTGGGCTTCGCTGACCCGCCCATCGTCGACCGACAGGGCGGCGGCCGAGGATCGACCGATGAAGTCACCGGGGCTCAGCTCCACGCTCTGCCCGGCGAGCGCCTCGAGGACGACGTAGGTCTGCACACCGGAAGCGTAGCGCGGCGGGCGGACAGGCGGAGCCCGGCGATCATGGGCGCCGCGCCGCGACCGGCCGCGGCGAGCGGCCGAGGCGGGCGCGCGGCGCGCGGATCGCCGCGCGGACCGCGATGCGCGATCACTCGAAGCCGGAGTCGCCCTACGTCCCGCTCGCGAAGCGCGACCCGCTCCCGCCCCTCCCGGCACCGAATCGTCCCGCGCGGCGCCCGCCGGACCCGGCCGCCGTCAGGACGGTCGCGGGGCGCCGCCCTGACCCGTCAGCTTGGGACGCGCGAGCAGGCCCTCGACGAACAAGAGCGCCACCGCCCCGAAGAGCACGCCGAGCCACAACGTCGCCCCTCGGATCAGCATGCTCGTGGCGGTGACCTCGGCGTTGGGCAGGCCGAGCAGCCGCTCCGGCAGCGTGACGAGGAGCCCGTCGGCGACGCCGAGCCCGCCCGGTGAGGCGCCCCCGGCGGCCGTCGCGAAGGCGTACAGGAACGAGGCCGCCTCCAAGCTCACGTCGCGACCGAACCCCGCCCAGATGAGCTGGTACCCCCACGCTTCGGCCCCCCACGCCACGAGGCTGACCACGAGCGTGACCAACAACGGGAACGGCCCAAGGCACAAGCGTGCCGCCCGGTAGGTCTCCTCCAGGCGGTAGGCCACACGACTCACCACGGGGAGGCGGGCGAGGAGCGCCAGGAAGCCCAGCGACAACCGCTCGTTCATCAGGACGAAGACCCCGAGGAACGTCACGGCGATGGTGCCGTACACCAGGGCGGCCTGGTCGCCCGCGAACTTGCTCACGCTCACCGCCGCGATGACGAGCACCGCGAGCCCGTCGGTCAGGCGTTCGGCCACGAGCGCGGGCATCACCGTGAGCATCGGTACGCCGGAACGTTCGCGCACCAGGTAGGGCTTGAGCACCTCGCCCGCGCGGAAGGGGCTGAGGATCATGGCGAAGCCGGCCAGGAAGATGGTGAGACTCTCGCCCCACGGGAGGCGCACGCCGATCCGGGTCAACAACCAGTGCAGCTTGAGCCAGCGCAGCAGGTAGTTGACGAAGATGGTGAGGCCGACCGCCGCACCCAGGTAGCCCCACGAGAAGCGGCCGAGGGCCTCGCTCACCTCGCCCAGGCCGATCCACGCGCTGTAGCCGACGTACATGCCCGCGGCGATGGCCACCGACCACGCCAACCACACCCGGAAGCGACGGGTGAGCGCGGCTGCGTCGGGAGCGGGGCCCGAGAGCTCCGGGGTGTCGCCGGGGGTGGTCACCGGGGGCCGCTATCGCGCGTCGCGGAGGCGGTACAGGCGCAGATTCGGCCCCATCCGGCTCACGCCCACGAAGCCGTCGGTGGGCATGTAGAAGGCGTCCTGCTGATCGTAGGTGGGGCGCGACGTGTCGGCGGTGCCCACCTCCTCGTGCACCAGGTCGTAGCGCGTGTCGGCGAGCGCCTGGACCTCGGCGGGCACGGCGCTGTAGAACCGCAAACCCGAGCTCTCGACCAGGAGCCACGGCGGCGGGTCGGACTCCAGGGACGCGAGCGACCGCACCGAGGCGTAGTCGACCCCGGCCTTCTCGACGAGCTGCACGTCGTACATCGGGCGGTCGGCCTCGTACCACTTGAGCTCGTCGGGCTTGCGGAAGCCGCCGGCGTCGGCGCGGCCGGCCTTGGCAGCGTACTCGCGCGTCTGGTTGGGCACGTTGCGCTGGAGCATCGGCGCGCCGGTGTAGGCGCCTGCGTGGACGATCACCGCGTCGGTGGGCACCTCGGCGTGGATCCACGCCGCCATCGCTTCGCGCGTGTCCTCGCCGGCGAACAGGCGGTCGGCCTCGAGCGCCCGCCCGAACGACGGCGCCGCGACCAGGGCGCCGACCACCCACGCGAAAACGCGGCCAAACCGGGCCTCCACCGCCTCGAAGAACGCCCCTGCCGCGATGCAGAGAAAGGGCAGGACCGGCAACATGTACCGGTAGAAGGCGGTGTGTCCGCGCCCGATCGCCACGAAGTACACGATGGGGAAGCTGAACAGCACCAAGGACAACCGGAAGTTCGAGAACCACGACATGCCGACCGCGCCGATCCCGACGACATAGAGCGGCCACCCGAGTGCGTCGGGCAACGTGGCCGCCGCGTGGTGCGCCCACCCCACGCCGACGTCGATGTGGTGGCCCTCCGCGAGGTGGGTCATCTCGTAGCGGAAGTCGCCGACGAACTGGCCGAAGTCCAACAGGGCGTACGGGGTGCCGAGCACGAAGCCGACGCCCATCGCCGCCAGCGCCGAGGCCCCGAGGCGAGCCCGAGCAACCGGAGGTACCCAGGTCGAGAGCGGCCCCCTCGCGGTCGCGGCTGCGGCGACCAGCGGCACGGCCAGCAGCGCGGCGTTGTACTTGGTGCTGGTGGCGAGCCCACACACGAGGCCGGCCCACAACGCCGTCCGCACCGTACCCGTCCGCTGCAGTCGAACCGCCAACAGCACGCCGGCGGTGGTCAACGTGACCATGGTGATGTCGGTCACGCCGAAGTGGCTGTCCCGGACGTGCAGGAAGCTGACCGCCAGGAAGAACACGCCCCACAAGCGCCCCGGGGCCCGCGCGAGCAGCGCGACGCCCACTGTCCCCGCGACCGCGCTCCACGCACGCATCAGGAGGCGGAACTCGGGGTCGGCCGCGAAGAAGGCGCGCAGGAAGTCTTCCTGACCCGCAAAGCGCCCGATCGCGCGACCGACGGCGAAGTCGGCCCCGAACAGGACGAACACCACGTACTTGAACAGGCTCGGGTAGTTGAAGCTGTGGGGGTTGAGGTCGCCGCGCCCGAACTTCATGGCCTGGTAGGCGATGGTTTGCTCGTCGGGGCGCGCCTCGGCCCACGGCAGCCCGAAGTCGAGCCCGACCACGCGCAGGACGAACGCAAACACGACGAGCACGACCAGGGGGAGCGAGCGGCGCAGCACCCGTCCGGATAACCGGGCGGCATGCCCTCGTTCCGGGTCAGCACCACCACCCGTGGCAACATCGAGGTCGACGCGCCGAACTGGTTGGTGGCGCTCGGCACGGGGCTGGCGAAGCTGGGCGAGCCGTCCACGCCCGACCGCATCGCTTGCGAGCGGCTCATGAACGGCACGGTGCTCGTACGCGACGTGCGCTCGGGTGCGGGCTTCGTCGTCCAGCCGCTCGACCCCGAAGCCGCGGTCGACACCCAGGCCGAGGAGGAGGAGGAGCCCCTGGCCATGGGGCCGACGTTGTCCCCGGCCGAGGTCGACGAGGAGGATGTCACCGACCTCGACAGCGACGCGCTGGTGCCGCTGGAGCTGGTGCGCGACACGCTGGCGTCGATCGAGCGGGCGATGGACCCCGAGGCCGCCCTGGCCCTCGCGGTCTCCGCCTCGGTGCGGCTCACGAGCTCCCGTGGCGGCTCCGCGCTGCTCTTGGAGGCGGGAGGGCTGCGCTTCCGCTACGTCACCGGTCCGGCGGCGCCCCGCCTCCGCGGCATGCGCATCCCCCAGGGTGCCGGCGTGGCCGGCTTCTGCGTCAGCACCCACACCGCGCTGATCGTGCTCAACGCCTACCAGGACCCGCGCTTCTACCGCAACGTCGACCGGCACACCGGTCACCGCACCGGCAGCCTGCTCTGCGTCCCCCTCGCCGCCGAGGGGCGCACCTGGGGGTGTCTGGAGTGTGTCGACTCCGCGAGTGGGTTCACCGACGAGCTGCTGGCCGAGGTCGAGCGCATCGCCGACGCCACCGCCGAGCGGCTCGCGGCGCTGGCCGCCGTCGCCCGGCGCTGACCGCCCAGGCCCGCTCGAAGTTCGGCGCCGCCATGCTCATCGACCGTGGGCCGGTGACGGTGACGCGGCGAGCCGTCACCTCCGCCGGTGCGGCTCACCGCCGCCGCCACGCCCGCCAAAATACCGCTCGAAGTTCGGCGCCGCCATGCTCACCGACCGGGGGCCGGTGACGGTGACGCGGCGAGCCTTCACCTCCGCCGGTGCGGCTCACCGCCGCCGCCAC
>SXGS01104238.1_pt1 | contig 12866 bp, 10 predicted proteins | sample 3174681 | NCBI WGS metagenome assembly SXGS01 (sample SAMN11356861, study PRJNA531348) | freshwater metagenome | isolation source: freshwater sample F1-80 | place: China: Fuxian Lake, Yuxi | collected 2017-12-25
CCCCGACATCACCGCTGAACAACGCTTGGGGAGGGGGAACCTCCGCGCAGACTCCGACATTCCGGACTCCCCACCAGCCTCCATCCACAGCGCACCCGAAAAAACTGGCCACTGACCGATGCATGAATAATGCGGGCTAGTACGTTGTCAGAGCGAAGAAGTCGGGTTACCAACATCAGCCGCCGGGCGCTAGCCCCGGTTCGAGCGAGATAAACCGGGGCTAGCGCCCTGCGGCTGATTTAGTGATCCCCAACTCCTCGTTGAGACACAGCAACAGCTCCGTTGCCGCGTTACCCCTTCTTGAATTCCAAGCCGGGGTCTTTTGCGTCATCGCCGATCATTTTGAAGTGGAACTGCGACGGATTCGCGAAGTCGATCTCGGCGAGCATCGTGCCCCCCGATTCCGGTTCCAGAGCCAGATTGTTCTGATCCACGGCGAAGACTCCCTTCATCGTCTGCTTGTCTTTGCCGCGCGAGTACGTCCACACAAAGCTGCCGTCCTTCGCGATGTCGAGTTGGAATTCGGCACCTTGGCTCGATGCTTTCCAAGTGCCGACGAGTTGTTCGGACTTGAGCACTCTCTCAGCCGGTACTTCCGCTGGCTCGGGAGGTGTCTCGGTCGTTTCCGATTTCGCCGGCGGAGTCGTCATGCTAACCAATTGCTTGAGCAGTTTGTCGTTCGGCAACTCTGATTGAGCCAGCATGAATTGCTTCGATGCGGTCTCAGCATATCCGGTCGTCAGGTATTGATAGCCCAATAGGAAATGAGCGTCCGGTGACTTGGGATTCGCTTTGGCAAACGCCTCCAGCGCGCGAAGCTGTTCGGTGTAGACATCAACGCTCGAATACAGACCAACCATCGTTGTCCAATCCCAACCGGGGCCGGCCGAGAGAACGGCATACGTCGCAGCGGCAGACTCGGAATACTTCTTCAGTGAGAACAGCACGAGACCACGGAATTCATGCACGGCCGTGTCATTCGGCATCGCCTTCACCGCCGTATCGAGCAGCGCCAGCGCCTTCACCGAATCACCGTCGTGAAACGCCCTCCGAGCATCATCGAGAGCGGCCCTCCCCGCGACGGTGTCGTCGGACGGTGCCACTGGCGGAGTCGTCGCCGGATCAGCCGCAGCCGTTTGGTTGCCGCTGTCCTCGTACACCACAATCGGCTGCGAGTAATTGTAAGTGGTGGAGGAAGTCGCATACGGATTCGTGTAGCCCCAATAGCCCCAACCGTAAGCAATCCGATTGACACCCCAAGCGGTCAAGCCGAACGCGGTCGCGACCGGATAGTTGTTCCACATGTGGCCCCAACCGGCACCGGGATACCAACCACCATGCCAACAGCCGTGATACCAGTCGCCGTGATTGTGGATGTTTCCATTCGCCCAATTCTGCCAGTCCTCTCGGTTGTTGTTGCGAAAGTCCTGGCGGTTGCCTTGCATGTCTTGTCGATGGTTCTGCCAGTCTTCACGTCCTGAGGACATCCTATTGCTCAGGTCGCCGCGACGACCTTCGAGCGTGTTGGGGCGATTGGCTCCTTGATTCGGCAATCGCGAGCCTGCACCACCGTCACCAAGTCCCGGCAACCGCGCCGGAAGCTGTGAAGCTCCTGGTCGATTGGCGATCCCTTGCCCCGCGCCGGTGCCAGGACGATTGGCGATGCCTTGACCCGCTCCAGGACGATTGGCGATGCCTTGACCCGCTCCAGGACGATTCGCAATTCCTTGACCGGCCCCAATGCCTTGCCCTGAGCCGATGCCTTGCCCAGAACCAATTCCCGGACGATTGCTTGGCAACGTCGAGGGACGCGATCCCGCTCCGGAACCAATACTCGGCCGATTTCCCGCGCCGAGATTTCCGCCACCGACGTTCGGCCGCGAGCCCGCACCCGTGCTAGGCCGTGCCGCGCCGCCGCCACTCGGACGACTGAAGGACGGCGAACTGCCGATGGATGGACGCGCTCCGCCACCGCCGCCGCCGGAGAATCCTCCGCTCGGCCGAGCACCGCCACCGCCAGAGAATCCTCCACTTGGCCGAGCACCACCACCTCCGCCAAATCCTCCACCTCCGCGAGCACCCCCTCCTCCGCCGAAGCCACCACCACCGCGCCCACCGCGGCCGAATGCGAAGTCCGTCGAATCAATTGCAAGGGCGACCATCGCCGCTGCCATCGTGATCCAGATGCGAGTCTTCATCGGAATGTCTCCGGTAACGTAGCTTGGCTCTGCGAGCCGAGCTGTTTTGAATTTGAATGAGCTGATGCAACGAAGAGTGACGCGCCGCGATCCATTCGCTTTGACTTGGATTTTGCGCGGCGGCAAAGAGGCTCGGCTCAGAGAGCCAAGCTACGGGCTTACTTCGGTTGTGGCGGTTGTCTCACGACGTGGACTTCGACCGGCGGCAGAATTTCGTTGCCGACCACTCGATCGACTGAGCGAAAGACATAGCGATCTAACCCAGTCGGCTCGATGTGATTCGTGGCCGATGCGGTCACTCCGTCGCTGTGAACGCTGGTTGCCTTGATCAGCCAGCCGGTCTCGGTGGGAGTCCAGGAACTCTCGCCGTAGCCACCTTCCGCATCGAACATCCAAGCCTTAAACCGCTTCGCGAGCGGATCCCAACCGATGCGCTGGCTGATCTTCATCGTGTCTCTTCCCGCTTGCCGCACGGCAACGTCTTGAAGCAGAAAACTCCCGTTGTCGGCCCAACGGCAAGAGGTCTTCACGACCCCCTCGCGGCTCTCGTCGATCCAATCGCCGACCAGCCAGGCCAGTGCTTGCAGGTGCTCACGATGAGTTGGCTGAGCTGGCATGTCGCGCACGAGTCCCATCGACCACTTCCCGTCACGCAGCACATGCAGCACGCTGTAGCGGCCTCGCTCCGGCGTCTCACCGGGAGCGGATGTCGTCGTGGTGGAACCGGTCTCGACGGCCAATGCGGTGCCGATGAAACGAATCGACTCGATCGCCACTTCGATCTTGCTCTTGGGAGATTCTTCAAACACACCAGCGAATAGACTCTCAATCTCCGCTCGTCCCTGAATGGTGTTGTCGTCCTCGTCAACGATCTGAGCTTCCGCCAGGAATAGCTCAGCGAGGGCTTTCGCATCGTGAGCGTTGTATGCCTTCACGAACTGCGCGACGGACGCGCGAATCGCGGCCTCTTGTTTGTTCGGTTCAGCGTCCGCGACTTTCTTCGTCGCCTTCGCAGGCTCTTGAGCGACCGCCGTCCAAATTGACCAGGCGATGAGGCTCATTCCAAAACATGAGCACAATGTCTTCTTCATGGTGTCCCTCCTCGGTGGATTAGCAGCAGCGACCTCGAACGCGATCGCGAAAGGCGGAGGGGTGATAGCCAGCCAACTACAGAATGAAACTTTCGCCGAGTTCGCGATCACGACAATTTCACATGCCCGCATATTTGAATGGGAACGTCGTCGAGTCGCTCTCTGGCTGAGGAGGAAGATTGATCCATGTGAAAGATGGTGTTAGTTTGCTCTGCGAAGTTGGCTGATACCTAGTAGGTCAGGCTTTCCAGCCTGGCCCCGTACGACCAACGACGTTGAGGTCTCAACAACTTCAGCCGCCCGCCGGGTCAGCCTGGAAAGGCTGACCTATCTTCCCGCCGGAGTTTTCTCGCCATGCTTGCCACGACGTTTTGTGCGGGACCGATTTCGCGACGTGGGTTTCTGGAGATTGGTTCGACTGCATTCGCCGCACTCGGCCTGAGCAACATGCTGCGATTGAAAGCGGAAGCGGCTGCATCCGTTGGTGCAGACTCAGATACCTCCGTCATTTTCGTCTGGCTGCCCGGAGGTCCTCCTCACCAGGAAACGTTTGATTTAAAACCGGAAGCACCGCTGGAGTATCGCGGCGAGTTCCGTCCAATCCGGACCACCGTCCCCGGCCTCGATATCTGCGAGCACTTGCCGTTGCTCGCGAATGTGGCTCACAAGTATTCGATCATCCGCTCGGTCGCGCACACGTTCGCAGATCACGGTGGAGGTCATAAGAAGTTTTTGACGGGCCGCAATCCGAACGAGCCAGTTGGATTTGTGAACGATCATCCGATGGTCGGCTCGATGGTCGCCAAGATGCGTGAGTCGAAGAACGTCGGGATGCCCAACTATATCTGCGGCACCGATGGCGGCCGGCAGAACATCGACACGTTTAGTTTCGGCAGCGCGTACTTGCCGCCGACGACTCATCCTTTCACGTTTTGGGGCGACCCGAACGACTCGAAGTTCGAGGTCCAAAACCTGTCGGTCTCGAAGTCGATCGAAACGCGACTCGATGACCGAGTCACGCTGCTGGATGGCATCGACAAGCTCCGCAAAGACACCGACCGCTTCGGCGCGATGGCTTCGCTCGACGAGTTCAACAAGAAGGCGTTGGATCTGCTCACCAGCAACAAGTGCCGCGATGCTTTCGACATCACCAAAGAATCCGCCGAGACGCGCGACCGCTACGGCCGCCACGTTTATGGTCAACGAGCACTCCTCGCCCGCCGCCTGGCCGAAGCGGGAGCCAGCTTCGTCACCGTCACGATGGAGAATCCCTGCCCCGGCAAAGAGTTCCCGTTCGGAGTCACCTACAACTGGGACTCACACGCCGTGAACTGCCACATGTTTACCGACCTGCTGATGAAGCTGCCGATGCTCGATCAATCGGTCGCCGCGCTGGTTCACGATCTCTACGACCGCGGCCTCGACAAGAAGGTCATGCTGATCGTGACTGGCGAGTTCGGTCGCACTCCGCGCATCAACTCGACGATCGGCTCGCAAACAAAGGTCATGCAACCGGGCCGCGATCACTGGCCGCAAGCGATGTCGATCCTCGTCAGCGGCGGCGGTTTGAAGACCGGTGTGGTGGTCGGCTCGACGAACAGCAAGGCCGAACATCCCAAGGACCGGCCGCTGCAGCCCAACGATCTCTGGGCGACGATGTTCCAACACCTCGGCATCGACACCGAACACAGCTTCCCCGATCACCAAGGCCGCCCAATGCCGATCCTTTCGACCGGCGCACCAATCAGCGAACTGGTTTGAGTCATTCGTGGGGCAGGTTTTCAACCTGCCCGTCCGAACTGGCAGGTTGAAAACCTGCCCCACTCAGCAAGCACTGAAACCCGCCGTCGGAGGTTTGCCCCGGCTTGAGTTCGTGCTGCTTGACGATCTTGAGCTTCGGCCGGAAGTGACAGGCGGCCTCAACGACGGAACTGTTCTCGTCCGGTTCGATGCTGCATGTTGAGTAAACGATGCGCCCCCCCGGCTTCAACCGGCTGGAAGCGGCGAGCAGTAGCAACAACTGGATGCGCGACAGCTCTTCGAGATCATCTGGCTGAATGCGCCAGCGCGCGTCCGGTCGCTTGCCGAGAACTCCGGTGTTGGAGCAGGGGGCGTCAATTAAGATCGCGTCAAACGGACCAGGAGGAATGTCGGTTCCTTCGAGTGTGACGACGGCGGTCTCGATGATCGACAACCCCAAACGCTCGGCATTCTGGGGCACGAGTTTCAACCGGCTTTCGCTGCTGTCGGTCGCGATCAGCCGGCCTTCGTTCCGCATCAACTCGGCGAGGTGAGTCGTCTTCGTACCCGGAGCGGCACACAGGTCGAGCACGGTCTCGCCCGGTTGCGGTGCCAGCAGTTCGGCCGCTTGCTGAGCAGACTCGTCTTGCACGACGAACTCCCCTTCCGCGAAGCCGGGCAACAAGTCGATGCGCGTTGGCGAATCGAGTCGGATCGAGGTCGGCAACTCACCGGCGCTGGCCGTGATGCCCGCTTCCGCAAACTTCGCGAGCAATGTCTCGCGGTCAGTCCGCAGCCGATTCACCCGCAGAGTGAGCGACGTCGGAGTGTTGAACCAGAATCCCAGCCGGCAGAGTTCGGGGAAGTCAAAACGCTCGGCCCAACGCTCGACCAACCAATGCGGCAGGCTGAACGCTTTCGAGAGGTACGACAGAGGTTGATCGGTCGGATTCGCGAAGATCGGTTGTGTGAGTCGCCGATATCGCCCCGCCGTCATCGGTAACGCAAACGGCGATGGCTCGTCGATCGACTGCTCGGTGATCAGCCGAGCAACGCTGCGCAGGCAGCCGTTGGCGAAGCCAGCCCAATCATCGCGGCCGAGCCAACGGCTCAGTTCGACGGTCTCAGACGTCGCGGCGTAGTCGGCGACGCCGTCGCACAGCGCGAGCTGATACGTTCCCATCCGCAAAAGCATCCACAACGCAGGTTCGACGTTCTCTCGTGGGCGACTCACCGCGACCGACAGCAACGCGTCGAGCGTGTTCTTGCGACGGACAACTCCAAATGCCAACTCGGTGGCGAGTCTTCGTTCAATCGGGGGCAACTCACCGCGAGTGATTTGGATTTCGAGATGCTCGTTGACGTAATCATTCGAGTACGCCGCCGCCATCAACGTCGCCAACGCGACTTGTCGAGCGGTCTTGCCCACCGGAATCGGCGGCATCGTCGGTTCGCGATCTTCCCTGTCGCGCTGTTCGTATCGCGGACGCTGCTCGAATCTCGGCGGCTGACCATACGAGCCACCGCGCGGCGGCCCACGACGTTGATCGTCACCTCGTGATCCTCGACCGCCACCCCCGTAGCCGCCTTGTCGGCCTCCGTATCCACCACCTTCCGAACGTCCGCCGCCGGAGCGACCGCGTCCGAAGCTGCCGCCACCGGATCGGCCTCCGCCGCCGGAGCGGCCTCCCTGTTGAGATTCATTCATCAGCGTTCGCACAATCGTTCGAGGTCTGCGAAGTAATTCGGATAAGTCTTGGCCGTGCAGCTCGGATTGGCAATGCGGATGCCCGGCGCTTTCAGACCGATCAGCGAAAAACTCATCGCCATGCGGTGGTCGTCGTAGGTTTCGATCGTAGCAGCCTGAGGTGTTCCCGGATGAATCGTCAGCCCGTCAGGATGCTCGTCCGCGCGCAGGCCGAGCCGCTTGAGTTCCGTGACGACCGCCGCGATCCGATCCGTTTCTTTGTGCCGCACGTGAGCGATGTTGCGAATCGTCGTCGGCCCCTTCGCGAAGACGGCGACGGCCGCCAACGTCTGAGCGGTATCGCTGATCGCGTTCATATCAATTTCGATCCCGTGCAGTTCTTCTCCATGCACGATGGTCCGATCCTCGGCGATGACCACATCGCAGCCCATCAAGGCCAGCGCGTGCACGAAGTTGAGATCTCCTTGCAGCGAGTCGCGGCCAAGTCCCATCACCGTCACCGTGCCGCCAGTGATCGCCGCAGCCGCGAAGAAGTAACTGGCGGCCGACGCATCCGGCTCGATGACGTAATCCGTACCGTGATAGCCGGTCGGTTGAATGCCGAGTGAACCGGCCTCGCGCGTAACCATCGCTCCGAAGCGTTTCATCACACCCAGCGTCATGTCGATATACGGCTCCGACACCAAGCCTCCGGCAATCTGCAACGCAACTGGTGACTTCGCACAAGGAGCAGCCATCATGAGAGCGCTGAGGTATTGGCTGGAAACGTTCGCCGCGACCGAGGCTCGTCCCCCCGGCAATCCGTTGGCAACGACCTCAACGGGAGGGCAGCCGCTGTCGGTGGCACAACGCACGCCCGCACCAAGTTCCTTCAGCGCCGTGACGAGATCCAGAATTGGCCGCTGTCTCATGCGAGCATTGCCATCCAGATGGAACCGCCCCTCACCGAGCGTACAAGCAGCGGTCAGAAATCGAATGCTCGTGCCGCTGTTTTCCAGCCACAGATCGGCCTGACTCGCCGGAAATCGGCCGCCACAACCTGGGACTTTGACCGTGCATGCCGCCGGATCATGCTCGACTGCGACCCCCAGCCGCCGACAGCTTTCGAGCATCACGCGCGTGTCCTGGCTATCAAGCACATTCGTCAGCCGCGACTCGCCACGAGCCAGCGCGGCCACGACCAAGGCCCGATTCGTCAGGCTCTTCGATCCCGGCGGACGAACACTTCCGCTGACCGGTCCCGTCACGGGTTGAACTTCGTAGGGGTTGCTGGTCACGAGTGCCTCGTCCGCGATTCGATGGCTCGTCGGTCCAAGAAAAAACCTCGCTGGCAGAAGGGCCAGCGAGGCTTTGGGTTTCAGTGGAGCGGAAGGGAGTTGAACCCTCGACCTCTGCATTGCGAACGCAGCGCTCTCCCAACTGAGCTACCGCCCCTGATTGCGGGCGAGAGGATAGCAAGTTCGCAATTGAAGGAAAGCCATTCCGATTCATCGACGCAAACGAGACGACGACGATCGACCAGAAAACTTCTCAGCGGCCGACGACGGAGTTTTTCGAGCGACTCCTACTCCGGCCGCCAGCTCGGTAAAGTTCGCTAATGACACAAAAACTCTTTGCAGAACTGGGACTCTCTCCCGATTTGTTAAAAGCCGTTGAACGGATGGGCTTCGAACAGGCGGCACCGATTCAGGCTGAGGCGATTCCCAAGCTGATGGCGGGCAGCGATCTGATCGGACAATCGCAAACCGGATCGGGTAAGACGGCGGCGTTCGGCATCCCGGCAGTCGAAATGGTTGATCCGAAAAGCCGCGCGGTGCAGGTGCTGATGCTCTGCCCGACTCGTGAGCTGGCATCGCAGGTCGCCGAAGAGATCGCCAAGCTGGCGTACTTCAAAAAAGGGTTGCGTGAGCTGCCTGTCTACGGCGGACAAAGTTACGAGCACCAATTTCGCGGACTGAAGGCCGGGCCGCAGATTGTCATCGGCACGCCGGGCCGCATCATCGATCATATCGGCCAAGGAACGCTCAAGCTCGATAAGGTGCGGATGGTCGTGCTCGACGAGGCCGACCGCATGTTGGACATGGGCTTCCGCGAAGACATCGAAAAGATCCTCGAATCGGTGCCGGCCGAGCGGCAGGTCGTGTTGTTCTCGGCCACTCTGCCGCCGCCGATCAAGAAGATCATCGAACGCTTCACGAACAATCCGACTCACATCCGCATCGAATCCACGAGCCTGACGGTTCCGGCCATTGATCAGAGTTACGTCGAAGTCGATTTCCGATCACGAACCGAAGTTCTCTGCCGGTTGATCGACCTCTACGACGTGCAGTACGGCTTGATCTTCGGCTTCACGAAGGTGCAAGTTGATGAATTGACCGAGACGCTGATCGCTCGCGGGTACAGCGCTGACAAGCTGCATGGCGACATGACACAGGCGATGCGCGAGCGAGTGATGAAACGCTTCCGTGATCGCAAGGTAGAGCTGCTGGTGGCGACCGACGTGGCCGCTCGCGGATTGGACGTCGATGATCTCGAAATTGTCTTCAACTACGAACTGCCGCACGATCCCGAAGACTACGTGCATCGCATCGGCCGCACCGGCCGAGCCGGCAAGAGCGGCAAGGCGATCAGTCTCGTGACCGGCCGAGAGTTCGGCCGGTTGCAGCAGGTCTTGCGATTCACAAAAGCCAAGATCGAACGCATCTCAGTTCCGCGACTGGAAGACCTCGAAGTGAAGCACGCCAACCGCATGGTCGAGTCGCTGCGGAATACGATTCAGGAAGGCAAGTTCAAACGTCACGACAAATTGCTCGAAGACTTGATGGAGTCCGGCCACGCGCCGGGCGAGATCGTCTCCGCGCTGATTCACTTGCTCGCGGGAGAAAGCGGCCGAGCCCCGGAACGCATTCGCGAAGACGACCCGCGACCCGTTCGCGGTGCGCCTCGTGAATACACACCTCGCCCGCGTACTACGCGCGACGACATGCGCGAACCGGCCGGCGATCGGCGCGGGTCGCCCGACCCCGCCGCGAAGCGGATTGATGAGTCCGGAGTCTGGCTGAAATTCAACGTCGGCCATAACTACGGCGCTTCACCGGGAGATTTCGTCGGCTGCATCGCCAACGAAAGCGGCTTGCCTCGCACGGTCATCGGCCCGATTCAAATTCTGCCCACGATCAGCTTCGTTCAAGTCGCCGCCGAGCACGCCGAAGCAATTCTGAAAGCTGTCATCGGCACTCGCCTGCGTGGCCGCAACGTCAATGTGATGATCGCTGCTCCTCCGCGTCCAGACGCTCGTCCCGAACGCTCACCAACCAGAGAACCCTACAAGCCGAAGCGCGAACGAAAACCCAGCCCACACGAATAAACACTCTGAAGGCTGGTCTTCAATGAGAACCAACAATTCCACTCGGTCGCGGGCCAATTGGTCTTTCTCATTCGCAATCAGCCACCGCCTAAACAGTTTGAATTTCGGAGTCGATCGATTCCTTGATTTGGGAGAAGCATCCAGGTCACATGGATCTGGGCGACAGATTTCAGAAAATGCTGTCAGGTACTTCGTGTGAGGTTTCTCGATGTCCGTCTCTCGCCGACAATTCGCCAAATCAATGGCAACCATCGCTGCGCTGCCAGTCACGGTCGTCGGACTGGCCGACGATCCGAAACCACCGACACCGGAGAAGCCCGATCCGCTGCGCGTCGAGTTGGCTCTGTGGTTAGAAATGATCCGCGTCAGATATCCCGACCCGCGATTGACGCCCGCCGTGATGACTTTGGTCGCCGGTGACTGTCTCGGCGACATCATGCACTGCCGCCGGGTGAGTTCCTTCCCGCTAAAGAACTCCGACGCGCCTGCATTTGCCATGACCGTTTGGCGCTCGTAGTGACTGCATTCATGCAGTTGCTCCCTCGCCCCGATCAATCGGGCCACTACAAGTGCGTCACAACCAGCGAATTTCTCCGACGATCATCGTCCTGTTTCTTGACCGACCGGAAATCGCGGGCTAATTTGCCGACCTGGATTATGGGTGGCAGGATGCTGTATTAGTCAAAGTGATTATGGCTCGCTCGGCGAGCAGGTTGAGATTTCATGCCGCTGCGTACCGTTGAGCTGTTTTGCGACGTGGTCGCGCTGCGCAGCTTCTCGAAGGCAGCCTCTGAGCGGGATGTCACGCAGTCGTCGGTCAGTCAGTCGATTGCGAGTCTGGAAAAGCGGCTCGGTGTGCAATTGATTGACCGGGGCAAGCGGCCGTTTGAACTGACTCACGCCGGGAAGGTGTACCACGAAGGCTGCCGCACGCTGCTGGACGAGTTTCGCAAGCTCGAAGACCGCGTCCGCAAAATGGTGGATATGGTGGTCGGACGGGTCCGCGTTGCGGCCATCTATTCCGTCGGGCTGTCCGAGATGGATCGCTATGTCGCTCGGTTCCGCGAGCTTTATCCGGATGCCGAACTGCGAATCGACTACTTGCATCCCGATGAGGTGTACCGCCGCGTCTCGTCCGACGAAGCAGACTTGGGCTTGGTCTCGTTTCCGAAGGAAGGTGGCGAGTTCACCGCTCAAGAGTGGCAGCAGCAGCCGATGGTGTTGGTCGTTCCGCCCGATCACAAGCTGGTCGAAGAGGGACGTAATCAATCAGGCGTTTCGGTCCATGCGTTGGAAGGGGAGGACTTCGTTTGCTTCACCGAGGAACTAAAAATTCGCCGCCAGATCGACCGCTGGCTGAAGGGTGAAAAGATCGCCTTCAACGTAGTTCACTCGTTCGACAACATCGAAAACATCAAACGCGCGGTCGAGATCGGTTCCGGCGTGTCGATCCTGCCAGAGCCGACCGTGCAACGCGAAGTGAATGCCGGGACGCTGGTCGCGCTGCCGCTGAAAGACGTCGCTTGGCATCGGCCCATCGGTGTCATCCACCGGCGAAATAAATCGCTCTCCACGGTGGCGAGCAAATTCAAAGAACTGCTCAACGCACCGCCGGCTTCATTGCCAGCGGTGGATCGAGCGAATGGACAACACAAAGGCCGGTCGCGAATGGACTGGTCAGCGAAGACCGAAGAAGTGCTCACCGCCAGTCCCGCAGGCTAGGAAGCCACCGAAAGTTATTTGTAGCCACGCTCGCCAAGAGCGTGGGTTTTTCCGCGAGTTGCCCCACGCTCTTGGCGAGTGTGGCTACTCAAGGATTTTGAGTGTCTGTCAAAAGGTAATGCGATGACTCAGTTACAACTTCACAGCAACGGCCAACCGAAGAAGCAGGGCCTCTACGACCCGGCGTTTGAGCATGACGCATGCGGCGTCGGCTTCGTCGCGCACATAAAGGGAGAGCGCTCTCGGCAGATTGTCGACGACGCGGATGAGATGCTGCGCCGGATGACTCACCGCGGAGCTTGCGGTTGTGAAGAGAACACCGGCGACGGAGCCGGCATCCTCACGGCGTTGCCCTACGAGTTCTTGGAGAAGATCGCGAAGACGGAACTCAAAGCCTCACTGCCGCCACGCGGGCGATACGCAGCCGGAATTGTTTTCCTGCCAACCGATCCGGCCGAGCGAGAGGTCTGCAAGAGAACCGTCAACGAGATTATCGCCGAACAAGGTCAGACGCTGATCGGTTGGCGGCATGTGCCCACGAACGCGGACGCGGCGGATATTGGACCGTCGGCACGCTCACGTGAGCCGGCGATGGAAATGGTCTTTGTTGGCGCGAAAGAGGGGATCGATCAGGCGGAGTTTGATCGGCAGCTTTTCATCATCCGCAAAGTTGCGAGTCATCGGCTGCGCGATGAGTCGAAGCTGACTCAAGCGTTGCTGTTTTATGTTTGTTCGTTGTCCACGCGGATCATCATCTACAAGGGAATGATGATGCCGTCGCAGGTCATGCCCTATTTCCCGGACCTGCGCGATCCGGACTACAAGAGCCATCTGGCGATGATCCACTCGCGGTTCTCGACAAACACGTTTCCGAGCTGGGATCGCGCTCAGCCCTGCCGCTTCATGGCACACAATGGCGAAATCAACACCGTCAAAGGCAACTCGAACTGGATGTTTGCCCGGCAGGGGCTGATGCAGAGCGATCTGTTTGGCGAAGATATTCGCAAGCTGTTTCCGATTATTGAGCCCCACACATCGGA
>SXGS01205405.1_pt1 | contig 12866 bp, 13 predicted proteins | sample 3174681 | NCBI WGS metagenome assembly SXGS01 (sample SAMN11356861, study PRJNA531348) | freshwater metagenome | isolation source: freshwater sample F1-80 | place: China: Fuxian Lake, Yuxi | collected 2017-12-25
GCCGGCCTCCACCCAGGCGATGGCCTCGCCCTCCACGCAGACTTGCGCCTGCCCCTGTCGCGACACTGCATCGACCACCGTGGCCCCGGCGTAGAGCGTGCCCTCGCACGCCCGAGTCGGCTCCGGCTCCTCGGCGCAGGCGAAGATCCACCACACGCGGGCATGATAGCTCGCGCGCCCATGCCCACCCTCCTGCACGCCCCCGCTTCCATCGGCGACGTGCTCGACCGCATCAGCATCCTCGACATCAAGCTCGCCCGTGTCGACGCTGGGCGGGAGCACGTGGCCCGCGAGCGGGAGGCCCTCGTCAGCGCCTGGAACGGGGCCGGCCTGCCGCCCCACGTCGCCGTGCCCGAGTTCGCCGAGCTCGGCACCGTCAACCAGGCCCTCTGGGACGTGGAAGACCGCCTGCGCGCCTGCGAGGCTCGCGGCGATTTCGGCCCCGGCTTCGTGGCCGATGCGCGCCTCGTCTACCAGACCAACGACCGCCGTGCCGCCCTCAAGCGGGCGGTCAACCAACACTTTGACTCGGCGCTCGTCGAGGTCAAAGTACACCCGCGTTATTGAGCCCCGATGTCCAAGCTCACCCATGTCGACGACGCCGGGAACGCCCGCATGGTGGAGGTCGGTGAGAAGGCGATCACCCGTCGCGAGGCGGTGGCCGAGGGGTACGTGCGCCTCGGCACCGCAGCGCTCGACGCCGTGCAGAGCCGCACCGCGAAGAAGGGCGACGTGCTCGCCGTGGCCCAGCTGGCCGGGATCATGGGGGCCAAGCGCACCGGGGAGCTCATTCCCCTCTGTCACCCGCTCGGCCTCGACGGCGTCGACGTCACGCTCGCGCTGGTGGCCGACGGCGTCCGGGTCGAGGCCTCCGCTCGCTGTACCGGCAAGACCGGCGTGGAAATGGAAGCGCTCACTGCCGTGTCGATCGCGGCGCTCACCGTGTACGACATGCTCAAGGCCATCGACAAGTCCATGCGCATCGAGGGGATCCGGCTCATGCGCAAGTCCGGCGGACGCTCCGGCACCTGGGAGGCCCCGTGATCCTGTGGCTGCTCGCCTGCGCCGGCGCCGACGAGAAGACAACCGACAGCGGGAGCGCCGTGCCCGCGGGAGACTGGGCATGCTCCGCCTGCGACGGCGAGTGCGTCGAGGCCTACAACCCTGCCACCTCGGCTTCGCATGTCGACGGCGACGTGAGCTACGCCGACGAGCCGCCGCAGAGTGGCGATCACAACGGATGCTGGGCGCCCTGGGGCGTGCACACCACCGAGGTGGCCGCCGAGAACTGGGTGCACAACCTGGAGCACGGGGGGGTCGTCTTCCTCTACGATTGCCCGTCCGGCTGCGCCGACGAGGTGGCACAGCTGAGCGCCTACGTGGAGTCGCTCCCCGCCGGGCGCGCGCTCCTCACACCCTACGCCGCGTCGGAGTACCCCTTCACCGTCGTGGCCTGGGAACACCGGCTGGAGCTCGGCTGCTTCGACCTCTCCGCGATGCAGGCCTTTTACACCGAGCACGTGGGACACGGGCCGGAAGACGTCACCAGCGACCCGTCGTCCGCCTGCATGTGATCAGCGTTTGCACAGCCGCGTGGTCACCCCGTCCGGGAACGTGCCCTTCGCGCGTACCATTGACAGGGCCCCCGCCCGGTCGGGGTCCAGCGCGAGGAAGCGCGACGGGACGGCGCCCACGCGATCGAAGGCCTGGAAATGGTGGCGGTCCTCGCCGTCGGCGTGGCGCAGCATGACCTCGAAGTCCACCGGCAGCGGGCCCGTGAAAACGAGGTAGTACCCGTCACCCCGGGCCTCGATGCGTGGCGGCACGCGCAGCACCAGTCCCTCGGCGCTCGTACCCTGGGCGAGCGCGCGCTTGGCGCAGTCGCCCGCCACGGCCGGGATGAGTTCGCGGAAGAACTCCGACTCGCGAATCGGGGGTGCGTCGGCGGGAACGCTGAAGAGGTGCACCATCACCAGCTCCCAGATCAAGAGCCGCGGGCGCGTGTCCGGATCGGTCTCGGTGAAAAGCCAGCGGGCCAGGCCGGACAACGCGCCGCCACCCGGCACGGCGTAGGCGGCCACGTCGCGCTCGAGGTACTCGCGCAAGAACCCCACGAAATTGGAGTTTGGCCCGCTCTGGCTCGTGCCGACAGCCACCGCCGAGGGCGGCGGCAGCTCGTCGAGCAGGCCCACCTCCTGCTTGCGACGCGTGTCGTAGAGGTAGCGGGTGGTCTCGCCGAAGCCCTCTCCGCACCTTCGGAGGAGCGCGCTCTGCCCGGCCACGGTTTCTACCAGCTGGCTCGTCCACTCGACCCGCGTCCCGCCCGAGTGCGCGGGCTGTCCACGAGCAACCTCGGCCACGCGTCGTGCGGCCACGCGTGAACCGGCGCTCGTCCAGTGGTCGTCGAAGTGACTGAAGAAGGGAGGGTCGCCACCAAATCCCGCCAGAGCGTCGGCGGTGAGGTCGACGGGGAGCACCTGGTGACTCGACATCCATCGCAAGAGCGCCTGGTATTCCCGCAGCACTTGCTCGCGCTTGTAGGGCCGACCGTCCACGAGGATTTGCCCCGGGTCGCCAACCGGACGCGGCGGGACAAGCGGCACGATCACCGTGAGACCAGCTGCCGCGAAGGCGGAGAACAGTCGTTCCATGGCCTCAACTTGTTCAATGCCCATCCGGAAGCTCTCGAGCAGCTCCCAGCGCATGTAGGCGGCGCCGTCCGAGGCCGTCCAGCCCTCCGCCGCCGCCCGCGGACAGAGCGGCGCGGGCTCGGCCACGGCCATGCCGCCGAGCGCCATGCTGGCGAGGAGCGCGATCACTTCCCGCCACCCCGCCTGGACTCGAGCCCAGAGAGCGGCACGCGCAAGCGCATCGAGCGCACCTGCACCTCCGCCTCGCGCCCGAAGAGCCCGGTGACGACGCCGTGTTGCGCCACCGTGCTCACCCACACCTTCTCGCCCACGCTCGCCGCGTAGGCGGGCGCGGCCGCGGCCTGCTCCTCGTCGATCCCCGACCGGGCGGCGCGAACGAGCTGCAGCCCGGCGTTGGTGGCCTTCAGGCTGGGCGCCGCGTGGAGCGACTTCACCAGGTCGCGCAGCTCCGCTTCCATCCGCGAGAGCTTATCTCGCGTCGCCTCCACCAGCCGCTGGCGTTCGCCATCGATCTTGTCCTGGAGTTTCTTCTCGCGCCCCCCGATCTCCGCCTCCCGCGCGAGGAGCGCCGCCCCGTGGACCTCTAGCTGTCGCGACTGCTGGCGAACATCCTCGCGTTCGGCCTCGAGCTTGGCCATGAGACGCGCCACTTGCGCCGCACGCTCGTCGAGCAGGCTCGTGGCGCGCGCGAGCACGTGCTCGGGCATGCCCATCCGCTGCGCCACCACCAGCGCCTGGCTGCCCGAGGCCTGGCCCACCACGAGGCGGTAAGTGGGCTTGCCGTCGGCGAACTCCATGCCGGCCACGACGATGCGCTCGTCGGCGGTGGCCTTCAGCTCCGGGTAGTGTGTCGTCACCACCACCCGCGCGTTGGCGTCGACGAGCGCCTCCACCACGGCCGCGGCGAGTGCGGCCCCTTGCGCGGGGTCGGTGCCCACCGCCACCTCGTCGACCAGCACCAGCACCCCGGGGCGCGCCAGCTCGATGGCCTCCTTGAGCCGGAGCACGTGCCCCGAGAACGTGGACAGGTCGCCCGCCACCGACTGAACGTCGCCGATGTCGGCGACGATGGGCTCGAAACAATCGAGTCGGCTCCCGTCCGCCGCCGGGAGCGGGATGCCGAGTCGCGCCAGCACCGCACAGAGCCCCACTGTCTTGAGCGCCACCGTCTTGCCGCCGGCGTTGGGACCGGTGAGGACGAGGCAGCGCCGGACGCTGTCGAGCCGCAGGTCGTTGGCCACCACGCTCGCCCCGGGACGCAGCGCCAAGACCGGGTGACGCGCCCGCCGCAAGTCCACCACGCCATCCGAGCCGACGCGGGGGATGGTCCCGTCCCACCGGAAGCCAAGATCCGCCTTCGCCGACGCGAGATCCAGCTCGCCGGTCAACTCGACACAGGCGAGCACGGGCACGGCCACGCGCGCCACCATCCCGGACAGCTCGCCGAGGATGCGGAAGGTCTCCGCCTCGATGGCGTCGCGCACCGCGCGCAGGTCGTTCTGCAACTCCACCGTGTGACCGGGCTCCACGAATGCGGTCTCGCCGCTGTGGGAGCTCCCATGCACGATGCCGAGACCCTTGCGGTGTGACATCTTCACCGGCACCACGAGGCGCCCGTCGCGCTCGGTCACGTAGTGTTCCTGGAGCATGTCGCCCCAGCCCTCGTCGGCGAGCACCGCCTCGAAGGCTTGCTGCACCGATGCGCGAAGAGCGTCACACTGGCGGCGCAAGGAGGCGAGCTTCGGCCAGGCCGTGTCGCTCAGCTGCCCGTCCCGGTCGAAGGCCGCGTCGAGGCGCACGCCGACGCCGCCGGGCACGTCCATCGCGCCCGCCATCGCCTGCAAGGCCGGCCCCTCGCGACGGGAGAGCCACTCCGCCACGTCGACCAGCCCGCGGATCGCGCCGCCCACTGAGATGAGCGCCCAGGCCTCCAGCACCACCCCGCGCGCCGCGCGGCCCACCTCGGGGCGCACGTCGGCCACCCCGTTCACCGGCGGGCTCTCCCCCTTCATGCGGGCCGACATGAGCTCGCCGACGAGCCGGTAGGCGTCGTTCACCGCCCCGGCGCTCGGAAAGAGCACCATCTGGCGCGCCCGCTCGGCCCCCATCGGCGTGTGTACACATTCCAGGAGCGCCGCGAGCACGGCCTCCCAGTCAAGGGCCGCGCGCGGGTCCATCAGAGCCGGCGAGGATCGGTCAGTTGCCCCGTCACCGCGCTCGCGGCCGCCACGGCGGGGCTCACGAGGTAAACCGGCCCGGCGCTGCCCATTCGGCGGTCGAAGTTACGGTTGGTGGTGCTCGCGGTCGTTTCCCCGGGCAGCGGGATCCCGGGGCCGTTGCCAATACAACTGCCGCAGCCCGGCGGCGACACCACCGCCCCCAGCTCGCGGAACATCGCGAGGATGCCCTCCTTCTCGGCGGCGGCGGCCACGTCGGCGCTCGAGGGGGTGACCGTCACCCGGACGCCCGGCTTGATGACCCGCCCGCGCAAGACATCGGCGGCGGCGCGCAGGTCCGAGAGGGAGCCGCCGGTACACGACGCGATCACCACGTTGTGGATGGCCACGTTGCCGAAGTCTGCCAGCGGGGCCCGGTTACGACTGTCGCCCGGCGTGGCCACGGTGAGCGGCACCTCCGCGAGGTCGATCTCGATCACGCGCTCGTACTGGGCGTTCGCGTCGGGGTGGACCAGCTCCTTGCTCACGTCCACCCCGCGGCGAGCCTGGATGAAGTCGACAATCGGGCGGCAAGGCTCCACCACGCCGGTCATGAGGCCGCCCTCGACGGTCATGTTGGTGAGCACCGAGAGCTCGTCGACGTTCCAGTGGTCGAGCCCCGGGCCACCGAGCTGGATCACACAGGTGTCGGTGGGGCCCGAGCGCCAGTGTTCCTCGCGGAAGTAGGGGTCGCCGATCACGTGGAGAATCAGGTCTTTCGGCGAGAGGCCGCCCTCGGGCTTGCCGCTCACCACGATCCGCACCACCTTGGGCACGGTGACGGGGATGAGCCCGGTGCGGAAGGCGAAGGCCATGGCGGTAGAGCCCACGCCGAAGGCGAAGGCGTTGAGCACGCCGGCGGTGGGGGTGTGCGAGTCGGTGAGGATCACGATCTCGCCGGGTCGGCAGTAGTCTTCCACGACGATGCGGTGACACACGCCGGGGGCGAAGGGGCGACCCGGCCCATGGAGGCGGATGCCGTACTCCTCGCAGGCGTCGACCATCTCGCGGGTGAGCTGCTTGGCCGGCGCGAGGCGAGCGCGCTTGACATTGTCGGGGACGGTGGCCTCGTCGATGAGCACGAAGTGATCCTCGAAGGCCGCCACCATCTCGGGACGGTACATCGGCTCGTTGCCGAAGGCTTCCCGGTAGAGCGCCACCACCATCCCCGCGGTGTACTCGTGCACCCCGCGGAAGCCGGTGCGACAGAGCACCTGGTCGCCCGCGCTCACGGCGGCGATGCCGTCGGTGTCGCTCCCGGTCCAGGTCTTGGCGGCGATGATCTTCTCCACCGCGTTCATCGGGCGGGCGGGCACCGCCGTGTCGTAGGTGGGCGCGATCTCGCCCTTGAGCAGCTTCTGCCCGTAGGCGAGGAGCCCTCCACCCTCGGCCACGGCGCGGAAGAAGGTGGGGAGCGCAGCGAAGAAGCTCCGCGTGTCGACATCTTCCCCGGCGCGGAGGCGGTCGACCACCGAGAGGTCGGTGGTGAAGGGCATACCGCCGTACACCATGTTCTCCTGGAATATCCTCTGGAAACTCTTGGCCACCACCAGTTCGATGCCGGCCCCCTGGTGGGCCACCACCGCCACCTCGCGGGAGCTACCACTGCCGTAGGCGTCGCCGCCGACGATCACCTGGAAACCGCCGTCCTTGACCGAGTCTTGCTTGACCACTTCCTTGAAGTTCTCGAGGAAGTAAGGGCCGAGGATCTCCCCGGTGTAGCCGAGCGTGCACGCCGCGCCGCTGATCATGAGGTCGGTGTTGACGCCGTAATGCAGCGCCTCGCCGGCGTAGGCGAGATCCTGCCCGGCAAGCTGCGTTTCCAGCTTGCCCGCGTTGTCGGTGAGGTAGAGCACGCGGCCGGTGAGCTTCATGGCGACGGGCATCTATCCACCGCCGCAGGCCTGGGCTAAGGTCGCGCCATGCTGCTTGTTGCCCTCGCCCTGGCCCTCGATCTCGTGCCCCGCGAGGCCGGGCACCGCACCATCGCGGCCACGGTCTCGACGGGCGGTCGCACGGTATCGCCCGCGGAGTTCACCGCCGCGCTGCTCGACTGCGCCAAGTACCCACTCAGCGCCACCTACATGGGGGTCCAGGCGCTGGTGGAGTGTAAGACACTGGCGCCCGCGAACAACGGCACCGCAGTGATCTACCAGCGTACCGGCGGCAACGCGCTGGTGGCGGAGCGTCACTGGGTCGCGCAAGTGCGCGTCAAAGAACAGACGGACACTCGCGCGGTGGTCGAGTGGGACCTCGTGAAACACACCATCGAGAATGGCAAGGTCACCGCCGGGCCCTACGCATCCGTGGTCCAGGCCCACCCCTCGGCGGTTTTCACCCCCTACACCACGGGCTCCTGGGTGCTCGACAACGTGGCGGGCACGGTCACCTACACGGTGACGAGCGATCCCGGCGGTTCTCTCCCGGGTTTCATGACCACCCAGGGCGCGGTGATGGCGTTTCCGATGGAGGTGTTGCGGGTGCGATGGGGGATCGAGGGGTAGCTGCATCGATCTTGCACCGGGTCGCTTCGAGTCCGGCACACCCCGTCGCCGGACGCTGCACACCCGGGCCCTAAGCTCCTTCTCGTCCCAAGGAGCACCATGGTTTCCGCCCTCCGCGTCGAGTCACTCCCCCCGGCTGTCGGGGTGGCGCCCGGGCCGCCTGCGCCTCGATTCCCCCTGCTGCGCGCCGTGGCTGGCGTCGCGGGCCTCGGCCTCGCCGGCGGCCTCGCCGGGCAGACCAGCGCGCTAGCGTCTGCCCCCGCGGGCTTGCTCGCCGGGGCCGGGGTCCTCTGCCTCACCACCCCGGCGCTGGTGGTGGCGCAGCAATACCTGCGTTTACACGCCACGCCCTCCGCCGTGGTCGGCGCCGTCTGGGAGGCATTCACGCGCGCAGGCCTCGTGGCCCTCGGTGTTGTCCCCGCCGTGGCCTGGCTCGCCGCCACCAGCGACCTCGGGCCCGGCTTCGCGAGCCTGCTCTTCGCAGCCATCGGCGCCTTCGCCGCGCTCCTCGCCATCGAGGGCCTCGGTCGTGCCGAGCAGAAGGCGGGGGGCAGCTTCGCCGCCGGCACCGGACTCGGCATCCTCTGGGCCGGACTCGCCTCGCTCGTGGGCCTCCGCCTCCTCTTCCTCTTTTCCGCCTGAGGTTTCTATGCACACCCTCGAACTCACCGCCGCCGTGCTGCGCGATCCCGACGCGGTGGCCCAGTCCGACGACCCCCGCGCACTGGCGCGCCTCGCGCCCCCCTTGCTCGCGATGAGCGTGGGCGGCGCGCTGGTGCTCGGCCTCGCGGCGGGAGCCACCCATGGGCCCTTGCAGTCCGCCTTCGCCGCCGTGAAGACCCCGGCGCTGTTCCTGCTGCCGCCGCTGCTGGTGTTGCCCCTGGTGCACGGCTTCGCCACCGCCTGCGGCGTCACCGTGAGCTGGACACGCCTCGGCATCGCCACCCTCGCCGGCCTCGCGCGCAGCGGCTTGCTCGCGGGCGCCGTCGCCCCGTTGCTCTGGTTGCCCTTCTCGCTCGACACCGACTACCACCTCGCGGTGCTCATGTTCGTGGCCGCCTTCGGCTTCTCGATGTTGCCCGGCCTCGCCACCATCGCCCGCGCCGTGCCGAGCGGCGGCACCATGCGCCTCCCGGCCGTGCTCGGCACGATGCTGGTGCTCGGCGTCGTCACCGCGCAGACGGGCTGGGTGCTCCGCCCCTTCGTGGCCCGTCCCCAGGCCGAGCTCACCTTTCTCCGCACGGTCGAGGCCGACGTGTTCTCGTCACTCGGCGCCACGACCCGCAGCGCCACCGGCGACTACCGCGAGGACTGGGCCCCACGCGGGTCGGGGATCATGCGCGGCGGCGGCGCCGAGTAGCCGCCAGCCCCGCCATCACCGCGAGGATCGGCCCCCCGCCCGTCGCGTCACAGCCGCAGGCGGTGGGTTCCTCGCCCGGGCTTTCCTTGCGTCCCCCGGGGCGGTCGCCACTGTCGCTCGGCTCCGCCGTGTCCGGCTCGCCGGTGTCTCCCGTGTCGCCCGTGTCGCCCTCGGGCGAGGCGACGCGCAGGGTCCACGCCGCACCGCGCTCGCCGGTGGCCGTCACCGCGAGGATCTCGCCCGGCGCGACCGTCAGCGTGTCGCCTGAGCCCGCCACCCCGGACAGCACCACGTCGCCCTCGCTGACATCGGCGCTCACCTCCACGGCTTCGCCGCCGCGCAGCCGATAGTACACCGTGCCCAGCTCGTCGGCCTCGCCCTGGGCGCCCTCCTCGAGGGTGTTCTTCTCCACGTCCGGCCAGGACTCGCCGCGACTGTACAGCTCGTTGCCAAAAGCGCCCGTGAAGCCCGCCCAGATGCCCGTCCGGTCGAGCCCAGTGGCATCTTCGAGCACGACGTCCCACGGCTGTCCCGGGAGCCCGGCCGAGGCTTCCCACGCCGCCTGCATCGTGCCCGGTCCGGGCCCGAGCGTGTCGAGCCAGCCATTGAGCGGGAAAATCCCGTAGTGGTGGTAACCCTCGGTGCTGTCGAATGAAAGCTCGCTCTGGTTCACGTACCAGCCCACCACGTAGTCGCTGCTGTCGCTCTCCGGCTCCACCAGCGTGGCGCCCCACATGGCGGAGGCCTCCCAGTACCAGGACTCCCCGGCCTGGCCGGTGTACTCGCGCTGGCGGTACTGGAGCGCGTGGTTGAACTCGTGCTCGGCGAGCGCCCGCCACCAGTTCCAGTCGGTGGCGTAGGTCGTGTCGAGGTAGATGACCGGGTATCCCTCGGGGTACAAGCTCGTGGTGTACTCGGTGGTGAAGCCGGTGCCGCCCAGGTCGGTCACCAGGAGCACCCACAAGTAGTACTCGTCGCTGCTCACCGGCGGGTCCCAGCCTTCCTGCTCCACGAAGTAGGTCCACGCGGCCTCGAGGCCCTCCGCCGCCATCTCGGCTTCTTCCTGCGTGCCGTCGCCGTCCGACCACTGGATGGTGAAGTTCTCCGTCTCGAGGTGGTTCTCGTAGTTGTTGCCGTACACCTGCTTCCCCGCCCGGGTCCGGGGGCCGGGCAGGCCGAGCCCCGGGGGCGCCGCGTGGAACCGTTCGTCGTGGGCGAGCCCGGTGGGCTCGACAATCTCGGGGGTGAGGCAGAGCGGGAACATCGGCGCCATCGTAGCTTCGCCGCGCCGAGCAAGCGACCCGCAGGGCCGGGCCGGGGCGGCGGGGCAGGCCACGCCCCAGGACGAGCGCCCGTGCGCGGCGGGTCATGACTCGACCGAGTGTCCGATTATCGGCCACATGACCTCTGCCCACCACGTCGCGACACGGAGACCAGTCGCCTCGCCCAGTGGCGGCCGCCGGTCCACCCGCGCCCGCCAATCACCCTCGGCCTGGTCTCTGGCCCTTGCACGAGGCTTGCACACCCCCCGCACCGGCTCGCCGCATCGAGCGCCTAGCTTGGGATCGTCCCCCGGAGCACTCGTGGCCTCGTCCAACACCCTGCTGGTCATTGCCGGTATCTGGCTCGCGCTCGGCCTGGTCGTGGCCACCGCGCTCTCTCGACAGGGCCACCCACCGCCCACCGCCCTCGCCGCGATCGTGGCCTGGCCCGCGATGATCCCCTTGCTTGGCCCGGGGGAAACACCGTCCGCCGGGCCCTTCTCGCCCCGCATCCACTCGGCCTTCTCTGCCTTGCGCGCGGCGCTCACCGACCCCGCCCTCGCCGGGGTGTCCGACGCGCCCACGCTGGCCGCGGTGGAGTCCGCTTTGCACCGCGCCGATGCCCGCATCGCGGCGGTCGACCGCCTGCTCGCCGACGAGGCCCTCGCCGCCGACCCCGAGTCCACCCGCCTGCGCGAGGCCCGCGCCCGCGCTGCGACCGAGGTCGACACGGTGTTGCACCAGGTGCTCACCCTCCGCGTGCAGCTTGGCCTCGTGGCCCTCGCCGGCGACACCAGTTCCGTTCGCGCGCACCTGAGCGCCCTGGCGGCGCAGGCCCGCGCGCTCGAGGAGGTGGCCGCTTGTTAGCTTCGACCCCGATGGCCCGCGTGCTCGTTGTCGACGACGATCCCCACCTCCGCGAGGTGCTCCGCTACGCCTTGGCGCGCGACGGTCACGAGGTGGCCGAGGCCCAAGACGGGCAGGCTGCGGTGCTGGCCGTGGCCGCGCGTGCCCCCGACCTCGTGGTGCTCGACATCGTGATGCCGGCGATGGACGGGCTCACGGCCTGCCGGGAGATCCGCAAGAACAACGCCGTGCCCATCGTGTTCTTGTCGAGCCGCGACGAGGAGCTCGACCGGGTGCTCGGGCTGGAGATGGGCGGCGACGACTACCTCGCCAAGCCCTTCTCCACTCGCGAACTCTGCGCCCGCGTGAAGGCGGTCTTACGACGGGCGCGACCTGCGACCCCCGAGGCCCCGCGCGAGACGTTGTCCCACGGTCGCCTGCGCATGGACACCGGCGAGCATCGCTGCTGGGTGGAATCGCAAGAGATCGTCCTCACCGTCACGGAGTTCTCCCTCCTCCGCGTGCTCATCTCGCGACCCGGCCGGGCGTTTACTCGCGACGAGCTCACCGACCGGGCCTACGGCGACGGTTACCACCTCGCCGAGCGCACCCTCGACAGCCACGTGCGACGGATCCGCGCCAAGCTACGAGAAACCGGCATCGATCCCATCGAGACGGTGCACGGGCTGGGTTACCGACTCGGCGACGCCGGCTGATCGACCGACTTTTCCTTTCTGCTCTCCGGCGCTCGCGGTTCGAAGCCACATGAAGCTCCTCCCCCTGGTCCTCCTCGTCGCCGCCTGCAAAGAAAAAAACCCGCCCAGCAGCACGGAGGAGTTCGTCTACGAGTCCACCTGCGACAACAGCGACGTGGTGATCGAGGGCGAGGTCACCTGGGCAGACGACGTGGGTCCCATCGTGATGGAGAAGTGCACCGGTTGCCACGTCGACGGGGGCATCGCGCCTTTCGCGCTCGACAGCTACGGCGCCGCCTCGCCGATGGCCTCGGCGATGTCCGGCGCGGTCACGGCCAAGCGCATGCCGCCCTGGCCGCCCTCGTCCTGCGGCGACTGCCAGACCTTCGACCACGATCGTTCACTCTCCGACGAGCAGATCGCCACCATCGCCGCCTGGGCCGAGCAGGGCGCCCCCGAGGGCGGCAGCGCCGACCTCGATCCCACCGAGCCGCCCGCGCTCGAGCGAGAAGACGCGATCGTCACCTGGGCGGGCGACGACTACACGCCAAGCGACACCGCCGGCGACAGCTACCGTTGTTTCCTCGTCGACTCGCCCTCGGCCACCGACGCGTACTTCACTGCCTACGAGGTGCGCCCGGGCAACCCCCAGGTGGTGCACCACGTGCTCATCTACCACCCCAACACCGACGACGCGGTGGCCGACGCGGAGGCCCTCGACGCCGAGGACGAGGAGCGTGGCTACGAGTGTTTCGGCGGGGCCAAGGTCGACGCCGACCCGCTGGTGGCCTGGGCCCCCGGCGGTGGCGCCACCGAGTACCCCGAGGGCACCGGCCTCCCGATCAAGGGCGGCCGCCCGCTCATCCTGCAGCTCCACTACAACACTAGCAACGGCACTGGGGCCGACCACACCGAGGTGGCGATCACCGTGGAAGACGAGGTCGACCAGCCGGCGGTGCTCGCGCGCATCAACAACACCGAGCTCGAGCTGCCGCCGGGGCAGTCCGCCGTCACCGACAGCTACGAGGTGCCGATCAACCAGGACATCACCGTGTGGGGCGTGCTCCCCCACATGCACGAGCTCGGCCAGTCGATCCAGCTCACCGTCGACCAGGGCGGAGAAGAAACCTGCATGATCGACGTGCCCGACTGGAACTTCCACTGGCAGGGCATGTACTTCTACACCGAGCCGGTGAGCGTGAACAAGGGCGCCAGCGCCGAGATCAGTTGCGTGTTCGACACCACCAGCCGCACGGAAACGACGGTGTTTGGCGAGAACACCAGCGACGAGATGTGTCTCGCCTTCGTTTACGTCACCGGCGGGTAGACCGC
>SXGS01565856.1_pt1 | contig 12866 bp, 12 predicted proteins | sample 3174681 | NCBI WGS metagenome assembly SXGS01 (sample SAMN11356861, study PRJNA531348) | freshwater metagenome | isolation source: freshwater sample F1-80 | place: China: Fuxian Lake, Yuxi | collected 2017-12-25
AAGAAGCCATGCGCTTACTTTCAAGCGTGGCCATTGTGAAAAATCAGCCGAGTTCTCAATATCCCGCCTGCCTATTGTTCTTCCGCGGGTCCATCCTTCAACCAATCCGGCCAAACCACTTTTCTTGAAACTGCCCTGGGGTTGACCCCACGGCCGTTGAAAGAACTCGCACCCACGTAAGGGTTGTCCGCAGGAATTCGATAACCACCCACCACCGCCGGGTGCGGATTGGGCGCGAGACTTCCATGACGGTTGTCGACATCCATCCGAAGGATGGCACCGAAGAAGTCCGCGTTGATTTTCTGGGCATTTCGGCCCGTATCATTCGCCCCGCCCTCATCCCCTAACGCCACGTATAGATAGCCATCCGGACCAAAATGCAAATCCCCACCGTTGTGATTCGCCATGTCATCCGATTGCTGAAGCAAAATGGATTCAGAGGTTGCATTGCCAAGGTTGGAATTTGAGGTGTCGACACGAAACTCACTCAACCGATCATGGCGCGCATTCGGGCTGCCAGTCGTTGTCGCGGTCGCCGTGTAAAAGAGAAAAAAACGACCGTTCTCGGAGTATTTGGGATGGAAGGCCATGCCCAACAACCCCATCTCGTTGAAGTCATCCAGTCGAACACGGCTGGAGATGTTCAGGAAGACAGAACGGGTTGGCTGAGCCAAGTTCGTAATCACGGCGATCCTCCCGGTTCGCTCCACAATGAATAGCCGGTTGGTCTCACCCGGCGGGCTCAGGATCGCCACCGGGTTCACGAAGGTGAGCCCAGGAAACATTGGGGCCATGGTATAACCAAACGAACCCGGAGTTTCAGGCAACGCGAGTGTGGTATTGGGCAGACGCGTCAATGGCCCGGCACCCACACAAGTCAACATCCCAACCCACCACGCCAACCCAACCATCCAACCAACAAGCCTCCCCCCCGAACGAGTGGCAGCAATCGGTTTCCAGATTCTCGCAGACTGTCGTCGAGTGTTCATCATTCAGCTCCCAATATTCACGCGTCTCACTTCGGCCACCAGGAACGGTCACCCACACTTGGCATTCGCCTCACAATGACCCAGGCAATGGATTCTAAACCCCATGACAACCCTGCCCGATCAGGTATTGGATGAGCCAGGCTCTGCCGATGCAACCGGCGTCGGAGTCGCAGCGACCGCCGTCGGCGCATCGGCAGCAGGAATTAATCCACGTCGGCGAAGCAGTTCTTCCATCGCACGATCCATGGCATGCTCCGCTAATGGCTTGGTGATCTCGTCCAAACGCGCCGTCGCCGCCTTCAACTTGCCCGGGTCACCGGTCTTGGTTTTGGGATCTTCCTCGCCAAGAACAAATTCCACTTCTTCTAGAGCCATCAAGAGCTGGTCCTTGTAACCAGGATCCAGTTCGGCATCGTAGTTGGCCATTTCCTTTCGCGTGCCCATGATGGTCTCCCCTGCCCTCAGTTTCGCTTCGATCCATTGACGCGCCCGCAGGTCGTCAAAGGCGTGGGCCACAGACTCTTCCACCATACGCTGCACATCTTCATCCGCCACATCAACAGCTGATTTCATCGGAACAACCTTCTGGTGTCCGGTCCTCACATCCCTTGCCAACACATGCAGGATCCCATTGGCGTCAATCTCGAACTGAACACCAACACGCGGCACCCCTTTGGGAGCTGGCTCAAATTCCAGTTCGAACTGTCCGAGAGACCAATTATCTCTGGCCCGTTCTCGCTCGCCCTGGAGCACGTGAATTAGCATGGATCGCTGATTGGCGATCGCCGTTGTAAACATTTCCCCAGCCTTTGTCGGAATCGTCGTGTTTCGAGGAATAATGGCGTTCATTAGTCCGCCAAACGTTTCAATACCCAAGGACAACGGCGTCACATCCAAAAGCAATAAGTTCCGAAAACCGCCGCTCAGAATCTCCGCCTGAATCGCGGCTCCCAACGCCACCGCCTCATCCGGGTTCTGTGACGTGTTCAGCTGGGGGCCTTTGGCCCTGTGGTACTCGTCGCCCAAACGCACGTCGCCGCGACGTTCCTCGAATTCAGCACAGCCAAACCACTCACCTACAAGTCGGCGCACCAGTGGCATTCGAGTCTGGCCTCCAACCAGAATCACCTGGTTCAAATCTTTGGCTTCTAATTTCGCATCGGACAAAGAGCGAAGGCAATGCACCCGGGTTCGTTCAATGATGTCACGGGTCAGTTCCTCCAATTCCACTCGTGTCAGACGACATGAAAACGAGAAGGTGGAGGTCAGAAACGGCAAGGCGATTTCAATCTCGGATTCGGTGCTGAGTTGAATCTTACTTTGCTCGGCTATTTCGCGAACTCGAGCTAACAGGGGCAGTCGCTCGACAGAAGGAAGCGCGCTAGGATCGATTAAGTTCGGGCCACCCGCATCCAGAATCCGTTTGAGCAGTTGGTCCGTCAATCGCCGATCAATGTCATCTCCTCCCAGTCGCGTGTTCCCATGGGTGCTTAGCACTTGGAAAGTTCCAGTGTTGAGCTCCAAAATGGAGAGATCAAACGTGCCGCCACCCAAATCGTAAACCGCCACACGCGACTTCTCCTTCAGTTTGTCGAGACCATACGCCAAGGCTGCCGCAGTCGGCTCATTCACAATACGTTCCACCTTGAATCCCGCCAATTCTCCCGCGTGGATCGTTGCATTTCGTTGGGCGTCATTGAAATATGCCGGGACCGTAATTACCGCCCGATCCACCGGACAGCCCAGCGACGCTTCGGCATCGCGTTTCAGTTTTTTTAAGATTTCGGCCGAAATCTCCTCGGGACTCCAGGCGCGTCCATGCAGTTCCATGCTCACAGGTCCTGCGCCCTCACCCGTCACGGGATAGGTCACTAACATTTCTTCACGGGCAATGTCACTGCCACGGCGCCCCATGAAACGTTTCACGGAATACACCGTCTCGCTGGGCTTGAGGACCCGAATCCGGCTGGCTTTCCGGCCAACCAGCGGTTCTTGCCCAGGCCCAGGCACATGCACAACACTCGGTGTCAATCGCTGCCCCTCCGCATCCGCGATCACATACGGAATTCCTGCATCCACAACCGCCACCAATGAATTCGTCGTACCGAGATCAATACCAACGATTTTGCTCATGCCGTCGTCAAACTGGTGCAGGAATCGGTCGAGGGCAAGGCGCGGATTGCAAGGGTGACACCCCAAAAACAGGCCTTCGAAAGCCACGCAAATGAGACTTCCTTATTCCAGCACTTGGACTTGTCGGTGGCACCGCCCGCCCATACCAGTCTTTGAGTCTCAATGCAGACGCCCATGCCAACCCTGATTATTGAGCTTTGCACGCTGAGAGAACGAAAAGGTCAGTCAATTCGGAGTACCAACTTGCCCATCTGTTCACCCGTTTCCATCCGTGAAAACGCGTGGCCAACTTGATCGAGTGAAAATACCTCACTCACCACGGGCTTGATGGCATGAACTTTCACAAACTCCATCATGCTGGCGAAATCGCTCGGAGACCCCATGGTCGTTCCCAATAAACTGATCTGCTTCCAGAAAAGCTTTCGCAGCGGCAATTCGTGTGGATTCCCGCGGGTAGCACCAAAAAAAACCAACCGCCCACCCGTAGCACACAGATCAATCAGATCCGTAAAGCCGGAACCGCCCGCGCTATCCACAATGAGATCGAACGGCCCATGATGCTTGCCAAACTCTTGAGCCCATCCGGGTTCGATGTAAATCGCTCCGGCACGGGAGCCCAATTGATGCGCCCGTTCCAGTTTGCCGAGGGAGCTCGAAGTGACGCAGGGCACCCCGCCAGCCGCCGCAGCAAACTGGAGTGCAAAGAGCGCCGTGCCCGCACCGATACCCGTGATCAAGACTTTTTCATGGGGCTGAAGCTTCCCACGGGTGAACACAGCCCGATACGCAGTCAGTGCCGACAATGGCAAAGCCGCCGCTTCTTCCCAACTCAAGTGAGTCGGCTTGAGTACCACTTGCGAGACTGGAACATGAATGAATTCCGCGAAGGTGCCATCCTTCGGTAATCCCAAGATGCTGAAACGCGGCTCCTGGCCCCGCTCTTCATGGCCCCAGTCCAGTGACGGATTGATAATTACATCGCGATCTATCCAGCTTTTGTCCACCCCGTCACCGACATCCACAACCACGCCAGCGCCATCGGATCCCGGAATGATCGGAAACTTAAGACCGAGGTATTGACCGCTCTTGATCCACACATCGCGGTGGTTCAAGGCAGCGGCATGCAACCGAATCAAAACCTCGCCCGGCCCCGCATGGGGTCGTGTGACATCTTGAATCTGGAGGGTTTGGACAGCGGTTAGGACAGCGGCTTTCATGAATTGAACTCGAGACGAAATATGGGAATGAAGACAGGCGAAACTTAAGGAACTCAGACGTCAGAAACGAAGGATGACATCGCTGGCGTCATAGCGTACTTTGGGCAGCCTGGCGTACTTGTCATCACTCGCACGATACCCCACAGCGCAGGCCACACAGGTGGTGTAGCCCAATCCTGACAACCCCAGAATCTCATCATATTTCTGTGGCTCGATCCCTTCCATCGGGCAGGTATCGATCCCCAGCACAGCCGCCGTGGTCATCAGATTGCCCAGCGCAATGTAGCACTGCCATTTGGCCCACTCGTTCACCCACTTTTCCTCGGTGGCTTTCTTTAAGGAACCCAAGACCACATTTCGGAACCCGGTCAATGCGTCTCGCGAACCACCACGCAACTCAACCGTACGATCCAAAAACCGATCCACGTCTGAGGGCGGCATGTTCTGACGCGACGCAAACACCACGTGGTGAGAACAATCCGCCGGTTGAGTTTGCCCCCAAGACGCAGGGACCAACTTCTGTTTGATCGCAGAGTTCGTGATCACCGCGAAACGCCAAGGCTGAAGTCCAAAAGAACTCGGTGTCAGAATCAGACTCTGCTCCAACACGTGCCACACCTCGTCCGGAACTCGACGATTGGCGTCAAACTTCTTGGTGGCATATCGCCAACGCATTTGGGTGAGAAGCTGATCGGGCAATAGTGTGCTCATGCGGTTCGATTTCGACGAAATGTTTTGAGGCTCGCCTCCGTTGGCAAAATAGAATGGTTGCACCGGCGGCGCGGACGCGGAGAATAGTGAGCGTGCTCCGATTGGCAATCGCATCCCGAGTTGGAAGACAGAAATTCGCATTTACACTAATTGAATTACTCGTGGTCATCTCAATCATTGCCATCCTGGCGGGAATGCTGCTCCCTGCCTTGACCAAAGCAAAAGGCAAAGCATCTCAAATCCAATGCCTCGGGAATTACCGCCAACTGGGCTTAGCTTGGTTGCTATACCTCGGCGATCACAACGACCAGTTGCCCCCCAATGAAACCAGTTCGACCGGAGGTCGCATCGGATTCAACGCCAGCACCCGCACCTGGATCGCCGGCAATGCCTTCACGGATACTACCACCACAAACATTCAACTCGGTGTCCTCTACCCCTACAACCAGCAAGTCCGTATCTACAAGTGCCCCGCAGATAAATCAACCGTACAGGACCTCGGACGTATCCAGCGCGTTCGCAGCGTCTCCATGAGCAGTCACATGAATGATATTGTGGATCCCAGCGACCGCAGTTGCTGGCATCGATATAATGAAATCATCTCTCCCGCCCCCGTCGAAGCACTCCTTTTCGTTGACGAACACGAAGGCAGCATCGAGAACGCCCGATTTGTTGTCAGCGATCGCGGGAGCAGTTCCTGGGTGGATTTTCCGGCGACCCGCCATCAAAACGGCGGTGTCGTAAATTTCGCCGATGGCCATTCTCAATTGATCAAATGGTACGAGGCCAACACACTGGAAGCCGGCAAACTCAAAGGCTGGATTCAAGGCATACGAGCCGTTCCCAACGACCGCGACCTCCAACGGTTCCACTCCTGGATCCCCCAAACCCCGCTCTAGCCCCCGCCCCAAAGGGGCACCACACTCCAACCCAAGGCGCCATCCTGGGTGATCAGGCCAACAAGGGTTTTACCAGGTCCCCGTGAATGTCGGTGAGGCGATAGTCCCGACCTTCGAATCGGTAGGTCAGTTGTTTGTGGTCGATCCCCAGGAGATGCAACATGGTGGTGTGGAGATCATGAAAGTTCACTGGATCCTCCACGATATTGTACCCAAAATCATCCGTCTTGCCTAAGACCATGCCCGGTTTGATGCCTCCACCCGCCATCCAGAGAGAGAAACAGCGCGGATGATGATCGCGCCCAAAATTGGTTTTGGTAATCTCACCCTGCGAATAAGCGGTGCGACCGAATTCACCGCCCCAGATCACCAGCGTGTCATCGAGCAATCCGCGTTGCTTGAGATCTTTGATCAATGCGGCGCTGGGTTTGTCGGTGTTGCGAGTCTGGTTTTTGATGCCCTCTGGCAACCCACCGTGATGATCCCAATCGCGATGACACAACTGAATGAACCGAACGCCGCGTTCGGCGAGGCGCCTGGCCAACAAGCAGTTATTCGCAAAGGACGCTTTGCCCGGCTCAGCGCCATAGGATTCCAAGACGTCTTTGGGTTCCTTCGAAATATCCATCAGTTCCGGCACACTCGTCTGCATCCGAAACGCTAATTCGTAGTTCTCAATGTGAGTGGTGATTGCAGGATCTCCGAGCTTCCCCAATTGTTTCCGGTTGAGTTCCTGCATGGAATCAATCAACTGGCGCCGAGCCGTGGCGCTCAATCCCGGAGGGTTGGACACGTACAACACCGGATCCCCCTGGCTTCGAAACTGGACGCCTTGATGATTGCCTGGCAGAAAACCGTTTCCCCAATAGCGTGCCTGCAACGGCTGACCGCCACCGCCGCTGGTTAACACCACATACGCTGGCAGATTCTCGTTGTCGCTACCTAAGCCGTAACTTAACCAGGCTCCCATGGTCGGACGGCCCGGTTGTTGGTTGCCCGTCGCGATAAACGTCACTGCGGGGTCGTGATTGATCGCGTCCACATGCATCGTACGGATCAGTGCGATATCGTCGACAATGCTGCCAATGTTCGGCAATAACTCGCTCATCTCGACTCCGTTTTTGCCGTACGGCTTAAACGGGTGAGCGGACCCCACGCACTTCAATACGGCCTGTCCGGCCGTCATACCCGTAATGCGCTGTCCCATCCGGATACTGGGAGGTAGTTCCTCCCCGGTCATCTCGCGCAATTTGGGCTTTGAATCGAAGAGGTCGAGGTGTGAAGGCGCGCCCGATTGAAACACATAGATCACCCTCTTGGCCTTCGCCGGACGATGCAACAGCTGCAATGAAGCGCCCGGAGCTGGCCCATTCGAGGCGAACGTTCGATTCTGATTTAGTAATGAGCCGAGGGCCATCAATCCCACACCAGTACTGCTGCCTGTCAAAAAGGCCCGCCGGGTCAATGCACGCTCCACACTCCTGGCAAGGTCTCTCGCCAAGTCCTGGGGTCTCGAGAAGTGACTCATCTTGCGCACTTAAACAGATCCAGAGGGATTAGGCTAGAACGACCTCAAGGTTTTCAGCGTCAACATGTCGTTGCCATCTCTCCCGGTTTCCTTCATGGAACTGGCGTGACTCCACAGTGTCATTGGTTGGGATGTTGCCTCGGAATTGCCATCCTGGTGGCGGGGTGTTCCCGCGAGGATCCTTCGGCAAAAACCCGTCCTGCGGATGCCGCGCCTCCAACTCAAATCGTCGAACAGGAACCCCAGGCTTCGGCGATCGAATCACCCAATCCTTTGCCTCGCCAAGGCGGAGTCACGGGTTATGCCGGTTCCGACTCCTGCCAGTCTTGCCACCAGGATCAACACGCCAGTTGGCACCGGAGTTATCACCGCACCATGACACAACTGCCCACCCCCGAGGCAGTTCAGGCCAGTTTTAATGGAGTGGTCCTAACCAACGATGGCACCCGGTTTATCCTCAAACAGGATGGTCGGCGGTTCAAGGTTCGCCTCGAACGTGCCGATCCCATGCCTCCCGGACAGGCAATTCCAGAACCAGTGGAAGCAGAACTCGGTCTGGTGACCGGATCACATCACATGCAGGTATTCTGGATTCCCAGTGGACAAGGCAATGCTCAGGTCGGATTCCCGTTTACATGGCTCATCCCTGAAAAACGCTGGGTGCCCCGCAATTCCACCTTCATCCGCCCACCGGATTTCGTTCACCGACCCGAGATGTGGAATGTCATCTGCTCCCGATGTCATTCGACCGGGCCTGAACCCCGGATGGATTCGGTTGCGCGTCGCCTGGATACACGCGTCGCAGAGTTGGGGATTTCCTGTGAAGCCTGCCATGGACCGGCCGAGCGCCACGTGATAGCCCGCAAGGCCGCCCCCAAAGACTCGCCTCCTTCCGCAGAAATCCTGGCCAATGAGATCGTTCAACCCGCCAAACTGGATGCCAAGCACTCGGCTCAAGTATGCGGGTTTTGCCATTCCATGAAGTGGATTCCAAACACCGAACGGTGGGTCGATCATGGATTCAGCTTTCGGCCCGGAGATGACTTGGAAGCGACCACTCCTATTATCCGCGCCACGGCCACCAACCGACCACCCACGCTCGCCGAGTTTTTGAATCGCAATCCGGACACCTTGAATGACTTCTTTTGGAGCGATGGCATGATGCGTGTGAGCGGTCGGGAGTACAATGGGCTGTTGGAGTCCGCCTGCAATAACGGCGGCAAGTTGAGCTGCATTTCGTGTCATTCTCTCCATGACAGCGATCCCGACGATCAGCTCGCGCGCAACCGCACGGACCACCGAGCCTGTACCCAATGCCACGAGCAATATCGCGAGGAAGCATTCGTCCTCAAGCACACGCATCATCAGGCCGGATCCAGTGGCAACGACTGCTACAACTGCCACATGCCTCATACCACCTACGGGGTTTTGAAGGCTATTCGCAGCCACCAAATCACCAGCCCCAAGGTCGCCTCAGACCTGGCCACAGGCCGCCCAAACGCCTGTAATCTGTGTCACCTCGATCGCAGTTTGGAATGGACCTCATTGAAATTGAGCGAATGGTTCGGTCAAAGACCCCCGACATTGACTGCTGATCAGAAGACTGTTCCTGAGAGCGTTCGTCTCGCGTGGGCCGGTGATGCCGGCCAGCGAGTGCTGATCGCCTGGCATTTTGGTTGGAAACCGGCACTGGAAACTTCCGGAACCTATTGGATTCCGGCGGCTTTGGCGCCTTTGCTCACCGATGAATACGCCGCGATTCGTTGCGTGACCGGAAGGAGCCTGCAGGCGTGGCCAGAGTTCTATCCAACGGGATATGACTACACACAACCAATCCGTGATCTTGAAACGGCATCGAGTAAGACCCTCATGCTTTGGCGTACCCAAAGTCCACCCACCGCTTCTTCCCCCAATCTGTTCAATCCCCAGGACCCATCCGCATACGAGACAACATGGATTCGACTGAAATCCGCTAGGGACAATCGGCTGATGAGGCTTCGGGAATAAAAAATAGGCGGAGGGGTTTCCCCTCCGCCTAGATTTTCTGGATCGACGCAATTCCCTAATTATCGGCCCATGACCATCATCCGAACCGCTTGAAAGGCTTCTGCAGCCTTTGGGTCTTGATCCCTGACCAACCGGAGGGCGTCGAGAACCTCATTGGTCAACTTACGATACTCAGCCTGGTCCGCCTCGGAAGCGATCGCCGCTGTCGCAGTTCCCAAGGCTGTGAGTAGGGCGTCATAGTCTTTCTTTTGGAGCGCACTATTCGCCTCCGAAGCCCCTGCAATTTTCGCCGTAATCGCGGCACCCTCTTTCGACTTCGACTTCGAACAGGCCGAAGTCATAAAGAGAGTCAGCACCAAACTAGCGACTACAGCCGCGATCCAGTTGGAAATTAAGCGCCTCATTATTTGGTGTATCCAGGGCCACACAGCAGCGGGTTGGGCTTGGGCCATTGCTTTGGATCACGGACGTAACTGACAAACTTGCCGAATTTGATTAATTCCGCCGTTCCACCAAACAAACCGATCATGGCGCCACCTTTGTTGTCTTTGGTGTCGTTGGCAGTAATGCCACCGCCCGTATGACGACGGGAGACACCTTCTTGATCCGCGCTGTTCTGGTTATTGCCCGCATCATTAAAATAGAATCCTTGAACCTCGTTCTGTTCCCAGAGCTGAATGTCCGTCGCGAGGAATTGGGAGATCTTGTAGGTGCGCCCCCCCAAGTCGGGTTTGTCCGTAGCATAGCCGCCCACCACGCCGCTCCAACAATACGAGGTCATTTTCACGGGGCGATCCTTCCACCATTGGCGGAATTGACCCGTGCGTCGCTGCGCTCTGTCCTTCGGGCAGGTCAACACGTTGACGGTGGTTAAGAACGGTCCCAACTGGCTGTATCGAAACAGGAGTTGCTGGTTCTCCCAGACCTTGTTCCAAGTGGGTGAACTCTCATCGAACCCCCCCGCGCTTCGCGGAGTAATACCCTTCACATTGGGGTTTTGGTCACCGGCATACGCCCAACCTTCAGGACCCGAGAGATCCCCGCCCCAAGTGCAGTGGGCGGAGTAATCGTTGTTGTCGGTCCCATACATGTGGTTCGACAACAGGATCTGTTTGACGTTGTTCAGATCAATCGTGAGTTGGGCTCGATCTTTAGCTCGACCGAGAGTTGGCAACAGCATGCCAGCCAAAATCGCGATAATCGCGATAACTACCAACAATTCAATGAGCGTAAAGCCAAGGGTCCATTGGGACCGCTTTGCTCGGCTCGCTTTCTTTTGACTCAAGTTACGCATAGAAATAGGACACTATTTGCACCTCTCGGTGCTGGTTTTGGGCAGCACTGAAACTTATTCACGACTTTCAACTGACGTCAATGGCGCAATACACTCAAAAACGCCCAAGGGCGCATCTCTGAGTTACCGGCGCCTTTGATCGCGGTGGCCCTCCACCGCTTCTGGGGAATCCCGGGGACGACCGATCACCAAATGTCCGCCAACTCGCAGATGTGCCCAACTCCCAACGGCGGATCGTAACCGATCGACCCAATCCCAACCCCACCCTCACGACTGAGGCGGCGCGGAGGCGTCTTCTCGACCAATTGGGTTCGCTGTGACAGGGCTGAGAGCCGCCCAACTGAGCCCCGCCAAACAAAGTACAAACACCACGGAATTCGGTGTCCGGGCCGTCCAGGTTTCCCACGGCCACGGATATCGAAAGAATGCGTAGTTCAACCCAAAATAGCACCAGGCGGCAAACAACAAGACCGGCTTGGCCAACGCTCTGGCTGTCCGGTCGGTTTCCGCTCGCCTTGCCAACCCGAATGCCAATAACAGCGAACTAACTATCGGTAGCACCCCATACAACACCCATCCAGAGATCACGGGAACCGTGGCTTGCTCGTAGACCAGCGCCCGGATCGTCTTGCCGGCGATGGGAATCAACGTAATTGGGAGTACCATGAGATAAGGCCACCAACGCCCGCCAACCAAACCCACCATCGGAAGAAACGCCAACACGAGTCCTGGGTCATAAAGCGCGTTCAGCCAGCGCATCGATGTGAATTCGCTAGTGATCAACAAGGCCACATGAATCCCCAGACACCCCCATTCCAACCATCGATTGGCGACGGACCCAGTTCCATCAGTTGAAACCACGCCTAGCCTAAGATTCGCGATGTCTCGACGATTTGCCCACAGACCCCATCCCATGAAACCTCCCATGACTGCTCCAAAAGCCGTTTCCATCCAATTCCACCAATTCATCACTGAGTCCCATCCCGCCCAAGGTGGCTGCTGAAAGAAGGGTCGATTCCAGGCATGGGCTGCTTGCAGGGATTGGCCCAGGGGGAAGCCAATCATCCCGCCCAAAACCCCCAAAACGCCAACCGACGCGCCAAAATGTCGCGCTTCACCCACCCCATATAAACCCACCCCCCCATTAGCGCCGAGAACACCCCGCCCCAACATTCGCGGCGCGGTTTGAGAGTCGCCCCGGGTTCCCAACGCCAGTCATCAGAAAAATAGAGTTTCGGAAGTACACGAGCGACCGGATCAAAGGGTTGGTTGAACACCCAGACCCCTAAAAAATAGAGCCCGGCGAATCCTGCGAAGAGCCCAATCATCTCTGTCGTCCGATACCGCACACCACCCAGACCAACACCCAAAAAAAGCCCGAAAAAACCAATCCAAATCCCCCCTTTGATCGCCAACCCAAGCATTCCCCAAAGCAACGCGCCCCAATGTCCCACCAATTCCAAATCGTGAGTCAACCCAACCGTCTGCCCATAGGTCATCGAACCCCCTATTCCGATGGCCACGGTCGCCATGGCCACCGCACGCACGGCGAGATGCATTGGCATCTCAGGAAATAGGCGAACCACCAGCACCGCACTCAACAGTAGACCGGCGATCATCGCACCGGTCTCATGACCATATTGCCCTCGAATCCCCCAACCCAGGCCACCTGCCATGGCTCCCAACAAAACGAGTTGCCATGCAGAATTGATCCGTGCGGATTGGATTGGCTCGGACATATGAGTGAATGGCCTTCGACCTAGCAAAGTTCCCAGGCCGTGTCTCCACAATTGAACTCCGTCGAATCTTCGGCTTGTGCGAGCCCTGCCATGAGTTCAGATTGACACCACTCCTATGAAGCGCCGCACCAACTGTCCTCTAGTCCTAAAACAAGCGTGATATAACTGTCGAATTATATTAAAAAGCTCGAAACCCTTGTCTTTATTGGTTTTAATGCGTCTTGTCACAGATGAAAAAAGCCAAACAAACAGGATTTCGAGTGAGCAAACCGTGCCGCAAAATCATTCGCGCTTGCAAGCACCGAATTCAGGCCCGCCTCAAGCCCCGCTCGTGGCCCCCTCCGGCTCA
>SXGS01140373.1_pt1 | contig 12864 bp, 8 predicted proteins | sample 3174681 | NCBI WGS metagenome assembly SXGS01 (sample SAMN11356861, study PRJNA531348) | freshwater metagenome | isolation source: freshwater sample F1-80 | place: China: Fuxian Lake, Yuxi | collected 2017-12-25
CGTCGCGCCCGCGACCGCGGCGGCCCCGGCGGCGGCGGCCTCGGGGTCGAGGTACACAGCGGGCTTCACGGGCATGAAGTCATCGCCCAGCTCGTAGACGAGCGGAACGCCCGTCGGAATGTTGAGTTCAGAAATCGCCTCGTCTGAAATGCCGTCGAGGTACCACTCGGCCCAGAAGTCCACCAGGACCGGGCGTTGCGCCTGCAGCACGTCTTTTTCGAAGGACTCGTCGGTGACGGTGACGGTGCTCATGGAAGCTCCTTTTGCGACTGGGGCCTAACGCGCGCCGGGCGCCTCTTGATCCACGGATGTAAGGCCCTGCGGCCCGGCGATCAACTCTCAGACCCCAGATCAGCCAGGGCCTTGGCCATCAGGAATTCTGGCACCGCCATCAGCTTCGGCCCATCGGTCCAGACCAGCGCCGCCTCAATGGCCCGGCCGGGGAACACCTCGGCCAGGACGGCGGCATAGAGGGCCATCTGGCGGATATAGGCGCGGTCGGCGTCCTCGATGGCGGCGGGAGAGGGGCGGTTGGTCTTGAAGTCCACCACCAGAACCCGGTCGGGCCGCACCACCAGCCGGTCGATGCGGCCGGAGATCTGCAGGCCAGGGGGCAGGGTGGCCGCCCCGCCGGCGATGGCCACCTCGGCCCGGCCGTCGGCGGAGAACACATCGGCAAAGCGCGGATCGGCCAGGACGGCGAGGCTCGCGCCCGCCATCTCGGCCCGCTGGTCGTCGGTGAGGTCGGGCTCCCGGGCGAGGATCGATGTGGCGGCCGCAGCCCGCTCGGCCTCGGGCAGGTCAGGCAGGATCTGCAACAGCCGGTGGATCAGCTCGCCCCGGCGGAACCGGCCCAGACCGCCCACCCGGGCCAGGGGGGAGGGGGCGAAGATCGCCTCGGTTTCGCCCAGGTCAGCGGGCGAGGCGAAACGGGCCAGGGGGTCTGGGCCAGCGTCCCCTTGAGTCCAGGCCGGCAGGGCCGCAGCGGTCGGGGCCGCGCGGGCGCCCTTGCCCAGGACCTGCGGGTCCTCGCCAAATCGCTGGGCCATGACCTGGCCGCAGGCGGCAGGCCGCAGATGGGGGGCGATGTCGGGGTGCGCAAAACCCGCCTGGATCGCCGCCCACCAGCCCTTGAGGCTCTCTTCCTTGGCGTCGGCGGCGATCCGGCCGCAGATCACCAGCCGGTCGCGGGCCCGCGTCAGGGCGACATAGAGCAGGCGGTAGGCCTCCTCCTCATCCTTGCCGGCCCGGCGCTCCCGGGCCGCCGCCGTGGCGGCGCAGTCCAGGGCCTTGGACGCACACCACAGGAAGCCGCCGTCCTCGGTCTCCAACAGGGGCGAGCCCCGGCCAAGACCTGAGAGCGTGGTCTCCGGCAGGAAGACGATGGGGGCCTCCAGCCCCTTGGCGCCATGGGCGGTCATCACCCGCACCTCGTCCCTGGCCGCCTCCATCTCCCGCTTGACGGTGATGTTGAGGCCCGCGAGCGCGTCAGCCAGGCCCTCCAGGTCGCAGATGCCCCGCTGTTCGGCGGCCTGGGCCTGGGCCAGGAACTCGTCCAGGGCGTCCTCGGCCTCGGTCCCCAGCCTGCGCACGATCTTCTGGCGCATGGAGGCGCCGGCCCCGTCGCGCAGGGACAGCAGCCGGCCATAGAACTCGAAGGGCCGCCGGCGCTGGGCTTCGTCGCGGGCCGCATTCAGAAAGGCCAGGGCGTCGGTCCAGTCGGGGCGCTCATGGGCGCGGGCCAGCAGGGCGCTCCACAGGTCGCCGGGCTTGCGGGGCTTGGCCAGCCCATAGAGCGCCTCATCGTCCAGACCGCAGAACGGGCTCTTGAGCAGGGCCGCCAGGGTCAGCTCGTCCTGGGGGAACAACACGAACCGGGCCACCGCCAGCAGGTCATCGAAGATGATGTGCTCCGACAGGGCCAGCCGGTCGGCGCCGGCCACTGGCACGCCGCGCCGTTTCTGGGCCCGCAGGATGTCTTCGAACAGGGCCTTGCGCCGGCGGACCAGGATCAGGACATCGCCGTAGCGGGCCGGACGCCAGGCGCCGCGGGTTCCGTCCTCGCCGTCCAGATCCTTGTCGAACACCCCGTCCCCCCGGGCCACCAGGTCCTCGATCTCCTGGGCGATGTTTTCGGCCAGGCGACGGTTGGCGCTGGCCGGGCCATCGGCGTCCAGGGGTGCGTCCCAGGCCTGCCGGTCCTCGCCCTTGGGCTCCCGCTCCAGGGGCCAGAGATCCACACATCCCCGGTGATGGCGGCGCATGGGGTGGTGCCGTACGGCCTTTTCCCCCCGGGCGGGCGGCACGCCGGCCTGGGTTTCGGGCGCAGAAAAGACCGCATCCACATAGCTCAGCACATCGATGGTGGAGCGCCAGGAGGCCGCCAGGGGCACGCTCGCCGCGCGGCCGCCAGCGTCCTGAATGCGGGCCAGATAGGTCTCGGTCTCCCGGCGCAGGCGCTCGGGCGCCGCACCCTGGAAGGAATAGATCGACTGCTTTTCATCGCCGACCACAAACAGGCTGCGCAGGGTCTGGCGGTCGCGGCCCTCGCCTGCAAAGAACTCGGCGGTGAGTGCGCTGAGGATTTCCCACTGCTCGGGCGTAGTGTCCTGGGCCTCGTCCAGCAGGATGTGATCGATGCCCCCGTCCAGCTTGTAGAGCACCCAGGCGGCCATGGGCCGCTCGGCCACCAGGGCCCGGGTCTTTTCCACCAGGTCAGCGAAGTCGAGCGCCCCGGCGGCGGCCTTCTCCTGGCCGTAGGCCGTCAGATAGGCCTGGGCCAGGGCCAGGACATAGGCGCTGTCCCAGGCGATGTTGGCCGCCCGGACCTGATCGCGGGCCAGGGCCAGCCGGTCCTGCTCGGCCAGCAGGGCCTGGCGCAAGGGCTCGGCGGCGGTGAGGGCCTTGGTCTTGCCCACCCAGGTGGCGGCTGTGCCTTCACCTTCCTTGGTGAACAGGGCCTTCAGGGCGTCAGGCAGGGTCGCCTTGGGGTCGGCGGCCACGGCGGCCATGGTCTTGGCGCTGGCCTGGTCGGTCTTGCCCCCCAGGGCCAGGACCTCGGCGGCCTCCCGCCACAGGGCCCGGTCGAGGTCGGCCATGGCCTCCAGGGCCACGGCCTCGGGATCGGTTTCCCCCCCAAGGCCACAGGCCCCCCAGATCCAGGCCCGCGCCCCTTCCAGCCCGCCCTGGCGGGTCACAAAGGCGTCCAGCGCGCCTCTCCGGGCCTCAAAGGTGGCGAACATCTGCTCGAAGGCGCGGAAATCCAGGCTCACCGACAGGCGGGCATAGGCCTGGGCCACCGCGCCTTCCCCGCTCAGGGCATGGCGGGCCACGGCCTGACGGGCGGCCCGGGCGATCAGGGCGGCGGCCGGATCATCCATCACCCGGAAGCCCGGCGAGATGCCGGCTTCCAGGGGGAAACGCCGCAGCAGCTTCTCGCAGAAGGCGTGGATGGTCTGGATCTTCAGACCGCCCGGCGTCTCCAGGGCCTGGGCAAACAGCGCCCGGGCCGCCGACAGGCGCGTGGCGTCATAGTCGCCGGCCCTGCGGCCCTCCAGCGCGGCCAGGGCCTGGCGAAGGGCTGCATCGTCGCACACCGACCATTGCCCCAGGAGGTCAAACAGCCGGCGCTGCATCTCGGCGGCGGCGGCCTTGGTGTAGGTCACGCACAGGATGGCGGCCGGGGCGGCGCCGGCCAGCAGCAGGCGCGCCACCCGGTCGATCAGGGTCTTGGTTTTCCCTGAGCCCGCATTGGCGGTGACGAAGGCCGACAGCCCAGGATCAGCCGCCGTGCGCTGGGGGTTGATGTCGACGCCGATGTCGATGACGGGGCTCATCCCTCCCCCTCGCCGTCTTCGCCGCTGGTGGACCACTCAAACACCCGGGCCAGATGGCCGTAGTCGCCGGCATAGTCGTGGACGAACTGCGGGGCGGTCCGCGACAGATAGGGGCGTTCGGGGTCATCGAACTGGATCAGCAGGTTGATGGCGCCGGCCAGGGCCTGTTCGGCGGCGTCCTGGCTGTCCTCGCCGGCGAGCGCCCGCACCTCGACCTTGCCGGCGGGCCGGCGGCCGGTGACCTGCAGATAGACGAGGTCGCCGGGGGGCGTGGCGGGCAGGCCCTTGAACCCGCCCCGGGCGACGATGGCCCCGGTGAGGGTCAGCTGGGGGGAAAAGCCGGTCTGGACCATCTTCTTCGACGGGGCCTGGCCGGTCTTGTAGTCCAGGATATGGGCATAGCCGTCGGGGCCGGTCTCGATCCGGTCGGCCTTGGCGGTGAGGATGAAGTCCCGGTCCCCGGCCCGCACGGTGATCTGGCCGCTGGCCTCCACATGGATATCGCGCCCATCGGCCCGCCGCTCGGCCTCCAGGGCCACCACCCAGGCCGCCGCCTCCTGGGCCAGGGCCTGCTCCCGGGCCAGCGACTCCGGCGGCGCGCCGGCGGCCACCAGGGCCTCAAGATAGAGCGCGGCGAACTCGCGAGCCGGGTCCGGCGGCAGGGTCTTGGGGTGGCGGCGGGCAAAGGTCTCAAAGGCCGCGTGGATGGCCGTGCCCCGGGCCCGGGCCTCCACCGGCTCGTCGGGACGGTCCAGGCGGTAGAGCCGCAGGATATCCCGCGCCCAGACGGCAGAGGGGTCCCGGGTCAAGGACTCGATCCGGGTGACGGCGAACTGGGTCGGCCGATCGGCCACCGGCGGCCGCGGCGCCGGGCGGGCGATGGGGGCGGAGTCGGCCGCGGCGTCCAGGGCCCGGGCCCAGTCCAGAACCTCAGGGCGGCCGGGCAGGACAAGGCCCGCCCCCCGGGCCAGGGTTTCCAGCCGCCAGAGCCAGCGGGACTTCACCGTCGGCTGGCCCTCCCGGCGTTCCGAATGCAGCAGCACCACCTGCGGGGCGCAGGCGGCCTGGGCGAAGTCGTGGGCGGCCAGCCCCACCCGACGCTCCGGGGGCGGCAGGCCCAGCTGCTCACGCATGGGCCGCGACAGGAAGGGATCGAGCGGCGCGCCTTGCGGCCAGACCCCTTCTTCCAGTCCCGCCACCACCAGCCGGTCGGCCCGCACCAGTCGCGCTTCTATGGCCCCGAGAATCCGCAGCCGGGGATGGGTGGCCCCGCCCACCCGCACCGTCTCGTCCCCCATGAGCCGGACCAGCAGGTCGGCAAAACCCTTGGGGGTGACCGGCGGCAGGGCGCCGGCCTCGGCCATCAGCCCGGCCAGCAGCTGTGACAGGGCTTCCCCCCCGGCGCCGCCCCACAGGCGCCTTGAGCCGCCTGCCTCGTCCGCCGCCAGGGCCTCCAGCGCCAGGGCCAGGGCCCGGGCCCGCTCCGCGGCGGGGGCCGGAGCGCTCAGGTCGGTGAGGGGGGTAAGGGCGCTGCGCAGGGCGGAGATCAGCCCGCTTACCCCCTGGCGCCGTCCCTCGTCCGGCAGCGCCGCCTCGAGCCGCCGGGTGAGGGCGCCCCAGTCGGCCGGTCTGGACCCCCGCAGGCCATGGCGCTCCAGGTCGATCAGCCGGGGCTCCAGGGCCGTGCGGTCTTCGCCCAACCGCGTCAGGGGGTGTTTGAGGACCCCCAGCATCAGCACGGGATGGAGCGGCTCGGCCGCCAGCTTCGCCACCAGACCGGCCAGCACCCCGGCGGGACAGGCCATCAGGGGCATGCCCACCGAGGAGTCCGGGACAATGCCCCAGCGGGCGAGCTTCAGGGCCACCCGACGGGCGAGGTTCTGGTCAGGCGCCACCAGGGCTCCGGTGGCGCCTGGGATTTCCAGGGTTTCCCGCAGCAGCAGGGCGGCCACGGTGGCGGCTTCCTCCTCGCTGCGGGCGGTGACCACCGAGAGGCCCGCCAGGCCCTCGGCGATGGGGTCGACGCCCTCTTTGGCGCCCTCCGCCCGCAGGTTTTCGATGACGCTCAGCCAGTCGGCGGTGGCCTCTGCCGGGCGCAGGGCCTCGTTGATGACCCGCCGGCGCCAGCGGCCCTGGCTCTGATAGGGGGCCGAGGCCGGCCAGGTCTTTACGGCCTCCCGGGTGAGGCCCGCCCGGGTCAGCAGCCGGCTCAGCGCCCCTTGCGGGTGTTGCTCGTCCACCTTGTCCCAGGCGGTCTGGGCCAGGCTCTCATCCAGGCCCGGCAGGACGACGCAGCCCTGGGGCGCCCTGGCGATCACCGCCAGCAGCTCGGCGGTGGCCGGCGCCGTGCCCGTGGAGCCGGCGGCGACCAGGACGCCGGCGGGCGGCCGCCGGCTCCATTGCTCGGCCAGGGCCCGCAGCAGGGCGACCCGGCGCTGGCTGGTGTCGACAACGCCCAAAGCCTCCAGGCGCTCAGGCCAGGCGGCCAGGGCCGTTTCCAGAAAACTGCGGGAGACCTGCCAGTGTTCGGCCAGCTCGACGTCCACCAGGCCCGCCAGGGCGCCGGAGGCGTCCACCTCCTCGATCTGCAGGCTGTCGAGAAATCCCCCAAGCGCGTCGGCCAGCTCCAGGGCGGCTGAGGCGTCCAGGTCCCTGGCGAGCAGATGCTCATGGGTCTTCACCAGCCGGGTCAGCTCCAGCCGCCGGCGCAGAGGGTCGATGGCGGCCGGCAGCTTCGCAGCCAGATCCCCCGGCTCGAAGGGGGGCTCGCCCGCGTCCAGATCCCCCAGGGGCCGGATCTGCGGCGGCAGCAAGGCCAGGCCCCCGCCGGCCGTCAGGAAGGCGTCGGCCAGGGCCCGGGCGCCCCGCCGGGTGGGGGTCAGGACAGTGGCCTGGGACAGGGCCTCAGGCCCCAAAGGCGCCAGGGCGTCATGGAGCCCCTGGGCCAGGTCGCGGACAAAGGGGCGGTGGGCTGGAATGTTGAACCAGCGCGGTTCAGAGCCGGAGAACAGCGGCAGGGCCCGGCTCACGACGCCAGCTTGGCTTCGGCGGCCTCTCGGGCGGCGGGATCGCCCACATGCATCCAGAAGGCGTCCATCACCGCCCCATGCAGGCGACCCTGCTCAGACAGCTTGCGCCAGAGGGGCACGATGGAGAACACGGTCTCCCGGACCTCATCGAGGATCTGCGGCTTGAGGATCTGAAACCCCACATTGGCGAAGGGGGTCGGGGGCTCCGGTGCGACCGAGTGGGTCAGGCGACCGGCCGCGTCACGGAAAAAACCCTGCGGTCCCTCAAACCCGATCCCGTGCCCGCGGGGGACCAGCAGCAGCAGCACATCCATCAGCTCAGGGTTCCAGGCCTCGGCCAGGGTCTGCAGGGGCGGGGTGGTTCCGCCGTTCCAGAGGGAGTCGATATTGGCCACCAGGATCGGATCGTTCCCCAGCAGGCTGCGCGCGTGGGCGATGCCGCCGCCGGAATCCAGCAGGGCGGCGCGCTCATCACTGATCTTGATGCGGATATCGTCCCGGCGGGCCAGGTGGGCGACCATCTGGTCGGCAAAGTGATGCACATTGACCACGGCGGTCTCGACCCCGGCCTCCACCAGCCGGTCCAGGACATGATCGATCAGGGCGCGGCCGGCCACCTCCACCCGGGGCTTGGGCCTGTGGTCGGGCAGCGGGCGCATGCGGGTGCCCAGGCCCGCCGCCATGACCATGGCGGTCCTGGGGAAGCCGCCGCCGCTCATCGCCGGGCCTCGGGGGGAATGTGCGTGTCAAACCAGGCCTTGACCGGCGCTAGCGCCGGGTCAGCCAGGCAGCGTTCCAGATAGCGCCAGGTGCGGGGCATGAAGGCCGCGTAGCGCGGGTTACCGAAACCGGCCACCTGACGGGCGAAAATGAACAGGATCCGGGCCGAATTCAGGGCGCCCAGGGCGTGATAGTCCGCGCGGAAGGCGACGGGGTCGATGTCGCTGCGGATCGCCAGATACTGCGCCAGGGCCGCAGCTTCCCGTTCCGGCGACACATCGCGCCGGGCATCATGCAGCAGCATGGAGAAATCCCAGGCCGGATGGGCGCGGACCGCGTCCTGGAAGTCCAGCAGGCCCACCCGCGCCGCCCCGGACCGTTGCGGCAGCCAGATCAGGTTTTCGGCGTGATAGTCCCGGTGACAGAACACGCTGGCGCCAGCGACGCCGCGGGCGCGGATCGGGGCCCACAGGGCCTCCCAATGGGCCACGGCGTCCGACGAAAAGGGGGCAAGGCCCGAGAACTTCGGCCACCATTCCAGGAACATGTCGCCGCCGGTGCGCAGCGCCAGGTCATCATAGGTCAGGAACGGCCAGGCGGCCCCCTGGGCCTCGAGCACCGGCGGCGGAACCGCCTGATGCAGCTGGGCCAGAACCTCGACGGCGGCCTCATAGAGTGGGGTCTCGTCCGTGCCGGTCTCGATCAGCCGGGCATAGAGATCATCCCCCAGGTCCTCCAGCACCGCCAGGCCCTCGCCAGCCTCATGGGCGATGATCTCCGGGGCCGACAGCCCCTGGCCGCGCAGCCAGCCGGCGGTGGCCACAAAGGCGTCGACCCGGCCGGCCGCCAGGCGCGCCATGGCGTTGTAGCCGGCTGCCCGCCGCTGGTCGGGACTGGCGTCCGGCGGGCAGGGCGCGGTCTCCACCGGCGGCTGGTCCATGAAGATCAGGCTGGCCTGCCCCGGGCGGACCAGACGCTCATAGCGCCGGGTGGAGGCGTCCCCGGCCAGAGCAATTCGCCTGGCGTCCGCCAGGCCATGCCGGTCCAGGAACGCGGCCTTCTGGCCCTCACGATCAGAACTCAACCGTACGTCCTTCCCAGGCGCCATGGGGCGTCAGCCGCGCCTGCCGCGCTTCGCCATCCAGAACCAACTCTATATCCAGCCGATGGGGGGGAAGGCGACCCTCCAGGCGTTGCGGCCATTCGATGATCACCGCCCCGTCCTCCAGGGCCTCATCCAGGCCGATCTCAAAGGCCTCATCGGGGCTGGTCAGTCGGTAGAGATCGAAGTGGGCGATGGACAGGTCCGCCCCCTCATAGAACTGCACCAGGGTGAAGGTGGGGCTGGGCACATCCTCGTCCGGGGTCGTGCGGGCGCGGATCAGAGCCCGGGCAAGGGTCGACTTGCCCGCCCCCAGCGGCCCGCTCAGGCAGATGGCGTCGCCCATGCCGAGGACCTTGGCCAGGGCGGTCCCCAGCCGGGCTGTGGCCGCCTCGTCCTCCAGGCGCAGGTCTTCTGCACGGCAGGACCTCATGCAAAGGGCCGGTCAGGATCGGCGGGCAACACCCGCTCCACATAGGTTTTCAGGGCGTCGGTCGCCGCCTGGGCGTCCCCGGCCAGGGCCTCGGGGCTCACAGCCTGGCCCAGGGTCAGGCCATAGCGCCCCCCGCGCTTGTTGAGCAGTTCGTGGAACAGGGTGATGTCCCGCAGCTCGGCTGAAAACCGGTTGAACAGGTGGAACAGGGTCGACCAGGGGCCGCTGACATGCAGGGGAATGATCGGCGCCTCGTACTTGCGGGCGATGGAGATCGCGCTGCTCATCCACGGGGGATCGGCCAGCAGGCCGTCGGCCCCACGCCGCGCCAGCCGGCCTGAGGGGAAAATCACCAGGGCGCGCTCGGCCTCCATGGCCTCCCGGGTGCGTTGCAGGGTCAGGCGGGTGCGTTCGCGGGTCCGCTTCTCCTCCACCCATTCCACCGGAATCAGCACATCGGAAAAGCCTGGCGAAACCCGATGGGCGTCGGAATTGGCATAGAAACAGAGGTCCGGCCGCCTCGCCTTGAAGGCGTCGAACACCGCCACCCCATCTGCGATCCCCGTGGGGTGATTGGCGATCACCACGACCCGGCCCTGGCTGGGCAGGCGTTCCAGGCCGCTGACCGACAGCTGAACCTGCAGCAGGCCGGCCACCCGTTCCAGGGCGTCGTGGCCCGGCAGGGGCGCGATGGCGTCGGCCATGCGGCGGGCCTTTCCATAGTCCAGCAGGCCGTAAAGGGCCGGCCGCAAAAGGGGCCAGGCCGGGTGCCGGCTGAGCGCTGGGGCGCGCTCAGCGATCAGCACGTCGACAATATGGTCGCGGGCGTTCCGGGACGGGTTGAGGATATCGGTGATCGTGGCGACGCTCATGGCCCGGAACAATGCGCCTGAGCCTGCAATTTGGGCAAGCGCTAGGCGAGGGCGCAGCGTCGGCCTAAGCTCCCCAGATGCGTGAGATCAACCACTTCATCGCTGGCCGCGCCATGGCCGGCGCCTCGGGCCGCTTCGGCGACATCTTCGATCCCAATCTCGGCGAGGTGCAGGCCAGGGTCGCCCTGGCCTCGGCCGCCGAGCTGGACCTGGCGGTTCAGGCGGCCCTCCAGGCGCAACCCGCCTGGGCGGCGGTCAATCCCCAGCGCCGGGCGCGGGTGATGTTCGCCTTCAAGCGGCTGGTGGAGGCGCGCATGGAGGAGCTGGCCGCCCGCCTGTCGGCCGAGCACGGCAAGGTCATCGCCGACTCGCGCGGGGATATCCAGCGGGGGCTGGAGGTGATCGAGTTCGCCTGTGGCATCCCCCATGCGCTGAAGGGCGAGTACACTGAGGGGGCCGGCCCCGGGATCGATGTCTAGTCCATGCGCCAGCCCCTGGGGGTGGCGGCGGGAATCACGCCGTTCAACGTCCCGGCCATGATCCCCATGTGGATGTTCGGGGTGGCGGTGGCCGTGGGCAACACCTTCATTCTCAAACCCTCGGAGAAGGATCCCAGCGTGCCCGTGCGGCTGGCTGAGCTCTTTATGGAGGCCGGGGCCGAGGCCGGGGTCGAGGTGAGCGGGGTCTTGAATGTGGTCCATGGGGACAAGGTGGCGGTGGACGCGATCCTGACCCACCCTGACATCGCCGCCGTCAGCTTCGTGGGCTCCTCCGACATCGCTCAGTATGTCTACGCCACCGCCTCGGCCCACGGAAAACGGGTTCAGGCCATGGGGGGGGCCAAGAACCACGGGGTCCTGCTGCCGGATGCGGATCTGGAGGCCGCCGCCAACGACATCCTGGGGGCAGCCTTTGGGTCAGCCGGGGAGCGCTGCATGGCCCTGCCGGTGGCCGTGCCGGTGGGCGCAGCCACAGCCGCAGCCTTCCGGGACCTGATGTGCGCCAAGATCGAGACCCTGAAGGTCGGCGTCTCCTCAGACCCCGCCGCCCAGTATGGCCCGGTGGTCACCGCCGCCCATCGCCAGAGGATCACTGACTACATCCAGATGGGGGTGGATGAAGGGGCCGAGCTGGTGGTCGACGGCCGCGATTTCGCGCTGCAGGGACACGAGAAGGGGTTCTTCATCGGCCCCAGCCTGTTTGACCATGTGCAGCCGTCCATGCGGTCCTATCAGGACGAGATCTTTGGCCCGGTGCTGCAGATCGTGCGGGCCGAGACCTTCGAAGAGGCCCTGGCCCTGCCGTCCCAGCACGCCTATGGCAATGGCGTGGCCATCTTCACGCGGAACGGGCGGGCCGCCCGGGAGTTCGCCTCCCGGGTCAATGTGGGCATGGTGGGGATCAATGTGCCGATCCCGGTGCCCGTGGCCTATCACAGCTTTGGCGGCTGGAAGCGCAGTGTCTTTGGCGACGCCAACCAGCACGGGATGGAGGGCGTCCGCTTCTATACCAAGGTCAAGACGGTCACCGCCCGCTGGCCCGAAGGCGAGGGCGGGGACCAGGCCTTTGTCATCCCGACCATGAAATAAACCCCTGGTCTTCGCCGTCAGGCCGGTCAGTCCAGAGGACTTTGGAGCGATCCCGCATGAAGAAATTTCGTCTCTGGGCGGGTCTGGCCCTGGTCGTGACCCTGGTCGGCCTGGGCGCCTATGCCTATTGGAACTTCGAACTGCGCTGGAGACCGACCACCATGACTAAGAACCAGGCCGAGATCGCCCGCCTGCTGGAAAGTGCCGGCTGGGTGTCGCCGGGCATCGAGGGCCGCGCCATCTACATGGTGTCGTTCCGGGGCTGCCCCGACTGCATCCGCTACAAGGCCGAGCAGTTCCCCGATCTTCACGCCGCAGGCGTCGACACCCGGGTGATCGAGGTCACCCGGCGTCCCGCCAATGGGCTGGAACGCTCCACCCCTCAGGAACGGGCCACCGTGGCCGAGCTGTGGCTCAACCGCGACTGGAACCTGCTGGAACGTTGGGGGGCGGTCCCGACGGCGGCCTGGACGGCGCCGGGTCTGCCTCCCGCTGATGGGGATATCGCCCGGACGGCGGTGGTGGAGGCTGGCCGCGACATGGTCGACCAGCTGATTCCGCTCTTGAAGGACAATGGCGTCGACTTCGCCTACCCCCTGTTGGTGTGGTGGGACCAGGAGGGCCAGATGAAGGCTTGCGCCTGCGAGCGCCGGGAAACCTATCGCTATATCCGGGAAGATCTTGGCCTGCCGGCCCAAAGCCAGACGCCGCTGATTCCGGCCGGGGAGGAGGACGGTACGCCCGCGCCACCCCCGATCGCCGCCGCCCAACCGGCGCCGATCTGAACCGCCGCCCGGCGCCTGGCTTAAGGACGGGGCTCGGGCGGGATTGGGCAATTGTGATCTGCGCCCTGTCAGGCTAGGGGCGGGGACATGACCTCCGCCCTTGAAACCGCCTACCGCGACCGCCTGAACCGCGGGGAGATTAGGCCTGATCCAGCCCAGGCCGCCGCCCTGCCGGCCCTCGCCCGCCTGGAGGCCGATCTCGCCGCCAGCGAGCCCGGCGGTCTGCTCGGCCGGTTCCGTAAGCCCGAGAGCCAGCGGGGGGTCTACCTCTGGGGGCCGGTGGGGCGGGGCAAGTCCATGCTCATGGACCTGTTCTATGAGACTGCGCCGGTGGCGAAAAAGCGCCGCACCCACTTCCATATCTTCATGGGTGAGGTTCACCGGCTGATCGACGCCTGGCGCAAGGGCGACGCCGCCGCCCGCAAGGCGACCTTTGGCCAGCATCGGGGGGATGATCCCATACCGCCCGTGGCCGATGTGGTGGCCAGCCAGGCCCGC
>SXGS01720741.1_pt1 | contig 12863 bp, 12 predicted proteins | sample 3174681 | NCBI WGS metagenome assembly SXGS01 (sample SAMN11356861, study PRJNA531348) | freshwater metagenome | isolation source: freshwater sample F1-80 | place: China: Fuxian Lake, Yuxi | collected 2017-12-25
CGATCAGCAGGATGGACGTCAGGAGTCCGGTCCAGAACAGGGTCGCCTGCTTCGCTTCCGGCGAGCCGATGGTCAGACCGAGAAGCGTCGGGACGGCGTTCGGAGCGACGTAGTTGAAGAGCAGCCCGTCGAAGACATCGAAGCCCCAGCCGAGCCAGGCTGCAAACAGCACCGTCCACTGGTAGCGGGTGAAATTGAACATCTTGACCTTCCAGTGGCCGCGGACGCAAAGCGGGAAATCCCCCGCTTGCTATGATAACGACAACTCACCACTGCCGAGAAAGACAACAATGAGCGACAGTCACGAGCCGATGGTCCGTGCCGATGGCACCTACCCCACCACGAAACTCCGCCAGGACTTCATCACCGCTGCGGTCGTGCAGACCCGGGTGCAGGGCGTCAATGGCAAGAACCCGGCGCCCGACCTGCGCCGCAATCTCGATTACTTCCTCGAGTGCATCGACATCGCGCAGGGCTATGGCGGGCGCAGCGATCTCCTGCTCTTCCATGAGTTCCCCATCACGGGCTTCTCCGAGTGGACGCGGGAGGAACATCACCGCCTGGCGATAGAGGTACCGGGACCGGAAATCGAGGAAGTCGTCAAGAAGGCGAAGCAGTACAACTGCTACATCGTCTTCGGTACCTACGCGAAAGACGAGAAGGACTGGCCCGGCCACATCCTGCACCTGATGGTGATGGTCAAGCCCGACGGCAGCGTGGTGAAGCACTGGAAGCAGCGCAACGTCCGCGGCATGTTCCCGGGCTCCGAGCAGTACACCTCGGTCATCTACGACGTGCACGATCGCTTCGTCGAGATGTATGGCGAAGACGCGGTCATCCCGGTCGAGCGCACCGACATCGGCAACATCGCGATGTCGGCGGTGCAGTTCGAACCCGAGCTTTTCCGCTGCATGGCCCTGAAGGGCGCCGAGATCATCTGTCGCGTCGCGACCGGCGGCTTCGAGGGCGAGGACATGCGGCTGACCTCGTACCACAACAGCGTGTACACGATGATCTGCAACAACTCGGTGAGCACCCACGGCCGTACCCCGGGGTTCTTCGAGGACACGGCGTTCGGCGGGCCGGGTCGCTCGGCAATCTATGCACCACGCGGCGTGGAACTCTGCAAGGCCGGCGTCTTCGAGACCAAGGAGCTCGCGCGCATCCCGATGGCCGAGTTCCGCGCGCGACACCGCATTCCGGATCTGCACCTGAAGCTCTACAAGCCGGTGCTCGACCAGTACCGCGAGCGCTACGACGCGAGCCTGTATCTCAAGTACGTCCCGAAGGACAAGCGCGACGCCTACCGTTACTTCCAGGAGAATTCCCGCTGGACGCACTTCTGGTGAGCGGCCTGCCCGGCACAAGGTTGCGGCGGCGATGAAGTTCCTGCCCGACCCGGCCGGCACCCGTATCGGGCCGTTCTGGTTCACGCCAGGGTGGACTCGCGGCAATGCCGTCACCGTGTGGTGTGCGTCCCTGTTCACCATCGGCCTCTCGGCCTTCATGAGCTTCGCCCAGCCCTACGTACTCACCGAGATGGTGCATGTGCCCAAGGCCGAGCAGGGCACCATCACCGGGCAGCTCGCGTTCTTCCAGGAAGTGGTCGTGGTGCTGCTGGCCGGATTCATCGGCACCTTCTCGGACCGGGTCGGGCGGCGGCCCGTTTACGTGGCCGGTTTCCTGTGCGTCGCCGCGGGCTATGCGATTTTCCCGCTGGCATCGAGCGTCACGGACCTTTTCACCTTCCGCGTCGTCTTCGCGTTCGGTATCGCCACCGTACCGCTGATGCTGAGCGCCTGCGTCGTCGACGCGACGCAGGAGGTGACACGCGGCCGGTGGGCCGGCACGAACAACCTGCTGCAGGGACTCGGCGTCGTGCTCATGTCACTGGTGCTGGCGAAGACACCGGGCTGGTACGCGCAACTCGGCAATGATCCGGTCACTGCCGGGCGCTACGCGTTCTGGACGGTAGCAGGCGTCGCGCTGGTGGCCGCGGCCATCATGGCCACGGGTCTGCCGCGGTTCGTGCCGAATCGCGTGCACGGCACGAAAGGGTCGATGGTCGAGCAGATCCGTCGGGCCTGGGCGGGCGCGTCCGGCAATCCGCGCATGGCGCTCGCCTACGGTGCTGCGTTCATTGGCCGCGGTGACTTCACCGTCATCGGCTACTTCTTCCCGCTCTGGACCATGCAGCACGGCATCGCGAACGGGATGAGCGCAGGCGCGAGCATGGCCCGCGGCGGCATGCTGTTCGGACTGATCCAGCTGTCCGCCATGCTCTGGGCGCCGGTGATGGGCTACCTGAGCGACAAGTTCACCCGCGTGACGGGGTTGAGTGTCGCGCTGGCGCTCGCGGTTCTCGGCTACGGGCTGCTCGGGACGGTCGACGACCCGTTCGGCAGAGCGTTCCTGCCCATCGCGGTGCTGGTGGGCATCGGCGCGGTCAGCGTCATCGTCGCGAGCGGTGCGCTGGTCGGCCAGGAAGCGCGGCCGCAGGATCGCGGTCCGATCATCGGCTTCTACAACGCAGTCGGCGGGATCGGCATCCTGTTCGCGTCGCTGGTGGGGGGGCTGGCATTCGACAGCATCGGCAACACCGCACCGTTCGTCATGATGGCGATCCTGAACGGTGTCCTGCTTGCGTTCGCGCTGCTGGTGCGTTCGCGCTCGCCGGTGCCTCCACCGGCCACGGCACCAGACTGAGGAAGGCACATGGAATTCAAGACCCTCGGCCATTCGGAGCTGACCGTGTCATCGGTCGGTGTGGGGTGCATGAACTTTGGTTCGATGTGCGACCAGGCCACGACGGACGCCATCGTCGCCGCGGCACTCGACGCCGGCGTCAACTTTTTTGACGTCGCCGACATCTACGGCCCCCCGCAGGCGAAGTCGGAGACCCTGCTCGGCAAGGCGCTCGGCAACCAGCGCGCCGGGGTCATCGTTGCGACCAAGTTCGGCGCCAAACTCGGCGGCCGCGGCGGAGCAGCGGACGGTGGCGGCAGCCGCGCCTACATCATGCAGGCGGTGGAGCAGAGCCTCGCGCGCCTCGACACCGATTACATCGACCTATACCAGCACCACTTCCCGGACACCGGCACGCCGATCGACGAGACACTGCACGCACTCGAGGACCTGGTTGCGCAGGGCAAGGTGCGCTACATCGGCTGCTCCAACTACAGTGCGGAGCAGTTGCAGGCGGCCTGCCGGGCAGCGAAGGAAGCCGGCATCAAGGGCTTCGTGTCGGCGCAGAACCGCTACAGCCTCCTGCATCGCGAGATCGAGGCCGCGCTCGTCCCGCTGGCACAGGGCCAGCAGATCGGCATCCTGCCCTACTTTCCGCTGGAGAGCGGGCTGCTCACGGGCAAGTACCGCCAGGGCGAAAAGCCGCCGGCCGATACGCGCTTCGGCAAGTGGGGCGGTGGCGGCGGATTCGTCTCGCCGCAGCGCTGGGCGATCGTCGAGTCGCTGCAGGGCTTTGGCTTGGGGCTCGGGCGCAGCGTGCTCGATCTGGCGATCGGCTGGCTCGCAGCGCAGCCTTTCGTCACCTCCGTCATTGCCGGTGTCACCCGCCCGGAGCAGATCCGCGCGAACGTCGCTGCGGCCTCCTGGCCGATCACTGCAGAGCAAGTCGAGGCGATCAGCCGACTGGCCGAGCCGGGCTGAGCGCTCGCGCATGGACCACTCGGGCGCTACGCAGGCAACCAGCAGTCTCCGTGCCTGGCTAGACAGCGGCGGAGCGCTCGCAGCCGGCATCGCCTTCAGCGTGCTGTTCACCGCCTTCATCTGGTGGACAGGTACCATCTGGCCCACCCCTCCGCCCTACGGCGTCGAGATCCCCGGCTTCTGGTACGAGTGGCAGCTCGAGTTTCCGACTGTGTGGTCGCGGACGACGGCCTGGGGCGGCTACGCGCTCCACCAGCTCACGCTCTGGTGGCTCATTACCTACGCGCGCAACCAGCGTCCCGCTTACACCCGCGGCCTGCACCCGGTAAACGTCTGGGCGCTCGGCGCGAACGCGTTCTTCATGGGCCTGCACTGGGTACAGACGCGACTGTGGTACGACGGCCTGGCACAGGACGTTCATGAGGCAACATCCTTCGCGTCCGTCGCGATCATGCTGGTGATCATCCTGATCATGGAGAACCAGCGACGCGGACTACTGTTCGGCAAGCCCCTGGCGCTGGTCAGCGAGGCCGGCGCCGTAGCGCGGCGCTACCACGGCTACTACTTCTCCTGGGCGACGATCTACACTTTCTGGTACCACCCGATGGAACACACCAGCGGGCACCTGATCGGCTTCTTCTACATGTTCCTGCTGCTTCTGCAGGGGAGCCTGTTCTTCACCAGGGTTCACGTAAACCGCTGGTGGACACTGACACTCGAGATGATGGTGATCGTGCACGCGATCATTGTGGCGACCATGAACCAGCACGGCTGGGCGCACTTCGTCGCGGGGCTCCTCGGCATCTTCGTGATCACGCAGATCTACGGGCTGCCCTGGTCACGCTGGACGCGGCTCGCGATCTCCGCGAGCTACGTGGCGGGCGTTCTGTCGCTTTATGCGTACGAGGGGCAGATCGAGCGGGCCTGGACGGCTCTCGCCATCCCGTTCTGGGACTACGTGGCGGTGTTCGGTTTTTCGCTCGCCATCATCGGGGTTGCGCGAGTGGCTCGAAGGCGCAGCGCCACGCACTGACCGGGCGTCAGTCGCTGCGATTGCGTCGCCGGTCGGTTTTCTCGTCGCGCCGCTCTTTCTTCGCGTTCGGCATCATGCCGCCGAAGTGGGAAAAGTTATCGCGGCGATCGCCCGGGGCACGGCGGTCGGCGTGGCGGATATAGCGGCAATCGCACTCGCCCCTTTCGCAGCCCGCAACTGGCAGCCGCGGCGCACGCACGGCCAGGTAGCGCACGTGATTCATCTGCAGCACTGCCTGGCACGGGTGGTTACAGGGTCGAATGGATACGGCGGCGAACGGATTCGCGGGACGGGCAGCTTCCTTGCGCGTCATCTGGCCGGAAACGACCGTGGCCCGCACCACGTCACGACGGCGCTGCATGTGCAGCACGAGGAATGGCGACACTACCCCGAGCAGTACGCCGACGACTATCCACACCACGGTGCCCATGTCACGCTCCGGGAAGTTATCGCCCCCGATTTCATGGCAATCGGGTCGGGCGTGCCGAGGCGCAGGTCACACTGCAGCGAATTCGGGTCTAGTCCCTGCCGAACTTGTACTGCAGTTCGAGGCCCCAGTCACGGCCGCGCTGGGGGTTGAGCGAGGTCATGTAGGGGTAGATGTCGTTGTCGTTGCCGAAGGCGTCGGGCCCGGGCAGCAGCGCCCCATAGCCGAAGTTGACGAAGCTCAGGCCGGCATTCGGCGTGTCATCGTCCATGACGTTGCGGATGTAGGCGGTGACATCCCAGTGGTCGGAGGAAATGCCCGTGCGGATATTGAGCAGGGTCCGGGCACCGATCCAGGAAAGATTCGTGGTGTCGATGTAGCGCTTGCTCTCGTAGGCGAGATCCGTACGGAACATGAAGTCCCAGTCGTCCGCCACCGGCTTGATGACCATGGCGCCGATCACGACGTTGTGCTCGGGCGCGCTCGGGATCCAGTTACCGGAAAGATCGCCATCCGGGCCACGCTCCTCGGGATCAAAGGCATCACAACGGCGGCCTGTCGTGCCGATCAGATTCGCGTAGGTACCGTCGCAGCCTTCGCGGAACTTTGCTCGCGTGTAGCCGTAGGCGACCGACAACTGGAACTCGTCGGTGACGGCAAATTGCGTCTCGAGTTCCAGGCCCACGTTGCGCGAATTGCCGACGTTGCGGAGGATCGTCGTGACGAGGGTTTCGGCGGAGTCAGGCGGAATACCCTGATAAGCCGCGAAATTGACGGTCTGGAATATCGCCTGCTCCTGCCAGTCGATCAGGTAGATCGCGAGATTGGCATTGAGCCTGCCGTCAAGCCAGCGCGTCTTCGCGCCAAGCTCATACGTCCACTGCTCCTCCGGCTTGACGACGAGATCCGTGGTGGTCTCGCCCACGATCGTCGAGAACGTGGCGTTGATGTCGGCACGGAAAAACTCGCCATTGAAGTCGCCAGGCTTGTCGCCGTTCGCTGCCTGGATGTAGAAATTCAGGCCGTCCACCGGCGCATACTTCAGCGAGATGCGCGGCGTGAGGTTGTAGTAGGTCGCCTCGCGCGCGAGGCCATTGCCGCCGGCGAACGACACTTCATCCGAGGCGTAGCGGGCCTCCAGATCAAGCTCCCATTGCTCGTTGATCTCCCAGAACACGCTCGCAAAGATCGAGTTGTTGATCGCTTCGCGACTGGAGAAAGGACCGAACTCGACGTCGTTCTCGAAGAATCCGGCCGGGCCGGGAAAACTGCGCTGGGTGGACCGCCGCATGCCGTCGAAGTGATAGAAGCCGATTTCCCCGTGCACCGGCCAATCGGTCGGTGTCGCGATGCGCAGTTCTGCCGACCAGTCGTCGCTCGGCCGGAACAGATCGAAGTTGAAGAGCCCGAACACGGCGCGGGTCTCGGTGTGATCGAGATCGAAAGCGTTGCGGAATTTCTCGTTGTTGTACGCACCGCGGGCAGTGAGGTTCCACTCCGCCATTTCCTGCCGATACTCGAGCAGCACACGATTCTGATGCTTGCGCAGGCCCGGCTCCACCGGCGATACGAACACCTCGCCACCGGTGGTCACGCCCTCGCGAAACTCCGCCAGGTTTATGCGGTTCTCCCAGCCGGTGCCGTTGAGTTCACCACAGATGGCGCCCGGGCTGGTTCGCCACCAGGGCAGTTCACCGGGAAACGGTCCCGTGTTGCCTGCGCGGAGAAAGTCGTAGAACTCCGGCGGCGCGAGCCGGCAGTTGAGCGTATTGAAAATGCCGACGCCGCCACCGTGCTCGTCCGCGAGACCCTTGCGCGGGTCGCCCGTCGGCAGCGTCGCCAGGGGCTCCCCGGGCGGTGCCACCAGTGACGGAAAATGGCCGTCGTCGGCCTCGGTGTAGCCGTACTTGAGTTCGACCTCCGCGCCATCGCTGGGCTTCCAGAGGAGCTTGGCGAGGAAGTCGATCGTTTCCTCTTCACCGAGCCGGCTGTAGTCGGCGCCGGATGGCGGATCGATGAGGAAGTCGCTCGCAGGCTGGTTGAACGCCTGGCCTTCCTGGACGTTGTTGCGCCATTGCCCGCCGTAGTGGGTCCACGCGCCAGAGACGACGAAACCAAGTGTGTCGAAAATCGGACCCCGCAGCAGGCCGGAAACCTCGTAGTCCTCGCTCGAGCCGGCACGGGTCTTGACCTGCCCTTCGAGCGTATCCGTGGGATTCTTGGTGATGTAGTTGACCGCACCGGAAAAAGTTGCGCGGCCGAACTGCGCCGACTGCGGCCCACGCAGGATCTCGATGCGCTCGATTGCCTGGGTCGTGGCAGCGGCAATGCTGCCGGAGAAGAAGGCGCCATCGATGAAGTACGAGGCGTTGGCATCACCGCGGCTCGCAGCGGAGGCCATGCCGCGGATGACCGGCCGGTCGAGATCGCGGCCGACCTGCTGCAGCGTGCTAAACCCGATGGTGAAGTCGGCGACGTCGTTGTCGCTCAGCAGGCCCTGCTGCTCGATCTGCGCTTCGCCGAACGCGGTGATCGAGATAGGCACGTCCTGCAGGCGCTCTTCCTTCTTGCGCGCCGTCACGACGATTTCATCGACCTGCGCGGCTACCGGAACCGCCAGCGCCACGCCGACGACCAGAACCGCTGCTGCGGCAACCACCCGAGTGCTCATGCATTCATCCCTCTTGATGACAGCGAGTGACTCAAGCGCGCAGGCTTGCCACTTCAGCAGCGAACGGCTTTCGGCCGGCCCACAGGGCCAGTGCGGCGACCGGCAAGCTCGCGCAGTTCACGAGCGCAAGTGCCTTGCCCACTGCCAGCGGATCGCCGAACACCCGGTCGGCGATGATGCCGATCGACGTCGGGCCGACGATCGCCGTGATCACGTTCAGGAACAGCATCCAGGCAGCGGACACCTGGCCGCGCATCGGGCCGGGCGTGACGATCTGCAGCGCCGCCGGCGCGCAGGCGAGCGACAGGCTCGCGCAGAACGCGAGCGGCACGAACATCACGGTCGCAAATTGCGCATCGGAGCCCGTCGTCGCGAAGTAACAGAGCGGCAAGAGCAGGGCGGCGGCAAACAGTCCCACCCGATGCATGGCATCGCCGTAGCCGCGCCGCTGCAGCAGATCCGCCGTCCAGCCGCCGGCATAGACGCCGGCCGGCGAGAGGAGGAGCACGATTAGACCGAGCGTGAGTCCGATCTGGGCAGGCGGCATACCGAGCACGCGACCGAAGTAAACGGGGGCCCAGGTCAACGTGGTGGTGATCGGCACCGCCAGCATCGCGAATCCGATGAAGTGCAGCCCGTACACGCGCCAGCGCTCGCGCGCGTACGCGACGACGCGACCAAGCGGCATGATGGCCGCCTGTCCCGGATGCGCACGCCGGGCCGGCTCCTCGAGCGTCATCATCAGGAGCGCCACGGCGAGTCCGGGCAGACCGACGATGAAGAACACCATCTGCCAGGGTTCGACGACACCGAGAAGCGGCAGCACCTGCTCACCTTCGCTGCGGATCAGTCCGATGACGACGCCGCCGAGAAGCAGCGCCGCACCGGCGCCGATGAATGCACCCGCCTGGTACACGCCAAGCGCCCGGCCGAGCTTCTCGCGGCGGAAGAGATCCGAGATCATCGAGAAAGCTGCGGGCGCCAGGGCGGCCTCGCCCACGGCGACGCCGACGCGTGCGAAGAATAGCTGCCAGAACGACTCCGCAAGCCCGCAGGCCGCGGTCATCAGGCTCCAGAGCGCAATGCCGATCGCGATGATGGTGCGGCGGCTGTAGCGATCCGCGAGTCGACCGATCGGCAGACCGAACACCGCCAGGAAGAACGCGAAGGCAGCACCCAGCAGCCAGCCGAAGTCGGAATCCGACAGGCCAAGGTCCGCCTTGATGGGATCGACCAGCAGCGACAGGATGATGCGGTCAACGAACGAAAAAATGACGGCGATGAACAGAACGCCCACCGCATACCACGCGCGACCCTCGCTGGGCCAAGGCGCCTCGGCCCCGGAATTGACTGCCATGCATCCCCCTGCCGGCAGTGCCTGCCGGTCGGGTGGAGATTAGCGGGACGGGCGGCGGGATGCCAATTCACCAGCCGCGCCGACCATTGTCCGACTACGGAGCGAGCGCGAGCGGAATGGCCCAGCCGACGGCCAGCAGCACGAGCGCGGCAACGCCCGCCGAAGCCTGGCCCGCGCGGGCGATGTCAGACAGGCGCGCCACCACGAGCCCGGCAACGGCCCCGGCAGCGAAACCCGTGAGGTGAGCCACGATGTCCGTGTTCTCGTCGCCGGTGCCGGTGTAGGCGAGCAAGGCGACCGCGCCGACGACCGGTGCCCAGCGCCGCGCCCAGCCGAGGGCATAGCGTCGCGACAGCGCGAATACCGTGGTGCCCACGAGCCCGAGCGCCGCGAAAACTGCCGTCGACGCGCCGATACTCGAATGACCCGGCGCCTGGAGGGCAGCGTTCAGCAGATTGCCGGAGCCCGCAGCGAGCACGATCGCGAGGGCCGCGACGCCCGAGCCTACGTACTGGCCCGCGAGGTAGCCGAAGAACGCGCCGAACACCGCGTTGCCGGCAACGTGGGCCGCATCACCGTGCAGGAGCAGCGCCGTCAGCGCCCGCCACCACTCGCCCGCGCGGATCGCGCCGGCATCAGCAGCGCCAAGACTGGTCCAGTCGAGACCGAAGGCGAAGCGGGCCTGCAGCTGGAAGGCGGCGAGCACCACCAGTGCAAAGGCGAAGCCCAGCGCGACACCGCGGCGCGGCGCGACCGCGGGCAGCACCGGCGTGCTGCCGACAGGATTCTCGGCCTGGTAAAGGCGTATCTGGTCGCGCGCAGCGGCGGCGCTTGCCACGGGCACGAGCAGGTGACAACCGTCGATCTGCTCGGAGACGACGTGCTCGATCTGCATCGCGCCGAGCACGAGCGCGCGCTCTTCGCAGGGGCGGCGGGTCGCGGCTCGAAAGACGCTGACCCAGGTGTCGCGAGGCTCAACCGCCATCGTGCAGCGACTTCAGGAATGCGGCCAGCGAAACGAGCTCGCCCTCCGCTACCCAGCCGAACCCGGGCATCAGTTGGCCGCTGCGAGTGCCCGGATCGTCGGCGAGGCGTCCCAGCTTGAGGAATTCGACCAGTGCCGCCTCGGACGACTTTCTCACGAAGTCCGAGGCCACGAGATCCACGCCGAGATTGTCGATCCCGCGCGCATCGGGGCCGTGGCAACTGATGCAGTGCTGGTCGAAGGCGTCGTTGCGCGCAGCAGCGGCAGCGGGCGCGTCGCTGGCATCGCAACCCGCGAGCGCCAAGGCGGCCAGGAGCAGCCACGGTCTGATCGAATCTCGCATCGCTGGTCGGCTGCTCTACGCCGTGCTCGTGATGGTGGACGCCTGCCAGCCCACATCGGCCGCGACGAAATCGCGCACTGCGACGAGCACGCTGCTGTAGTAACCATCCGGCGCCGCGGCCTGCGCGGCCGCCGCGAGGCGCGGCAGCCAGTTCTGCAGGTGACGCTCGGCGAAGTCGAACTGAGCGAGCTGAAACGACAATCTGTCGCTGTCCTCGAGCGTCTCGTGATAGCAGAGGTAGTGCATGAACTCGAGCTCGACCGACAGATGATCGGGCGCCCACGCGAAACGATCGCCGAGCCGATAACCGAAATAGTCGTAGAAACGCACGATGTCCTCGCGCGTGCCGCCCTTCTGCCCGGTCTGGAGGTCTTCGCGGATCGGCACGGGCGGCCCGTCGCTGCCGACCTCGAAAAGGCCGCTGTACTCCGCTTTCAGCTGCACCGGATCGGCCGCGAGATACGCCACGATCAGTTCCGGCAGTGCTGCGGCCCAGGGCAGTTGCCCGGCCGCGCTCAACCGGTCCGTCAGAGCCGGGCGTACCTGGACGTCGTGCGGGGACGCGATGAGCTCGGACCAGGCGGCGTAGCACTGACAGCGCAGCGCCGCGGTGAGCGCGGGCTGACGCACTTCTGTCACGTGGCGGGACGGGGACGTTGCTGGCATAGTGTTCATTGCCGGCTATTGTGGCCAGAACTCGCATGATCAGCTACACCGCCGCGCTCGACCTGATTCGCAGCGCCGCTGGCCGCGGCAAGACCACCGCTGCGCCGCTCGACGCGGCTCTCGGCGGCGTCGCGGGCACCACGGTCTCGAGTCCGCATGACGTTCCGGGCTTCGCCAACGCTGCACTCGACGGTTACGCCCTCTCGAGCGCCGACGCATCAAGCCCGGGGCTCATCGAACTCGCAGTCGCCGGGCGGGTTGCAGCGGGCAGCAACCCACCGGTCGCGACGCCGGCGCGCGCCGCTTGGGAAATCATGACGGGCGCACCGATGCCCGCCGGCTGCGACGCGGTGGTGCCCTACGAGTCGATCCGACCCGGCGGAACCGGGCCATCGATTGAATTCACGGGACCCGTCGAGCCCGGCGCCAACCGCCGCCTGCCGGGCGAGGACTTCCGCGCGGGGTTGCCGCTCGTCGAGCCGGGCCAGCCCATCAGCGCCGCGACGCTGATGGGACTCGCTGCTGCGGGCTGCGACACCGTGCCGCTGCGACAGCCGCCACGCTGCACCGTGATCGTCACCGGGGACGAGCTCGGCTCCGGCGATGCCGTGAGTGCCATTCGCGATGCAAACGGCCCGTTCCTGGTCGCGAGCCTGCGCGCCGCCGGACTACCGCTGGTGCGGTTCGAGCGCACGGGCGACGACCCGGCTGTGCTCGCGCGGCTCATCGAGCGGGCAGCTGCCGATTCCGACGCGATCATCACGACCGGCGGCGTGTCGGCGGGCCAGCGCGACTTCATGCCGGCGGCACTCGTCGCCGCGGGCGCAACGCTGCTCTTCCACAAAGTCGCGATTCGCCCAGGCAAGCCGCTCGCCTGCGCGCGCCTCCCGCAGGGACCGCTGGTCTTCGGCTTGCCCGGCAATCCGGTGGCGGTAGCGGTCGGCTGGCGGTTCTTCGTCGTGCCCTGGGTACGCACGTGGCTCGGTCAGGCAGCGGAGCAATTTCCGCTCGCACGAGTGGACGCCGCCGTGCGCCGGCGACCCGGGCTCACCTTCTTCGCCAAGGCCCGTGCGCGGGTGGACGAAGCGGCAGTGCTGCGTGTCGCCGCACTGCCGGGCCAGGAGTCGTTCAAGATCCGTCCGCTGATGGACGCCAACTGTTGGGCAATCGTGCCGGCCGATGCGGCAAGCGTCGCGGCCGGTGATCTCGTCAGCATCGCGCCGCTCGGACCCGGCGGACTCGTGCTGTGATGTATGCGCTGCTGAAGGGCACGCACCTTGCAGCCATCGCGGTGACCTTGGGGTTGTTCCTGCTCCGCGCCTGGTGGGCGTTCAGCGCCTCACCCCTGCTGCGCCGGCCGCTGATGCGCTGGCTGCCGCATGCCAACGACACGGTACTGCTCGCGAGTGCGCTTGGCACGGCCGCAGTCGTTGGCCAGTACCCGTTTGTGCACGACTGGCTGACGGCGAAGCTCGTCGCGCTGGTCGCCTACATCCTGCTCGGCCATATGGCCTTGTGGCGGGCGAGAAACCGTACGGAGCGTGCGCTCTGGACAAGCGCCGCGCTCGCCGTGTTCGCCTACATCGTGGGCGTGGCCAGCTGCCACGACCCGGACGTCGTGGCCTGTCTCGCCCGCGCCTGAAGCGCGGCCTCAGCCGATCAGGCGGGCTTGAGGGCCCAGGCGCTGCACCAGCCCTTGGCGGCGACCAGCTTGC
>SXGS01398774.1_pt1 | contig 12862 bp, 10 predicted proteins | sample 3174681 | NCBI WGS metagenome assembly SXGS01 (sample SAMN11356861, study PRJNA531348) | freshwater metagenome | isolation source: freshwater sample F1-80 | place: China: Fuxian Lake, Yuxi | collected 2017-12-25
CCTTGCCCAGATAGTGGTCGATGCGGAACACCGAGTGTTCGGGAAAAACGCTGTTGACCACCGCGTTGAGCTCGATGGCACTGGCCAGGTCGTGTCCGAACGGCTTCTCGATGACCACCCGGCTCCACCGGCCATCCTTGGGGTCGGCCAGGCCCGACTTCTTGAGTTGTTCGGTGACCAGCGGAAAAGCGTTGGGCGGGATGGACAGGTAGAAGGCGTGATTGCCGCCGGTCCCGCGCTCGACGTCGAGCTTGGTGAGAGTCTCGGCGAGGGCGGCGAAGGACGCGTCATCGTCGAAACTGCCGTGCACGAAGCGGATCCCCTCCGCCAGCCGGTCCCAGACCTCCTGGCGGAACGGCGTGCGGGCATGCTTTTTGACGGCGTCGTAGACGATCTCGGTGAAATGCTCGTCGGCCCATTCCCGGCGGGCGAACCCCACCAGTGCGAACGACGGCGGGAGCAGACCCCGGTTGGCCAGGTCGTAGATCGCCGGCATCAGCTTCTTACGGGACAGGTCACCGGTGACGCCGAAGATCACCACCCCGCAGGGCCCGGCGATCCGGGGCATCCGCTTGTCCCGTTTGTCCCGCAAGGGGTTGTGCCAGCCGGGCGGGACCGGCGTCGCTATCGCCCCGGACTGGGTCGCCGGTGTCATCTCGCCGGGCTCACTTCGCGGCGTCCAGCTGGGCCTGGGTCGCGTCCAGCAACTCCTGCCAGGACTTCTCGAACTTCTGCACGCCGTCCTCCTCGAGGAACCGGAAGACATCGGGCAGGTCGATCCCGACGGCGGTCAGCCGGTCGAACACGTCCTGAGAGGCGGCCGCCGTGCCGCTGATCGTGTCGCCGGTGATGCGGCCGTGGTCGGCGACGGCCTCCATGGTCTTCTCCGGCATCGTGTTGACGGTGTCCGGTGCCACCAACTCGGTGACATAGAGGGTGTCGGAGTAGTCCGGGTTCTTCACGCCGGTCGAGGCCCAGAGCGGCCGCTGGACCCAGCCGCCGGCCTCGGCGAGTGCCGTCCAGCGCCCGCCGGAGCCGAACACCTCCTCGAATGCGGCGTAGGCCAGCCGGGCGTTGGCCACCCCGGCCAGACCGCGCAGCGCCAGCGCCTCCTTGGTGCCGATCGCCTCCAGTCGTTTGTCGATCTCGGTGTCGACCCGGGAGACGAAGAACGAGGCGACCGAGAAGATCGCGTTCAGGTCGTGGCCGGCCGGCCGCGCGGCCTCCAGTCCGGCGAGGTAAGCCTCCATCACCGCGCGGTGGCGCTCGACCGAGAAGATCAGTGTCACGTTGACCGAGATGCCTTCGGCGATCACGGCCGTGATGGCCGGCAGACCCGCCAGGGTGGCGGGGATCTTGATCAGCAGGTTGGGCCGGTCGACGATCTTCCACAACTCGATGGCCTGCAGGATCGTCTTGTCGGTGTCGTGCGCCAGGCGCGGGTCGACTTCGATCGAGACCCTTCCGTCAGCGCCGTTGGATGCGTTCCACTGCGGCCGCAGCACGTCGCAGGCCTCACGGACGTCATCGGTCGTGGCGGTGCGAATGACGGCGTCGACATCGGCGCCCCGTGCCGCGAGTTCGGCGACCTGCTCGTCGTAGGCGGTTCCCTTCGACAGCGCCGCCTGGAAGATCGACGGGTTGGTGGTGACGCCGACGACGCTGCGGGTGTCGATGAGCTCCTGCAGGTTGCCCGAGCGCAACCGGTCCCGGGACAGGTCGTCGAGCCAGACGGAGACACCCGCTGCGGACAGTGCGGCCAGATGGGGATTCTGCGCCATGAGAACTCCTGGGATTGGTCGGATGTGGTCGGGGGTTAGTTGTCGATTGCCCGTTCCGCGGCCGCGACGACGGCCTCGGCGGTGAAGCCGTACTCGCGGAACAGGGTCTTGTCGTCGGCGGACTCGCCGTAGTGCTCGATGGAGATGATCTCCCCGGTGTCCCCGACGAACTTGTACCAGCTCTGGGCGACGCCGGCCTCGACGGCGACGCGGGCCGGCACGTCGGGCGGCAGCACATGGTCGCGGTATTCCTGCGGCTGGGCCTCGAACCACTCGACGCACGGCATCGAGACCACGCAGGCCTTGATGTCCCTGTCGGCCAACGTCTTTGCCGCCTCGACAGCCAGTTGGACCTCGGATCCGGTGGCGATGATGATCACATCGGCGTCGGCCGATCCGCATTCGCCGAGGACGTAACCGCCGCGAGCGACCCCCTCGCTGCTGGTGCCCTCGAGGACCGGGACACCCTGCCGGGTCAGGATCAGGCCGGTCGGGCCGTCGCCGCCGGTGCGTTCCAGAATCGCCCGCCAGGCGTGGGCCGTCTCGTTGGGGTCGGCGGGACGCACCACCGACAGCCGGGGGATCGCCCGCAGGGCGGCGAGGTGTTCGATCGGCTGGTGGGTGGGTCCGTCCTCGCCGAGTCCGATCGAATCATGCGTCCACACGTAGATCGAGGGGATATTCATCAGGGCGGCCAGTCGTACCGCCCCACGCATGTAGTCGGCGAATTGCAGGAACGTCCCGCCGTAGGCGCGGGTCGGGCCGTGCAGCACGATGCCGGACAGGATCGCGCCCATGGCGTGCTCGCGGATCCCGAAGTGCAGGGTGCGCCCATACCAGGTGGCGTCCCAGTCCTCGGTGGAGATCGACGGCGGTCCGAAGGACTTGGCGCCCTTGATCGTGGTGTTGTTGGACCCGGCGAGATCGGCTGATCCGCCCCACAGTTCGGGGAGCACCGGCCCGATCGCCGACAGCACTTCCCCGGAGGCGGCCCGGGTGGCCATCGCCTTGGAACCGGGCTCCCAGTTCGGCAGGGCGGTCTCCCAGCCATCGGGCAGCCGGCCCGCGAGCAGCCGGTCCAGCAGGGCCTTGCGCTCCGGTTCGCGCTGCGCCCAGGCATCGAAATCCGCCTGCCAGGATTGGTGAGCCGCCTGGCCGCGATCGACCAGTTTGCGGGTGTGGGCGATCACCTCCGGTGCGACCTCGAAGCTGGTGTCCGGGTCGAAACCGAGCACCCTCTTGGTGGCGGCCACTTCGTCGGCGCCCAGGGCGGAGCCGTGCACCCCGCCGGTGTTCATCTTGGTCGGCGCCGGGTAGCCGATGATGGTCCGCAGCGCGATGAACGACGGTTTGTCGGTCACCGCCTTGGCCTCGGCGATGGCGGCTTCGATTCCCGCGACGTTCTCCCCGCCCTCCACCACTTGGACATGCCAGCCGTAGGCCTCGTAGCGGGCCGGAGTGTCCTCGGTGAACGCGATCCCGGTGTTGTGCTCGATCGAGATCTCGTTGTCATCCCAGATGACGATGAGGTTGCCCAGCTGCTGGGTGCCGGCCAGTGAGCAGGCCTCGCTGGTGACGCCTTCCTGCATATCGCCGTCTGAGGCGATGACGTAGATGTAGTGGTCGAACGGGCTGGTTCCGGCGGGTGCGTCGGGGTCGAACAGCCCGCGTTCGTAGCGGGACGCCATCGCCATGCCCACCGCCGAGGCCAGGCCCTGGCCGAGCGGCCCGGTGGTGATCTCCACACCCTTGGTGTGCCCGTACTCGGGGTGGCCCGGGGTTTTGGAGCCCCAGGTGCGCAGCGCCTCGATATCGGCCAGTTCGAGACCGAACCCGCCCAGGTAGAGCTGCAGGTAGAGGGTCAGGCTGGAGTGGCCGCAGGACAACACGAAGCGATCGCGGCCGAGCCAGGCGGTGTCGGCGGGGTCGTGGCGCATCACCCGCTGGAACAGCGTGTAGGCCACCGGCGCCAGGCTCATCGCGGTACCGGGATGACCGTTCCCGACTTTCTGCACGGCATCGGCGGCCAGCACCCGGGCCGTGTCGACGGCGCGCGAGTCCAGGTCGGTCCAGTCGTCGGGATGGTGTGGCTGGGTCAGCGCGGAAATCTCGTCGAGCGTGGTCACGAAGTCACTCCTGGAGCGGTCGAATCGGCTGGCAACCCGGTCTGCAGCACACCCTAGTGCCGGGAATCGACCCTGCAGTACCAAATCGGCAGCGTCGCGGTCTACCATCCTGTGTAGTAGAGACGGGGCGGTGGCATCCGGCCGTCCGTGAGGAGTTGGCTGCGTGAACATCCGCGAACAACGCGTCGTCGCTGATGCCGATCCGGCGAGCAGAAGCCGGATCCGAACCGCTTTGCTCGGCTACCTCGCGCTGACCAAGCCGCGAGTCATCGAGTTGCTGCTGGTCACCACCATCCCGGCCATGCTGCTGGCCGACCGGGGTTCAGTGGACCTGGTGCTGATCCTCAACACGCTGTTCGGCGGCATGCTGGCCGCCGGCGGTGCCAACGCGCTGAACTGCGTGGCCGACGCCGATATCGACAAGGTGATGAAGCGCACCGCCGGCCGGCCACTGGCCCGCGCCGCCGTTCCGCGCAGCCACGCCCTGGTGTTCGGGCTGGCGCTGTCGGTGGGGTCGTTCTTCTGGCTGTGGTGGACCACCAACCTGCTCTCGGCCCATCTGGCCGCCGCGACCATCGCGTTCTACGTGCTGGTCTACACCCTGCTGCTGAAGCGCCGCACCTCGCAGAACGTGGTCTGGGGCGGCGCGGCCGGGTGCATGCCGGTGATGATCGGCTGGTCGGCGGTGACCGGCACCATCGGCTGGCAGGCGCTGGCGATGTTCGCCATCATCTTCTTCTGGACGCCACAGCACACCTGGGCGCTGGCCATGAAGTACAAGGAGGACTACCGCGCGGCCGGGGTTCCGATGCTGCCGGTGGTCGCCACCGAACGGCAGGTCACCCGGCAGGTCGTGATCTACACGTGGCTCACGGTGGGCGCCACCCTGGCTCTGGTGCCGGCGGCCGGCTGGCTCTACGCCGTGGTCGCGGTGTTGGCCGGCGCCTGGTTCCTGACGCTGGCCCACCGGCTGGACGCCGGCGTTCGCCGTGGCGAAGCGGTCAAGCCGTTGCGCTTGTTCCTGCAGTCCAACAACTACCTCGCCGCGGTTTTCTGCGCATTGGCGGTCGATTCGGTCATCCCGCTGCCACTGCTCTTCTGAGCACTGCCCGCGGCGCGCTTCAGGGCAACAGAACGATCGAACCCGAGGTCCGCCGGCCCTGGAGGTCCTCGTGGGCGCGGCGGGCGTCGGCCAGCGGATAGCTCCCGCCGACGGTGACGGTGAGTGAGTCGTCGGCGATGGCATCGAGCAGTTCTCCCGCGCGCCAGGCGAACTCATCGGGGGTGCGGATGAAATGCGCGAGGTTCGGGCGGGTGAGGAACACCGAGCCCGCTGCGTTGAGCCGTTGCGGGTCGACCGGGGCGACGGCGCCACTGGAGGCCCCGAACAGGGCCAGTGTGCCGCGCACCGCCAGGCTGGCCAGGCTGGCGTCGAATGTCGACCGGCCGACGCCGTCGTAGACGGCGGCGACGCCGCGCCCGTCGGTCAGGTCGCGCACCGTCGCGGCGAACGCCGCCGGGTTCTCGGGGTCGGGATAGTCCAGCACCTCCACGGCGCCGGCCTGCCGCGAGAGGTCCGCCTTCGCCGGGGTCGATGCGGTGGTGATTACCCGCACCCCCAGACTGGTCGCCCACTGGGTGAGGATCAGGCCGACACCTCCCGCACCCGCGTGCACCAGGACGACGTCGCGGGGCTGAACCGGGTAGACCGACCGGATCAGATAATGCGCCGTCAGTCCTTTCAGCAGCGCCGAGGCGATCGCATCCGAGCGCACCGTATCGGGCACGTAGGCGACGAAATCAGCAGGCGCCGTGCAATATTCGGCGTAGCCGCCCGCAGCATTCGCGGTGACCACACGATCGCCGACATTGATGGCCGCGACGTCCTCGCCGAGTGCGGCGACCGTACCGCACACCTCCTGGCCCACCACGAACGGCACTTCGCGGGGATAGAGCCCGGAGCGGAAGTAGGTGTCGATGTAGTTGACCCCGATCGCGTCCGCCCGGATGAGGACCTCGCCGGGACCGGGGGAGGGAAGGGGCCGTTCGACGTAACTCAAGACCTCCGGGCCGCCGGTCTCCGCGACTTCGATCGCACGCATGTCACTATCATCCCTGGTGTGCCAGACCGCAGGAAGCTAGCCCGGCCGAACGTCTTTCATCCGCGCATCGTGCTGGCTTCCTGTCCAGCACTGCCCGACGGTGACGGGGACGACGCCGGTCTCCTCGACGCGCTGCGCCGGCGGGGTCTGCACGCCCGCTGGATGTCGTGGGACGATCCCCGGACCGAAGCCGCGGACCTGGTGATCCTGCGGGCGACGTGGGATTACGCCGAACGGCGTGAGGAGTTCCTGGCATGGACCGGGCGGGTGCGCAATGTCCTCAACGCTCCGTCGGTAGTGGCGTGGAACAGCGATAAGCACTATCTGCTGGACCTGAAGGCGGCCGGGGTACCGATCGTGCCCTCATTTTTCCTCGACGTCGCCGAGTTCGGGCTCGGCGATGATCTGGGCATCCCGGACGCGGAGACGGTGGTGAAACCCGCGATCGGGGCGGGGTCGATCGACACCCAACGGTTCACCGGCCGGGATGAGGCGAGCGAACACGCTGCGACTCTGCTGGCCGCCGGACGCAGCGTCCTGGTGCAGCGCTACGACCCCAGGGTCGAGCAGGGCGAAACCGCGCTGGTGTTCCTCGGCGGACAACAGTCCCACGCCTTCACCAAGGGCCCGATCCTGCCGCCGCACGGCGGAGCCCCCGCGCTGGACCCATCGGGCACCTACGCCCGCGAGACGCTCGGCCCGGCAGATCCGGACTTCGCGCTGTGGGATCTCGGATACGCCGCATTGGACGCGGCCTGTGCCCGGGTTGGGGTCGGCAGGGACGAGGTGCTCTACGCAAGGGTCGATGTGATCGGCGGTCCCGATGCCCCGGTGCTTCTGGAACTGGAACTCATCGAGCCAGCACTGGGTTGGCGTCAACTCGAACCCGACGTTCGGGTTCGGCAGCAGCGCCGGTTCGCCCTCGCCGTCGAGTCAGCCTGCGAGCGTCTCGGACTCGGTCCGCTGTCGCATCGAGGCCCATAGCGCCGCCGTGCCGACCGTGCACGCGGCGGCCCCCGCGACGTGCGTCGCGACCAGGACGGCCGGAACGCCGGTGTGGTACTGGACGACCCCGAGTAGGCCCTGGGCGGCCACCAGGCCGACGAGCACCACCAGCCTGCGCTGGACGGCGGGCGGCGCCCCGACGGCCAGCAAACCGGCGCCCAGTCCGACCAACAGGCTGAGATAGGCGACGAGCAGGGTGGCATGCGCGTGAGCCAGGGTGACGATCTCCACCTCGAGGCGGGGAACGGTGCGTTGCGGGCTCTTGTCGCCGGCGTGTGGGCCGGCACCGGTGACGAGCGTGCCGGACACGAGGGTAGCCGTAAGAGCGAGCGCGCTCAGAAATGTCAACTGCCGCAACGGCTTCGGAACCAGGGTCGTCGGGACTCCGTCATCGGGCTCGCCGATCTTGACATAGAGCAGAGTGGCCACCCACACCATCGCCATCGACACCAGCAGGTGGATCGCCACCGTCCACCACAGCAGACCGGTCAGCACCGTGATGCCGCCGATCACGGCCTGCAGGACGGTCGAAGCGGGCATCAGCCAGGCATAGACGAGCACCTCGCGGCGGCGCCGGGCCCGGGTGACCGCAAGCACCACCAGGATCGAGGCGAGCACCACGACAAAGGTGAGCAGCCGGTTGCCGAACTCGACGGCTTGGTGGATACCGGGGACCTCGGGGTGCGGGGTAGGGGTGAAACTGCCCGGGAAGCACTGTGGCCAGGTGGGGCATCCCAGCCCGGAGGCGGTGACCCGCACGATCGACCCGGTGACCGAGATCAGGGCCTGGCTGAGAACCACGACCGCGGCGATCAGCCGTTGGGTCCGGAGGCTGGGCAGGGGGAGGAGATCCACCAGCCGCAGAAAGAGCCGCCGCACGCCCACCAAACGATCCTAGAGCAGCCGGAACTACGAGCCGTAGTAGGGCATCAGGTGAACCGGAACCAGCGCAGCGCCGCAGCCCCCGACAGCACGCCCCACGCCGCGAGAACGGCGATGCCGAACCAGTCCACCGAGACGTCTGTCGCCCGGGAGAGGGCCTCCGTCAGCGCGCCAGAAGGGGTCAGCCGGGCCACCCAGGACAATGCCCCGGGGATGGTGCCGGTCTCCAGGGTGAGTGCGCCGAATCCGGCGAAGACGAACCACAGCAGGTTGGCCACAGCGAGCACGATCTCGGCCCGCAGCGTGCCGCCGAGCAGCAGTCCCATGGCGACGAAGGTCGCGGTGCCCAGGGCGATGACGGCGGCGCCCAGCAGCAGGCCGGCCGGCTGCGGGCGCCATCCCAGAGCCAAGCCGATTCCGCCGAGCACGATCGCCTGCAGGAACACCACGGTCACCACGGCCAGAGCCTTACCGGCGATGATGCCCCAGACCGGTAGCGCGGTGGCACCCAGCCGCTTGAGCGCCCCGTAGCGACGGTCGAAGGCGACCGCGATGGCCTGACCGGTGAACGCCGTCGAGATGACGGCCAGCGCCATGACGGCCGGCATGAACACCGCCACCCGCTGATCGCCGAACGATCCGAGCGGAAGCACCGTGAGCCCGATCAGCAACGTGATCGGGATGAACATGGTCAGCAGCAACTGTTCGCCGTTGCGCAACAGCAGGCGAAGCTCGAGCCCGTACTGGGCGGCCAGCATCCGCGGCACGCTGCTGGGCCGGGGGTCGGGAGTGAAGGTGCCGGCCGGGAAAAGTTGACTCACGACCGAAGTTCCTTTCCGGTCAGGTCCAGGAAGACGTCCTCCAGGCTGCGCTGCTCGACGCGCAGGTCGGTGGCCAGGATGTTCAGCCGGGCGCACCAGGCGGTCACCGTCGCGAGGACCTGCGGGTCGACCTTCCCCTCCACCAGATACTCGCCGGGCGCCGGCTCGGTCGCCCGGTACCCCTCGGGCAGCGCCGAGACGAGCAACGACAGGTCCAGTCGGCGCGGGGCGCGAAAACGCAACTGGCCCTCGGCGCCGCTGCGCATCAACTCGGCCGGGGACCCCGCGGCGACCTCGGCCCCGCGGTCGATGATCAGGATCCGGTCGGCGAGTTCCTCGGCTTCGTTGAGTTGGTGGGTGGTCAACACGACGGTGACCCCGTCCCGGCGTAGCGCGTCGATGAGTTCCCACACCACCAGCCTGGCGTGCGCGTCCATCCCCGCGGTCGGCTCGTCGAGGAACACCAATTCGGGGCGTCCGACGATGGCGCAGGCCAGGGCCAGCCGCTGCTGCTGGCCACCGGACAGCCGGCGATAGGTGGTGCGGGCGGCATCGGTGAGCCCGAGGGTGTCGAGCAGCCAGGCCGGGTCCAGCGGCCGGTCCGCATAGGCCGCGACGAGGTTGAGCATCTCCCCGGCCCGGGCTGCCGGATAGCCGCCGCCGCCCTGCAGCATCACCCCGATCCGCTCCCGCAGCTTGGCGTTGTCGGCGACCGGGTCCAGGCCCAGCACCTCGATCGAGCCGGCGTCCGGACGCACGAAACCCTCACACATCTCGACGGTCGTGGTCTTGCCGGCACCGTTAGGGCCAAGGAGCGCGAACACCTCCGCGGGCTGCACGTCGAGATCCAGATCGGACACCGCGACGGCCGATCCGTAACTCTTCGATACCCCACGTAGCCGCACCGGGGTGGGGGAGCCTGAACTCACGGATAACCAGCGTAGGTGCCGGGTGCCGGACGGCTCGCCGGTGGTTGCCGCGAAGGGTCATCGCCGGGGCCGGAATCGGGATCCTCCCCGCTGTAGCGCTCGTCGGTGCCCGGCACGTATCGCCAGGGCAGTCGGTTGCGGGTCAGGGCGATCAGCAGCATCACGATCACCGCACTGGCCAGCGTCGCGCTGAGGATCTGGAACAGCGCGAAGCGGTCGCCGTTGGCGGTCGGACCGAAGATCCCGACCACCAGGGTCACGGCGATGGTGGCGATGCGGAACCGCGGGCGGGTGGCCCAGGCCGCGAGCGGGATGATCGCCCACAGCAGGTACCACGGCTGGACGACCGGGAACAGCAGCACGGTGGCGCCCAGGGCGACGCCGAGGCCGCCCACCGGGTGCAACCGGCCCCGCAGCACCGCCAGCAGGAGCCAGGTCACCAGGACCGCGATGATCCCCACACCGATCGCTCGGGTGAGCGCGAGCACCGCGGTGGTGTGGTCGCCCAGTCCGAGCAGGATGCCCACCTGGCCGGTGGCCAGCGCCAACAGGGTGGGTGGAGACATCCAGCTGCGGACCACGTTCGCGGTACCGAGGGTGAACAGCCATCCAAACCCCAGCCCGCTCGCCCATCCGACGAGGGCGATGACCGCCAGTGCGACCGAGCCGGTGAAGGCGCACGAGGCCAGCAGGGCTTTCATTGTCCCGCCCCAGCGGTGCGCCAGCGCCATCGCGGTGAAGCCCAGAGCCAACAGGCCCGGCAGCTTCACCTGGGAGCTCAGGGTGATCAGCACCGTGCCCGCCAGGAGCAGTGCCAGCGGGGTCCACCGCGCCCAGTCGGCCCGGTCCTGCGGCCAGTGCACGGGCCGGGGAAGCAGCGGCTCCGCGGCTCGTCGGTCTGAGGTCGCCGGCTCCGCGGCTCGTCGGTCTGAGGTCGCCGGCTGCGCGGCTCGTCGGTCTGAGGTCGCCGGCTGCGCGGCTCGTCGGTCTGAGGTCGCCGGCTGCGCGGCTCCGTCGATACCGCGCAGGGCGATCTCGGTGCCGGTCAGCATCAGCCCGAGCATCAGCGCCTCGTTGTGGATTCCCGCCACCAGATGCATCAGCAGCAACGGGTTGGCCGCGCCCAACCAGAGGGCGGTGACCTCGGCGACTCCGCACCGGCGTGCCAGCCGCGGGGTTGCCCAGACGATCAGACCCACCCCGACCAGGACGACAACCCGATGGCTCAAGACGGCGGCCACGATGTTCTCGCCGGTGAGTGCGGAGATGCCGCGCCCGATCCAGAGGAACAACGGGCCGTAGGGCGCCGGCGTCTCACGCCACAGGCTGGGCACCGACGAGGTGAAGACGTGGTCGAGCCCAAGCCCGGGCGCGGGGCCGACCAGATAGGGGTTCAGGCCGTCGCGGGCGATCTGACTCTGGGCCAGGTAGGAATAGACATCCTTGCTGTACATCGGCGGCGCGATCAGCAGCGGCAGCATCCACAGCAGCAGCGTGCGGTCCAGTTGGCTGCGCGACATGCGCCGCGGACCGTGCACGAAGCGGCCCATCATCAACCAGGCCAGCGCCATCATCACCGCGCCGGTCGTCGTCATCGTCAACGACACGGTCTGGATCCGGGAGGGCAGGTTGAGCAGTCGCACCCCGAAAGTAGGGTCCTGCACCACCGGGCGGGCTCCCGCGCCGAGCGCCCCGATCGCCATCAGCACGGTTCCGGTCGCGCCGAACAGCCGGGTCCGGTGCATGGCCCGCATCTCGGCAGTGTTGAGCGGCGCGCCCACCGTCCGCTCGTCACCGTGCCAGCTCGCGATGGACAGGCTGAGGGAGTGCTGGCGGACTGCCACCCCCGCACTCTATCCGGCCGCGAACGGCCCGCGGTCTGAGGTGAGGGTCCCCTTGCTAGACCCGGATTGGCAATTGCGTCACACTGGTGTTGTGAAATTCCCGCCCGACTCGCCGGTGCCGGTCGGGGTCGTGCCGCAGGACGGCCGGACCCGCCGGGCGATCGTGCAGTTGCTGCTGGAATCGGGCTCCATCACCGCCGCCGAGATCGGCCGTCGGCTGGATATCTCGGCCGCCGGCGTCCGCCGTCACCTCGACGCGCTCGTCGAGGGCGGCGATGCCGAAGCCAACCCCGCCGCATCCTGGCAGCAGGCCGGGCGGGGCCGTCCCGCCAAGCGTTACCGGCTGACCCCGGCCGGCCGGTCCAAGCTCGAGCACAATTACGACGATCTCGCCTCGGCCGCGATGCGCCAGCTGCGCGAGATCGGCGGCGATGGCGCGGTCCGTGACTTCGCCCGCCGCCGGATCGACACCATCCTCGACGGGGTGGCGCCGGCGGATTCCGGCGAGGAGGCCGCGGTGGAAGCCGCCGCCGACCGGGTGGCCGACGCGCTGACCCGCGCCGGTTACGCGACCACCGCGACCCGGGTGGGCGGGCCCCTCCGCGGGATCGAGATCTGCCAGCATCACTGCCCGGTTTCCCATGTCGCCGAAGAGTTTCCGGAACTGTGCGAGGCCGAGAAACAGGCCATTTCCGAGGTGCTCGGCACCCACGTACAACGGCTCGCCTCCATCGTCAACGGCGACTGTGCCTGCACCACCCACGTTCCGCTCACTTCAGCCCCGACCGAGAAAAAAGGAGCGTCCGCATGACGACTTCCCCGGATCTGCAGCCACTCAGCCAGGAGGAGACCATCGCCTCGCTGGGCCACTACGGCTATGGCTGGGCGGACTCCGACGTCGCCGGTGCGAGCGCTCAGCGCGGTCTGTCCGAGGCCGTGGTGCGTGATATCTCGGCGAAGAAGAGTGAACCGGACTGGATGCTCGACGTCCGACTCAAGGCCCTGCGGACCTTCGACAAGAAGCCGATGCCGGGTTGGGGTTCCGATCTCGAGGGCATCGACTTCGACAACATCAAGTACTTCGTGCGGTCCACCGAGAAGCAGGCGACCTCCTGGGAGGATCTGCCCGAGGACATCAAGCGGACCTATGACCGTCTCGGCATCCCGGAGGCCGAGAAGCAGCGTCTGGTCGCCGGGGTGGCCGCTCAGTACGAGAGTGAGGTCGTCTACCACCAGATCCGGGAGGATCTCGAGGCTCAGGGGGTCATCTTCCTCGATACCGATACCGGTCTGAAAGAACATCCGGATCTCTTCAAGCAGTACTTCGGCACGGTGATCCCGGCCGGTGACAACAAGTTCTCCGCACTGAACA
>SXGS01057986.1_pt1 | contig 12861 bp, 9 predicted proteins | sample 3174681 | NCBI WGS metagenome assembly SXGS01 (sample SAMN11356861, study PRJNA531348) | freshwater metagenome | isolation source: freshwater sample F1-80 | place: China: Fuxian Lake, Yuxi | collected 2017-12-25
CATGAAACTGACTCCGCCAGGCAAGCCATGGTTCATCACCTTCATCGCACGCACGAGAGCGGCGGTTTTCCAATCACCTTCAGCGCCAAAGCCATAACCATCACGCATCAAGCGTTGCACCGCCAAGCCAGGGAGTTGCTTCAAGCCGTTTAGGTCTTCGAAAGTATCGGTGAAAGCCTTGAAGTTGCCGTCTTCTAGAAAGCTGCGCAGTCCGAGCTCGATCCGCGCACCATCCCGCAGCGACCCATGTTTTGCGCCGCCAGGGCGAAGCTCGGAAACAACCTCGTATTCGTCCATGTAAGTCTTGATGAGCTCACCAACCGCGCTATCGCTAGCTTCATTTACGCGCTTGACGAGATCACCAACACCGTAACCGTACACGTCATAACCCAGTTTGATCTGCGCTTCAACTTTGTCACCTTCAGTGACTGCCACATCCCGCATGTTATCGCCAAAGCGGGCGATTTTCATCCCCTGCCAATCTGACCAAGCAGTAGCAGCACGCGCCCATACACCAATTTCCCTTTGAATTTCAGCCTCGCCCCAGTGACCGACAACCACCTTTCGCCCAAGCCGCAGGCGGCTGCCCAAGAAACCAAATTCGCGATCGCCATGCGCGGACTGGTTTAAGTTCATAAAGTCCATGTCTATTTCAGCCCAGATAATCTCACGGTTGTATTGTGTGTGCAGGTGTGCAAGGGGCTTCTTTAGCAGTGTCAACCCGGCGATCCACATTTTCGCGGGCGAAAATGTATGCATCCATGCAATCAATCCTATGCAACTCTTGGATGAATTTGCCTCGAGGCACAGTTCCCGAATGGCGTCAGGCGTGGTGAGCACGGGTTTAAAAACTACAGCCACTGGCATCTGCTGCGACGCGGCCAATGTTGCTGAAATCTCCATGGAATGATCAGCAACCTGCTTAAGAGTTTTAGGGCCGTACAAATGCTGACTGCCCGTTACAAACCAAACTTCATTTCCTAAAAGCTGTGTCATCTCAAATTTTTCCTTTTACAGTAACTATCCCTGACCATAATAAGCGGTAACGCCATGCTTTCTTAAAAAGTGCTTCTTCAATAATTGCTGCTGCATCGGCGGCATGTCCGGCGTAATCATCATGGTGTGAAGGTTCATAAATGCAACTTCCTCAAGCACAACGGCATTTTGAACAGCACTAACAACATCTCTTCCCCATGCAAACGGCCCATGGCTGAAGACTAGCACGCCAGGAATAGCATCGGAGTCCTTATCCGTGAAGGTCTCTTTGATGACCAGACCCAACTCCAATTCGTATTCGCCACTAATTTCAGCATCCGTAAGCTTGCGCGTACACGGTATTTCGCCATAGAAGTAATCGGCGTGTGTGGTTCCAAGAGCGGTAAGACCACGCCCCGCTTGGGCAAAGCTTGTTGCCCAACGGCTATGGGTATGTACAACACCGCCGATATTATAAAAAGCCTTGTACAGCTCGATGTGAGTTGGTGTATCGGAAGAAGGCTTCAATCTACCTTCCACAACCTTCGATGTATGCAAATCCACTACCACCATATCCTCCACTTCCAAAGTGTCATAAGAAACACCAGAAGGTTTGATGACGACCAAACCCTCTTCGCGGTGAATACCGGAGACATTTCCCCAAGTGAAAGTGACCAGCCCATATTTTGGGAGCGAAAGATTCGCACGGAATACTTGTTCTTTCAACTGTTCCAACATATTTCACCGCGGATTATCATCTGAAATTACCCCAATGACGGCTTCCATTTGAAGTGCCAAATAGCTGTAAAGCCCTTTGCCTTTGGTTATAAACTTGGCTTTCCACGCTCCGTCACTACCTTACCTTTTCCCCACCCCCTTGCGTAAACAAGCTAAACCATTCTTCACAAGTGAGTTTGAAACGCTCCGCTTCACAATTTCCAGGTAACCGGCATGCGTTGATCGTGCCCCGTAAAGCCTGAATGTAAGCAAGGTAGCGTAATACAAATGACACGACGATCGCCCTCAAGAACACAACTTTAGCCTATTCCATTTGCGCCCTAAGATCTGGTGCAAAAGATAAGTGCTGTGGAGAATCCGGTCAGAATTTGCCTGCAATCCTTCCATCACAAAAGGGGGTGCAGCCTTGCAGGGTAATGCAATACAGGCCGCAATTTTCAATAACACCCTCATTGACTCAATTCTCCGAATTGCATAATTTCCGCGATATCCTCAACCTGCAGTTGAGCAAGTACAAGTTTCCAGTTGGATGTCATCAATCAACTGGTCTAGATATTTTCTAGCGGGGTCGGTTGTGATGCCGAGTGGTAGCTCACACCATACCAAGGCACCTCTCCTGATTGTTCCAAATCGTCAAAGGCTCGTGCTACCTCTTCGGGCTCCCCAATTGAAGCAGGCCGATGCACTAAGAGTGCATTGATATAGTCCGTTGAAAAGGAGTTTAATCGGCTTTGCACAAACGCAATGATTTGCTCGCAAGAACAAGCAAAGCGATATAGAGAACCAAAACGAAATCCGCATTCGGTTTGCACCTGTATCTGCTGGCATAGATATGATGCACCTCTCCAAAAATCGGAGAATAAATCCTCGGATTTGCCCTTGCAATAGATATCAGCATGATCAAACAAATCACTACTAGCATCAACTGCGATCTCTAACGCCCGCAAGCTGGCCGAGCGGAATGGCTCGGAATGGGGAGTGTAGTCGCATGGGCCGCCAATAGACATGGTGCTATAACCTAGTTGCAAAACCTGCATATCGGATGTTCCCAAAGCTTGAGCTTTCATCTGTACAGGTAGTTCCTGCTCAATAAAAAATTATATTTCCCTTTTCAATCTCGCACATTTGTCGCAAATCTCTCACCGCAACCCATCCACAGCGGCTCGTTCGATTGCAAGTCCATTCTTATAGCGCTCCATAAATTTTGCGAAACCGTCAGCATCACTTTTATCAGGAACTACAGTCAGGGCACCTCTGCCCGCAAAGACCCTTTCTGAAAGGTAGTTTTCCAGAGTTTGATTCGCCACTTTATTGAGCATATACGCAGCAAGCAATGCTATCCCCCACGCGCCGCCCTCACCTGCGGATGCCATCACCGACACAGGCACATTCATCGCCGAAGACATGATTCGCTGTCCCACTTCCTTTGTTTTGAAAAAACCGCCGTGTCCCACTAGTTGGTCAATTTTGACATTTTCCTGCACAAACAGCATATCCATGCCAATTTTTAACGCACCTAATGATGAAAACAAGTGCACGCGCATGAAGTTTGCGAGATTGAACCTACACTCGGGCGTACGCACAAATAGCGGCCGACCTTCCTCCATATGTGTGATGTGTTCGCCCGAAAGGTAGTTGTAAGCCAGCAGACCTCCGGCGTCCGCGTCGGCCTTGAGCCCCTCCTGATACAAAATCTCAAACAATTTGGCTTGATCTACTTCAATACCCAATAACCGCGTGAACTGATGAAACAACTCTACCCATGAGTTAAGGTCTGATGTGCAATTGTTACTGTGAACCATCGCCACAGGTTTGCCCGTGGGTGTAGTGACCAGGTCAATTTCAGGATACAACCTTAACAGTGGCTTTTCCAAAACGATCATCGCGAAAACCGATGTCCCAGCTGATACATTGCCTGTCCGGACAGCGACACTGTTGGTAGCTACCATACCCGTGCCGGCGTCACCTTCAGGAGGACACACGACAGCCCCCCCCATAAGTTGACCAGTTGGGTCGAGAAGTTTTGCTCCTCCTACAGTCAATTCCCCTGCCGGCTCTCCCGCCACAAGTACTTTTGGTAAAACATCTTGGAGGGTCCACGCGATATTTTCAGATTCAAGTAACTGATTGAAATCTGAAATCATATTCTGGTCGAAGTTATTGGTAATGCTGTTGATTGGAAACATGCCGGATGCCTCGCCCACGCCCATCATTTTTTGACCCGTCAACTTCCAGTGTACATAGCCTGCAAGAGTAGTCAGATGCCCAATCTCTTTGACGTGCGGCTCTTTGTTAAGGATTGCCTGGTAAAGGTGCGCAATGCTCCACCGCTGCGGGATATTAAATTGAAATAAAACACTGAGTTTTTCCGCGGCACGCCTGGTAGTGGTGTTGCGCCAAGTACGAAATGGGACAAGCAATGCCCCACTATTATCAAATGCGAGATAGCCATGCATCATTGCGCTGAAGCCCAATGCACCAACAGTGTTTAGTGTCACGCCAAAGTTTTCTGCAACATCTCTGCTCAGGCTGCGGCAACTTTCCTGCAAGCCTCGCCAAACTTCATTCAGGCTATAGGTCCAAACACCATCTTCAAATTTATTCTCCCACTGAAAATTGCCGGAAGCGAGCGGGTCGTGGTTCGCATCAATCAACAATGCTTTAATACGGGTCGAGCCGATTTCAATGCCAAGAGTAGTCCTACCGCTCTTTATTGCTTCAATAATTTCGTTTTCCCGCATGGTGCTCCCCTCTATTTAATAGTAGTAATTACAGTTTCAACTCTTTGGGAAGAGAAGGAATGGTTTTGACGTCTTGAACGGGAGCGACGATTTGGGACAGTTACAACTTTGGAAAGAGGCTAAAGGCTCACTCCAAAGCAAGACCACAAAATAAATCTTTGCCCGGCGTTGATCAAGACCCACTGCTTGTTACCCCCGCTCTAACGATAGCCTTATGGACACCAGTGAATCCTACTGGATTGTCGCATAGTTCTTATTCGCGCACGCGAAGTAAATTGCACAATGTCTCAAAGACAGCATTTTTAGTCCGCAACACTCACCGCACCCGGCCAACATCTGAACAACATGTTCCCACGCTCCGCCGCATCTGCCATTCCTTCAGCGCAGGATTGCCACCCAAACGTCTGATTAAACTCAAGTTGCGGGATCGGCGCTGCATCAGCATCCGCAGGGGGCATCCTCTAATCATGCCCGGCTTCCCCTATCAGATTTGCCGATTGATAAATAAAAACACTCGACCAGGCATAGGTGCCAAAATCCAAGTCTTTCAAAAACTTTGGATCCCATCTCAGAGGATTGCAGGACGCCGATGCGATAACCCTCTTCACACGCATAAAGCAAGGGGTTGAGCGTGAGTACTACGCCAACACCCTTGCCGCGTGCCTCGGGTAAAGTCGCCACAGAATAGATTCCGCCAACGCCTCCGCCAAACTAAAATACAGGAGGTGGAAATTCGAGCCCACCAGATCCCAAGTTTTTCAGGTCGTCGCTGCCGCGTACTTTCTGGCTTTCGCATAACACGCGCACAGGCTTAATCGCCACCACCCCGTCGGTCGGTCGGCAGCGACCTCGATCGGCGCCGGTGAAAGTACAACTGGCTACTTCTTGCCCTTACGTTTCGCCTCCTTTCGCCACGTGTACTTCGGCTTGTAGCCAAGCACTTCGCGCGCCTTCTTTATCGAGATCAACGATTCGTTCGGTAGCAGGGCGCGCTTCCGCTTCGCATTCGGGAACACTTCATCGACCAGCGCCTCGTTGGCGCGGCGCATGACTGAGTCAGCGTTGGCAATGCCGAAGACTTCAGCACCGGTAAGCTTGGCCTCGAGCGCCAAGCGCACAGCCTGCGCGCCGTCCCGGGCGTCGATGTAGGTCCAGAGATTCCAGTGCCGCGCGCGGGCGTCCCTATCGAAACCGGCGAAGCGCTCGTAGTCCTCGAGCTCCATGACGTTGGAGAAGCGCAAGCCAATGATCTTCAGCTTTCGGTCCCAGCGGCAGTATTGCTCCGCCATCTTTTCGCCCATTAGTTTCGACAACGAGTAGGCGGTTTCCGGACGCTCGATCGCTTCATCGACGGGGACGTAGGCCGGCCCCTGCGGGTAGGGAATGCCGAACACAGTTTCGCTCGACGCCCAGACGATGTTCCTAATGCCAAGCTGGCGCGCCGCTTCGAACATGTTGTAGGTGGAAACTGTATTGACCTCGAAGGTGACGTGGTTTGGCGCAAGCCCAGGCGCACGAATCGCGGCGAGGTGGACTAGGCCGGTCACCTCCAACACGCGTTCGTCAATCAGCGACAGCGAGGCCATGGCCTGGCCGAAGTCGGTAATGTCAGCGCGGCTGAAACGAACCTTCGGATCCTTGGGCGGTACGAGGTCGATCGCGGTCACATCGTATCCGTGGTCCATCAGGTCCCTGACAACCGCGCGGCCAAGCTGGCCACATCCTCCGGTGACGACAATCATTTAAACATCCGGTCGAGATAGTAAATGGTGAATTGCGAACATTCGAGCTGACAAATCCTGCTATTCGAAGCTGGAAAGGAAACTTAGGTACCCAAGCACCCGCAGATGGTAAGCGCTGGCCTCGCAGTAGTCAAGTACCGCTCTGCACTAACCGCCACCCCGCCATCACCTAATGGTAAACTATATCTATTGTGAATATTCCGAGAAGTATGAGCTGCTTTACATACGGAAATTGCACAATGTCTTCAATGTAACATCAGCAGTCATTTGCATTCAACGAGCTCCGCCAGTGGCTGGACCGCGCCTGCCCAAGCTGCGCCGCGTGTGCCATTTCTGCGGCGCAGAATTACCAGCCCAACGTCTGATCAAACTCCAGATCCGAAATCGGCTCTGCATTCGCACCCGCATCAGCCACCAATCTATCATGGCCGGCTTTCGCTTCGAGGTTTGCCGTCTGGTCAAGCTCCAGCCCGGTGATTGCCTCTACTGCTTCTGACGAACCGCTAAGGTCTTCTCCGAGGCCAAGTGCTGGTGATCTCTCTAACCATGGCACCCACCTTGAGCCAAATATAGCCAATTAACTGTTCGCCGGCAAGCATCAATTTCATGACCAGCATAGGATGGCTGAACTTGGGCTTGGAAGCAACCCTAATTCTCGAAAATTGTTATATATTGGTCCCCGAAAATGGTCTAGCTCATAAATGGGGGGCGCACGACTTCAAGGTCACGTTCAAATACACGGAATGGCTCCCGTAGGTCTCGTAGAACGGCTTGAAGGCGATGTCGCCGGCGCTGAAGCGAAGGGTACCGGGATCGCCTGTGATGGACTTGCCGATGTCGCCGGCGTCGAGCGTTACGGGGCGCCAGTCGGTCCTCGGGCCGGACTCTTCGGCAGCCAACAAAACTGGGCCGTAGAAGAGGCTTGCAATGTTGGGCTGAGCCGCGACTGGATCTAGGTGGAAGGGGAACGGCATCCGAAGCTCGATCGTATCGTTGTCCCGCCAGTTCCTGCTGAGCGTCAGATAGGTGCCCGGAACGGCCCTGACCGATTTCGTTCGACCGTTGATCTTGACGAAGAAGCCGCGGGAGGCCCAGCCCGGCACGCGGATCTTGATTTCTAACTGGCCGCTGCCCTCGAGGACAAGCCGACTGGTATCGGCATAAGGTAAATCGGTGAGCTGCTTGACAACTAGGTGGCGCTCCGTCCAGGTGAGCGTGGACGGAATGAAGAGGTTGACATAAAGCACTTTGCCATCGACGCCCTTGAAGTAGATGGAGTCCTGGAGCTTGGTGTTGCTTTCGAGAGCGGTGCCGTTGCAGCAGCTGAAGCCGTCCATATCGGCGTTGCCGAAATGCTTCCGCGCCCCCGGATTAAGCGGGACGTGGTAAGTGTTTCCCGAATCGTTCTCGGCGACAGAGGCGAGGATGTGGTTGTAGAGCCCGCGCTCGTAGTGGTCCATGTACTTGGCGGCCTGATCGAACATGAAGAGCTGCCGGTCCAGCTTCAACAGGTTGTAGGTGCCACAGGTCTCGTTCTGCCCACCGTCGGCGAACCCGCTCATCCACAGCGTATCGGGCTCCGCCGTGAAGCATTCGGGATTGTCGGGATCGCGGGCTCCGGCGACGCCGCCGATGCTGTACATGTAACTGTTGGTCACAATGTTCCAAAAGTTGTCGGCGATCTGGAAATAGGGTAGTTCGAGCGTATCGCGGAACATTTCCAGGGTGCCGGTGATCTGTGGGATGTGCTGGTTGGCGTGCTTGCCACGGATCGTATCGACGTTCTTAGCCAGGCCGTGCTCGTGTTCGGCGTTGCCGTAGAAGACGTTGATGTTGTCGAATAGCTTGGCGCATTCGAGGCATTGCCGGTCGCGGGTGAGCCGGAAGAGGCGCGCCATCACCTCGTTCATGCCGCCAAACTCGCCAGCGATATAGCAGCTCCACATGCTGATGCGCGTCTCGACTGGGAGGATCTTGAGCCGGGCATAGACCCAAGCGCCCATATCTTTGGCGATCTCCAGAGCTTTCGGACTGCCGCCGACCTCGTAGCAATCGAGCAGGCCGGCGAGGATCTTGTGGAGGGTGTAATAAGGTGCCCAGATCTGTGTGTCCTCGGTACCGTACGTGGCACCCTGCTCGAGCATGATGAATTGATCAGGGGGATAGGCGCTGATGAAACCCTGTCCCCAGTTCCAGTAATCGGTCCTGATGACGCCAGCCCGAAGATTCGAATCATAGATCTTGCGGCCGGGACCCACCGGAACACTGGCCGGGTCGGCGTTCGACGGCCCTCCGTCATGTGCGGACCTGCCCGATTTCCGAGATAGATCATAAAGTGCGTCGATAAGATAATTCATCTTTTTGAGGAAATTCACCCTCAATGCCTCATCGAAGCCCGTACCGGCGTAGGCTTGGGCGATGGCCGATAGATAGTGGCCGCTGGCGTGGCCGCGCAAGCGGATGGTCTGGTCGTCCCAGCCGCCGAGCGGTCTGACGCCTTCGGGCTGCTTCTGGCCGAACGCGTCCCTGAAATTGTAGAGGAAGCTGTCGGGATCGGACCCCGCAAGGCCACGGATGAACTTGTAGAAGTTATTTAGGAACGGCGTGTCGCGCCCCTTGGTGTCCCGGTCCAATACGACCTGCCCGAGAGGGAACGCCTCGATGATCCGCGCGGGAAGGTGCCCCGTCCTTGAAACCTCTCTCACGGTCACCGTGGCCTTGGGCTGGAATGGCGTTCCGGGCACTCTGCCGGTCACAGTGGTTGTGCCCGGACTGCGAAATTCAGCGTTATCCTTGGGCGACGGCCAGATCACGCGGACATTCGGACCTTTGGTCATGTCGCGATACACAGCGGGGATGCTGGACGGTAGCCGGGGAACCTGGCCGGCGACCGTTTCGGTCTCGATGTCTGGGACGGCCTCCAATTGGGAGACGGATTTGAAATTCAAGCTCCCCAGCACCCGTAAATGGTAAGCGCTGGCCCCGCAGTAGTCAAGGCCCAATCTGCACTAAGCCCGGCTCCACCACCGATCGAATGGCAATCAATCACTTGTATTCGATATTCGGAGGAATAAGAATGGCGCAGCATACGGAAGTTGCACAGTGTCTTCAACACAGCATCGGCAGTGGTAGAAATTCAGTGCGCTCCGCGAAACAGCAGCCCCTGCCGCCCCTGCGCTACCACCCCGTCCAGTATGCACAAATGCAAATGCACGTGGGCGTTCAGCGTCGCGCCAAAGCGGTGCACAAACAACACCCCGCCGCTGCGGCCTGCCGCCGCCGTGCTTGTGCTCGCTCCCGCTGTCGCGCGCTGCACTTCGCGCATCGCGACTCCCGCCACCCGCTTCAAGCAGTCTGCATCACGGTCTAAAAAGTAGCGCAGGCGCTTTGGAAATACCATCACCCACTGCCGCACTGCCACTGTTGGAAATACATACTCCACCATGTGCGCCGCCGTCTCCATCATGCGCCGTGTGTTGCAGACCGGGCACACCCCGCGCCCCTTGCACGAATACGCTACCAAAAAGTCCTGGCCGCACTTCTCACAGCGCGCCCGCGCAAACCCATGCGCCATGCTAAAAACTGGCACCAAAAGAACGGCAAATTCCTTACTAACGCAGGCTATGCATCGGCAAGCTCCGCACCCTACCACCGCAACAGAGAGAAGTCGTCCTCGCTCCATAGGTATCGAGAACGACTCGCATGCGTGCAGTGGGCTGACACTATTTGGGAAGTGGGCGATAGAGCTGGTGTTCCCAGCCGCTGCGGTCGTTGCCTTCGAGCCGATGGCGAAGCGCCTGGTTCCCGGCCTGTTTCAGCCACACCGCCATCCAGTCCTGGGCGGCGTCCGCCGCCCGCCGGTTGTCCCAAGCATAGTAGGGGATCGCGCACAGCCTGCCGCCGTCCTGGGCGAGCCCAGCGATGGTAACGATGCCGCCAAGCAGATCTGGCCGGTATTCGGGGCGAAGCTGGGGGTCGGTCGCCAACACGACGTCCGATCTGCCGTGATGATCCACGCCCTCGACGCAGTAGATCAGCGGGCCGCGCTGTAGCGCGACGCGCCCCTGGAGCAGAGCGACAAACGGGTGCGCGGCCATCCGCAGGATCGGCATCGCCAGCGCGAGCTCGACTGTGTTGCCGTCCTGCCACTCGCGCTGGACCACGGCATAACCGCTGATGATGTCCGTAGGCACCTGCGGCTGACCGTTGACGCGGAGCTGAAACTCCGGGCACCAGCCTGGCACTCTGAGGTGCAGTCCAAAACGCCGGGCTTGCCTCTGGTGCAGGGTGATGGTGACATCGCCGCTCCAGGGTAGAGCGCTCTGGAGAGTCACCTCGATCTCGCCGCCCTCCAGCAGAATCTTGCCAGTGCCTCCGATGTATTGGTTGATAAAGACATCGCGACGATCGTGGGCGTAGATTTGCTCGCCCAGGCAGGCGTAGAGCTTGAGCAGCATCGGCGGGCAGCACGGGCAGCCGTGCCAGCCCCAGCGGTGCAGCTCGCCGTGGTTTACCAGCGGGTTTTGGTAAGAGTACTCGATTCCATTCAGTGCCACGCCGGCGAGCGCTGCGTTGTAGAGCACCCGCTCCACCATATCGGCGTACTGGGCATCCCCTAGGGCTTCCTGCATCTGGCCTGCCCAGAACGCCAGCCCGACAGCAGCGCAGGTCTCGTTATAGCCGTTGCTCGGCAAATAGTAGCCAAAGCTGAAGCCCTCGTACTGATTGATCGACCCGACGCCCCCGGTGAGGTAGAGCTTACGCTCGGCGACATCTTGCCACAGCCGCAGCGCCACCTGGTGATATGCAGGCGACTCCACCTCGTTCGCCAGCGCAGTCAGGCCCGTGTAGAGCAATGTGGCGCGCACGGCGTGGCCAACGGCCGCATCCTGCTCGATCACCGGCGCGTGGTCCTGGGCATACTCGGTGAACCCTGTTCGCCCCGCGTGGTTGCCACGGTTGTCGATCCAGAACCGCACGAGTTCGAGATATGTGTCGGGCGAGCCCTGTAGTAAGAGCTGCGCAGCCAGGTCGGGCGCATCCCGGAGCAGGCGGTAGAGCTTGAGCAGGGCCTCCTCCGGCAGGGAGTGCGATGGGACGATGTTGTGCCTCGGCGCTGGGCCGATGTAGTCCCGCAGGTAGTCGGCGAAGCGCAGCGCCAGGCTAAGCAGATTGGTCTTGCCGGTGGCTTGGTAGTGGTGAACCGCAGCCTCTATCAGGCACCCGGCGTTGTACTCCTCGTGGCTCCACAGCTGATCGCCGCCGTTGGCGCCCCAGCGCTTCTCGGGGCACATCAGCATCACAAAGGTGTTGAGGTAGCCATCAGAATCCACCGCTTGGGCCGCGCCAATCTGCGCGATATAGCCGTCGAGTCGCGAGTCGAGCGCGGCATCGTAGGCGAATTGTAGAAAGTCGGCGGCAGCGCGGATTGTCTCGTAGATCAGCCCGTCGAACCAGGGCGAGCCGCTGTGCGTGCCACGCTGCCCATGCGCCACGCGATCGAAGTTGGCAAAGGCGCCGTTCTGCTCGAACTTGGTGAACACATCAGCGATGGTCGCGGTGCGGAAGAGCTCCAGCCGCGATGTCCAGAACGCATCATCAATTGTGGTGCGCGACAGGGGCACGCCATAGCAGCGCCTGAACTCGGGGTGTTGTTGTATGTCCATAATTACCTTATTTGATCAAGATGTCCTTGGTGGGCAGCCCCGCCGGGCTGAAGCCTCGGCTACCGCTACAAAGGCGCCCTTCGTGCACTGAACTAGTCCGCGCAGGCGGGCTTTGTAAAGGTAGCCTGCGGGTTCAGCCGCCAGGCGATCAATTCACCACATAAGTCCTGTTGTTGGCACACGCTACCGCTACAGCTTCATGCCGCTCAGCATCACGCCTTCGATAATTTACTTCTGCCCAAGTAAAATGACCACGACGGGCGGTATCATCAGGATGGTCGCAATGGATAGAAATTCTCAGCCCTCCAGAACATGGTAACGGCTGGCCCCGATCTTGTCGAGCACCAATTTGAGCTAAACTGCACCCCGCCATTGCCTAATGGTCAACGATCACTTTTGTTGGATAATCCACGAGGTACGCTCAGCGCAACAGGCGGAAATGGCCCGATTTGGATAGACCAGCACCGGCAGTCCGGCACACTCAGGGCGCTCCGCCAGCAGCTGCACCCCGCCTGCCTATGCTCCACCGCGTGTGCCAATACTGCAGCGCAGGATTACCATCCCACTGTCTGATCAAACTCCAGTTCCGGGACCGGCTCCGCATCCGCACCCACAGGGGACGTCCACTGATAATCCCCGGCTTCCGCTGTCAGGTTTGCTGTCTGGTCAAACTCAAGCTCGGGGATTGCCTCAACTGCTTCTATAGCAATCAGCTGCTGTGCATTCGCCTCCACCGGTGGTGAGCGCGCGGATGCGATTCATGGTGCAGTTGTTGGCGCGCCAACATGCGCCACTATAGTCGCACCGTCTCCGGCTCTGTGAAAATGCCAATCAGGCGCACCCGCCCGCCGCGCCCGCTGCAACTACACGACTAAGTGGTCGATCCCTTCCTCCTCAGCGCTGGCGAGCGGACTAACGCCGCTGCCAGTGATCGGTCTCGAATGTCGCTTCCTCGTCACGCCACGGCCCAAACTTGCAACACATTTGCCCGCCGTCAAC
>SXGS01257474.1_pt1 | contig 12860 bp, 12 predicted proteins | sample 3174681 | NCBI WGS metagenome assembly SXGS01 (sample SAMN11356861, study PRJNA531348) | freshwater metagenome | isolation source: freshwater sample F1-80 | place: China: Fuxian Lake, Yuxi | collected 2017-12-25
GGGCAGGTGGCTGGTGACGGCCAGGACCAGGTCGTGGTGCTTGTCGTCCATCTGTTCGACCTGGGCGCCCAAGGCGGCCCAGAAATCGGACAGGCGCTGGACGGCGGCCAGATAGGCCTCATCCGCCCGCGCCTGGGGGGTCAGGATCACCCACCGCTGGTGAAACAGTTCGGCAAAGCCGGCGTCAGGGCCAGACTGCTCGGTGCCGGCGATGGGGTGGCCGGGCACAATGTGGACGCTGCCCGGCAGGGCGGCGGCCAGCGCCTCGCTGACCGCGGCCTTGACTGAGCCCACATCGCTGACGATGGCCCCAGGCGAGATGGCGTGGGCGCAGGCCGCCGCTGCCTCGCCGATGGCCCGCACCGGCGTGGCGAAGATGATCAGGTCGGCGCCCTTTACGGCGTCTTCGGCGCTGAGGGCCACCTCGTCAGCCAGGCCCAGCTCGGCGATACGGGCGCGGGCAAAGGCGCTGGCGTCATGGATGACGATCTGGCCTGCCGCCCCTGAAGCCCGGGCGCCCCTGGCCACGGAGGAACCAATCAGGCCGCAGCCGATGATGGCCAGGCGGGCGAAAACGGGTTCGGCCATCAGGGCGCCTGCATGAAGTCGGCGAGGGCCTCGACCACGGCGCGATTGTGCGCCTCCAGCCCGATGGTCATGCGCAGGTGGTTGGGCAGGCCATAGCCGCCAACGCCCCGGACGATCAGGCCGCGGCTGGCCAGATAGGCCTCGGCGGCCTGGGCGTTTTTGGGTCCGCTGGTCGGGAAGCCCACCAGGACAAAGTTGGTGGCGCTGGGCACCGGCGAGAGGCCAAGGCCGGCCAGTTGCTGGGCGAGCCAGGGTCGCCACCTCGCCAGCAGGTCCAGGGAGGCCTTCTGGAAGTCCTTGTCGGCCAGGGCCTCCACAGCGGCCAGCTGGCCTGGGATCGAGGTGTTGAACGGCTGGCGGATGCGGTCCAGCGCGCTGATCATCTCGGCCGGCCCATAGGCCCAGCCCACCCGCAGGGTCGCCAGGCCGTGCAGCTTGGAGAAGGTGCGGGTGACGATGACATTATCGCTGGTGCGGGCCAGGTCCGTCCCGTCCTCGAAGGCCGGATCATCCACGAATTCGGCATAGGCGCCGTCCAGCACCAGGACCACGCTCTTGGGCAGGGCCGCGTGCAGGCGGCGGATCTCCTCGCCGCCAATATAGGTGCCGGTGGGGTTGCCCGGATTGGCGATGAACACCAGCCGCGTGCGGTCGTTCACCAGCTCCAGCAGCCCGTCGACGTCGACCCGGTAGTCGGGCTCGGGCGCGCTGAGCACTTCGGCCTGACAGGCGCGGGCGCCGATGGCGTAGGCGCCGAAGGCGTACTGGCCCTGAACGATATTGTCGCCGGGCTCCAGATAGACCTGGCAGAGCATGTGGAAGATCTCGTCGGAGCCACAGCCGAAGATCAGCTGTTCGGGCTCCAGGCGGAACTCCGCGGCGATGGCCTGGCGCAGGGGGGTGGCGCGGCTGTCGGGATAGATGTGCAGCTGGTCGATGGCCGCCACATAGGCGGCCTTGGCCTGCGGGCTGCAGCCCAGGATGTTCTCATTGGCCGACAGCTTCAGCGGGTGCGCGATCCCATCGACCTTGGCCTTGCCAGGGACGTAGGCCGAGATATCGAGGATTCCCGGCTTGGGAACCGGACGGTCGGCGGCGGCGCGATCGGGGGACTGGGACATGGGCGGGCCTGGGTTTGGACGTATCAGGCCCTGGCTCTTACACGTCGAACGGTTCCGGCGCAGCCCCGATGACACCGCTCAGGCGCCCAGGCGCCCGGGCCAGGCGCTCATCATCGGTCTGATAATAGCCCGCGAGGGTGAAGAGCCGGAGCCCGCCAGCCTCGCTGAGCAGGTCGGCGGCGACCCCATCGCGGCTCAGGGCGTCTGTCGTGCGGGCGACAGGGCCTGGGGCGTCCGTGACCCAAAGGGTGACATCGGCGCCGGTGGGCTCCACCTCCACCTCGGCGAAGGCCAGCGCCGAGGGCGGTCCCCAGGCGTTGAGACAGGGCAGGACGGCAAAGACCTTCAGTTTCGGCTCGGCCAGCAGGCGGCCCCACCAGGCGCTCTCGCCGGTCAGCATGGCCACGCCCACGCCGCCCTTCAGCTTGGCGGCGGCCAGGGTATCTTCCGGCTTGGCGGCCATCCGCAAGGACGGCGCCGCACCGAACCGCAGGCGGGTCAGCTCCAGCGCCCTGGCGGGGGTCGGACCGCCCCAGACCGTGAGATTGAAGGGGCCCTGCAGAGCCAGGCTCTGGCCCATCAGTTCGCGCCAGATGCGGATCACCAAGGCGTCGCTGGCGCCCGTGCGCGGCATGGCCAGCAGCCGGCGGAGGATCTCGGTCTCCCGGCCCGGGCGCAGGCCAAAGCGGTCGGCCTGGCCGGCGGCGGCCTTGGCGGCGGCCACCTGCTTGCCCAGCGCCGTGCGCTCGTCCAGCAGGGCCAGCAGGCCCGCATCGATCTCGTCGATCCGCGCGCGCACCGCCTCCAGGGGCAGGGGCGCCGGGGCCGATGGGATCGGCGAGGGCGGGGGCGCAGCTTGCTGGGGGTCGGCCATTTCTATTCCCGGAACCAATGCCGCGACCTAAGTCATTGCGCGGGGAGGCGCAATAGGGCCGCCCCGCGCAAGAAAGTTGCAGCAGAAACCATCGGCCTCAGTAGACGCGAGGCGCCGGACCGATCGCCACGGGACCCAGGGTGGTCTGGCCGGCCTGGAAGGTGATGGCGGCCTGGGCCACATTGTCGGCGCCCTGGCGGGCGGCGGTGACGGCGGCGGCGGTGTCAGCGGTTTCCGGCGGAAGAACCCCGCCGGCGCCCAGGGCCGCCAGGGCCTCGGGGGCCTGGCGCAGGGTCACATCTAGGGTTCCCCTCAACCGTCCATCGGGCCCGACGAACAGCTGGCCGCGATTGACGCCGATGACGGCCTCGCCGGCCGTGAGTCCAGCCTCGCGGACCTGGGCCATGCCGCCGGCGCGGCTCCAGTTGCGTACCGCGGAGGGCCAGTCATCTCCTTCAAAGGCGCTCATTTCCGTGAGCAATGTGTCCCACTTGATGTCGATGTCGCTGTCCTGGGCGATGCGGGCGAACAGGCCCGACATCTGCGCCTGGCCCTTCGACACCTCCAGGAACATGGCCCCCTGGTCCTCCGGTCCCGGCCGCAGGTGGAAGGCCACCTTTTCGGCCTTTGACAGGGCAAACGGCTGAGCGCCGGGTGTGGGGGTGAAGGTCAGATCGGCGCCCTCGAAGTCGAAACGTGGGGGCTTGCGGTTCACATCCCCCAGGCTGGCGCGGATCAGCCGGCCGGTCACCTGCACCGATCCAGACTGTGGCCGGGTGAACGTCAGGCCCTCCGGCGTGGCGAAGATCCAGCGGCCGAGCCCATGCATGTAGGCTTCCGACTTCAGGCGCGGGGTGGCGAGCGCCCAGCCTGACGGCTCCCGGATCACCGCATCGGTGAGGGTGACGTTCAGGCGGAAAGGATAGCCGCCAATGCTTCGGGTCCCCCAGCTGACCTCATAGCCTGCACTGCGCAGGGCCTCGGCGGCGGCGTCCATCCGCTCGCCGGTCGGGATGCGGGTCCAGAACCAGAAGCCGCTCCAGACGATCATCGCCAGGAACAGGAGGGCGAAGGGCAGGATCAGGCCCAGCCGGCGGGGTTTGCGAGCGGGCGTCGTATCGGGCACAGACATGGACGGCTTTGCAGACTTTTCTTCTGATGGATCAGGCATGGCGGGCGGGAACGGGGCTTGGGTTTTTGGCTATGGATCGCTCATGTGGCGGCCGGGTTTCAGCTTTGTCGAGCGCTCTAGCGCCATTCTACACGGGCGCCGCCGGGCCTTCTGCATCTATTCGGTCCATCACCGGGGCACCTATGAGCGTCCGGGCCTGGTCCTGGGCCTCGCGCCCGGAGGCGCCGTGCGCGGGACAGCCTATCGGGTGGCCGAGGCCGACTGGCCGGAGGTCTATGCCTATCTCATGGAGCGCGAGCAGCCCACCGAGACCTATGTGGAGGCCAGACGGACCGTGCGCCTGTCCGATGGCCGGCGGGTGGAGAGCCTGGTCTTCCTGTCTGATGTCAGCCATCCCCAGTGGGCCGGCGCCCTGTCCCTGGAGCGGCAGGCCGAGCTGATCACCGGGGCGGTGGGTCTGTCAGGTCCAAATGAGGACTATCTGCGCGACCTGGTCGGCCATCTGCGCGAGGCCGGCGTGCGCGACCGGGCCATGGAAGACCTGCTGGTCCGGGTGGAACGTCAGGCCCCGGGCGCGCCGACCTAAAGCTCCAGCAGCTTCATGGAGGCGGTTTCGATACGGTCTTCCAGGGTGCGCATGAATTCCGCGCGCTTGAGGCCCGGTGGAATAGGCTCCAGATATTCGAAAACGATCACGCCGGGTTTCCGCAGAAAACCGTGCTTAGGCCAGTGAACCCCGGAATTGGTGGCCACCGGGTGCACCGGCAGGTTCAGTTCCCGATACAGCGCTGCGATCCCCGGCTTGTAGCTACCCCGCACACCAGGCGCGCCGCGGGTGCCTTCGGGGAAGATCACCAGCTGCCGGTCTTCCTTCAGGCGGTCTTCGGTGTCGCGCACCAGCTTCTTCAGCGCCGCAGCTTGGGCCTCGCGATCGACGACGATCATGCGGGCTTTCTGGGCGTACCAGCCGAAGAAGGGGATCCACATCAGCTCCTTCTTCAGCACGAAGCAGGAGTCCGGCAGCCAGGCGAACTGGGCGAAGACGTCGAACATGCACTGATGCTTGGGCGCCACCAGGGCCTTGCCCTTCGGCACATGCTCCAGCCCTCGGACCTCGACCCGGATGTCGCAAATGCGCAAAAGGCCGATGACGCCGCGGCTCCAGAAATCCAGCGCCCGAAGAATCCAGACCCTTGGCCCCAGGAGCAGGGGGGTGATCAGGATCGCCACGCTGGCCGACCAGAGATAGAAGATCGCCACAAAGAGCAGGGAGCGCAGGGCCGTCACGACGTGCCTCTTTCTTGCATGGGTCTTGGTCCCTGGTTCGTCGCTTGCGGGGGAAAGATCAACCGCCCTGCGGCGCGGGCTCTGAGGCCTGCTCCGACTTCGGACCCAGGCTCAGGATCAGTTCCCGGCCGAGAATGGCCAGATATTTGGAGTACTCGATCACCATCAGCCGGGCGCCGCCAGGGGTCTGCCACCAGCGACGGGCGTCTAGACCCGGCGTGGCCACCGGGTGAGCCTCCAGGGTGATGCCGGGCAGGGCGGAGCCGAGCTCCAGCATCGCTCGGGGCATGTGGTAGTCGGCCGTGACCACGATCAGGCTGTCATAGCGTCGAGCCTTCACCCAGCCTGCGGTCTCCTGCGCATTGCCAAAGGTGTCCGCGGCTTCGAAGCCCAGATCCACACAGCAATCATAGAGTCGCTGGGCCGCCCGGCTCAGCTGACGGATATCGGCCCGGCTGACCTCCCGATTGACCCCGGAGACCAGCATGCGGTCGGCCTTGCCGGCCTCCAGCAGCTTGATGCCAGCCGCGATCCGTTCGTTGGAGCCTGCCCCGGTCAGGGCGACGATCCCATCGGCCGCCTGAGGATCTGAGGCTGGGGTCGAGTGTTCCACCCGAGTGGCGAAGGCCAGCAGGCCGGCGGCCCAGATTAGGGCGGCGACAAAGATCAGGGCGAGCGTTTTCATGGGGCCCCCGTTCAGGACAGCTCGCGAATCAGACTGGCAGCGGTCATCCGCGCGGCCATAGCCGCCACCAGGGCCGCCGCCAGAGGGCAGGGTAGAACAGCCAGCAGATCAGTCCAAGCCACGGGCAGAACCGGGGTCAGGCCCTGGCCGCCACCGCCAAGCCGCATGGCGGCGCCCAGGGCGGCGGCCGCGGCGGCGCCGGCCAGTCCGGCGCCTGCGGCCATCCGAGCAAACCGGACCTGGAACAGGCGGGCGATAAAGACATCTTCAGCGCCCGTCAGGTGCAATAGCTCCACCACCTCGCGCCGGGCGGCGAGGCCTGCGCGGGTCGCAAAGGCGACCACGGCTGCTGCCGCCGAGGCGATCAACAGAAAGACACCCAGTCCCACCCAACGGGCGATGGCTGCGCCCCGCTGAATGTCGGCCAGCCAGGTGGTGTGGTCGTCCACCACGGCGTCCAGGCCCCTGGCCTGCAGGGCCCGCCTGAGACTCTCGGCTGTTGCCGGGGCCTCCCGCTCAAGGACCACCGCCACCAGGCGCGGCACGGGAAGGTCGGCGAGATCAGCGGCCTCTCCCAGCCAGGGCGCAATCAGGGCCTCGGCCTTCTCCCGTTCCAGGGCGCGGGCCTCTGCGACGCCAGGGACCCCCGCCAGGGTCTCGGCGGTGCGGGCGGCGGCGGAGTCTGGAGTTTCATTGGCCTTGGGACGAACGATCACGGTCATTTCACCGCTCAATTGCTGGGACCATCCCCGGGCCGCGCGGTCAGAGGCGATCACCCCAAGCGCGGTCAGGCAGGCCAGAAAACAGAGCACGGCCACCACAAACACCAAGGCGCTGTCCCGGGTGTCGCGCTCTGGCAGAAAGGGCGCGGGTCGCCAGCGGTCCACGTCCAGGGGGCCGCTTCCCCGACGGCGACTCACGACCGTCCCCCAGGTGATACAGGTCCCATATGGGTCAGCCGCCCGTCTTCCAGATGCAGAACGGGCATGCCCGAACGGGCCACCAGATCCTGGTCGTGGGTTGCGATCAGAACTGTGGTGCCCAGCCGGTTGAGTTCCAGGAACAGGCGCAGGATACGCAAACCCATCTCGTGATCCACATTCCCCGTGGGCTCATCGGCGAGCAGGATGTCGGGGCGGCCGACCACGGCGCGGGCGATGGCCAGCCGCTGCTTCTCCCCGCCGGCCAGGGTCGGGGGCAGGACATGCATCCTGTCCTTCAGGCCTACCCAGGTGAGAAGCTCGGCCACATCCTGGCGGTAAGAGTCGGGCCTCTGCCCGGCGATTCTCAGCGGCACCGCTGCGTTGTCGAAGGCGCTCAGATGATCGAGCAGGCGAAATTCCTGAAACACCACGCCGATCCGCCGGCGCAAGAAGGGGCGCACATCGGCCGGGGCCTGCGCCACGTCCTGACCGAAGAGGTGCAGCAGACCCTTGGAGGGCTGGGCGGCCAGATAGATCAGCTTCAACAGCGAGGTCTTGCCCGCACCCGATGGGCCGGTGACGAAATGGAAAGACCCTTGAGGCAAGGAGAAGGTAAGGTCTTTGAGCGTCTCAGGTTCGCGCCCATAGCGCATGGACACGTCGTCGAAACGCACGACGGCGTCCCAGGCTTCGGTCGGCTCTGCGGCGTTCAGGTTTCTGGACATGGAGACCGGAATCGGCGACCTCGATACGGTGGGCTGGAGGGTCCGATACAGCGGCCATGATACTGACCTGTCCAGACTGCTCCACCAGCTATTTCGTGGACGACGCAAAGATCCCTGAACAAGGGCGCGTCGTGAAGTGCGCGAGCTGTGGAAACCGGTGGACGGCCCGCCGCGAGGAGCCTGCCGAAACGACACCCCCGGTGGCGAGCCCCCCGCCCGCCGATACCCCCCTTGCGCCGGTCGATCAACCCACCCTCGATGTTGCCCCCGCTCAGGAGGCCGAGCCCACTGGCCGGGCAGGCGAAGCCCTGCCTCGCGCCTTCAGGGCCAAGGCCGATGATTCGCGGCGCCTGCGCGAGGCGGCGGCCACAGGCGTCGTCTGGGCCGGCATGTCGGCGGCCCTGGCCCTGATGCTGGTGGTCGCCGTCGTGTTCCGGGTCGATGTGGTGCGCCTGTGGCCCAGCGCGGCGGGCGCCTTCGCCAGCGTTGGCCTGCCCGTGAACAGCGTCGGCCTGGCCATTGAAGGCGTGGCGTTCGAGCCCGCTCTTCAGGATGGCCATGCGGCCCTGTCGATTTCGGGCATGATCCGCAATGTCGAGGATCGCACCATCACCGCTCCGCCGTTGCAGATCCGCCTCTTGGACAAGAGTGGAGCCGCCGTGGCCACCAAGATCGCCCGGGCCGCCGATCCCGTGATCCCCCCCGGCGAAACGCGCCATTTCGCCATCGCCCTGATCGATCCCCCGGGGTCGGCGGCGGATCTGGAGATCACCTTTGCCGAGCTTAGGGCCGCCGCAGAGGCCCCGAAGGCGCCCGCTGAGGCCCTTGACCTGCGCGGGGCCGCAGAGGCCAGTCCCCCCGAGGTTGCCCGGCCGCCAGTACGGGAGGCCGTGCCGCTGGCGGAGCCCCCGACAGAGGCGATGCTGGATGAGTGACCCGGGCATCGCCGTTCTGCTGGATGAAGCCGAGGTCGCCCGGCGGGTCGAGGCCCTGGCCCAGGATATCGCCCCCCGCATCGACGATGACACCGTCGCCATCTGTCTGCTGACCGGCGGGCTGTGGTTTTGCGCCGACCTGACCCGCGCCCTGGCGCGGGCGGGCCGTCATGTCCGGTTCGACGCCCTGTGGCTGGCCTCCTATGGGGACGCCCGGGCCAGCCTTGGCCGGTGCGAGGTGCGCGCCGATCTCCAGCGTCCGCTGGAGGGCCGCCGGGCATTGATCATCGACGATGTGATTGACACCGGTCTGTCCCTCAGCGAGGCCGCCCGCCTGGTCCGGGATTCTGGCGCCTCAGAGGTGCTGACCTGCGTCTTCGCCACCAAGCCCTGGCCGACACCCAGGGCGATCGAACCGGATTTTGTCGCCTGGACCGCGCCGCCGCGCTTTCTGGTCGGCTATGGCATGGATTCAGCGGGCCAGTTCCGGGGTCTGCCCTATATCGGCGCCATGGACTGACTCAGCGGGCCAACGGCCTCCCTCGCCTGAGCCAGAGCATCAGTCCGGTAACCGACAGGGCGGCCGTGACCAGACCGCCCATGAAGACCAGGGCCCGGCCAAGTTCGCCAAAGGCCTGGCCAGAGTGCAGCGGGTATTGCCACGCGAAAAAGGCGTCCCCAGGCCCCTCGCCCACATCATGGCGTTGCCCGATGACCTCGCCGGTCTCCATGTCCACATAGGTCCAATGACGGCCCTGATCGTCCAGGTCGCGGTGATCGAAGGTCCGGATGACGTAGACCCCCTTGTTGGGCATAGGCCGCAGGCTGTCGATTTGTTCGGCGCGCGCCACCCTGGCCATGGCCTGATCGATGGACAGGCCAGGCGTCACGGTGCGGTCTGGAAGGCTGAACTCCAGGCGCTCAGAAACGGGCGCCAAGGGGCGCACGGCGTCACGGCTGAGGTCGGGCCAGGCCAGGGTCACCCCGGTGAGCGCCAGGACAAAGGTCACAGGCCAGGCCCAAAGCCCTGGCGCCCGGTGCCAGTCGAACAACCGGCGCAGGCTTCCACGCCGGCCTCTCACGCCGAAGGCTTCGCGCCAAAGGGCGAGCTTGGGCACCGCCAGGGTCAGGGCCAGCCCATGGTCGATAAGCCAGAGCAGACTGACGAAGCCGAACACTGCCGTCACCCATGGGGCGACCAGCAGGTCCACGTGCAAGCCATAGAGCAGGTCTGGCAAGTAGCGGCGGTCCAAGGACAAGACGCCGCTCCTGCGCCAGCCCACGACAGCCCCGGTCTGCGGATGAGCGAAAACCTGAACCCCGGTGGATTTCCCATCAACCACGGCCGAGCCGATCAGCCAGAGGGTCTCATGGGGATGGTCGGGCAGGTCAATGTGTCGGGCCTGGAAGCCAGGAAGCATCGCCTCTGCGCCGGCCAAGGCGGTGGTGACTGGGGCCTGGACGGATGGTGTCCTGACCTCAGACACCCGGCGAAGGTCGCCGTTCAGAACGGTATCGAGCTCGTCATAGTAGGTGATGGCCGAGCCGGTGACCGCCAGCAGCAGCACCCAGAGGCCAGCCAACAGGCCAAACCACCGATGCCACAGCCGCAGCGCTCGCCGGCTCGCCTTCATCAGAAGCGGTAAGAGGCGGTGAGCCTCACTTTACGCCCGGCTTCATTCAAACCTCGGACGATCTCATATCCGGGGATGGCGCTGTAATCAGCGACGCTGGCATGGGCGCGGTAGGTCTCGTCAAAGAGGTTATAGATCGCCCCTAGGAGTTCGATATTCTGGTCCTCGAAGGGAACCCAGCGGGCGAACAGATCGACCACGGCATAGCCCGGCTTATCCACCCGCTGGGTCCGGGCGATGTAGCCCAGCTGGACCTCCCGATAGAGGACCTCGATGTCGTTGAGATCGCTGTAGCGGGTCAGGCTGGCCTGGAAACCCAACCGGTCGGAGGGGTCAAAGCTGGCCGTCACATTGATGCTGTCGCCCATGGAATTGCCCAGGGCGATTTCCTCATATCCTTCGATCTGGCGACCGTTCAGCAGGGCGTCGTAGCTGTTGTAGTAGGCGTCCAGGGTCCAGGGGCCGCGGGCATAGCCGACCCGCAGCTCGATCCCGTCGGACTCATAGCGCCCGACATTCTCGTAATAGGTCGACGCCTGAGGGGTGGGCCCAGCGCCCAGCTGATCGAGGATCACATCGTCGATGGTCATGTCGTAATAGACCGCAGAGGCCGTCCACCCCCTTTGGGCCCAGGCCAGTCCGACCTCGAAATTGCCGACGGTCTCCGGCTGCAGGCCCGGCGCCAGGGAAATACGGCCGGGACGATTCTCCAGGGTGAAGGCGTCGCCGATCTCCTTGCCCCGGAAGGCCTCGGCATAGCCAATATTCAAGGTCAGGCCGTCGAGAACCTCGTAGTCCAGACCGGCATTGAAGCTGAGACCGTCACTGGCCGTGCGCCCGCCATAGGTCTGCTGCTCCAGCTCATAGTCGTCGTAACGCGCGCCGAAGCTGACGGTCAGGGCCCCTGAGGGGCGCCACAGGTTCTGGGCGTAGAGCCCCGTCAGTTGGCCCCTTTCCTCAAACCGGCTGACGGCCGGGTTCCAGGTCCAGGGGCCCCATTGGGCGATGCTCCCTAGATACTGGCTCATGACCGTGTCACGGCGGTGCTCGATCCCAGCCGTCAGGCGGTGATCGCCCAGCGCGAACCTGCCGCGCAGATCAAGGCCCCGGGACTCGATCTCGGCCCCGTAGAGCCCCCAGCGATCAAAGCGATCCTGATTGAAGTCTGTGCGGGTCAGGTAGCCGGTCGCCTCCAGGTCCCAGCCCTGGCCAGACGCAAACCCATAGTTTGCCACAGCCGTCCGACGTTCAGCCTCGGCCGGGAACAGGCGGTCATTGGCCCGCACGGGCCAGTTTGGCCGCTGGCCGAAGGCGCCGGTTTCCTCGCGCTGCTCGTAACTCACCGCAAAGCGATGTCCGCCTCCGAGTTCGCCGCCGATCTTGATGAAGCCCAGTTGTTGCGCCGCCGCGGTCCCACGCATCAGAACCCCGTCCCCGTCCTTCATGGCCTTGCGATCCACCTGGACGAAGGAGGCCAGCACCCCGACATCGCCGGTCAGTCGGCCATAGCCGGTCAGGCTGAACTTCTGGCCGTCATTGGAGAACCAGCCGGCCTTGGCGATGGCGCCGAACCGCTGGTCATGGTCCAGCAGGCTCACGGGATCGCGGGTGCGGAAGCGGATGGCCCCGCCGATGGCCCCAAAACCAGAGGTGGCCTCGCCAGCGCCGGTCTGAAGCTCGACGGTCTCCAGCATTTCAGGTTCGATGGAGACCCGGCCGATGTGGTGAAACAGGGTGCCGCCCTGGGGGGCGCCATCCACCGTGATGTTCAGCAGCGAGTCCTCAAGGCCGCGCACATAGATCTTCTGGGCCAGGCCGATAGACCCCCCCACGGCGACCGACGGGGTGCGGCGGAAGATGTCCTGGAGATCGTTGGCCTGCGTGCTTTGCAGCTCAGGGCGGGAGACGACCACATCGGTCAGGGCGCCCACCACCACGATTTCCCCTACCTCATGGCCGTCTTCCGGCCCGGTCTGTACGGTCTGGGCGGCCGCAGGGCAGACCAAAATTATCGGAGCGAGCGCGGCAGCGCACAGGTGAGCCTGTTTCAACATGTCATCCCTCAGATTGTGGGGGAGCGTCTAAACAAGGCCAGGATGCGGGGTCAATAGCGAATGATAATGATTCGCATTATTCTTTAGTGGTTATGGCTGGCAGGGCCATCTGGGGCAGTCTGGACCTCAAAGCCAGGGCGCGGGGGTTTCCCGGGCCAGCATTTCCTCATAGGTCGGGCGCGGGCGGACCACGGCAAATTCGCCGCCCTTGACCAGCACCTCGGGCGCCAGGGGGCGACTGTTGTACTCGCTGGCCATGGAGGCCCCGTAGGCGCCGGCGCTCATGAAGGCCACCAGGTCGCCGGCCTCAAAGGGCGGAAGCTCACGATCACGGGTAAAGGTGTCGCCGGTCTCACAGACCGGACCGACCACGTCATAGGGCTGGGCTGACCCATCCCGCGGACTGACGGCGCGAATGTCGTGATAGGCGTCGTACATGGCCGGGCGCAGAAGGTCGTTCATGGCCGCATCCAGCACCAGGAAGCGCCGTCCCTCCGGCCGTTCATGAATGTGCAGCACCTTGGCCAGCAGGACGCCGGCATTGGCGGCGATCACCCGGCCAGGTTCGAAGGCCAGCTTGACCTCCAGCCCCCGGGTCGCCTCAGCCACCACCTTGGCATAATCGGCCGGCGACGGCGGTTCAGGCTGGTTGAAGTAGGGCACACCCAGGCCGCCCCCCAGGTCGAGCCGCTCCACCTCCAGCCCATCGCCCTTCAGTCGCCGGACCAGCCCGGCCATCTTGCTGAAGGCTTCGGCCATGGGGGCGAGGTCGGTGATCTGGCTGCCGATGTGACAGGCCACGCCCACGGGCTTCAGCCACGCGTTGTTGGCGGCATTTGCGTAGAGCCGCACCGCCTCGGCGAAGGAGACGCCCAACATGTTCTCGGACATGCCCGTGGCGA
>SXGS01554723.1_pt1 | contig 12860 bp, 15 predicted proteins | sample 3174681 | NCBI WGS metagenome assembly SXGS01 (sample SAMN11356861, study PRJNA531348) | freshwater metagenome | isolation source: freshwater sample F1-80 | place: China: Fuxian Lake, Yuxi | collected 2017-12-25
TGGGGCGGCCATCGGCCAGTTCACAGTAATGAAGTTATGAAAAGCTGTTTGCACTGTGGACGAAGTAGTAACTGCAGCGAGAGCTTCACCTACGGCTCGATAAACATTTCCTGAATTCAATAAATCAAGACCGTCGATGTTAGTTCGACCAATAAGGAAAACACTGTGAGGTCCACGCGTGTTAACAGCTACTGTCGCCGGTAAAAGGGCACTGTCGGTATTCTCATCATCCCAATAAGCCGACAGCATCTCGGCCATGAAAGCGGCCGAGTTAGCGGTCATCGCTTTTGTTTGAATTGAGCCGAAAATATCGGGGGTGAAAGCAACCAACACTGGAAACGCACCTTTGGTATCAGTGCGCCGTACTAAGTCAACAACATCAAGCATGATGCCAGCACCAGTACCACCAGCCATTGAACCGACGACAATTGTCAACGGGTCAGGTACTGGTGTTCCAGGTGGCACACTCACTTGAAGGTGTCGTGAAACCTCAGCCAATTCAGGTCCGCCGGCTGTGCATTGTGTAAACGCAAATGACAATCTTTTAGCAACATAGTCCTGCAATGCGAGAATTCCTGCAGTGCGGCCAACTGCGCGCAACTGGCCCGCGCCATCTTTTAAAGGCACAGTGACCTGGGCGGGATTTGGTCTCCAACCTTGTAAGTCATGGAACGCTTTTGGATTCACATCCAGTCCAAATTTCGTATCAATCGCTTTGCTCAAACCTTGGTAGGTACTAAACGCCAAAGAAACACTTACATAGTCGTTGTTCGGCAAAAACGGGATCAAGGGGTCTTCTTGAGTCGTTAACGTGTCGATTCCAATAAATTGCCATGCTTTTGGAAAGTCTCCTTCCCAGCCTTGGTGCTCAAGATGACGCTTCACAGAATCGCGCACGTATCGCACTGCTTTCTGTCCGGAACCGCCGCATCCGATCATAATTATTGGCCTAAGCATGGTTGTATCTCCTTATGTTGGTGGGAGCCGCATGCCTAAGCAAACGGATCCCAATTTTCTTTTGACTCTGATTGTTCGGGTTGACTTGTATTGACGTCTTCAGACTCTTTTCGACGACCACGTTTCTTGCGACGCTTGGTTTCAGTTGCTGACTCTGGAGCCGCCTGTGAAAAGCTTGCAGCACCAAAAGGATCAGACTCATTCACAGTGTCAGCTCCGCCAAACGGGTCATCAGGATCAACTCGTACAGTAGCATCTGATAGTTCATCTGATTCTCCGAGGGCTGCTTTGGCTTTCTCTTCTTCGACTAACTGCATTAATTCAGTTGAGAAATTACTGGCTGAGAGCCCGAATGAGAGATCGGACAACTGCTGGTCACGGTCAATACCCACGCCGGCCTCATAAGGCTCAAAGAATGCAATAACCTCGGCGGGCACTGAAGCTTCGCCGTTCAAAAGACTCTGTAATTCATTTGACTTAACCCCGACAACCCACTGACCACGTAGAACTAATGACACATGACCCGTTGTTGAGTCGGATTGATCTTTGCTCCGTGCAAAGCCACGCGAACCAATAACAAATGTGGATGGTGATGTCACTCGACCTACCGGCGCTGTTGTCGAGTGCAGGAAGGTCTGCAGGACAGAGACACTGAAGTCATAGCCGAAAACGTTAAATGATTGCACTGAATCTGTCACCTCAAGAGCAAAACCCTCATCAGAGTGTGATGGATTTGTCTTCATCGGATTAAGAGTCAGAGCACCTGACTGATCGATAGCCGCATCAAGCCGAACTCGCCGAGCGGTTGGCGCCAACTTCGAAAATCGCGACAATAGATAGGCCAATAGGTAGCGAACCAATCCTTGAATTACGAGAAAGATCGCTAAAAGTTCAAGCGCTGCAATTATTCCTCTACCTACACTCGGCTGGCGCAACATTGAAACTTCTAGCGGAATCTCACCGTCACGAGGCACCTGAGCAGTGTCAATACCCTCGTAAGTGACCACTATTGCAGTAGTGAATTTCGAAAATGCCTCTTGATCAGGTATTAGCTCGACTATGCATTCGACTTCTTTTTGTTGCGGCACCTCACAAGGTTCCCTTGGAATGAGGTCTAGGTTTGCTTTGGCTTCTGACGACTCAACTGCATCTTTGAAAGTAATCAAACCATTACCACTGTCTGGTCCAAGAAAAATCAGCTTTATCGCTTGCTTCGGAGTGCCTTCAAACAACAGCTGACCATCTGATCTTACAAACGAAGGAAGGCCAGCACCATTCGAGACGCGAACTGGAAAGCGTTGCGAGCCAAAGTTGATCGCCACCGGAGTGCCATCTTTCAACTTGAGTCCAGGAACATCGCCAATCGGCCTAACTACTAAATCGGTAGAACTTAGTTTTCCGAGCTTTTCGCCCTGAAGAGCTCTCTCGATTTCGTTTTCATCAAGCACGTACAAATTAGGGTCGGCCGAGTCTTGTTGAACTTCAAGTTTCTCGACACCTTCATAGCTCGAGAATTCAATGTCTAATTTACGAATTGACGAGCCCGATGTTTTCGAAACAACTCTTATTCCAAGGGGCTCAGCCTCAAACCGTCCGATTTTCAAATCACCATTACTAACTTGCTGATTTTTTGAGTCGACAATCGAAATCTCGGCAGAGCCTATAAAATTCACGGTGCCCTTTGACTCTCGTGCGCCTTCACCCAAGAATTCAAGCTTCCAACTGCCTTCAATTGAGTTTTCTTTCTTACGATTAACTGAGATAAAAACCTTCTTTGACGTAACAGGCGTCGTCTTTACCGTATTCTTACTGATTGACAAGCTCTTGTCGCTAGCCGCATCAGCAGGCGACTTTACTAAAGTGACATGGCGTTGGCCTTCGTTTGTTGTCAAAACAACTTCAACTGCTGAACTTGGTCGCTCAGCCAAAATTTGAAACGATGCAATAGATTCATCGACTTCAAATTCGATCGCACTACAAGAGCCCGAATCGTCTTGGCAGTCAGCACCAGTTGTTGGATCGATTGAAACGGAATTTTTCACATCTGGAATGCCTGGAATTGAAGTCAAAACTTCAAACAACTTGTCAATAATTTCATCAGCATCACGTGCTAGTGCATACTTACCATTTGGGGCCACCTCACCACAGGCTTCCACCGCCACAGAGACACGGCCTTCTTTGCCGGTTTTGTCAACTGATTTGTATGCAGACCCACCTTCAGCAATTAGTTGCATCAGACCTAATTTTCTCTCGTCTGAGTTGAGGCCTGCGGCAACAACATTTACACCGTCAAGTCTCAATCTGTCGGCAATTCCACCGCTTCCGCAAATAAGAGACTGAATCTGATCGCGCTCACGAGAAATAAAACCAGGTGAGTTGTCATCGTCATGCTCGCCGTCACTGAACCAGACAAGTAAACGACACACCTCAGGTGAATCTGAGTAACTGTTAAATGACTCAAGTGAACCCTCTAGAGCTGTGTGATAGCGAGTGTGAAGATCTGAGTCGCGCTCTCTTTGCTCTTCAAGTGCGCTAACTACTGTTTCGACATTTTGAGCATTAAGACTACGAAACCCAACACGCTCGTTATATCCGTCACCAAAACCGGCAATTGCGATTGCAACATCTAGTGGCTTACTACCAGCGCTCACGACCAATCGACTTGACTCGACTGCCGATGCCAACACTCGAACTACCGATTCAAGTGCTGGCACCCGGGAGTCTGCGGGATCATTTCCCAATTTTGTTGACGAACCATCTTTTAATTCTCTGAGACTTTTTGATTCATCAATCAACATCAAAACAGCAAGCTTGCTGTTTTTTGATAAACAGACTTCTAATGACTCATCAATATCAATTTTGGGTGACATTGAGGCATTGACAGGACTTATCCAAAACGAAATCGCAACAGCGACAATCGAGAGTATGGCGAGTGATGGGTGCCGTTTCAGAACAACACTCCACTACCTTTTGCGGCCAATATTGCTAAGCGCGCAACATGCGCAACCGTTATTGCCAAAATTAGATACCTAACACCCTGCAGGGACGGCTTGAACCACGCGAGCGTTACATAGCTTGGATGAGCTCGTCGTCTCTGATCCTGCAACGCAGTAACGCCTCCAAACACCGATGCGACAACTGCGATCAAGTAGCCAATTGCGCTATTGATCAAATAACTACCTGCTGACACAAATGCAATAGCTAAGGTAATGGCCAGAAAGGTGACCGGCGGCTTGACAAGCCCTGAGTCTTCGACTTGGACCACAAATTGATCATTTTCCCAGTCGCTCATGACTACCCCTAAGAGGGCAAAATACTACAAAAATAAAAATGTGACAAATTTAGGGCTTAACTAAAATCGCCTCCAGTTGCTATTACTTCCCAAGCCGTACAAGGTCTATAATTATCTAAATGAAGGGTCTAAGATTCAGGAAATCAATCAATCTCGGAATAGTCAGGGTAAATTTTAGCAAGTCAGGAATTGGCTGGAGCATTGCCGTTCTGCCAGGATTTATTCGCTATACGCGCGCTGTAAACAAAGGCCGATACTGGACTTTTTCGATCCCCGGAACTGGTCTCTCAAAACAGACAGTCAGCTCAAAGGCAAAAAATCAAACCTGAGTTACGTAGAGCGATGATGTAGTGCCATGAGGTTTTCGTAGCTCTTTTATTGTGGTTGTTGGCGCAACTGTGGTGGTGCTGAGTGGCACCGTAGTTCTCACAATCACCGACATCGATTTAAACGCCACGAATAACAAATTTATTCACTCAGCCGGTAAAATTAAGTTAGTCACACCAGCCATCTTGATCCTCGTCGGCACAAGTTGGATCATAATAAATTTCGCCCTCGTCTTCAAACTGATTATTAAAATCATTTATTATTTCATCTGTATCCAAACCACAGGCAGCCATTGACCCAACTAATGCGAAAACAAGAATTGCCAAGCGAGTTCGCTTCACTTTAGGTCCGCACAATTGCTTCGCGTATTTTTCACCGTCTAAACAGCGCCGACTGGACGTTTGAGAATCATATAAAATATTCCGCCGAGGACTTGAGTTGAGCTCCTGTCGAAAATTCCATTACTTTGTTGCATATCATCATTGAGACCAAAAGAGACAAGCTCCCAGCCATCGTTTCCCATCGCACCAAGAAGTTGATGAATTTCGGCCCAATTGGTCTCACCCGACACAACCTCATATTCCCATTTACTCATGTGATTAGACCAATAGATATTTGCATAAAAAGTTAACTATAAATCAGGATGTGAAAACAATTGCGCCAACAACCATTCCCATTATCAGCCCAGCGATTGATACAACTGTTGCAGCCATACCAAGCTTGTTACCTGCCTTCCATGAAATTGCACCAAAAATAATCCCAAGAATTCCGAATAGCGGTGGGAAAAACAAAAATGCGATTAATCCGCAAACAAGACCTGCTATCGCAAGACCCTGCTTGCTATTAGGTTTTGGAGTAGAAGATGATTGTTCCATGTATGCTCCTTTAAAAATTATGGTATGTCACAAAGTAAGATTTGTCAAGCAGCACTCCGAATTGTCACCAACTACGCCAACTCTTACCCCAACGTGGTGAGGTCTTTCGAAGCCTCGCAGCTGACTTTGGCAATCGTGTCTCAAGTAACTCGGGCATAACAATATGTATTAAAACGTCAATTCGTCTTACAAAACGACAAGGTGAGCCAAACCAAAACCTGCTTGTGGGCGGTGACTCAACGCGCCTTAGTAATTTAAAAGTTTCGCGTAGTGAATGATGACGCTCAAGCATTAGGCACGACCGTTAAGCAGATGCAAACCAAAAGCCAAATGCGGTCATGGCTAATCCCATCGGTGCAAGCCATGCACCACCTTGTACAGAAATGTTTGAGTCAGCCACCAACAAGCCAAAAACAACAACGGTTTGCATAAGGCTAGAGATACTAATTATGCCGACACCACTCGCTCGCAAAACCGGTGGTATTTCAAACTTCCGAATAAGACTACTCGTGGCACCTACAACTGCAAGCAACATCGCGAAGTAACTCAAAATATGACTTAAGCTCACATAAAATTCAGCGATCAAGTTTGGTGCTCCGAAGTCGTTCCAAAATCTACGAATTTCTGAATATGTAAAATTATCACTTAGCAAGTCGAACAAGAATTTCGCATTCACCCAATCTGCTTCAAGAAATCCAAAAAGTGTCACAAAAATTCCAATCGCTACAATTAACGGTGCCCAAAGTTTGGTTGGCACAGAATTTTTTCGCGGCTCATTGGCCTCAAATTTACTATCTTGACTAATCCAAGAGTCACTCGCTTCATCTGTCGGTGAGAATGCTTTAAACGATCTCTCCAAAACCCAGCCCGAAGAAACTAGTAATAGTGAACCGGGCAACAGATACTTCATTGACTGCTGCGCCTCGGCGATCCACAACGCTTCGTTGAATACAGCCATCACGGCAGTAAAGCCAGCAAGTCGGATAGCGATTGGCTTCAATTCTGTCATTGCCCAAACAGCCAAACCAGTCGCTAAAGCATGAACGATCCAACCTCGAACTGCACTATCAGTGACAATTCCCGCGAGAACACACTCGAATGCGAGCAGAGACAAACCAGCCAGTCCAACTCGTAACTGACCATCGCGACCTAATTCATCAAGCCCTAAGTATTTTTTAGACATCGTGCCTCGCGATGTTTCCATCTCGTGTGAATTCCGAGGAAATCATCAAGGAATCAGCCTCTCTACTTTTCGAGTTTCAACGATTGTCCTACCCCACTCGTAAATTTCAGACCAATACGGAGTAACCGCCATTCGTACTGTGTAGCCCGCTATAACAATGACCAAAAGTGTGTGAAGACGGGCCATATTGTTGGGATTTCGACCCCACCAGTACGCAATCTTTTCGGCATCGCAACCTGCGCCCGGAGAATTCTTGACTATCTTTTGCTGAGTTCGCGCATCTCGAAATCCTTCAATCGAAAGATACCCGGCAATCACAGCAACCGAATAGCCGAGTATTTCCCCCGGTACAAAACGAACTGCAAAGTAACAACCGGTTACAACAGCTGCAGTCCAAATGAACCCCCACAAATTGCGAACTAGAAAAACAATGGCTAGCGCTAAAACAATTGCCGAAAATAGGAACCAAGACTGGGGATACCCTGCCTGAGAAGCGACGACTGCAGCGAGTCCCGCAATCGGTGGCGAGACATAACCAGCGATAGACACTACGCTCGCTCGGATTTTTCCCCAGTTTTCTGGCGGACTAAATGCCGCCAGGCCAGAAGTGTTAAGAGAAATCGTAATCTGCTGGGGTCGACCACCAAGAACCCCTGCAGTGAAAGCATGACCTAGTTCGTGAACAACAGTTGGAAGGTAGCGACCGATCAAATGCAAAGGACTACCTGCTAGTACAAATCCGGCGATGAACCAAAGTGCAAGAGATTGATCTGTCAGCGCTGATTCATTCGGGACAAATCGATTTAACCATTCAGCCATCTCGGGAGTAATTGTTTGACCTGTTGCCAGATAGATAACTGGGACTACCACTAAGACCGAAACTAGCCACATAGTTGTTTCATCTCCTCTCAATCACATTCAAAATTATCTTCAAAATCAACATCTTCGAGCATGTCGGGGTCAATGTCGAACTCTATGTCGTCAGTAGCAGGGTCGTCTAACTCATCGCCTGGGTCATCTTCGGCATTAGCCCACTCGGCGCCGCGCCCTAGGCAATCGGTCAAACCCTCACCATAGAAAGACACTGTCGTTCCACAAAATGTAAATCTTGCGCCATCTTCAAGTACATCAATAGACACGTCTCTATTATGCACCTATTAGGTGAAGGCGGATAACCCTGCGACATCCCTGTAAATCAATTATTTCTTGCAATCATCCGGACGATCTGAGGGGCTTGGCCCGTTGCAGATCACCAACCGATCTCAAGTCGGTGGTAACGCCAATTTCGATGAAAGAAAAATTAATTGTTAAGAGTAATCGCAAGAAGCGTGTCTATAAAAGCTCAATTTACCAGCAACAGAAATGACCAAAGCCCAAAACTAACTCAAACTGTCGAATCTCCTAAACTTTTCGCAACCGATTAAGTTCACGGCGGGCAATTTTGATGTCAGTCGTCGATTTTGGCCACTTCAAACCCATATCTTCAATTGTTGACCTGACTATTTCGCTAATTGCGAAGTCACGAAACCATTTAGAGTTTGCCGGCACTACGAACCATGGAGCATATTTTGTTGATGTACTACTTACAACTCTCGTAAACGTTGACATGTACTGCTCCCATTTTTCGCGTTCAGCAAGATCCTCAATACGAAATTTCCAATGGCGATCTGACTCATTGAGTCGCGACGCCATACGCTCCCATTGCTCATTTCGAGATATATGTAATAGAATTTTGATTACGGTCGTTCCCTCTTGCGTGAGCAGACGTTCAAAGTCATTTAATTGTTTTATTCGATTGTTTAGCCGTACCTTATTCAAGTTTTTGTTAAGCATCGGCACTATAAGGTCTTCATAGTGGCTTCGATTAAATATGCCAACTGATCCGCGCGGTGGGCATGCGGCGTGAATTCGCCAAAGATAATCGTGTGCAAGCTCCTGCTTATTCGGACCTTTAAACGAAGTCACCTGGGTTCCCTGTGGATTGAATGCCGTAAAGACTTTTCGAATAAGACCGTCTTTGCCTGACGCGTCAATGCCCTGCAAAACAATCAACAAGGACTGGCCACCATCGGCATACAACTTAAATTGAAGTTCCTCTAATTTTTTAAGATTCTCTTCAAGGCGCAATTTGGCGTCATCTTTTGACCAACCACAAGTTGACTTAGCGGCAGCATCACTTAAAGAGGGCCGCTTTCCGGGCGTTACGGCCAGTGCAGATTTTGGATTCTCTCGCTTTGTTTTCATCTCAACCTACTTAACTCCAAATTGAACCTCTTTTACATCACGAATAATCACAACCTAGACGACCTAAACATAAATCTCATTTCGAAATACATATAAATACCCCATTTCTGCCTCAGTTCTTATTGCTAGATCTCAGATTACCCCACAAGACCGTGGCTTGACCAAATGGAAACAACAGTCAAATTTGTACACTCCAAGGTTGATAGTTACGCTTACGAGTAACTCTTGGGGGCAGTTATCGGAAATTTATCGTCAATCGCCGAGATCATCGTTGGACACGCCATTAGCGAAGCTAAGCGGTATGACTGCGAGATTTCATCAGAGTTACACCTACTTTCGGCAATACGGCGCTGGCAAGAAGAACAATTCGACGCTCGATTTCCGAATGTAAGTAGCTCGATTCTGGCAGCGTTGTCTCTCAATCGAGGCAATTCGATCAAAAGACCGGTTCTTAAACAAGAATTAGAAATACGAATGCTTGCGGTTAATTCACCGGAAAGTGTCTGGGTTTTAACTGAATCTTTACTTCAAGAGACCAAAGATCAGCGTAATAAAGGCGGATCCCCACACTCAAAGATGGCCGCAGCTGAAGGCATGAGCATAAACAATCCTTCTGCTGATCAAACCGAATTGCCACCAATTGAGTTGACTCAAGAAAATGATCGGCTCCCGTTCGGAATAAACGAGAGTCTTATTGACCGCATTGCTGCCCTTGCGAAAATGTCTCCCGTCGAGACCGCGAACAAAATTCTCAACGATGCTCAATATATAGCAAGGACAGTAATTGGGCGAGAGACTCGTAACCTCTTCGAGTTGATAGAAGTTGCATCAGGACTAACCGGCAGCACGCCAGCAAATTATTTAGAGCTCTCCAACTTCGTAAATCAACTTTCACTTCTACCCGATCCGTCAGCAAGCAAATGCGCAACCCAGGTTTCCATGGCCTTGGTTGAAGTCGCTGAATGGGCTGCCTCAATAGATGACAACGTCACAAAAGAAGAAATAGACCGCATTGACGACATCAGATTGGCTCTCCGAGAACAACTTGGCGTTCGAATAGATACCGAAAGTGCAGCGACTGTCGCTTTTGAGTCGAAATTCGAAAACTTGATCGGTATGGAGTCAGTAAAAACTGACTTAAGAAAGCGGCTTGATTTTCTCGTTGTCAATCGACGCCGTCAAAAACGTGGCCTCAAAGCGGATGTTCATAGAATGCACATGGCATTCTTAGGCAATCCTGGCACGGGAAAAACGACCGTCGCGCGACTCTTTGGTGAATTATTGAACGAATTGGGACTGCTACCAACCAAAAAGTTTGTAGAAACTGATCGGTCTGGTTTAGTTGGCGAATACCTCGGCCACTCGGAAAAAAAGACACTCGACATAATTAACAAAGCAGATGGAGGTGTCCTCTTTGTAGACGAGGCCTACGCACTCGATGACGGTTACCAGAATCAAAGAGGCTTTGGTTACGAGGCCACCTCAGTTTTAGTAAAACAAATGGAAGATCGTCGGGACCGCTTGGTTGTAATTCTTGCTGGCTATACGAAACTGACGGTGGATTACATAGCAATAAATCCAGGTTTGAAATCACGTATCCCAACCACGATTAACTTCCCCGATTATTCAGTAGAAGATTTAAAAAAAATAGCACTACGAATTGCTGCTCAACGAGATCTTGTAATTGAAGCAGAAAGTTTGGAGAAAGTCGTGGCATTGATTGGGAAGCGACGAAATGAAGTTGGATTTGGCAATGCCAGAGAAATTGAAAATATGCTCGAGTACGCTCAACGTTCATCGATCAATCGGCTATCCAAACTTGGCAACCTTGCTACAGAATCAGAAATAAAGACAATACTCCCAGAGGATGTCGAGAGCGATTCAGTTTCAAACAAAAAACACTTTGGATTTAATCCAACACCAACCGAGTAATTAAAGGAGTAATTAACAGCATGAGCACTTTGGAAAGTTTTAAGGGAAAACTGCAAAAGATTCTGATTGAGTTAAATGGTGGCATCAAAATTGATGGTGACGGTGACTTCGTAATCACGAGTGAATCTGCACATCTATTTATTCGAGCGATTGAATTTGGTCCGGAAGAAAAAAAGTATTTGATGATCAGATTTTTTTGCCCGTTGGTCATGGACGTTGTAGTGACCCCAGACCTAGCAATTCACGTTGCTACGGAAGGTGGTGGGTTTAGATTTGGTCATGTTCGCCTAATTCTCGATGATGAAAAAGAGAAAAAAACTGGGTCTTTGTATTTTGAGTACGCAATTTTCGCAAATGATTTAGATATGTCAGAAGTAGATAACGCTATTCGAATGGTTTTATTCACTTCAGTTAACCTAGATACCGAGCTCCAAGGTAAGTTCGGTGGCAAACTGTTTGGTAAAGATACCGAATAACTTCTTCCAGAAGATTGGAAAGATCAGCTTTTAAAATTTATGGGGCCCAAAATGTTCGCTAGTGCAGTTCTCGTCAACCCTTCTCTGTCCGAAATTCAAAAACAGATCTCGATTTTTAACGACCACCACTTGCACGATTCTAAAATCCATAGTGTCGCAGAAAAGAACCTTCTCGAAAACTCATTTGACTTTACTGATCCGTTTCCACGTGTTGAATCACATGGTCACTACCTGTTTGGAGAATTTGCATCTCCTACAAGTCTGATCGATGGTCAAGATATTTATATAACGTTGCACTTCGTAGTCTCATTCACAAGAGGAGTTTTAATATTTAGAACACCCGATGGAACCCCTATCAAAGAGTTATCGCAGTCGTTTGAGGAATTCCACGACCGGCTTGTCAATGCCGAATTTTCGGGTGGAAGATTTCTTATTGACTTGATTTCATTTGTTGTAGCAGACTACGAAAAAAAAATGAACGAGGTCCATGAAGCGATTGACTTAGATCTACTTTCTCTAACAAAGTCATTTGCGGAACTTGGTAGGAATGTGACGAAAATTGACGTTACTAGCTTCTACAATAAAGCAACGCTATTCAATATCGATGTGGTCGGCTGCCAATCTTCAATCAATGGATCTCTCCAGATTCTTCGCGAAATCTCAAACGACCAAATTGATTTAAAAACAAGTAACGAAAAAGACAAAGTCGAACTTTTTACTCGAGACTTAGAAATTGAGGTGAGCGATTTAGAAATTCGCTTGAGACACCTGCAGTCTTTGAGATCTACTCTTCAATCGACTTTGGATATGACGTTCAAAAAATTCGAGAAAATCGAAGAGTTGCGCCAGACTCGTGCTAGTCACAATATGACGGCTGTTACGTCAATCATGCTCCTGCCCTCATTTTTGGTCGGTTTTTTCGGACAAAATTTTCGGGTATCTGACGGTCTGAATTTTCAGTGGGGCTGGTTTGTATCTATTGGATTAATAATTTTCGTTTCAGTCGGTCAATTTATCTACTTTCGGAGAAAAAACTGGCTTTAAAAATTTGAGTAGCATTACTCAAGTTCATCGATAAGTTCTTCAGCGTCGTCTATCTCATCGCCGTTGAGTATGTCGGGGTCGTTGTCGAACTCTATTTCGTCAACGGCCGGACCGTCTAAATCATCAGCAGGGTCGTCTTCAGCGTTGACCCATTCGGCGCCACAACCGGGGCAATCGGTCATGCCCTCACCATAGAAAAAAACTGGTGTACCGCAATAAGTGCAAATCTGACCGTCTTCAAGTGCATCGATAGTCATAACTCAATGATGCCAGACAGGTGTTGCACCCTGTAAGTCTGAACACCCTCTGTGTATAGTGACATTTGTAATCATCCAGACCATCTGAGGGGCTTGGCCCTATGACGATCACCAACCGATCTCAAGTCGGTGGTAACGCCAAGTTCGATGAAGGGAAAATTACGAGCAGTGAAAGTGATCTTTAATTAATTAACTGCAAAGGGGAATAAATGGAAAAAATCCAGCCCGTAATCGACTGGTTCACCGACCGAGGTGGCAAGTACATAGGCGACA
>SXGS01747445.1_pt1 | contig 12857 bp, 8 predicted proteins | sample 3174681 | NCBI WGS metagenome assembly SXGS01 (sample SAMN11356861, study PRJNA531348) | freshwater metagenome | isolation source: freshwater sample F1-80 | place: China: Fuxian Lake, Yuxi | collected 2017-12-25
CCGACGGCGGCGGTTCGATCCGCATCCCTGCGTCCTGGTGCGGCCTCTTCGGCCTCAAGCCGACCCGCGCCCGCAATCCTGTCGGCCCCGATACCGGCGAGGGCTGGAGCGGGCTTGGCGTCGGCCATGCGATCACCCGCAGCGTGCGGGACTCCGCCGCGCTGCTCGACGCGACGCATGGGCCGGAAATCGGCGCGCCTTATGTCGCACCGGTCCCTCCCCGGCCGTTCATCGACGAGGTCGGCGCCCCGCCCGGGCGCCTCAGGATCGCGCTGGCGATCCGCTCGCCGATCGGCACGACCTTGCATCCGGACGTGATCACCGCCGCCAGGGACGCGGCCAAGCTCTGTGCCGATCTAGGCCACCACGTCGAGGAAGCCGCGCCCGACCTCGACGGCGAAGCGATGGCCTGGGCCTATCGGCTGGTCATCGGCGCCAATCTCGCCAACCTGGCCGAGCTCCGCGGCCGGGCGCTCGGCCGGAAGCTCGGGCCCGACGACATCGAGCCGATCACGCGCCTTTGGGCCGAGGCGAGCCTTGGCCGGACGGCGATCGAATACGCGCGGATGACGCAGACCATCCACGGGACAGGCCGCAGGCTGGCGCAGTTCTTCGAGCGCTATGACGTACTGCTATCGCCGACGGTGGGAACGCCACCGCCGAAGATCGGCGAGATCAGCATGCGCGACGAGAACCTCGACCACTACATCGCGCAGGTCTGGGACCTGGTACCGTTCACTCTGATGATCAACTACGCCGGAACGCCGGCGGCGACCTTGCCGCTCCACTGGTCGCCGTCCGGCCTGCCGATCGGGGTCCAGGTCGCGACGAAGTATGGCGACGAGGCGACGATCTTCCGCCTGTCGGCGCAGCTCGAGCAGGCGCGGCCGTGGTTCGATAGACGGCCGCCTATCGTGTCCCCTCTCCCAGCGGCGTAGCCGACGGAAGAGGGGATACAAGCAGCTACAGCAAGTTCCGTTTGTGCCTCGTCTTCCAGCTTCGTGCGCTGACCTTCTTCCCGTTCAGCGACGCCGTCGCATCAGCCTCGACATGGAAATGCGTCGTATCGCAGGTCAGCACGGTCGAGACCGCGATCGAGACGCGCCAGCCCTTGCGGCCCATCTCCATGGTCTGGCGGACCTCGGCGCGCGCCGACAGCGGATCGTCGTCGTCGATGTCGAGCGTCTTGTCGATCGAATGCGCTATCTCGGTGCCGATCGGGTCGATCCGGTAATGCGCGACCGGGCCGAGCAGACCGCCGCCCTTGCCGTGGAGCTTGACCATCGTGTGCCCCGACATCGGCTCGCGCTCGATCGAGCGTCGCAAGGTCGTGCCTTCGAGGGTCGTGAACGGCGTCGGTGGTCCGTTCTCCGGCTTGCCGAAGGCCGGCAGCGCCTTGTCTTTGGGATCGGGCCTCCTCACCGGCAACGCCACCTGGCTTTTCCCTGAGAAGACCGTCAGCAGCACCGGCTCCGGCGCCGGCCAGACGATCGGCCAGTAGGACGTCGACAGCGCGATGCGGATCTTGTGGCCAGGCGGGAAGGCGTAGGCGACCGACGGCATCCGGATCTCGATCCCGGTGCGCTTGCCCGGCTTCATCGCGGTCGGCTTGTCGTGGCCGGTGCGGTGGCAGAGGTTCAGCACGCCGAAGGTGACACGGGTCGAGGCGCCGTCCGGATGGACGTCGCAGAGCCGAGCGATCACATGCGCGACCGGCCTATCGACCGCGAGCTCCAGCGTGACCACGGTCTCGCCCAGGATCTCAGTGCGCTGGGTCAGCGGGCCTGAGTCAAACACGAGCGAGCGGCCGTCATCCTCGCGCTGGTCGCGCGGCAGCTCGCCCTTGACGCCGCCGCCGAGCCACTCCGGCGAGCAGAGACCGACCGATTGCGGCGAGGTGTGGGTCAGCGCCGTCTCCTTTCCGGCCTTGGCGTCGAGCGTACCGGCATTGAGCCGGAGCACCTTCGGCTTGATCTGCGGCGACGGCCATGAGCGTTCGGCGACCCAGCGGCCGGGGCGCATCACATAGTCCGACGAAGGACGCACCGACTCCTGCATCCAGGCGCGTAGCAGCGGCTCCTTGTCGATGCCGTTCTTCTCGTCCTTGAGCCAGCGGTCGAACCAGCGGACGCAGTCCTGCAGGAAGCCCATCGCCGGGCCGGGCGTCGCGTCCTGCGGGTACTGGTGGCCCCAGGGTCCGATCAGGCCGCGCCCGGGTCCGCTGATCTGCGAGAGGATGCGCGGCACCGCGCGCGACAGGTAGTCGGCCCAGCCACCGACCGAATAGACCGCGCACTTGATCTTGCCTATGTCTTTCGCGACCGATCCCTCGCGCCAGTAGTCGTCGCGGTGCTGGTGGTCGAGCCAGTCCGACATCATCGGCTTGTTGGCCTTGAGGCGCGCCTTCCACACCGCCTCCCAGTCCATGCCGCGGGTCTCTGGGTCAGGTGGCATGCTGTTGAACATCAGCATCGAGGAGCCCCACCAGACGCTGTCGGTCAGCATCGCACCGCCGGTGTAGTGCAGCGTCGTGGTGTAGCGGTCCTCGGCCGAGCAGACGGTGACGATCGCCTTCAGCGCCTCCGGGTGACGGGCGGCGGCCTGGAGCCCGGAAAAGCCGCTCCACGACTTGCCTATCATCCCGACCTTGCCGGAACACCAGGGCTGGCTGGCGACCCAGGCGATGATGTCCTGGCCGTCGTCGATCTCGCCCTCGGTCCACATATCCTCGAGCACGCCATCGGAATCGCCGGAGCCCCGCGTGTCGACGCGGAGGCAGGCATAGCCGTGGCCGGCGAAGTAATGATGGATCGGCTGGTCGCGAAGCCGCAGCAGGTCGCGCTTGCGGTAGGGCATGTATTCGATGATCGCCGGCACCGGGTTCTTCCCGGCGTCAACCGGGACCCAGAAATGCGCGGCGAGCTTGGCGCCGTCGCGCATCGGGATCCAGATGTTCTCGACCTCGCGGACCTTCCGCGGAAGCCTCGTGACGATCCGGTCGGCCAAAGCCCCCTCCCTCAGTCCTAGAACGTCAGCGGCTGCCCCTTCCGGCGGAGAACCTCGCCGGCACGCTGGCCGGTCAGCTTGCCGTCGCTCAAGGTCAGTACGCCGTTCACCACGACATGCTTCATGCCCGAGGCCAGCAGGTTCGGCTCGAAGGTTGTGCCGCGCTCGCCGAAGCTCACCGGATCGAAGACCGCGATGTCGGCCCGCGCGCCCGGCTTGAGCACGCCGCGATCGGTGAGATCGAGCACGGCCGCCGGCAGCCCGGTCATCCGATGCACGGCGTCCTCCGGCGTCAGCGCCCTGGTGTCGCGCACCATGAAGCGCCAGAACCAGGAGGCCCAGGTATAGGCGCCGTGGAAGACGGCGCCGCCGAGCGGGCCGTCCGGCGCCAGCGTCGTCGCATCCGAGGCCGGCATGCAGAGCGGGTGGCTGAAGACCGACTCCTGCTGCTCTTCGGTGTAGGTCAGCAAGATCACCATCGGGCTGCGCGGCAGGTCGAGCGTCGCCTCGATGATGTCGTAGGCAGCGTCATAGGCGTCCTGGCCGCACTCCTTCGCCACGTCGGCAAGGCTCCGGCGCGAGTATTCCGACATGATCGGCAGGTCGAGAAGCACCACCCGGTTCCAGTCGCCGACGCTAGAGAGGATGCTCTGGTAGGCGCGCATCTTCTGCCGCGCCTCCTTGGACCTGAGATTGGTGCGCGCCGCCTCCTTACCTCCGGCCCCCGCCCAGGGCGGCAGCATCGTGTGCAGCATCGTCGTGCCGTAGAGCCGCGTGTGCATGTCGAAGCGCACGTCCTGGCCACCATTGCGCGCCTTCTCCACCAGCTCGATCGAGCGCTCGAACACGCCATGCGCGGTGTTGCGCGGCACCAGATGCGAGACCTGCGTGCGGACCTCGGCGTTGCGTCCGGTACGGATGCCCTCCTCGATCGCCTCCAGTGCCTTCGCGGCACGATCGCGGGTGTGGGTCGCATAGAGGCCGTCGGCCTTGCCGGCGACCTTGGCGAGCTGGGTCAGCTCCTCCTCGCCGCAGCCGACCTCGGTCGCGTATTCGAGGCCGGTCGAATAGCCGATGGCGCCTTCCGACAATCCCTCGCGCAGAAGATCCTGCATCGCCGAAAGCTGCTTGGGATTGGCCGGCTGATCGGAGAGCCCGATCGTCGAGAGACGGAGCTGGCCGTTCGGCACCAGGGTGATCACGTTGACCGCCGGCTTCACCGAGGAGAGCCGGTCGAGATATCCCCCGAGCGTCTTCCAGGTGAGTGCGACGCTGCCGTCGAAGCCGTAGATCGCCTGCGGCGCCAGCTCCGGCCGGCGGATCGGACCGCAGCCGAAGCCGCAATTGCCGATGACCTCGAGCGTCACGCCCTGGTGCACGGCGCTGACCGCGCGCGGGTCGAGCAGCAGCGTGTAGTCGGAGTGGCTGTGGATGTCGATGAATCCGGGCGCGACCGCGAGGCCCCTGGCGTCGAGCTCGCGCTCGGCCTTGCCCTCGACCTTGCCGATCGCGGCGATCTTCCCGTCTTCCACGGCGATATCGGCGGCGACCCCAGCCTTGCCGGTGCCGTCATAGACGGTGCCGCCGCGAAGAATGAGGGACAGCGCCATGATCCGCTCCTACTGCGCCGCCGTCTTGAGCGCCGACCGCCTTCTGGCCGTCGCCGCCGCGTCGACCTTGCCCGCCTCGATCACCACGCCGTAGGTGTCGCGAGCCGCCGCGGGCGAGACCTTGCCGGCAATCACGTCAGCCAGCACCAGCCCGGCCTCGCGGGCCTGCGGATCGCCGTAACCGCCGCCGCCGGCCGAGATGTGCCGGAACACGTCGCCCTTCTTCAGATGCATCGCCTTCATCGGCATCGTCGGCAGGATCTCGGTCTCGCCGCCATGGGTCAGCAGGTTCTTCGACGGGCTGCCAGTCCGCCCCTCGGCGATGCCGTAGGGCGGGTGATCGCGCCGATCGGAGCGGAGGGTGAACACCGCCTCATCCGCCGTCAGCCGATACTCGCGCGAGAAGGCGAGTCCACCGCGCTGGCGCCCGGCCCCACCTGAATCCGGCACCAGCTCGTAATGGGTGATCTCCAGCGGCAGCTCGGTCTCGATCAGCTCGACCGGCTGGTTCGAGAGATTGGCGGCAGGGTTCGAGATGCCCTCGACGCCGTCCTTGGTCGCGCGGGCGCCCCAGTTGCCGACCATCACCTCGGTCAGCACGAAGGCCTTGCCCTTGTGACGCCCGCCGATCGACAGCAGCGTCGGGCCGCCCTCGCCGCCGGCGATCACCTTGTCCGGCACCACTTGGGCGAGCGCACCGATGATCGCATCGAAGACGCGATAGCCGATGACGCCGCGGGCAGCACAGGCGGCCGGCGACAGCGGATTGACGATCGTACCTTCCGGCGCCCGGATCTTGATCGGCCGCATATAGCCCTGGCAGTTCGGGATGCCGGTCGAGGTCATGCAGCGGATCGCGCAATAGGCGACCGAGTTGACCATCGAGATCGGGCAGTTGATCGCCGCCTGAACCTGGCCCGACGTGCCCGCCATGTCGATGTCGACCTCGTCACCCCTGATCGTCACCGCAACAGCGATGCGGATCGGCTCCGGCGTATCGCCAAGACCGTCGATCCAGTCGTCGAAGCGATAGGTACCGTCGGGGATGTCTCGGATCACCGCCCGCATCATCCGCTCGGCCTGGTCCTGCAGCTCGTCGAGATAGGGGTGCAGCGCCTCGGCGCCGTACTTCGAGAGGAGCCGCAGATATCCCCTCTCGCCGATCGAGCAGGCGGCGAGCTGCGCCTTGAGGTCGCCCATCACCTGCACCGGCTGGCGGGTGTTCTTCTCGATGATCCGGAACAGCGTGGTGTTCGGCTTGCCGGCTTCGTAGAGCTTGAGCGTCGGCAGGCACAAGCCTTCCTGCAGGATCTCGGTCGCATGCATCGCGGTCGAGCCCGGCGTGATGCCGCCGACATCCGAGTGATGCGCCATCGTGCAGGCCCAGCCTTCGAGCCGGCCCGCATGGAACACCGGCTTGATCACGTAGATATCGGGCAGGTGCTGGCCGCCGGAGCCATAAGGGTCGTTGAACAGGAAGACATCGCCTTCGTTCACGTCGTTCCCGTACTGCGCCAGCAGATGGCGCATGCCGTCGGGGAAGGCGCCAAGCTGGACCGCGAGCGTGAGCCCTTGCGCGATGATCTGTCCGTGGCGGTCGCAGAGCGCGGTCGAGTAGTCCATCGAGTCGCGGACCACCGGGGAATAGGCGCTCCGCATGATCACCAGCGCCATCTCGTCGGCGATCGACGACAAGGCGTTCTTGACCACCTCGAAGGTGATGGGATCGAGACGGCGGGAGGTCATGGCGTCACCTCGACGGCGATGTTGCCGAGCGCATCCAGGCCCACCTTGCACCCGGGCGGGATCACGCAGGTGGAGTCGTACTCCTCGACGATGACCGGCCCGTGGCGTGTCCTGCCGGCGAGATCGGCGCGGGCGACGACCGGCGTGTCGTGCCAGCCGGATGAGCCGAAATAGGCCCGCCTGAAGGTCGAGGCCGACGGTGCAGCCGCCAGCGACCAGCGGTCGAACTCGCCGTCGGCCGCGGCGAGACGGCCGATCATCTTGAGGCTGATCAGGTCGACCGGATCTCCCGGCGAGCTGTGACCGTAGGTCCGCGCGTGCTCGGCATGGAAGGCCGACCGCATCGCATCGACGTCGATCGGCCCCGGCGGCAGGATCACCGGCAGCTCGTAGGCCTGGCCGACATAGCGGAGCTCGGCGGTCCGCAACAGCTCGACGCGCGTCGCGTCATGACCTTCGGCGGCGAACGCGCCGGTCACCTCGCCTTCCAGCACGTAGCTCGCTGTCTCGATATCGGCGAGGTTGAGTGCGTCGACCTCGCGAACGAAGGTGCGGACGGCACTATGCTCGGTCGCCGAGACCAGGAGGCCGAGTGCCGAGAAGACGCCCGGGGCCGGCGGGATCAGCACGTCCTTGATCTCGAGCGCACGCGCGATCTCGACTGCAGCGATCGGGCCGTTGCCGCCGAAGGCGACGAGGGCGAAGTCGCGAGGATCGCGGCCACGATACGTCGTCACCGCCTTGACCGCGCGGGTCATCGTCGCCGCCGCCAGTGTGTAGACGCCATGCGCCGCCTCGGCGGTCTTGAGGCCGAGAGGCTTCGCCACCTCGGCCTCGATCGCGGCATGGGCCCGGGCGGCATTCAGCTTGACCCGGCCGCCGGCGATCGCGACCGGGTTCAGATAGCCCAGCACCACCATCGCGTCGGTGAAGGTCGGCCGCTCGCCGCCGAGGCCGTAGCACATGGGGCCGGGCACCGCGCCGGCGCTCTGCGGGCCGACCTTGAGCGTGCCGGCGTCGTCGATATTGACGATGCTGCCGCCGCCGGCGCCGATCTCGGAGACGTCGATGAAGGGCAGCTTGATCGGATATCCTCCGCCCTTGACCAGCTTGCTCGAGAGATTGATGCCGGCCCCGACCTCGTACTCGGTCGTGCGCGCAGCCTCGCCGTCCTCGATCATCGCCGCCTTGGCGGTCGTGCCGCCCATGTCGAAGGAGATCACGTTGGCGCGACCGAGACGACGGGCCAGATGGGCGCAGGCGATCACGCCGGCGGCAGGGCCGGACTCGACGATATAGGCAGGCTTCTTCACCGCCGCTTCCGCCGTCATCACGCCGCCGTTCGATTGCATCACGGTCAGCGGCGCCGAGATGCCGAGGCCCTTCAGCTTGCCGGCGAGCGCGCCGAGATAGCTCCGCACCACCGGCCCGACATAGGCATTGATGACGGTGGTACTGGTCCGCTCATACTCTCGGATCTCCGGCAGGATGTCGGCCGAGCAGGTGACGAAGACGTCGTCCGGCAGCTTCGACCGCAATGCCTCGACCACCGCGCGCTCGTGATCGGGGTTGGCGTAGGAGTGAAGCAAAGTCACAGCCAGCGCCTTGACGCCGCTCCTGGCGATCTCGGCAGCAGCCGCCTCAACTGATGCACGATCGAGCGAATGCTTGACCTTGCCGCCGGCCGCCATCCGCTCATCGATCTCGAAACGGAGATGGCGCGGCACCAGCGGCGGCGGCTTGTCATACTGCAGATCGTAGAGCACCGGGATGCGAAGGCGCCGGAGCTCCAGCACGTCGCGGAAGCCTTTAGTGGTGATCAGCGCGGTCGCGGCACCCTTCTGCTCGAGAATGGCGTTGGTGGCGATGGTCGAGGCATGGACGAGGTCGGCGATGTCGCCGGGCTCGAGACCGAGCTCGCACAAAAGCTCGAGGATGCCGACGGCGATGCCGCGACCGTAGTCGTCCGGCGTCGACGACACCTTGCGGGTGACCAGGCGGCCGTCGGCTCCGAGCAGCGCCAGGTCGGTGAAGGTCCCGCCGATATCGATGCCGACCCGGTAGCTGATCCTCTCTGCCATTGCCTTAAGCTTCCTTGGTCAACGACAAGCTAATGGAGGAACACGATAAGGCGTCATTGTAAAAGGGGATCGATGATGATCGGCAGGCCGGATCATGAACCCCTTCACTTCGTCACCAGAACCGTCGGCAGCCAGGTCGAGAGCGCCGGCACGAAGGTCAGCAGCGTCAGGCACAGCAGCAGGACCGGGTAGAAGAGCAGCGTGGCGCGGACCACGGGCCCCATCGGCAATCGTGTGATGGCGCAGACCGCGAATATCCCGAGCCCGATCGGCGGGTGGACGATGCCCAGCAGGATCGCGAAGGTCAGGACGACGCCGAAATGGACCGGGTCGACGCCATATCCCACGACCAGCGGTCCGAACAGCGGGATCGAGATCAGCATGACCGGCACCGCCTCAAGAAAGATGCCCAGAACCAGCAGCACCACGACCACCAGGACGAGCACGACGTACTTGCTGTCGGTGAAGGAGACCATCCACTCAGCGATGACCTCGGCGGTGCGTTCGGAGGTCATGACGAAGCCCATGACGCTGCCGAGCGCGGTCAGGAACATGATCAGCGCGGTCGCTCGCACGGTGTCGTCGAAGGCGCTGAACAGCCGCGCCCATGTGATCTCGCGGTGCAGGACGCCGAGCAGCAGCGTGTAGAGGACGGCGAGCACGCTGGCCTCGGTCGGCGTGACCAGGCCGGTGGTCATGCTGCGCAGGATGACGATTGGGGTCAGCAGCGCCGGCAACCCGCGCCAGAGGTTGCGCAGCAGCCGGTCGAGCGACGGCGGCTCGGGCGGAGGGAACTTCTCGATGCCCAGCTTCGACAGCGCCACGTTGTTGAGCATCAGCAGCACGCCGAGCAGCACGCCGGGCACGATGCCGGCGACGAACAGGTCGGCGACCGACACGTTCATCTGGACTGCGTAGAGGATGAACATGATCGACGGCGGGATCAACGGATCCATCAGCGATCCTGAGACCACCAGAGCGGCGGAGAACTCGGGCCGATATCCCGCCCGTCGCATCGCGTGGATCGTGATGACGCCGACACCGGCGATGGTCGCCAGCGCCGAGCCGGAAATGCCGCCGAAGACCAGCGTCGTCAGCACAGCGGCCTGGGCGAGCCCGCCGGAGAAATAGCCGACCAGCGCCTCGAGGAACTCGAAGATCCGCTTCGTCATGTCGAAGTGGTTCATCAGGTTGCCGGCCAGGATGAAGAATGGGATGGCCAGCAGCGGCACCGAGCGCACATCGGTCGCCATGTAGCGGACCAGCGTGCTCACCGGCATGTCGAGGATGACCAGCCCGGCGATCGCCGAGATGCCCATGACCGCGCAGACAGGGACGCGCAGCGGCATCAGGGCCAGCAGGATCACGATCATGACCAGCGTCGCCAAGGATCAGATGCTCTCGGCCTTGGCCCGCGGCGCCAGGCCGACGAGGCTCAATCGAAGGAGGATGCACTCGGTGACGAGGATATCGGCGGCGCCGAGCAGGATCGGCAGCACGAACAGCGATTCCGGCCAGTCGAGGATGCTGGTCCGGAACAATCCTAAGAACCGCCAGGCTTCGATGCCGAACCAGACGACGACGGCGTGAAAGCCGATCGTCGCGAGCCGGGCGAGCAGCGCGATGGCGGCCCTGACCGACGGGCTCGCCGCCTTCGTCAGGATGTCGACGCGGATGTACTCCTCGTCCTTGGCGACCAGCCCATAGGCGAAAAAGTAGACCCACATCGCCGCCAGGATCGAGACCTCCTGGACCCAGACGAAGCTGCGCCCGAACAGGCCGCGGCCGACGATCTCGATCCCGTTGACCGCGACCATCAGGGCCAGGAGCGTGACCGAGACGACCAGCACGACCCGCTTGCTGACGGCAAGATAAGAGAGGAGGACGCCGTCGAGCGTCCCCCTCCGCACAGGCTCTAAACCAGACACCCGGGCCGACGCTCCCCCGCCGTCAGGTCACTTCGCAGGGATCGCCGCCACCTTCGCCGCAAGCCCTTTCGGGATGGTGCCATCCGCCTCGAGGGCGGCGTTGATCGTCTTGGCCTTCTCGCGCCAGGGACCGAGATCCGGCTCGAGAACGGTGACGCCCATCTCCTTCTCGGCACGACCGCGCTTGTCGGTAAAGCCGCGCGTCGACTCCGCCTTGTAGGCGGCGCCGCCGACCTTGGCGGCCTCGGCGAGGATCTTCCTCTGCGCGTCGGTCAGGCCCTGCCAGCGGCGCTGGTTCATCATGATGTTGACGACCTGATAATACTCGTCGGTCCGCGTCCAGAACTTGCCGATCTCGGCGTTCTTGCCGTCGTAGGCGATGCCGATCGTCTCCGGGCCGTCTTCGATGATGCCCTGCTTGAAGGCGAGATACATCTCGGGCCGCGGTACCACGATCGTGTTCGCACCAAGCCCCTTCCAGGTCTCGATTGCGACCTTCGACTCCCAGATGCGCAGCTTGAGGCCCTGCAGGTCCTGCGGCGTCTTGATCGGGCGGACGCTGATCACGCCGCGCGGATCCATCTGCCACCAGGTCCAATCCTCGTCGAGGACGATCGCGCCGAGGCTCCGCATCTTGTCGAGGCCGGGCTTGAAGGCGTCGCTCTTCAGGAAGTTCGCCTGGTGCGCGTGCGAGGTGAAGATGTAGGGCGCGGAGATGATCCGCGTTTCCTCGATCAGCGTGGTAAGGAATTCCGGATAGAGGAGATGCATGTCCTGGGTGCCGGCGAGCACGTTGCGCTGCTGCTCGGGGATGGGCCCGAGCTGGCCGGCATGGAAGACCTGGACCTTCATCTGCCCTTGGCTCAGGCGATCGACCGCAGCGGCGAAGGCGTCGGAGCCGACGCCCGAATGGGTCGCCTGCGGATCGACCGTTCCGAGCCTGAACGTCAGCTGCTGGGCATCCGCCTGCCAGGCGCTTCCGAACAACGCGGCCCCGACGAGGAGCCATTTCATGTGCCTAGTCATCTCCCGGTTCTCCCTGGCTTTGTGGTGGTCGCGCTCCCTGGCGGTCGTCGGCGGTGACTTGCGTTTCACGGCTCTTGCATCGGCTGCACTTCGACGATTTCTCAGGATCGGGGATAGGCTAGCCGAGGAAGTCGATAAGATGTAATTGGAAATAAGGATCATGATGATCGGCAGGACGGATCATGAGGATCAGCCTCGACCAGGTTGAGGCGCTGGTGTGGATCTCGCGCCTCGGGAGCTTCCGCGCCGCCGCGCACCAGCTCAATGTCAGCCAGCCGGCGATCTCCGGCCGCATCCGTGAGCTTGAGCGCCAGCTCGGCGGCTCTCTGTTCCACCGCGACGACTACCGCCCGCGCCTGACCGACCTCGGCCAGCAGACGGTCCGCCATGCCGAGCAGATCCTGACCCTCGCCCGCTCGCTCGAAGACCATGCCGACCCGGCCAAGACCCTGCATGGACCGATCCGCATGGGCTTCGCCGACTCCTTTGCGCTCACCCACCTCCCTGCCCTGCTGGTCCGGGTCGAGAAGGCCTATCCGGTCGCCGAGTTCGAGATCGTCATCGACTTCAGCGCCAACCTCGACAAGAAGCTGCAGGCGGGCGACCTCGACTTCGCCATCCTGACCGAGCCGGAGCTCAGCCCGAACATCGCGGTCGAGCCGCTGGAGGACCTGGAGCTCGCCTGGGTCGCCGGCCGCGGCCTCGACCTGCCGTCGCGGCCGCTGACACCGTCCGATCTCAAGGCCCACCCGATCATCACCAACCCGCGGCCGTCGAAGCTCTACGCCACCATCCACGAATGGTTCGCCGGGGTCGGCGACCTGCCACAGCGCCTCTATACCTGCAACAGCCTCAGCATCATGGCGAACCTCGCGGCCAAGGGCTTCGGGCTCAGCCTGCTGCCGGTCGTGCTGTTCAAGAGCGAGGTCAGACGCGGCCACCTCCGCATGCTGCAGGTGAAGCCGGCGCTGCCGAAGCATCACCTGGCGATCGCCTATCGCATCGATCCGGGCCGGCCGAACCTGAAGCCGATCCGCGACGTCTGTCACGCCCTGGTCGCCGCAGCGGCCAAGCGAAAATAGTGCCGGCGGCGTCTCGATCCAGGCGCAGATCCCGACCCTCCTGGCCGACCTCTAGGCGAGTCATCGCTCGTGCGCGCTGTTCACGGACAGCAGGCGGCCTGCCACTTCGCCTGAGACCCGTCTATCTCTTTGGCATCCTTGACTTAGCCGCGACGGCCCGAGCATCCTCAACACCTCAAAAGGGTGCGGGGGATCATGGCTTCATCGGTGCTGTTCAAGAACATGGACCTGCTGGATCCGCGCTGGGACTCACCCCGCGGCGGCTACCAGGTGCTGACCGAAGGCGGGACCATCAAGGAGGTCTCCGACAAGCCGATCAAGGCGGCGAAAGCCGACGTGGTCGACTGCGGCAAGCGCGTGCTGATGCCCGGCCTGATC
>SXGS01028261.1_pt1 | contig 12856 bp, 12 predicted proteins | sample 3174681 | NCBI WGS metagenome assembly SXGS01 (sample SAMN11356861, study PRJNA531348) | freshwater metagenome | isolation source: freshwater sample F1-80 | place: China: Fuxian Lake, Yuxi | collected 2017-12-25
GAGACGCGCTGCTGCGGGCCGCCGGAGAGCTGGTGGGGCTTGTGGTCGAGGCGGTCGCCGAGGCCCAGCGAGGTGAGGATGCCTTCCGCCTTGGCCTGGCGCTCGGCGCGCCGCAGGCCGGCATAGGACGCGGGAATCTCGACGTTCTCGGTCGCGGTCGAGGTGGCCAGCAGGTTGTATTGCTGGAAGATGAAGCCGAAGGCCTCGCGGCGCAGCAGTGCCTGGCGGTCGGAATCGAGCGTGCCGACCTCCTGCCCCGCGAAGCGGTAGCTGCCGCCCGTCGGCCGGTCGAGACAGCCGAGCAGGTTCATCCGCGTCGACTTGCCCGAGCCCGAGGCGCCCATGATGGCAACGAGCTCGCCGGGATAGATGGCCAGCGACACGCCGCGCAGCGCCTCGACCGCCACCGTGCCGCGGTTGAACACCTTGGTGATGCCGGTGAGCTCGATGATCGGCTCGAGACCAGCCGGTGGCCCGGTTGCCGGGTCGCGCAGCGACAGGGGTTCGCGGAGGGAGATCTCGTTCACGACATGGCCTTCAGAGGCGCGGCGTGCGCTGCGGCGGACGCGGCCCGCCGCGCTGCGCCTGCGGCTCGATCACCACCTCCTCGCCGGCCTTCAGGCCGGAGCGGATCTCCGCCGCCAGGCGGTTGGTGACGCCGATGGTGACCTGGCGCTCGACCGGCTTGCCGTCCTCGATCACCCGCGCGATGAAGCGCCGCTCGCCGTGGCCGGCACCGGCCGCGCCCGCCGCTTGCCGCCGTGCTTCGCCGCCGGCGCGGGCTTCGGCCGGGCGCGCCTCGGCGGCACGCCGCTCGGCGGGACGCAGGGCCGACATCGGCACCACGGGCACCTGCTTGGCCTCGCCGATCAGGAAGAAGGTCTGGGCGCTCATCTGCGGCAAGAGCTCGTGATCGGGATTGGGCACGTCGAACAGGGCGTTGTAGAGCACGACGTTGTTGACGATCTCGGGGGTGGGCAGCACCTGGCGCAGCATGCCGTACCAGCGCCGCTCGGAGCGGCCGAGCGTGGTGAAGTAGGCGCTCATGCCGAGCTTGAGCTTCGGGATGTCGGCCTCGGAGACCTGGGTCCACACCGTCATGGTGTCGAGATCGGCGATGCGCAGGATGATGGGGGCGGACTGGTTGGCGTTGAGCGTCTGGCCCTGGCGCGCGGTGATCGAGACGATCGTGCCGTCCATGGTGGCGTAGATCTTGGTGTAGCGCAGATTGGCCATGTCGCCGGTCAGGGTCGCCTGGGTCTGCTTGATCTGGGCTTCGAGCGCCTGGATCTGCGCCGCCACCTGCTGCACCGAGGCCTCGGCCGTGTCGTAGGAATCCTGGCTGGTGGCCCGCGCCTCGAGCAGCGTCTTCTGGCGCTTGAGCTGCTGCTCCATCAGGCGGCGCTGCGCCTGGCGCTCCGAGATCTGGGCGCGCAGGTTGAGCAGCTGAGCCTCGCCGGCGCTCACCTTGGCCTGGTAGACGGCGGGATCGATCTCGGCGAGCAGCTGGCCTTCCCTGACCTTGTCGCCGACCACGACATGGATCTTCTGCAGCAGGCCGGAGACCTGGGTGCCGATATCGACGTATTCGAGCGGCTGCAGGGCGCCCAGTGCCGAGACCGAATCCTCGATGTCCTCGATGGACACGACGGCGGTCGGCAGGGCGACGCGCGTGTCGGCGCGCGCCCCCCAGAACTGCCAGCCGGCGAGGCCGAGCACGCCGGCGACGGGGAGGACGATGAACAGGAGCTTGCGGGTTCGTGTCATGGGCGCCGGCGTGTCATAAGAGGCGGCTGCGGGGCATCTTGCCGCGTCATAAGATTACACGAGAGTCGGCCGGTTTCCCTGCGCCAAAGGCCCGCCCCCGCCTGCCCCGCCCTTCCCCCTATCCTGTTGATAAACTGTATAATTAATTCCCGTCCATGAACCCCCCAGCCGACACGATGCCGGAGGTCAGCGAGGCGGACCGGATCAGGATTCTCTCCGGCCTGCTGCTGGTCATCTTCCTCGGCGCGCTGGGCCAGCTGATCGTGGCGCCGGTGCTGCCCACCCTGGGCGCCGAGCTCGGCGATATCGAGCACCTGCCCTGGATCGTCAGCGCCTATCTCCTGGCCGCCGCCGTCTCGACGCCGGTCTTCGGCAAGCTCAGCGACATCCACGGGCGGCGGCGCGTCCTGCTGGTCGCCCTCAGCCTGTTCCTCGTCGGCTCGGTGTTCTGCGCCCTGGCCCCGACCATGATCCTGCTGGCGGTCGCCCGCTTCATCCAGGGGCTGGGCGGCGGCGCCTTCATCGCCCTCTGCCAGGCGGCGATCGCCGACATCATCCCGCCGCGCGAGCGCGGCCGCTACCAGGGGCATATCGTCACCGCCTTTGCGGCGTCGACCATCGGCGGGCCAATCGTCGGCGGGCTGCTGGCCGAGTACGCGCACTGGTCGCTGATCTTCTGGCTCAACCTGCCGCTCGGCCTGCTCGGCATGGTGATGATGGATCGCGCCATGCGCACGCTGCCCGTGCGCCTGGTCGATCGCCGCCTCGACCTGGTCGGCGCCCTGCAACTGACCGGCGCCATGGTGGCGATGCTGCTGGCCCTGAGCTGGGGCGGCGTGCGCTATCCCTGGCTGTCGCTGCCGATCCTCGGCCTCGCGGCCGCAGCCCTCGCCGGCTTCGCGGTCTACGTGGTCCACGCGCGCGGCATGCCGGACCCCTTCCTGCCGCTCAACCTCTTCCACGACCGGGTCGTCGCGCCGGCCTGCATCGCCTCCTTCTTCGCCATGGTGGCGATGATCGGCCTCTCCGCCTACACGCCGATGTATTTCGAGCTGGTCGTCGGCCTGTCGAGCAGCCGCGCCGGCCTGGCCCAGACGGCGCTGGCCATCGGCACGACCCTGGGCGGCATGCTGATGGGCAGGCTGATCGCCCGCCTGCCCCGGCCCAAGCGCCTGGCGGTTCCCCTGATGATCGTGGCGATCGCCGCGCTCCTGATCCTGGTCTTCGCCATCGACCGCCTGGCGATCGCGCTCATCCTCCTCCTGCTGGCGCTGATCGGCTTCGCGCTCGGCACCATGTTCCCGCTGACCACCGTCTCGACCCAGAACGCCGTCGACCGCAACCATCTCGGCGTGGTCATGGCCACGCTCAACCTGCTGCGCAGCATCGGCGGCGCGCTCGGCTCGGCGGTCTACGGCGCCATCCTGCTGGGCGGGGCGCAGACCGGGCCGCGCGCCGCCCTCGCCTCGCTGTCGCCTTCCGCCCTGGCCGAGGGCTACACGCTGGTCTTCGCCGGCGTCGCCGCGGCCGTGGCACTCGCCGTGATCGCCATCGCCCCGATGGAGCAGCGCGCCCTGCGCTGAAAAAAACGCCGGGGCGAAAATAAATCCGCGTGACGCCAGACCGCGACGTCGCAGCGCCGGCAACCCTCTGACTTCACCATCAAAAAGAGCCTCGCACCCCGAAAATCTAATAGACACTTTGGACGGATCAAGGGCACCAGATATCATAAATAATACTTATATATCAAATACTTAGTATTTCTCCCGTTAACCTTTGGCCGAGCCTTGAATTCCAGACATTTCGTACCAGATGGGGGAGTCCACTGAACCAGGAGACCCCCATGTCCGACCCCAAGCCCCGAGCCAACCCCGAGCGCGACCGCCGCCGTCGCGTCTTCCTCCGCGCCCTGGCCTCCGGCCGGTCCGTGGTCACCGCGGCGGATACCGCCGACATCGCCTGGAGCACGCTCTACGCCTGGCGGCGCGACGAACCGAAATTCCGCGCCGCCTGGGACCGCGCTGCCGGGTTCGGCTCCGAGGCGCTTTTCGACCGCGTCCAGTCGGCCCTGATCCAGCGTGCCGTCGACGGCATCGACGAGCCGGTCTTCCACGCCGGCAAGATCGTCGGCACCCGCAAGCGCTACTCGGACACGTTGCTGGTGACGATGATGCGCGAGCAGATCATCTATCGGCCCGAGGATCCCGAGAGCGAGACCCCGCCGCCCGAGGCGGACGAGGCTCTCGAATGGCTCGGCGACGATGACGATGACGATGACGCCCTGGAAACGACGACGGTGCTCGCGCCGCCCACGCCGCTTCCCGCCCTCTCAACGGAGTCAGCCGCGCCCGAGCCGGCCGTGTGCCTGGCACACCTCAACCGCGCCGAGCCGGAAGGGCCGTCGTAAGAGGCGACGGGCTCAGCGGCCTCAGGGAATCTGGGCGGGCGTCTTCGACAGCGCGTCCTTGAGGTCCGAGGTGGTCGAACGGTTGCGCACGATGGCGCCCTCCAGCGCATCGACCACCTTCTCATGCGACGCCAGGATCTCCCGGGCTTGTGCCAGCATCGTCGCCGGGAGCGCCGCTTTGCGCGCCTTCACCCTCTCAAGCGCCAGCGCTGCGGCATCCGCGTCGATCTTCGCCTTCGCCCAATCGGCCAGGGCCGTCTCGTAGGCGGTCCTGGCTGCGGCGTCGTCATTCTGCCTGGCGGAAGCGTTGTTGAGGGTGGCCTTCTTCTCGTGTTGGGCTTGTCCCGCTTTCTCCGCCACCGGGGCGAGCTTGAGCTCCTCTTTCGCCAGTTCCTCTTCCTCGCTCTTGGCTTTGGCGTGCAGACCCTCCAGCCGCGTCCGCACCTGGCCGCGCAGCTCGGCAAGATTGGACGAGCCGAGCGTCGGGGTGCCGCCGGGAGCCGTGCCGGTGGCCAGCTGATTGGCCATCGCCAGGGCCTGCATCGCCGCGGCGCTACCGCCGCCGCTGACGGCCGCCGTGATGACGCCCGTCGCCGCCTTGAGACCGGCCAGCCCGACATTGCGGTAGGCATTCAGCAGCTCGGACGGGTCCTGGTCGAAGGATTTGAGGTTCCAGTTGCCGATATCGTCCTTGATCAGGGCCATGCGCACGGTGCCCTGGCCGCTGGCGTAGACCGTGTTGATGTTCGTCCAGTGCTCGTCGGTGTAGAGACGCTCGATGGCGCGCACCCGGTCGCGGGTCTCCTCCGCGCTGGCCTGGATGCCGGTCAGCGAGCCACCGGCCCGGTTCCACACGTATTGCTGCAGGAAGGCCGGCAGGCTGGTCTCGCGCAGGGCCACGCTCAGCGCCATCGCGTTGCGGTCAGCGCCGCGCAGCTGCTTGATCAGCGAGTCCGCCCGCGGCCCCATCCGGTCGGCATAGGTCCCCAGCAGGGCCGCGAGGCTGGCCGGCAGCCGCGTCCCTTCGAAGCCGGTGAAGGAGAAGGCGATGTGCGAGCCCGACCAGAACAGCGACTTGGCGTGGAGCTGCCGGGCCAGCCCGCCGATCTCGCCGAGCAGCCCGATCAGGTAGTCCTTCTGCTTCGCAGGATCGAGGATCGTCTTCAGCTCCTGATAGGCCAGCGCGCCGCGCTGCTCCGTGGCCGCCGCCAGGAAATCATCGACGGCCTTGCTGTACGCCGCCATGATCTTCCCTTGCGTCGCCATCTGGGTCTCCGCGGTCGCGATGGCGGCGTCGGCGGCCTCGGCGCGCTTTTTCCATTCCGCATTCCGCAGCAGCCAATCAAGGCCCTGGTAGTCGATCCGCAGCCGTTCGTACTTTTTCTCCGCCAGGTTCTTTTCCATCGCGGCCAGATGCGTGTCGGCATCGTTCAGGCAGAACGTGGCCCAGTCGCGCACGGTTCGGGTGTCGGGGCTCGACGGTATCGCGGGCAGCGGCGGCAGACGCCGGCAATGCTCGGCATTGGCCGCGCTGACCGTCAGTCCCGTCAGAGAAGCCTCCAGGGACGTCTTTGACGGCGAGACCGCCATCGTCTGTGACGTCGTCTCGACCCGACCGGCCAGGCGCTCGCGGTACCAGCGGTTGAAGCCCTGCGCCCGGGCCAGCATCCCGGCCACGTCGTCACGGGCGTGCCCCAGATCACCCACGAGTTGCAGGCGCGCGTGGTACTCCGCCGGGGCAAGCTTCCGGCGATCCATCGCGGTCAGCGCGCCCAGGAAGCGGCGCAGGTGCTCCAGCGAGTTCGTGGCCTCGTCCAGGGTGCCCAGCAGCTCGCCGAACTGCACCTCGGGTTCCTTGGCCAGCGGGCCCTTGTAGACCTCGACCTCGACGCGCATCGAGGCGGCCGTGCTCAGCGGGGCCGCGTTGCAGCCGGCCAGTACGAGCGCGCCCGCGAGGCTGGCCGCGAGAGCCGGTATCCGGGCCATCATTTCGTCACCTTCGGGTCGAGGGTCTTGATCGCGGCGTCGATCTTCAGCTTCGCCGCGTCGAGATCGGCGGGTGCGGATTCCAGCTCCCGACGGGCGGTCCCCAGGCGGTTGCGTTCCGTGGCCAGCGGCAGCAGCTGCTCCGCGTCGTTGATCTTCGGGGTGAGCACGCGCCCCGAGAGCTCCTGCAGAACGCTGATCAGCGGGCCGCCGTCGCTGGTCATCGCCATGATCAGCCGTTCGTCCTGGTTGAAGGTGCGCAGGCCCTCCGGCCCGAGGATCTGGAAGCCGCGTCGGGTGCGGGACCCGGCCGAGCATGTTCCATCACCGCTGGAAGTTGTCGCTGCCGGCTGCAGCGCGGCGAGGAATTCAGCATTGCCGGCCCTGGTGATAGCCTCCTGTCGCGTCAGCGCGATGGCGAGCTGCAGCCGGACCGCGGCACGAAGCTCGTCGTGCGCCTTCCTGGTCTTCTCGTCGGCGTTCTCCGGGAGTTTTTTCTCGTCGACGGCCTTGACCGTTTTCTCCGCCGATGTGACAGCGTCTCCGGCCGCTTTGCCCGCCTCCGTGAACAGGCCAATGAGGTCGGTGCGCAGTTTCTTCTGGCTCTCGCTGTGTGCCGTCACGGCTCTGAGCAGATCCTTCATACCCTGATCGTCTGCGATCTGCGCCTCGGTCTTGCTCTCGGCAACCAGGGCAGCTCTCCTGGCGGCGATGGCCGCGTCCTGGGCCTCGGTCGACGCCGCGACGAGGCGTCTTGCCACCTCTGATGCCAGGGGCGCAGGCGGTGCTGCCGTATCCAGGGAGCGGATGGCGCCGTGGATCAGGGCGTCGTACTCGGCTTTCGCCGTATCGCTGACGCCCTGCCTGTTGCGCGCTTCCTCGTACATCCTGATGCGGGCCATGGTCGCGCCATGGCGGGCGTCGGCCTGGGTCTCGTCCTGGCTGCGCACGTAGAAGCGGCCATTCGTGTTGTCGAAGGCGACGTCGGCGCCGAAGGGATCGATCTGGTAGCTCTTCAGCGTGCCGGATTCGAAATGCACCTTGCTGAACAGCGACGACGCCTTGCCGGTCATGCGGAAGCGGTAGATCGAGTCCTTGGCCAGCTGTTGCTGCGGTCCCCCCAAAGCCGAATTGGCGCTCGTGCCGTTCGTGGTCGGCTGGGGTGTCTCGCAGACGTCGAAGACGCGGAAATAGTAGGTGGTCCGGAAGCGGACGCTGTCGTCTTCTACTCGCGGCTCCATGCCGGCCGTAACGTGCATTGATTGCGGCACGTCGCAGGCCCCCAGTGTCAGCAGGACCGGCAGCAGGACTGACAGCCGCGCAAGGCGCGCCGCGCCCTGCACAGGATCGTGCCTGGATTCCTCCATCGTGCTCCCCCCGGGCCGGGTGCAGCGGTTTTCCGCCGTCATCCCAAGCCCATGCCAACACCGGCGATGCTACTCTTTTTAGTAGAGTGGTTCTATCCGTGAGTCCCGCAGGTTGTGGACAACTCCGGCGGCAGGAAGCGGAAGCCGTCACGACGGGACGACGTCGATCCCACAACGGCGGGCGGCGGTGACGGCCGTCACTTCGCGCCTTCTCGACCCCGGACAGACTGCGGCGACGGTGGGTGGCGGGCGCACGTCTTGCCTTGCCGCTCGCCGGACGCCAATATTGGCGGTTGAATAAATCCTAAGAATAACAATCCATTAAGTCTCTTAACCGTCGGTTCGTCAGGGGTGGGGAGAACCATGTCGTCCCGGTTGCGCCTCCAGTACGGGGCGCTGCATATCGAGTACGAAGGCTCGGATGAGTTTCTGAAGACGGAGCTGCCGGCCCTGCTTGAACAGATCGCGCGCCTTCTGCCCGGTCTCTCGACGCTGGGCCGTCCGCTGCATTTTCAGAAGCAGGAGCCGGCAGAAGGGCAGACGCAGACCGATCCACAGTCGCAGACCTATCTGGGGTCGGTGAAATTCTGAGCCCACTGGCAGCTTCTTCCATCACGCCGCCCGCGCTCCTCCGGCGCCCGGCGGCTATTGTTCCGTACACGGAATTGGTCGGCCCGGGTGCCGTGCGCTAGACTGCCGGACACGCCGCCGCCCCATTCCTGACGATGGTGGGCGCGGCCGATCTGGGAGGATCGCCATGCAGCTACGCCGCGTCGCCCTGAGCCTGGCGCTTCTCGCCGCTCTCGCCGTCCCCGCCCCGCTTCTCGCCGCCGACTATCCGACCCGCGCGGTGAAGATCATCTGCCCCTTCCCGGCCGGCGGCACGGCCGACATCCTCGCCCGCCTCGTGGCGCAGCTCCTGCAGGAAGCCTGGACCCATCCCGTGGTGGTCGAGAACCGCGCCGGGGCGGCGGGCAATATCGGCGCCGACATGGTCGCCAAGGCCGAGCCCGAGGGCTACACGCTGCTGGTCTCGCCACCGCCGCCGCTCGCCGTGAACATGAGCCTCTACAAGGCCATGCCCTTCGACGCGCGCACCGCCTTCTCCTACATCAGCATCGTGGCCCAGAGCCCGAGCGTCTTCGCCGTGAACCCCAGGACGCCCTACAGATCGGTGGCCGAGTTCCTGGCCTTCGCCCGGGCCAATCCCGGCAAGGTCAACTACGCGACCCAGGGCAACGGCACGACCTCGCACCTGACCACGGCGATGCTGGCCACCCAGCGCGACCTGCAGATGACCCACATCCCCTATCGCGGCTCCGCACCCGCGCTGACCGACCTGCTGGCCGGGCAGGTCGACATCATGTTCGACAATCTCGGCTCCTCGCTGGGGCACATCAAGGCGGGCAGCCTGCGGGCGCTGGCCGTCGCCGGGCAGAACCGCGCCGAGGGCCTGCCCGACGTGCCGACCATGGTCGAGTCCGGTTTCCCCGGCTTCATCTCGGTCGCCTGGTTCGGCGTCGCCGCCCCGGCGCGCACACCCGGCGAGGCGATCAACATCATCAGCGGTCACCTGCAGCGCGGCCTGCGCAAGCCGGAGATCCGCGAGCGTCTGGCCGGCATCGGCGTCGATCCCGTCGGCGGCACGCCCGCCGAGATGACGAAGTTCGTGGGGGAGGAGATGGCGCGCTGGGCGGCGGTCATCCAGTCGGCCAACGTCAAGGTGGACTGAGTCGAACAGCGAAGGGATCAGAGAACAATCACCACAGAGACACAGAGGCCACAGAGGGGGATTTCTCTATGTTCTCTGTGCCTCTGTGGTGAAATCAGGCCTGAGGCGGGTCTTGAAGGATGAGAGTGGAAGATCGCCACAGGGAAAGCCGCTCGGTGACCTCTGTGTCTCTGTGGTGCAATTAGATGGATTGCCACCTCTGTGGTGAAATCAGGCTTCGGCGGAGAGTGAGATGACCCTAGCCAACGACATCACGCTAACCTGGCCGGCCGGCGTAACCCGCGTTCCCTACCAGGTCTACAGCGACGAGGCGCTGGCCCGGCGCGAGCAGAGCGTGCTGTTCGAGGGCCCGACCTGGAGCTTCCTCTGCCTCGAGGCGGAGATCCCCAAGATCAACGACTACGCCACGACCTATGTCGGCGAGACGCCGGTGATCGTCGCCCGCGATCCCGAAGGCAACATCAACGGCTTCGAGAATCGCTGCGTGCATCGCGGCGCCATGCTCTGCCTCAAGTCGCACGGCAACACGCGGCGGATCAGCTGCGTCTATCACAACTGGGTCTACGACCTGAAAGGCAACCTGACCTCGGTCACCTTCCAGAAGGGCATCAACGGCAAGGGCGGCATGCCCGAGGATTTCGAGCGCGGGCAGCACGGGCTGCGCACCATGCGCATCGCCAACCTCAACGGGCTGCTCTTCGGCACATTCGCCGCCGACGCGCCGCCGATCGAGGCGTATCTCGGGCCGGAGATCCTCAAGCGCGTCAAGCGGGTCATGCACAAGCCGGTGAAGGTTCTCGGCACTATCGACCAGGCGCTGCCGAGCAACTGGAAGCTCTACATGGAGAACGTCAAGGACCCCTACCACGCCAGCCTCCTGCATACCTTCTTCACCACCTTCAAGCTCAACCGCCTGTCGCAGCCCGGCGGCATCGTGGTCAGCGAGAGCGGCGCCCACCACGTGAGCTACTCGATGCTCGAAGGCCGTGATAAGGCGAGCGAGTATGAGAAGACCGAGCTGCGGGCGAAGAAGGAGGATTACCGCCTCGCCGATCCCTCGATCCTCGACGGGGTCGACGAGTTCGGCGACGGCATCACCCTGCAGATCCTCGCGGTCTTCCCCAATTTCATCCTGCAGCAGATCCAGAACGCGCTCGCCGTGCGCAAGGTCCTGCCCAAGGGTGTCGGCCGAAGCTCGCTGCTCTGGACGCATTTCGGCTTCGTCGACGACGACGAGAAGCTGAGCGAGCTGCGCCTCAAGCAGTCGAACCTCGTCGGCCCGGCCGGTTACATCTCGATGGAGGACGGCGCCGTGGGCGGCTTCATCCAGCGCGGCGTCGCCGGGGCCGGCGACACGCAGGAGATCATCGAGATGGGCGGGCGCGGCGTCGACAGCGGCCTGCACGACACCCGCGCCACCGAGATGCCGATCCGCGGCTTCTGGAAAGAGTACCGGGCAAGGATGGGGCTGTAGGCGATGCCGTCTTTTCTTTTGTCATGCCCGGGCTTGACCCGGGCCTCCATCCGGATGGATCGCCGGGTCGAAGCCCGGCGATGACAGGAAAGGAAATGGACCATCAACTCCAGCTCGAGATCGAGAACCTCTACGCCCGCTACGTCCACTGCATCGACGAGGACCGGCTGGAGGACTGGCCCGGCTTCTTCGCCGAGGACGGGCGCTACCAGATCACCACGGCGGAGAACCACGAGCGGAGCCTGCCCATCGGCATCTTCTTCGCCAGCTCGCGGGGGATGCTGCAGGACCGCGTCTCGGCCCTGCGCGAGGCCAACATCTACGAGCCGCAGCGCTACCGGCACCTCGTCTCGTCGATCCTCGTCACGGGAAGCGAGGGTGGCATCGTGCGGGCCCAGGCCAATTTCCAGGTCATCCGCTGCATGCACGACGGCGCCATGGACCTCTTCGCCACCGGCCGCTACCTCGACCGGATCAGCGGCCGCAGCACGGAGATGAAATTCGCCGAGCGCCTGGTCATCCTCGACAACAAGCGCATCGACACCCTGCTGGCGATTCCGATCTGACCGGGAGCGCCCCTTGATGATTTGTAGTTTATAAACTACTATTCCCTGTGCTTGAGCTGAAGCAGACCGAGACGTTCCGCAACTGGTGGACCCGGCTCAAGGACGAGCGCGCCCGAGGCCTGATCGTTTCGCGATTGAGCCGTCTCGCCTACGGGCATACCGGCGATGTCGCGCCGGTCGGCAGCGGAATCAGCGAACTGCGGATTCACGCCGGCCCCGGTTATCGCGTCTACTTCTGTCGGCGCGGCAAGACAGTGATCATCCTGCTCTGCGGCGGCGACAAGGGCAGCCAGGCCAGAGACATCAGGGCAGCGAAACGGCTCGCCGAAGAATGGAGCGACTGATGGCGAAGAAAAAGCTGACAACCTTCGATCCAGCCGAGGGACTGTCCTCGGACAAGGCCATTGCGGCATTCATGGCCGATGCCTTCGCCTCCGAAGACGCCGGCTACATCGCGCACGCCCTGGGTATCGTAGCCCGCGCCAAGGGCATGTCGCAGATTGCCAGCCAGACCGGCCTGTCCCGCGAACAGCTTTATCGCTCCTTCAGCGAGAGCGGCAATCCGACGCTGAAGACGACTCTCGCCGTGATGAAGGCGCTCGGTATCGAACTGACAGCGAAGGTTCAGGCTTGAGCGCTGCAAACGGACTCTGACCCCGATTTACGAACTGACGGCGAAGATTCAGGTCTGAATGCTGGCGTGGTCACGGAATTGGCCGCGGCAGGATACGAAGCCCACACCGTACTATAAATAGTGCAATAATTTCAAATAGATAATAGATTTTCCCAATGGATAGTTTAAAATAGATTGCAATAGTTATTTTTAGTGCCGCATAGTGCTGCACCTAAAAATTGAGGTGCTGCGATGGCCGACTCAAAAATCAGCGTACCTGTCAAAACCTCAACGTTTCTCAAGCTCAGCGATTTCCTAAAATCGCAGCAGAGCACTTGTGACCCGGTGGACGCGGTCGAGCTTGCAATCGACTACTGGCTCGACAACGCCGGCTGGAAGGCGGAGGACCTCGTGCCCGGTGCAGCGGAGCAAGTCGGCAAAGGCTATCACTGGAAGGAACTGTTCTTGCCGCACCGAACCAGCCTGCGGATGAGGTACCGCGGCGACTATTTCTACGCTGCAGTCGACGGTGACCGGATCATGTTTGAAGGAAACAGCGTCAGCCCGAGCGAGTTTGCCAACCGGGTGACTAACACAAGCCGCAATGCATGGCGTGATATCTGGATCCAGCGCCCCAACGATGCAGAATGGAAGCTGGCAGATGATCTCCGCGTGCTGGATTTCAGCCTCCCAGTCCATGAGAATCCCAAGAACTCCGCGTTCGCCCAGACCATGCGGATGTTCGCTTCGCTCTCGGAAAAGACGTAAGGGTCGTTCACCCCTCACGCAGATCAGCGCAGGCGGCAACCAACCTTCGTTAGATTACGGCCGAGCCTGGGGCGCAATTTCAGAATCCTCGACGGCGACCGTCAGACATGCCGTCCCGCCGCATGCCCCGACGACCAGGCCCACTGGACGTGGAAGCCGCCGAGATGGCCGGTGAC
>SXGS01239168.1_pt1 | contig 12854 bp, 7 predicted proteins | sample 3174681 | NCBI WGS metagenome assembly SXGS01 (sample SAMN11356861, study PRJNA531348) | freshwater metagenome | isolation source: freshwater sample F1-80 | place: China: Fuxian Lake, Yuxi | collected 2017-12-25
ATGCGGATTGTGCGGATACTAACGAAGGAACAGCGTCCGATCTGACCACCGACTGCAACGATGCCGTGGCGTCCGTGTACCCCGGAGCTGCCGAAATCACGGGCAATGGTGTCGATGAAAACTGCGACAACTCCGAAAACTGCTTCGACGATGATGACGACGACGGCTATCTCGACAGTTCCGGTGATGTGCGAGTCTCTTCGGATGCCGATTGTTCGGATTCCAAGGAAGGAACCAGCGGCGATCCGACCACCGATTGCGACGATCTGGTGGCGGCGGTTCATCCAAACGCCGACGAAACCTGCAATGATGTGGACGACGACTGCGACACTTTCGTTGATGATGCCGATCCGGACGATGTTCCCGTCGATGCGACCCCTTGGTACGCGGATGTCGACGACGACGGATACGGCGACCCGAATGAGGAGTTCCTGGCTTGCGATTCGCCGCTGTACCATGTCGTCGATCACACCGATTGCGATGACGAAGACGATCAGTCGCATCCCGGTTTGGTCGAGGATTGTGGCGCCACGGGGTACGGCGACCAAGCCGACAACGATTGCAACGGGATCGTGGACGATGGTTGTCTGCAGATCTTCCCGCCGTGCGATCAGGACGGAAATGGTGTCGCGGACGACGCCAACCTGAACGGCGATCCGGATAACGCCAATGTGTATGGGGATTACACGCTGACGTCCGAGCGAATTTGGGTGTTTGACTGCAATGCAACCTTCTTCGCGGCTGCGCAGGGAACCCAAGACACGCTGACGATCGAACCCGGCACCGAAATGCGATTTGCGACGAGCAAACGTATGAATGTCGGCAGCGGATCAGCGCTGATGCGCCTGGAGGCTGTCGGTACTGCGGACGCCCCAATTCTGTTCACGGGAAAAACCCCTACGACGGTCTGGTATCAACTGGGCTTGAACGACCTGACTTCGGGGGCCCACACTTTGGAGTATGTCGACATCCTGAATGCGAACCTCGGTATTCAGTCCGCGGGTGTGTATGAAATTTGGATGGACAACGTGCACATGTGGTCCACAGCCAGCGGCGTCCGCCAGAATGGCCTTCGCGCGAACGGAGATGCGGTAATTCATATCGAGAACTCCACTTTCGGCCCGAAGGTCGGGTACGGGCTTTGGCTGAGCCTTCAGACCGGCAGTGGCGACGTCGAAGTGATCAACACCTTGATCACCGGAAATTCAACGGGGATGTACTCCTATGGCAACATTCTCCAGACCTTCGAAGACAATGTGTTCGTGGACAACAGCACGCAGATGTGGCTGCGGGAGCCGACCGAAATCCAACAAATCGGTCCGTCGAATACTTTCACCAGGACGAATCCCACCAATTCAAACACCGTGAAGTTCGGGTACCAAGGCGTACCGTTCAATCAGCAAAACGACCTTGTATTGCCGACCATTGGGACGAACACCGACTACTACATTCTGAGTGCGCCATGGACGATCGGCGGCGCGGGCGATCCGACATTGACGGTCCCGGCGGGGGCATCCCTCCAACCGGTTGCCGGTTTTAACGTAGGAGGTGCGTTGGGGACCGGAAACCTCGTGGTGGGTAGCGGTGTGGATTTCTACTTCCAGTCGACCGGCGCGTACTCAAAATGGCAGATCGACGGGGATTCTGTGCTGGATTCGTTGAGTTTTGAACGGCCGCCGATCGAGGTGGTGGCGCAGGAGGACATCGACTTGGTGGACTGGTCGATCCTAAGCAATGCGGTGGCACCCTTGGTCGTGCGCCGCAACGGCTACCACGTCACCGTCGACCAGTGGAACATCGCTGGAAATACCAACACGGGCGGTCTGTTTGTCACGGGCGCAGGTTCGCTCACGGTGCGGGACTCGGTGGTCACCGGAACCAAAGGGTACGGAATTTACTCAGACAGCGCTGATGTCACCTTCGAAGGTTCCAACTCCGTCACCAATGTTACTGGAACCAGCTCGTTTGCGGCGTTCATGACGCCTCCGAGTCTCGTTGATCTGCCGGTCGGCGCGTTCGCGGGGGTGTATTGTGTTGGCACTTGTACCGGGGTGAGTTGGACGGGCGTGGCCTTCAGCGGCAACACCGTCAGTGGCGGCAACCACAATTGAGCCGCGAGTGCCGATAAAGACGAACGCCCGGGGAAGCCCCCGGGCGTGGTTGCAGTTGATAAACTACTTTACTATTTGGCGCCAACTGTCCAACCGATCGTATCGGGTGATCCGCCGGTCTCCGCGGTCGCGACACGGGCGGAGGCACCAAAATTCATGGTGAGGGTGGCGCCCACGGATACCGTCGGGTTCTTTTGCGCGGGGACGGACACCCCGAGGGTCGCCGAGGTCGAGCCGTCGTGGCCGAAATTTGCGGAAACCCCAGGGATGAAGGAGACGACAGACTCTGTGGGGACGCCCAGCGGCACCACCGGATTCACTTCTACGAACACCCCAAAGCGGTCGTTGACCGCGACCTCCGGAGAGACGAATAGGAACAACTCGCCGCTGTCGGCCGGCTGTCCCACGGTGGTCATCCAGCCGAGGTTGGTGGTGAGCGAAAAGGCGTTTCGTTCGAAGATGTGGTGGACTTCAGGGCCGAGGCCGACTCCGGACCCATCGAACGCGAGGTGCGCGCCAAAGCCTAGGCTTTCTACTGGGAAAAAACGTGGCATCAGATCGAGGCCCGCCGTCCACGGTCCTCCTTCCATGGAGCCTGCGGCGCCAATTCCAAGATTGATATCTCCTTTTCGTCCGAGAGCTCCGGCAAAAGCAGTGGCGGGCTCGATCGTGCCATCGGTGGACACGGTGGCGCCGGGAGCGACCATGATGGTTCCCACCCCCTGGGTGCCTTGGTAGGCGTTGAGCGGGGCCGGTGTCGCGATCGACGCCCACAAACAACCGACGAGCAACGGTGCTGCTTTCATATGCCCTCCCATGAAAGGAGGTACGGAAGCGTGCGGCTGGAGCTTGATAGCTTTTGGAGAAAATCGATCTCTGGAATTAAGGTCCGCCATTTACATTGATCGATTAGGCTTATGGTGAGCCGGTGCCGAACGGTCACAGAGGCCTGCGGACCTTGGAATACGGCGAGGCCATGCAAAAAAGAACGTCTGCGGTAGACTTTTTGGGTCTGACGCAGACGTTTCTTAAGGTTGGACTATTGGGAGAATCTACGCACCGAGATCGTAAAGCGCTTTACGATCTCAGCTCTCGACGGCCGGACCGTCCGCCGCGGTTTCGGACTCGGGCTCATCGTAAAAGTGAGCCGTCTGAACAGCGGCTTCTTCCTCGACTTCTTCGGAACCCTCGGTGGCTTCCTCGCCATCCGCGCCTTTGCGGCGACGGATCACGACTTGGTGGCCGGAAGAGGCGGGCGCGCTCATCGTTTCCATCGGAGGAGGCGCAAAGTCGCCGGCCATGCCCGCTACTTGCGCTTCGATGATCGCCTGAAGGCGCAGCAGCTGAGCGTCGTAGAATGCGCGTTCGAGCGAGCCCATCGGGCTGCGGTCCTTGGCGCGGATGTACTCGGCGTGGGCCGGGATGAACATCTGCTTGGCTTCCAACACTTGGGCCAAAGCGGCGAACAGACGATCGTTGGTCGGGTCCTTTTGTGCGAGCTCGCGAACGGCCTTTTCGGCGTCGTCCACCAGACCGCGGCGCAGGTCGATCAACGCAAATTCGAGCACGATCCGAGAATCGCGATCGTGAGGCCGATCGGACAGCTTCTTCGCCTTCTTCAACAACCAAGCCGCGCGCTCGATATCGCCGCCTTCCTCGCGGATCAGCGAAGCGAGCAGCACGTGCGCGTCAGGGGTCTTGCGCTCGCCGCGGAGGACGCGATCGAGGAGTTCTTTCGCTTCTTCGCGCAGTTTCGCCGCGTTGTCGGCGTCGATGCGCGCGCGAGCGAGCAGCAGGTCCACCAACCGGGAGATCTGAGTGGAGTCTTCTGGCGCCAAACGGACCGCTTCGCGAAGCAGTTGCTCGGCCTCAGGAAGGGCTTCCAATCCTTCGTCCCGACGAGCGGTGCCCAGAAGGCCGTAAGCGTCCGGCAGCATTGGATCGAGTTCCATCGCCACTTTCAAGTGGTCAATGGCCTCGCGGCGGCGGCCCTGGCGCATCAGCAATGCGGCCAAGCGGCAACGAAGTCGGCTTTCGTTTGGAAGAACTTCGATGGCCTTCTCAAGAACGGTGGTCGCCTTTCCGCGCGCTTTGCGGGAGAGGAAGAAACCAACGATCTGGTGAAACACCTCGGGAACCGGAGCCTTTTCGATGGCTTCGTCGATGGTCTCCTGAATCTTCTCTTTTGGCGCATCGCTTCGCGACATCGCTTCCAGGCGAAGGATCCAGGCATCCGAATTCGCGGGGTCTTCCGCCAACAGATCCTTGATGTTGCGTGCCGCAAAATCAAAGTCGGGCTGTTTGCTGCGGATCGCACCGGCGATCAGCTCCAACACCGCATCGTTGTCGGGATAAGGAACCTTGACTCGGACACTTCGGTTGCGAGCGGTGGCGGCGTTGCGGTTGGCCTCTTGGAGGTTGGCCAGGCGTTCGACGCCTTCGGTTTCCCGGGCCAGACGCCCGTAAATCTCGGCGACCTTGGTCAGTACTTCGAAGTTCGTGGTCTCACGGATGGTGAGCGTGCTGCGCACCAAGGAGTGCACGCAGTACTTCTTTTCTTCGGTCGTACCGACCATTTCAAGAAGGCCATCGGCCAGCAACTGCAGGCGCTGCTTACGGCCAATGCCGACTTCAGCGAGCACCTGGCCCGACACAGGAAGGCGGAAATGCGCGGCCAACGCCAAAGCTTCGCGTTCATCGGCGTGAAGCTTCTCCACCTTGCGGTCGAGCAGCTTGCGCAGCGGGGTCAGCTCGTCGAGGCTGTCGAGATCGAGGAACTTCGGATCGTCCAGTAAGGAAAGACCATTTTCGCGGTCGCGTACTTCGATGGCGTACGCGCGGGCCGCGAAAGGATGCCCCTTGATCTTGTCGCTGAGTGGGCCAAATTTCTCCCGAGGAAACTCCGGAACCTTGTAGGCTTCGAACAGCTCATGGAAATAGCGGCCTTTGATCCCCGCCAGGGTGACGCGGCGCAGATCGGCGTCCATCCGCTCGCGGTGAAAGACGGGCTGGCTGCGCGACAAGAACACAATCCGTAGTGGATAGGTGTTGGTCAGCAGTGCCTGAAGGAGCATTTCCAATCGGCTCTTCTTGAAGAAGTCTTCGCTTCGGCCGAGGGCAGCGTGGAGATCGTGCACCACGATCACTTGGCCTTCGGTACCTTCCGCGGCTTTCAGCGCTTCTAACGTCTTTTCCACCGCCAACACTGGGGTGTGGGGGACGGTCAACGTATCCGCGAGAACGCTGCTTCCACCGAGCTTGGTGATCTCGGCCAACCGGGCAAAAAGCGCATCAGCGCCGGTACCCCAGCCAAGAACCATGTCCGGAAGGCGCTTGAGACCCGACGCGGGGATCGCGTGCTCGACCAACAGGGACTTGCCGATGCCGGCGGGGCCGGACACCACAATGGGTCCTCCTGCGGTCAGCAAGCCCTTCAGAACCTCCAGCTCGTCCTCCCGCCCCGCGAAGACAAACCGCGGTGCATCGGGGCCGGAGGAGGCCTTGGCGGCCTTTGGGCGCACGGTTTCAGAGGCATCGTCGGGTGCGACCACCATCGGAATCGGGAGATCTTTGAACATCTCCTTACCGCGGGTCTTCAGATGTTCGACTTTCAAGCCGCGAAAAGCTTGCCCAAAGGCGAAGGGATTGAACTGCTGCGCGGCCACGATCACCAGCGGTTTGTGGGGTGCGCGCTGCAGAATGTCCGCGAGCTGCTGAACTCCAGGCATGTCGGCGGGCTGCGGGTTGACGATAACCACGACACCATCTTTCGAAAACGTGCGAGAAAGAGCACCTTCGGTGATGGTGGTAACGGGGGCAACCGGCTTGCTCGACAGCGCCATCGAGGGCATAGCTGAGCGGTCCTTCAACGCGAGCATGATCTCAGCGTCGTTGAGAAGGGAGCCCGAAACGGCCATCGCACAACGGCCGGCTTCGATTGCTGCTACAACGCGCTTCATAGAGACTCCACATTCCTGCCGATCGATCGATCCGGCGAAAGAGCCGCGTCCGTAACCAGAGGAGGGCGATGGATCAAGGGATCCGGCCAATGGATCCAGCGCAGGATAAGCCATCGCATGCCTGAACCGCTTCTCGAACAAGCGAATTCGCTGCCGACGACCGCAGGGGTTTACCTCTTCAAAGACCGGCGTGGACGTATCCTTTACGTGGGCAAAGCGATCAATCTTCGGGCGCGCGTTCGCCAATATCTCGCCGGCCACGACGAGCGATTTATGGTGCCGTTTTTGGTGAGCCACGCTCAGTCCATTGAGGTAGTGTCCACCAACACCGAGAAAGAAGCGCTACTTTTAGAGAATACGCTCATCAAGAAACATCGGCCGCGGTACAACACCCAGCTTCGCGACGACAAAAACTTCCTCCACTTGCGCATCGATACCCGAGGAGAGTGGCCGAGATACCTCCTCGTCCGCCAAATCAAGACCGATGGGGCCCGCTATTTTGGGCCGTACACGTCCGCCAGTCGCGCGCGGGAGACACTTGCGGTGTTGCAACGCCATTTTCAGCTGCGGACCTGCACCGATCAGATGTTGAAGACCCGAAAACGGCCCTGCATCCTTCACCAGATGCAGCGGTGCGTGGCCCCCTGCGTGGACCTCACCACCAAGGGCGCCTATGACGAAATCGTCGAGGAGTCGGTACTTTTCCTTCAAGGGAAGAATCGACCGTTAGTAAAGCGATTGACCAATCGGATGAGCGCGGCGGCCGAGGTCGAAGCGTTTGAGGAAGCGGCGCGCTGCCGCGATTTGATCCGTTCGATCGAGGCGACGCTCGAAAAACAGACCGTGATCGATGCCAAGCTCTCCGACCGAGATGTCTGGGGTTTTTACCGCGTGGGAAGCCGAGGATCGTATACCGTCTGGCCGGTCCGCGAGGGCCGGATGCTGGAGCCGATCACCAGCCCGGCAACCACTCTTCCAGGCGAAGAAGCGGAGCTTTTGGCATCGCTGCTGACGGAGGCCTACCCCGAGGGATCGGAAATCCCGGCGGAAATCTTGGTGCCCTTTCTTCCGTCCGAGGTGGCGGTCGTCGAAGAGATCCTCACCGAACGTCGTGGAAAGAAGGTTACTCTCGAAGCACCAAGCCGCGGGGATCGGACGCGGCTGGTGGAGCTCGCCACCGAAAACGCGCGGTTGCGGTTTGAAAGGGACCACGATTCCGAGGTTCGCCTGTCTGAAGCGCTCGCCGATCTCGGACGACTGCTGCGGTTGCCGGGGCCACCCCGCCGAATCGAATGCTTCGACAACAGCAATATCCAAGGGCAGTCGCCGGTGGCGGCGATGTCGGTGCTGATCGACGGCAAGCCGACCCGTTCGGAATACCGCCGGTACCGTATCAAAACGGTGGTGGGAGCGGACGATTTCGCTTCCATGCGAGAGATTGTGTACCGGAGGGTCAAACGCGGCCTGGAGGAGAACGCCCTGCCCGATCTTCTGGTGGTCGACGGTGGCCGGGGGCAGGTAAATGCGGCACTTTCGGCGATTCAAGAATTGGGCGCGGCCGTTCCGTTGATCGGGATCTCCAAGCCGCGAACCGAGCACAAACGCGGAGAAAGCACGGCAACGGACAAGATCATTCTGCCAGAGTTCAAAGACCCGCTCAAACTCAAGGAGGGCGATGCTGCTCTCAGAATTCTTCAATTAGCTAGGAATGAAGTGCATAAACACGCCGTCACCTACCATCGTCAAGTGAGAAACCGCGACACCCTGTTGAGCGTGCTCGAGAGCATTCCCGGCGTGGGACCCAAACGAAGGAAACTCTTGTTACAAACTCTAGGCTCGGCGCAGGCCGTCATGGATGCCGACGAAGGCACGCTCGCTGAAATTCCGGGGATTGGGCCCGCGCTGGCGAAGGTCATACGCGCCGCATTGGCGGACACATGAGCCTTTTGGGCAGGATTCGCACTGCTTTTGCCCGGCGGGCCGGGGTCCGAGCACCGCTTCCGATCTGGCATCACCCGCATTATACGATGCCTTTGACGGACCTGGAGCAGACGGTAGGCATCGAAACCCGCCGCGGCGATTTGGCGCTTTGGGCGCTTCTCGAAGGGCGGAACCGCAAGAAAATTGCGGTTCACGAGCCGCTCAAAGTGGGCTACGGCCCTTTGGGACTGGTCCATACGGAGGACTACCTACACGGCCTGACCCAGTCGGCGGGGTTGGCAAAAGTACTGGGCTTGGATCTTCCCTCTCTTCCGATCGATTCCGTGTTGACCACCTTTCGGTTGGCGGTGGGGGGCACCGTCGAGGCCACACGGTTTGCGCTCCGCGAAAAGACAGCAACTCTGAACCTTCTGGGTGGATTTCACCACGCGTACCCGGATCGCGGGGCGGGGTTGTGCGCGTTCAACGATCTCGCGGTGGCGCTGCAGGTGGCCCGTCGGGACGGATTTATCGGCCGGCTTGCGATCTTGGATTTGGATGCCCACCCGCCCGATGGAACGGCGGCGTGTTTTGCGGGCGATCCAAAGGTGTGGATCGGCTCGATTTCGGGTTCCTATTGGGGAGATCTGCCTTCGGTCGACGAAAATGTCATTCCGAATGCGAACGATGAGCACTACCTTTCGACACTGGAAGGTCTGCTTCAACGCCTTCCTTCCACCGATCTGGTGATGGTGATCGCCGGTGGGGATGTGCTGGCTGGGGACCGGTTGGGCAAGCTGAACCTGTCCTATGCGGGGGTAAAACGACGAGATCAGGCGGTGTTAGAGGCCATCGGCGATCGGCCAAGCGTATGGCTGCCAGGTGGCGGCTATCGCCCCGATTCCTGGCGTTGTCTCGCGCAAACGGCCACTGTGCTGATGGGTGAGGATGCGCACCCGATCCCCAAGGGGTTAGACCCGTTGGCGTCGCATTTTCAGTGGCTTTCCAAGGGCCTTTCTCCTCGGGAGCTCGGGCAACCGGACGACACCTTTTCAGCCGAGGAAATGGACACCTGGTTTGGGGTTCGTGCACCTCCATTGCGACTTTTGGGGTTTTATACCACCGAGGGTATCGAACACGCGCTGGAGGTATTTGGGATCCTCGATCGGCTGACCCGCCTGGGGTACAGCGGCTTTGAAGTGGTTCTTTCGAAATCTACGACCGGCGATCGGGTGCAGTTGTTCGGCAACGGTGGCGGCGCGCGGCATCTCCTCTGGGAGATGGTCGTTGCGAGGGAGACGTACGACAATGCGGAGGTGGGGGTGATCCACTGGATGACCATGCGCCACCCGCTTGGGCAGTTTTACCCAGGGAGGCCGAAGCTTCCTGGCCAGGAAGCCCCGGGATTGGGGCTCGCGGAGGAGGCGCTGCACTTGGTGGCGCGAATGGCCGAACGCCTGCATTTGGACGGCATTCTGGTTCGCCCCTCATGGTTTCACTCGGCCTACATTTTTCGATCGGTGCTGCAATTCGCCGATCCGCGCGTTCAGGGGGAGTTTGAGGCGTTGATACGAGATCTGGGACACTTGCCGCTTCCCGTGCTCACCCAAGCGATCGCCGATGGAAAAGTAAAGCGGAATGACCAACCTTGGCGTTGGACGGCGGAACCGATGGTCGCTTGGCGGTCACGCCCGCGTCCGGAGAAAATCCCTTCCAACGCAAAATTCTCGCTGTCGATCGAGGAGGGCGCGGCGACGGAATCGTCAACCTAGTTGACGATCTGTCTGCTCATTCTGCTGCGACCGTATTGCACGCAGCATCTCCGGCGGGGCAGCTGCACAATTCGCCGAACGGTACTTGCTCAGAGGCTTCGAAGTCGGGGTCGCTCACCGGGCAAATGTCCGTGCGCTCGCCATCTTCTCCGTCGCAGTCTGCGTCGACACTGTCGCCTTCCACATCGGGTGCGCAGGGAAATACAGCATTATCCTCGGGATCGCAGTCCACCGAGTCCGGCCAGTCGTCGCCGTCTTGATCGCCCGTGGCGCCGCAGTCGGCATTGCAGCCATCCCCGCGAACATCCGGTGCATAGGGGAAAATGGACGGATTGGCATCGTCGCAGTCGTCGCCCTTGGGCCAACCGTCTTGATCGGCGTCCAGGTGAGCCTCAAACTCCTCGCGCGTAATGTACTCGCAACCGGCGATTCCGAGGCAAGCGGTCAGCCACACCCAACGCATCAACCCCTCCGCCGCAAGTCTACCCGATTTCTGCCCCGCACCGTCTATAATGGATCAAGAAAACTGATCCCGAAGGCGGGCTCCAGTTGACGTTTTCCGCCGGGCTCATCGGCCCGCCAGCCCCAGGAAACATAAGGACGAAGCTGGAACGCGCTCTGCCATACCAACTCTGGCCCGAATCCGAGGGACGGCATCGGGGGGCCTGGATCCCAGCCTTCAAATAGCCAAGCTTGCTCGGCAAACAAGGACCCATAGAGCGCGATGTCCCACGATTTCTTCTTGTATTGGAATACCATAGGTCGGAATTCGATCATGGCCGCAACAACCCCATCGCCCCGGGTTCGGGTGCGGCCGTATCCGGACAACAGCTGTTCGGCACCCATTTCATCGCGCCATCGACCGCTCACTAAGTCTTGCTCGAAAAAGGGTTTTTTGCCGATGACGTGGTCCACTGCGAGGCGCGCGCCAAACACCCATCGCGGGTTTTTGATCGCCACCCACTTGGAGATCTCGGCGTGCAGAGTGGCCATGGGGACAAACTCTGCTTTCTGAGCGATCGCTCCAAAGTCTCTTTCGGCGGTTGCGGTGCCGCCGAGACCGATGCCCACCTCGCCCCGGTGCCCCGTCGACGGAAGTGGCCACCGATCGGTCGTATCAAAGCCGATTCCACCGCTGACTTCAAAGTTGAATCCGCCCCCGATTCCGAAGGGAGCTTCCTCGGCGAGGCGTCCGTCGAGATCCGGCTCTACGACCAGATATCTACTATAAACCTGAACATAGGGCGACCAGCTCTTCCCTTCGAGCGGAAAGGCGATCCCCACGAATCCGGACGGCCCAACGGCGAAATTTCCGCCGTCTTGCTCGAGATCGACGCGATTGAGCACATCTTTCCCGCCCAACCCGGCATAGTGCATGTCGGTCCATTGATTGAACGTGATCTGCGAGGAGAGCGTTAGTTTCTCGCCTTTGTGATCAACGCGAACCCAGTGATCTTGGTATTTGAAGCCCCAAGTGGACCACACACCAAACGAAAACATCCATTCATAGCCGTAAGCTTTGTCGACGCGGCGGGAGTGGATCTCGCCCCCAAACCCCAGGCCAACGCCGTCGATCGAATTGTAAGACGCCGCGGGGATCATGATCGGATACCATTTTACCCCCGCTTTTCCGAAATTGGGATCGACGGGGCGGACCTCCGCCGCGGGTGGTGTGCCTTCGGTGGGCATGACCTCGGACGGCGCATCGCCTGCCCAAGCCGCCGCTGCGAGCCATAGTCCTGTCACATGCCCCCCGGCCCTTTCTACCGCAATCGACAGCGCGTGGGGTGGAAGTTACCCAAAATCATGGCTTCTCTGCTTGAACGTTGGCCCTCGCTTTCCGTGCCATACGTCGACCTCGGGGCACGCCCGGTTCGGGTGTTCTCGGCTCGGTTTGATGGGCGACAGGTGGATGTTCTGGACGAGCGGGAAGCGGCACCGGATTACGGTGGAAATAAGGTTCGAAAGCTGGAGTACCTGCTGGCTGAGGCGGTGGCGCGGGGGGCGACGGATCTCATCGCCACCGGAGCCGCCGGTTCACATCATGTGCTAGCAACCGCCATTTATGGGAAACGGCTCGGGCTGAAGACGCATGCCGTATTGATCCCGCAGCCCGACCATCCCCACGTTCGATCGCAATTGTCGGCGATCGCGAGAGAATGTGTGGAGGTCTACCCGACGTCCGGTCCGATCGCGGCTGCGGCGCAGGTGGCTTGGTTGTTGAGCCGGCTTCGGTTTGGGGCAACGCCGTATTTGGTGCCTGTCGGCGGATCAAATGCGGCCGGAACGGCGGGCTGGCTCAAAGTGGGCCTCGATCTTGCGGATGGCATGAAGGCGGGTACCCGGCCTCAGTATCGCGCCGTGTATGTGGCGGTGGGAAGCGCGGGCACGGCGGCGGGCCTGCTCGCAGGCCTTCGTTTGGGTGGAGCGACCACTGAGGTGGTCGGCGTTCGAGTGGTTGAACCTTTCTTTAGTCGAAAGAAGCGGGTCCTGCGGATGGCGAAGGCTTCCGTCGATTGGCTGCGGAAACATGGAGCGCCGGTTGAAATTCCTGCTTTGGACGGGTTTCGGCTTCAGGTGGGTTGGTATGCCGGAGGATATGGTCGCACGGACGAGCGCATTCGGCAGGTCATAAAAACCGCCGCCAACGCAGGCTGGGCCCTGGATCCGACCTACACGGGCAAGGCGTTGGGTGCCTGCCTTGAAGAACACACCGGAGAACCAGTGCTTTATGTGCATACGGTGGACGGCCGCCCGGATCGAGACGACCCCCTCCCCGAAGGGTTGAGGGCGTTGCTTATAGACAAGTAACTTGTCTATTTGGTCGCGGATACCGCGCTGCAGACCGCATCAAAATCGGGGCGATCGAGAGCGGTTTTCCCCTGCCAGGACCAAGAAATCCTGCGGTCGGGCGCGACTACAAAAACGGCGGGTACTCGCGTCAACGGCCCTGGGCGACCGTGCCCATAGGACAGGGTGGCCACATAGCCAGGCAGCCGGCGCCAGCTCTTAATCAAAGTTCGTCCCAAAAGCGGATCTTGGCCGACATTGTATACCCGATACAGATCGCCATCGTCGGGTAGCAGAATCAC
>SXGS01355491.1_pt1 | contig 12853 bp, 9 predicted proteins | sample 3174681 | NCBI WGS metagenome assembly SXGS01 (sample SAMN11356861, study PRJNA531348) | freshwater metagenome | isolation source: freshwater sample F1-80 | place: China: Fuxian Lake, Yuxi | collected 2017-12-25
AGGGGTTATAGTTTTCAAATCTCGTCAGTTTAGCAGTTTCTATGAGCGAACATATTGAAGTTGAAGGTCGCGTTCTCGCGGTGCTTGCCGGGACCATGTTCCGGGTGGAATTAGACAATAAGCACCCCGTCCTCGCGACTATCTCCGGCAAGATGCGCAAGCGTTTCGTTCGTATCACAGCAGGCGACCGTGTCAAAATGGAGATGTCCCCCTACGATCTCGACAAAGCTCGTATCGTTTGGCGAATCGGGTGATCGTTTCGGTCTCTGCGGGAACGGTGAATTGTGCCTCCCAGTGAGGCGGCGATTTTACCATAGATTCCTGCTTAAGATTTGACCCCACTGTCCTGACACGTTATCTAATTCCCCCACGTCAACTACCCGCGCTGTGATACAAATCGCTCAATATCAGGATGGTCGGATCGAGTTACAGGAGGTTCCGGTTCCGGTTCCCCCGCCGGGCGGGGTTCTCGTCCAAGTCGCTCATTCCGTCATCAGTCTTGGCACCGAGAAAATGAAGGTCGAACAGGCCAAAATGAACCTGTTGCAGAAGGCCAAAGCACGACCTGACCAAGTGCGTAAAGTGCTCGAGACTGCAAGGAATCTAGGCTGGCGCAACGCGTTGGAAAAAGTTCGCAACCGCCTCGCCTCTCCCACCCCGATGGGATACAGTGCTGCAGGCATCGTTACTGCGGTCGATTCAAGCAATACCCGTTTTCGCGTCGGGGATGTGGTGGCTTGCGGTGGTGCGGAATGTGCCTTTCACGCGGAATACATTGCAGTTCCAGATTTCCTTGCCGCTCCCGTACCGAAGCCCGTTCCTACGTGGCAGGCCGCCTATACCACCCTGTCTTCCATCGCCCTGCAAGCCGTCCGTCAAACCGAGCCCAAGTTGGGAGATCGAGTTCTCGTCATGGGTCAGGGCTTAGTAGGATTGCTGATTACAAACCTGCTCAAACTCTCCGGAGCACGCGTGATGGCAGTCGACTTAATCCCCAATCGCCGTGGTTTTGCTGAGGCCATGGGTGCAGAGAAAACCGTTATCCTCGGCGAACAAAACCTTTCGGACGAGGTTCGGCTCTGGACCGATGGCTATGGCGTGGATGCCGTCGTCATCTGCACGGCCAGTCAGAGCAACACCCCTATCGAACAAGCTGCCGAGGCCTGCCGTGATCGTGGACGATTAGTCGACGTTGGCATCACGAAAATCGAATTACCATGGCGATTGTTTGCCGAAAAAGAATTAGATTTTCGGTTTTCCCGCTCCTACGGTCCCGGTCGATACGATGCCTCCTATGAGTGGGGCGGCCAAGATTACCCCATCGGATATGTGCGATGGACCGAACAACGCAATTTCCAAGCCTGTCTGCACCTCATGGCTGGAAATCAGATTAATCTGGCTGCCATCACCACCAAGCGAGTTCCCTTCCTAAACGCGCTGGATGTTTATAAGGATTTGGCTGCTGGAACCAGTGAGATCGGCATCGTCCTCGAATACCCTGCTGGGAGTCCCCCTAAAATACCATCGTCAATCACCTCAGGAACCGAGATCCCTGTTCAGAAAACCGATTCGCCTAGGTCCCCTCGGGTTCACCAACCGATTCGTCGTCTCGACATCATCGGTGCCGGTAATTTTGCCCGCACGATGCTCCTGCCGCATTTGAGAGGCAGGATTGAATTTGGAACCGTCGTGAACGCGACATCGCTGAGTGCCAATCACGTCAAAACCAAATTCGGATTTGCGGAGGCTTCCACTAACCCAGCGGATTCTTTCAAGGATTCTGCGCCTCGCGGAGTGATAATCTCCACGCGCCACAATCAGCACGCCCCACTCGTGGTTGAGGCACTCAAAGCGAATAGGGACATTTTCATTGAGAAACCCATCTGTCTTACTCCTGCTGAACTCGTTCAGATAGACCAAGCTTACAAAGCGAGTAAATCCTCTGTTCAAGTGGGCTTCAACCGCCGTTTCGCACCTGCCAGCACGATATTGCAGAAGTTATTGAAGGGTGCGGTAGGTCCCAAATCGATTTCCTACAGAGTGAACGCAGGCAAACTCGATCCCCAACATTGGTTCGCCAACATCACAGAAAGCGGCGGTCGGGTCATTGGAGAAACTTGTCATTATTTCGACTACTTTTGTTTCCTGTTCAACTCGCGTCCAACCCGGATTTTTGCACAGCCTATCTGGCCATTAGCTGGTAAGCAGGATTATCCTGACAGCATTACGGCGCAGGTCGAATTCGCCGATGGTTCCTCGGGTCAATTGACTTACAGTGCAGTAGGTGATCCTTCCTATCCGAAAGAATCATTCACGCTTTTCGCTTCGGGTTTGGTTGCTGAAGTTCAAAATTTTCTCGAGCTTCAAGTTTGGCGAGGTCGCAAGCACTCCAAGACCAAATTTAATTCCAAAGGACACCCTGAGCAAATGGAGGCTTGGCTTGGTTTTCTGAGCGGCTCGACAGATCATCCATTTCCTTATGAGTCCTCAAGGATTTCAATGGCTCTCACATTCGCAGCGGTCAAGTCCATCCAAGAAGGCCGTAGCATCGAGGTAGTGCTCTGACCCCATGAGTAAACTCGCTTGGTATTGGCATCGTCTGTGGGCCATGAGCCCTAGCGAACAGTTTCTCCACGCCCGCAAAAAATTCCGGCAACGCCTCGACCTGTTGTCCCTTCCTCACTGGCCCGAGTTGCCCTCGACAGTCAGGCCGTTTCCTAACCTGCCATCGATTGCGACTGCTCCAGAGGAACTGCGCATCAAGCTCCGCGCTGACGTGGATGAAATTATGGCGGGACGTTGGAAAGCCTTCGGCCACATTCCGATTCAGGTCGATGATCCGCCTTTGTGGCATTCGGATCCTATCGTTCGTGAGAATTTTTTAAGCACAAAACCAAGCTTTCAATTAGATCATCGCAAGCAGCCTAGGGCAGGGGACATCAAACTGATCTGGGAACCAAACCGTTGGAATCAACTCGTTAGGTTGGCACTCGGGGCTTACCTCCTCAACGATCAAAAAGCTGCCCATACCTGCCAATCATGGCTGGCGGATTGGCTGAAGAATAACAGGCCCTACACCGGTCTGAATTGGACGAGTGGACTTGAAACGGGTCTTCGCCTTCTTCAACTCGTTTGGATCGATGCGCTTCTTCAAGCCTCGGGTTTTGCCAAGCCTCAATGGTCCAGCATCTGCCGCGACTTGGCGGGTTCTCATGCGCATTACACGTGGCGGTATTGCTCCTTTGGTTCCTCGGCGAACAACCATCTTATCGGTGAGTTGGCGGGTCTGGTCCTTGCCCTCGCCCGTTGGCCTGAGTTGGAAAAAGTTTCGACCTCGCTGAAAGTAATTAAAACACTTTTCGAGAATGAGGTTCTCCTCCAGTTTGATGCAGAAGGGAACAACCGTGAACAAGCTCTAGGTTATCACCTTTTCTCATGGGAATTCTGCTGGCAGGCGAAAGTCGCACTCGACACGGTGGGGCTTGGAATTTCGACTGCTGCCACACAACGACTTGAATCAGCCGGGCGATTCTATGGCGACTTCAAAATCCAGGGCGATCCTTGGGATTTTGGGGATTCCGACAATGCTTTTGTTTCACCTTTTTTCCTCGATGAAACCCAATCTTCCGATGAATGGAGAGCTTGGTTTCGAGGCGAACCCAGCCCGGCACTCTCGTGGTGGTGGGGTGATCATTTCAAGAAAACCTTCCCCGGACTTCCGTCGATTACTCGAGTTCTCCCTCAATCCGGTTATGCGGTTTCGCGCAATGGAGAAGCTGTCCTCAGATTGGATGCCTCGCCATTGGGATTCCTTGCCACCGCAGCCCACGGTCACTTGGACGCCCTCCACGTGTCGCTCTGGCACGGAGGCCAGCCAGTCGTTATCGATCCCGGCACTGGAGCCTACTATCACGACTCGACAGTCCGCGATTACTTGGCTTCTTGGGAAGCCCACAATGGGCCCCATTACTTTGATGAATCCTCCCCCAGACGCCTCGGGACATTCCTTTGGGCGGACGCCCATCCCATCCCAATGCTGCGAGTTGAGGGGGCCACGCTCCAGTCATTCGTAGGTGAGGTCAACATTGGCAAACGGACCACACGCCGAACCATTCATGAACTCGAAAAAGGATCCGGATGGACCGTAGTGGATGAAGGCAGCGATGAGGGTTGCCTTGTGGTGACTTGGAAATTCGCCCCGGGAATTCGTATCGACCAGATTTCTCGAAACGTTTTCCGCCTCCATTTACGCGATCGCAAGTTCATCCTCGAGACTGACAATTGGGAAGCCGAACAATTAACGCCTCCCGCAAACCCCGATGCAAAAGGTTGGACGCGAGCTGATTTAAACGAGTCCGACCTCGCAGTCGTCTGTTCCCCCAATTTCCGTCGTCTCTGTGTTTCGACCCAGCTCCGACTCGAGAGCGACACCCGGCAGGGCCAAAAGCACACCACCACCTTTCGTCTGGAAGTCTAAGATGTCGCCGAAGCCTGCCATCCTGATCATTGTGGAAAACCTTCCCGTGCCGCTTGATCGTCGGGTCTGGCAGGAGGCGTGCGCACTGCGGGATATCGGTTACGAAGTGGTGGTGATCTGCCCTCAAATGAAGGGCTACATACTTCCTGCAGAAACCCTCGAAGGGATCCAAATTTACCGCCATAAAATCAGCGTAGAGGCGAGGGGGACAGTGGGTTTTTTCCTCGAATACACCTCCGCAATCTGGGGAGAGACCGTCCTCGCTTGGAGGGCATTTTGGCGTCACCGATTCAAACTCATTCACCTTTGCAATCCACCAGACATCCTGTTCTTGGTGGCGTGGCCATTCAAACTCTTCGGAGTGCGCGTCATTTTCGATGTCCACGATCTCTGGCCCGAGATGTTCGAAGCCAAATTCAAAAAAGGCGGACTGCTTCACGGTGCGGTCAAACTAGCTCAACGATTGACCTACGCTTGCGCCGATGTGGTCTTAGCCACCAACCAGACCAACCGATTAGCTGCGCTTCAGAACGGAAAGAAAAACTCCGAGGATGTATTCCTCGTTCGGACAGCTCCAAAAATCCCCAATATCGAAATTCCCGCTGAACCATCCCTTAAAAAAGGACGACCATACCTTGTGGGATACGTGGGTGTGATGGGAAGTGCTGACGGGGTCCATTACTTGATCGAAGCCATCAACCACATCGTGAACACGTTAGGACGCCGTGATGTGCAATTCCTGCTGATGGGGAACGGCCCAGAGTTTGATTCCTTAGTCGCGCTAAGGGATCAGTATAACCTCCAAAACTACGTCGATTTTCCCGGTTGGGCTCTCAATGATTACCTTTTTAAGGCCTTAAAAACTATCGATATAGGGGTAACCTGCGACCCACCCAACCCTTACAACCACTCCTGCACGATGAACAAAGTCCTCGAATACATGGCCTTTGGTAAGCCTCAAGTCATGTTCGATCTCGTCGAAAGCAGAGCCTCTGCCGAAGAAGCAGCCCTTTACATCCCCGGTGAATCATCGCTTCGCTTGGCGGACGGAATTCTGGAGTTACTGGATGATCCAGTCCGCCGCGAAAAAATGGGTCAAATCGGTGCTTCAAGACTCCATTCCGAACTGAATTGGGAGCGTTCAGTTGCAGAACTGGAACGCGCCTACGCACGAGCTTTGCGCTAGGAAATACACGATTTGTGTTTCTAGGTTGCTCAAACTCATCAGGTCGGTAAGGTAGGAATTACCCGATCGAATGAGTGGAGCGAACGTAGAGCCAAGACCGAGTCTGTTGCAGGAGTTCAAAACCGAGCTCATCCATTATTGGAACCCGTGGCCTCACAAAATCCTTTTCGGCTGCTTATTTACTGCTTGGGTTCTGCTATTTGACCACTTTGGCAACTCAACTTTAGGCTACATGAACACGCCATCTATCTTCGGATGGCTAGAGTATTGTTACTACAACTCCGAGGACGACAGTTTCGGTCGATGGATTCCGCCGATGGTGATTGGCCTTTTCTGGTGGAAACGGCAAGAAATGCGCGATGCAATTACCGGCCCTTGGTTGGGGGCACTTCTAATCCTGATCGCAGCGATCATCCTCCACCTCGCCGGATACATGATCCAACAAACACGGATCTCAATGTTTGGGTTCCTATTGGGAATCTACTCACTTCTTGGTCTGACTTGGGGACGTAAGTTTATGTGGGCCAGCACGTTCCCGATGGTTCTCCTTATTTTTTGCGTTCCCCTGAACGCCTTGGCTGAGACGATCACGTTCCCCATGCGAATCCTCATCACCAAACTATCCGTCGGGGCGGCCCACAATGTTTTGGGGATCGAGGTGTTTCGCAATGGTTCCCAAATCATGAACGCCCAAGGAGTTGCGATGTATGATGTTGCACCCGCCTGCAGCGGCATCCGAAGTCTGGTTACCTTGGTGGCCCTGAGCTCCATCTATGGCTTCACCAGTTTCAAAACTGGGTGGAAACGGGGTCTGATCATCCTCCTGTCCCTTCCGCTCGCGATTTTAGGGAATTGGGTGCGGGTAACCACAGTCATCGTCGTAGGAGAAGCCTTCGGTCGTGATTACGGATTGATGATCGAGCAGAAATTTGGTTTTATCACTTTCGCGGTGGCTCTAGGGACACTGTTACTCATCGGTTCTTACCTGCGTGAGGATGTCGCGCAAAAGCCAGCACCGAACAACCCAACCTCGGATCCAAAGCTCGCATGACCCGCGCTGAGTTAAAAGTATTTGGACTAGCCTGCCTCATGATGGCCCTTTGTGCGGGCGTGTTACTTCGCCTCCAACGCGTCCAGAAATTGGGAGTTCCGGGTGTTCGTGTCGTGCAGGAATCAATCCGCAACGAATCGGGTCGAATCGTCGCCGACCATAGCGTTCACCTCCCATCCAACGTCGAAGGATTTACCTTCGAGAAACAACCCGTCACCGATATGGAGCTGAATTGGCTCCCCAAAGATACCACCTACGCCCGTGGACATTACACCGCCAAGGATGGATTCGAGGCCCGCACCAGCGTCGTCCTCATGGGTGCGGATCGGACAAGCATCCACAAACCGCAATATTGTCTCGTCGGACAGGGTTGGCAGATCGAGAAAACCGAAGTCGTCACCGTTCGCATCCCCAAGCCTTACCCATACGACCTCAGAGTGATGAAACTGACGACATCCATCCAACGTCGTATCAATGGCAAACCTCAAAAAATTCACGGTCTCTACACCTATTGGTTTGTCGCCGACCAACAGATGACCCCCGATCACCTTGAACGAATGATGCTCATGGCCAAGGACATGTTGACATCAAACACCTTGCAACGATGGGCCTATATCACTTACTTTTCTGTCTGTTACCCCGGCACCGAAGACGCCATTTTTGAACGGATGAAGCAAGTGATGGCCTTGACCGTTCCGGAGTTTCAGATCTCACCAGGTCCTCAATTAAGGACGGAGCGAGGCCTTGATACACAAGAGCCGGGGAAAAGTATCGCGCAGTTAGAGATCGCGACACCTTAGTCCGACACACCATGCTCCGCCGCAAAAAACAGATTTTCGTCCGAGTGAATAAAGCCTTGGATGGGCTCATTTTTTGCCTCGGGTTATTCCTCGCACATTTCCTCAGAATTCATTCAGAGCTGCCAGATTGGGCGGTGAATATGTTCGATGGATCCCCTGCTATCCGCCCCTTCTCAGTCTGGCTGTGGCTGTTGGTAGTAATTTTTCCCCTAGGTCCCTTCCTACTAGAAACACAAGGTTTCTACGAACGATCGGTCTCCCCTTCACGATTACGCTTGGCATGGGGAGCCGGAAAAACTGCCCTGATTTTCGTCCTCCTTGTCAGCTTCATTTTGATCCTGACAAAACAGGACCTTTCCAGAACCGTCATCATCCTTTTCGGTCCGATGAGCCTCCTGCTCCTCATGCTCAAAGAAGAAGGGTTCCGGTATTACCGCAGCTCAAAACTAGGGAGTGCTCAATGGCAAAAACGGTTTATTCTGGTGGGAACCAAGGCGGATGGCCAAAAACTTCTCGATGATCTGAAAAAGGAAAAATCCGAGGAAATCACGATCGTTGTCCAGTTCGATATCAACGACCATTCCGTAGAGGATCTCGTAGAAGCGATGCACCGCCACTCCGCCAACGGTGTCCTAATCGCCGCCACTCATACCTATTTCGGGCAGATCGAAAAAACCATCCAAGTCTGTGAAGTTGAAGGAGTCGAATCATGGTTATTGGCTGATTTCCTGAACACCCAATTCTCCCATGCCGTCCTCGATGAATACCGGAACCGGCCGATCCTGATCTTCCGTCGAACCCCTGAAGATTCATGGCATCATCTCGCCAAAAGCATCATGGATGCGATTCTTTCGGCTATCGCACTCCTAATCCTCGCTCCCTTCCTTGGTCTCGTGGCATTGATGATTAAATGCCTATCTCCGGGTCCTGTTTTTTTTCGTCAGCAACGAAGCGGTCTAAACGGCCGTCCGTTCACCATGTATAAATTCCGCTCCATGGTGACCAATGCCGAGCAACGAAAACAGGAATTAGAAGTCTTCAACGAAATGACCGGGCCCGTCTTCAAAATCACCAACGATCCCCGTGTCACACCCCTAGGCCGATTTCTCCGCAAATACAGCATCGACGAACTTCCGCAGTTTTTTAACGTCCTCCGAGGTGACATGAGCTTGGTGGGACCTCGCCCCTTGCCCGTCGAAGAAACCTACCGATTCTCAGAACTCGCGCACCGCAGACGTTTATCCGTAAAACCCGGCCTCACCTGCCTCTGGCAAATCCAAGGACGAAGCAACGTCTTAGAATTCAGCGACTGGGTCCGCCTAGACCTCGAATACATCGACAATTGGTCCATCTGGCTGGATCTAAAAATCCTTTGCCTCACACTCCCCGTCGTCCTCCGTGCCAGCGGTGCGAAATAACCCCTAACCTCGTTCCACGACAGTGTCGTACAGGCCGTAATTGGTCAGGCCCTCATGGCTTTCGATCCCCGTGTAACGTAGCGATGCATCCTCATATCTTCGGAACGCGAACACTGCCTGATTCATCTGTTCGGTATTGAAAACTCTGAGTCCCACCAGAACGTGAAAATCCTTCACCGTCAAACCAGTAACCGTTTCAAACAGTGATGGCTCCAGTTTTGTGATCACATCTTGCAGCGTATTCTCTCGGAAATCCGTCAAATACATAAATGCCGGGATCCGTGTCGCAAACTTAATCAGCTTTTCCTGAACCAGTTTTCGCTTCGATTTGAACTCCTTTTCCTCATCGCTCATTTGCTCTTTCTCTTTCGATGACAATTCCTTGGTCTTTGCTTTGTTTTTGAGATCTTTAACGCTCTCGCTCTTATTAATGATAGTCTCGATGACGTGGTCTCCGAGCGCGCGCCACCCTTCAATTCGACCCACAGCAGCCATGGCCTCGGGATTGTCCATAATTCGCCGCAAGGTGTCGTTATCAACGTTCACCAGCAGCGCACTCTCCCATTTGCGTGCGAGCAATGTCGCCGAGGTTCCTGCCATCGCGATGTCGAGGATTCCCCCTGCGTCGATCTGCGTCATGTTGGCCCCGTCATAGGCCAGCACTGGAAGGAACGACACGAGTTCCTTGACCGCGTTCTCAGGATTTGGCTCGTTTGGCGAGAGCCCGATCCCATATTCAGAGAGTTGCCGCAGGGCTCGTGTCGGCGCGAAGTCGAACACGAAACACACTGGCTTGAGGATTTCTTCCTCGTTCGGGTTATCGCCATTCGGGTTCTTGATCGACCACGGTGACTGCACGCGAAACGCCGCTTGGAAATAAGTCTCCGGCGAATTGAGATTCCGAAGCATCAAAATGGATAACCACTGCGGCACCGTGATGCCGGTCGTGAGCTTTCCGCACGAAAGCGTGATCGTCTTAGTGTCGTGGCCTCCGCCGATCGCGCTGCGGACTGGTGGCAACGCATTCAACCCGATCCCCGCTGCCGCACCGGCAGCGACAACTACTTTATAGTCACGCCAGAATACATTGTGTTTCTCGCCGAATAGATTCGCCATCGCCTGACAGGCTGCCACATTCGGCAGGAACCAGAACGAATGCTGCAAATACGGCAAGAGGCGCACATCCGAATACGGAAACGGAGGACGCGTGGCCGTTTTGAGGAATTCCACCGCTTTGGGTGCATACGATCCCCGGATAATATCCAACCACTTCTGCACATCGCCCTTGTGCTTGAACTGTGCCTTAGATCCATCCCCTGACGCCGCGAAAAACTCATTCAGATCGAACTCATCAAACTCCCCCTCACTTGCGATCGCCACCAACTCGTCGGGCATTTGATAGGTCAGCAGTCGCATTTGCGGCAGCGCGCCGTAAGGATTCCAATGGTCGGGATTCTTCCGTGCGAACGACTCCTTCGCACGCTGCTCATCGGTGTAGATCCAATTAAAAATCTGCTCCTCGATGAATTCGCCAGTGGCTAGTGCCTTGAATGGTGTGCCTGAGAGATACAGATACGCCTTGGTCGTAATAGGAAGGAACTCAGGCTCGTGCTCCGAGAGTTCGCTCAGATCCTCGTTCACCTGTTCCAATCCAGCGGCATATTCGAGCGTACGCTCCTTCCTTGCGATCGCCTGTTCCTCACCCTCAAACAATTCCTTGGCCGTCTCTCGCCATGCTCCAAAATGGTACTCGTCAAAGACCACCAAGTCCCACCGCACCTTGTGCAACCACTCATTCTTTGCCTTGATGTTCCTTGCGTCATCGCGGCCCAACAGATCCTGAAAAGAACCAAAATAGACTAACGGCTTTTTCACAGAAACCTTTGTCGGATCACTCTCAGAATGACGCGACAAATATTGCCAACCTTCGAAATCCACATGGGATTCGAGATCCGTCTGCCACGCGTCCTCCACTGCAGGCTTAAACGTCACCACCAATACCCGTTTCGCCCCAAGTTTCTTCGCAAGCTGATACGTGGTGAACGTCTTCCCGAACCGCATCTTCGCGTTCCACAAAAACCGTGGAACCGCATGCATATCCTCCTTCCAAATAGAATGGAAGTAGGCATGAGTTTTTTCCACAGCAGCCCGTTGCTCCGCACGCAGTCCAAACTGCTCATGGCGCGGACCGCTAAACCTATGTCCCGTGCGCAACTCCGTCAGGACAACCTTCAAGGCCTCAACCGTGCAACGCATCCACTCTAGATCTGGATTCTCGAAACGCTTTTTCACCAGTGCTGCACGCACCTCATGATCCGTAAAAAGCGTCCCATCCTCGCGCTCCGCCGATTCGTCCAGTTCAATCCTGTAATTCTTGATGGCGGCCGTTTTCAACTGCTCGGCAATCCGTTGCTTCACGTCCCTCGTGGTTTTCCCCACCTTCAGGAGCCCTTGATGCGCTTTGTCATCGATCGAGTAAGCATAAATCCGTGGCCGAACCTCCGGTTTCGGCATCAGGATTTCATTGATCGTCGGTTTAATCATCGTCTCGATCCCGTTGGTTTGCCTCAATAAGGCGTCGCTCTTTCTCAACCTCTCTCTGGAGTTGTTCTTCGGAGGGAAGGCAAAGCACGTATTTGGACGCGAAGATTTGACTGCGATCGTTCAGGACCGAATATCGAGCCACCGTCTCGTTCTTTTCCGTGCAGAGAATCAGGCCGATCGTCGGATTGTCTTCCGGCACCACGAACAGACCGTCATACATCCGCACATAACCGTCGATTTGGCCGACATCCGCATGCGTTAATTCGCCAACTTTGAGGTCAACCAACAGGTAGAATTTCAGGCGGCAATGATAGAAAACTAGGTCAATATAGCGGTCTTGCTCCTCAATGCGGATATGCTTCTGCCGTGCCACAAACGCAAATCCATTCCCCAGTTCCAGCAGAAATCGTTGCAGATGCGTGATGATCGCCTGCTCCAGCTCGGACTCATGGAGCTGAGCAAAATTTGGATAGCCTAGGAACTCCAGCACATACGGATTCTTCAGTATCTCGCTGGGTGATTGAGGTGTTTTCTGAAGTTGTCTGCCGTCGGCGATGATTTTGTCTGGTTGCTGGCTATGCACACACCGGTCGTAATATTGGGTATGCACCTGTCGTTCGAGAGTTCGTTTGCTCCATCCCCCTGCGATGGCTTCCCGCTCATAAAAATCGCGGGCCTCGCCGTTCTCTACTGCCATCAAAACTCGATAATGGGACCAAGATAGCCGTGGAGAAAAACCTTGAACCCATCCTTCCCCCTTGCCGTGGCCTTTTTCGATGCCTACCAATGCTCCACCCAATGGGTGGGGAATGTCGCCTCGGCACTGATAAGCCAAATAAAACTGTCTGAAATACCAGAGATTCGAAGTCGAGAACCCCTTGCCATATTGCTCATTCAGCCGGATAGCCAGCACTTCCACGGTTTCTTTTCCATATTCCGCCCGCCTTTGCCCGCCTTGCACACCCCTGACAATCTCCCGACCAATTAGCCAATAGGCCAAAACCATGTTGCGGTTTACCTCCCGGACAACATTCCCCCGCGCCTCCTCTAGAATTAAAATAACCCTCTTGAAAAGCGCGTCCAGGTTTTTGCCCGCAATCTTTCGATTTGATTGGTTCTTCATTCGTCTCCGGATTTGTCTCACCCATCGTCAATCGAGGACGCAACGTTGCATGCTCTAATCCCGTTCGGCCAGATGATTTGATCGGCGGGCTTTTTCCTCGGCGAGCCGCACCCCTTCCGGGCTGGATGAAGGTTGGGGATTTGGATACCTAGGACGTTGCCCTAGGCTACGGTTAGTTCGCACCGTTGGTGCTGTTGGAAATGGGTCATTTTTTTCGTCGCCGGTGGTAATATCCGAAGCCCCAACCAACCACC
>SXGS01553321.1_pt1 | contig 12851 bp, 10 predicted proteins | sample 3174681 | NCBI WGS metagenome assembly SXGS01 (sample SAMN11356861, study PRJNA531348) | freshwater metagenome | isolation source: freshwater sample F1-80 | place: China: Fuxian Lake, Yuxi | collected 2017-12-25
CGGCCCGCCGGCAGTGCTGGCGACGCCGGGGCTGGACGGGTCGGTCACTTCCGGTCGGCCCTGCCCGTTCCAGGTGCGACCAGCGCGCCGACGCGGGGTCTGTCGCAGGGTTCCGTGGCAGGGATAGGCGCCGCTCCCCAGACTATCTGGGTGCTGTATGAGGGCGGGGGATCAGGATCCAGCGATCCCGGCACACACCCTGCGGACGCTCCAGCCGAAGGAGAGAGTCCGATACGCACTACATACCACACTCAAGCCGCCATTCCAGGCTGCCATCATTTGCATTGGTACTTGCAGGAGGATGGCTATGGCGCTGCGGAGCGAATGGGTGGTGGCGATCGGACTTGGTGTCCTGTTGTCACCTCTGGTTTTTCACAGGTCGGGGAGCGCAACCAGTTCGGCCGACGGACACGATGACTCGGCGGGTCACCGGTCGGCGCACGGTGGCGTCGTCGCCCCGATCGGTCGAAACCACGTAGAGGCGGTGACGGACACGAAGGGGAACCTCCGGGTCTATATCCTGGGGCAGGATGAAACGGAACTGCACCCGATTCCGGTACGGACCCTTGAGGCGGAAGTGCGAGCGACCGGGGAGGCCGTCGTGCGGCCGGTGGCTTTGAAGGCGACGCGCGAACCGGGTGACCCGGAAGGGGAAGCATCCACCTTCGTTGCTTCGCTTCCCCCCGCCCTGCAGGGGAAGCCCGCGGATCTGACAGTGACGGTGCCGGTGGGCCGGAAGCGGTACCGGGCACGCCTCGAACTCTTGGCCTCCGGCGCCGGCCATACGGAGGCGACCCCGATGCCGCCTGCGCCGGTGGATGCGGCAGAACAGAAACTGTTCCTTTCACCGGGAGGCCTGTACACCGAGCAGGACATCGTGGCGAACCAGCGAGCCACCCCGTCCGTGCGGTTCGCCGGGTTTCAGGCCAGTCATGACATGAACCCGCGGTCCGGTGACCGCCTCTGTCCTGTGACCCTGACGAAGCCACACCCGACCTGCGGCTGGATCGTGAACGGGAAGCAGTACCTCTTCTGCTGTCCTCCCTGCGTCAGCGAGTTCGTCGGCTGGGCCAAGGAGAAACCAGAGAAGATACGCGCGCCTGAGGAGTACGTGAAGCGTTAGTACCGTGATTCCGAAGGTCGGCCCACCGGGCGAGTCGGGTCGGGAGCGGTCAATTCCCTCCAACTCCCGGTCCTCCCCAACGCCTTCCGGATCAACGTCGCGGTGAGGGAGCAGGAGGCCGGGCACCCCCGGACTTCGTGCTCGCCGGCATTGGGGCATCGGCTCCACATGCAGGCGACCTGAACCGGGTGGCCCGCCTGACTCAAAGCGCGCACGTTCGCGAGGCCCTCGAATCGGTCATCAAACGGTGAACCGGGATCAGTCTGCCTCAATTTCGCAGTCGGCGCCGTTCCCGGTAGCCGCATCGCGGCTGCCCAGATGTGGCGGGACACGGACCCGCAGTTACCACCGCCGGCGCCCGTGCCTGTTACTCGGGAAGTCCCCCAGACCGATATCCGGGCTCTGGTAGGTCTCGACACGTTTTGGCTTCGGCGGCGGGAGGCTGCGCTGCGGCTCGATGCCGAAGCGGCGAAGGAGCGCCTCCATTTCCGCCACCCGCTCGGTCGGAATGAGGAACGTCCCCGAGCCGATCTCGTGAGCCAGAAACGGGGCCAGGAGCGGACTCCGACGGACGGCATCCAGCGTGCCTGGGTCGGTGACGTGCAGTACCGTCACGGTCGCCAGGGACACGTTGGTGTTGGGGGTGCTGGCGGTCCAGGCACCCAGGGCGATGACCAACAGCGGCGGCGTCTCCTTGTCCTGCGCCTGTGGGAGGAGAATGTGCCACAGATCGTCCGAGTTCCCGCGGGACCGCACACCGGCCCGGATGCTCTCCGGGGTCAGGCGCCACTCCCCGGGATGGGTGGCGGAAGGCTCAGCCCAATGTCCCAGGTGTGCACGGATCTCGAGGTTGGGGAGGCGCAGTTCGGTGAGGACCCCGTCCTCGGAGACCGTGAGACATGGAGCCGACGAAAAACCGTAGTGCAATTCTCGCTGGATCCGCGGGCGAATCTCCTCCGGTACAGCGGGCCCCTGCAGGCGCAGGAAACACTCCCCGAGGGGCGCCGCGGCGCTCCGCAGTTGTGCGGCGGTCTCATCGCGCTCGGCGCTGTTCGGAAATTCCAGCAGCGTGACTGCCTGCCGGACCTGGAGGCGCTCCCGGTAGCCCGCCCAATCGTGGAGCGTCCGCACCACGGTGGGAGCCAGGGGCTGCCCGGCGCCCGCGGTCAGGTCGTCCAGGATCGTGCTGAATGCCAGCCCGGACTCCAGAGCGTGGTAGATGGACTGACGGGTCAGGCGGAAGGTGGCTACATGCTGGGCGGCCGACTGCCGTGCGGCAATGCGGCCGATGAACGCGAGCCGGTCGGACGGCAGACCGTTCAGGGTGACGACCACATCCAGGTTCGGCTGCACCACCCAGTAGTTCCCCGGGACGGCACCACCGGCGGCGGTCGCCGCGCGGGCATGCGCGTCCCCCTCCGCCGGTCCGGCGTTCGCGCGCCAGACATCCCAGATGGCGGTGCGGCCCAGATCGGTGAGGCGGAACAGGAGCGTGTCCGGACTGGTCGCTGGGATGGCCACTTCCACCAGGCCGAGGTGGTACAGGACGCCCCGGAAGGCGGCCTCCAACCAAGGGAGTTCCCAGCTCGACCAACTGGCCTGGTAGAGTTGCTCCTGTCGTTGGAACCGGGCCAACCGTTCCCGTCGGGCCATGTAGACAAAGGTGCTGTCATAGGTCTCCAGGTTGGGACGCAGGGAGACGACGCCGCACAGCGCGTTCTGCATGGCGGCGGCAAATTCAGGAAACGGATACCAGGCTGTTGGGTCCGGCAGGGCGGCCAGCGCCACAAGCAGTGCCGCCCGAAGTGCGTTCAGCGTTCCGGGACGGTTGAGCTGGATGGGTTCCCGGGCACCGCCGGGCTGTGCTTCGGCCCAGCCGGTCAGGGTCTGGTAGCTCCAGGCCCATCGCCGCGTCTGTTGCTCGTAGGACTCGTTCAGATGGTCGCGGGTGGTCTGCGAGATGGCGAGGGATGCCTGATTCGGCCCCTGCTGGAGAAGGCCCGCCGCCACGAGCAATCCGGTCAGCAGGCCGCTCTCGTCGTTCAGCGGCTCGGCGGGGCGGGGAATGGTCGTTTTCGCGCCGGTCAGCGCCTTCCCCAGGCGGTTCACGGCACTCCGGTTCGGGCGGCCTTGCTGGGTCAGCGCCAGCCCACCTTCGCGCTCGATGGCCTCCACCAGTGTGCTGATACGCAGCGCCACCTCCGCCGGACCACGCATGGCGGTGGCGCGCAGTGTCTCCCGTTTCACGGAAACGGGGGTCACGGGGAGCGGAGGAGGGGCACACGGGCGTGCGGCCGCCAGCAGGCGCGCGTCTGCGAAGGCGACACTGCGCGCCACGGGGCTCGTGTTCGCGGAAGGGTGGAACACCGGGTTCGCGAAGAGAACCAGCCCTCGGGACTGGAAAGTCAGTAGCGCGCCGACGAAACCCTGCGCGGGGTCCGCGCGCTTCCGATCGGGGTGGGCACACATCCAGAGGGCGCCCCCCAGTTCGTACACGGGGAGACTTCCCCCGTACCGGCGGATCAGGGAGAGACCGCACCGGGACCAATCATCCAGTTGCCCCGCCATTGCGTCATAGGCCCGGGGATCCCGGAGGGCGCTCAGTAACTCTCGCAGACAGTCGGGTTTCTTGAGTTTCGGCGTTTCGGGCCCGAGCACCGGGCGCGCCATCTGATTGAGCGTGGTTGCGTCAAGCCACTCGAGGTAGGCGTCAAAGCGGGTCGGGGCGCCCCGCGGGATGTTGGCGTGGATCGTTCGAAAGCTCACGTCTCGTGTACCTTCGGCGTGTGGCCTGCCTTGCGGAGAATCTCAATGAACCGGGCTGCCGCCTCACGGCGCACCAGGGCGACCTGCGGTGAAAGTTGCGCCACAATCGCCGACCGCACCCGGGCGTCCTGCTGGATCTCGGCCAGCAGCGTGGGGTCGTCCGTCTCGAGGAGGACGACGTTCCGGTGGACCACCACCTCCCCGGGGGCGAGGGGGTGGGCGTGAGCAGAGTGGGAGAGTGGGTCGGACATGGGGATCGGGGACCGTGTGTTGCTTCCTGGTTCTCTGTCGGTTGCGTGCTCCCCTCTGTATTCCCCCTCGCGGGCGGAGTCTTGTTCACTCACTGTCGGACGACGCGGGAGGATTGGGCGCCGCGGGGGTCGCTCCTGGCTCGGCGGATCGGGGGCGAACCAGGAACTCGAACCACGGCTCCTCCAAGGCCACGACCTGGAACTGAAGGGTTTCTCCCTCGGACGCGACCGGAACGCGCCACGTCCCGCGGCCCGGCGCCACCGAGAGCGTGTCGCGGAACACCGGCCCGTTCGCTCTTCCATCTATCATGTAGAGATGCGGCATCCACGGCGAGGGGGAGGCGGTCAGCGTGATGTGGAGCGATGAGGTTCCGTCCTCGGGCGAGACCTCTCGTTTCGCGGCAAAGCTGAGCCGGGCCTTACCCAGCGAGGTGGTGAGCGTGGTGCTCCAGGGCGCCGTACCGGGGGGGAGTGCCAGCGGGGGGAGAGTCCACCGGGGTCGGCTGTCTTGCGCGGGAGACCTTCGGCGAGGCGAGTTCCGTCTCCAGAGGCGGAAACGGAGTTTCCAGGCGGGCTCCCGGCTGCTGAGGATCTGGGGGAAATAGTACACCCGGTCGCTGCCCTCCTGTTCCTCGCGCAGGAACGGGTGTCCGTACCCGTTCCCGGTCGCATCCAGCAGGTGAACCCAGTTCGCCTCCCAGTCGGCGGAGGGTTTACCCTTCTCCCACACGACGAGATGCGCCCGTGCCAAGTCCGACAGTTGATCTCCGGGGTCCTCATCCGCGTGAGGTGAGTACACGCCAACCTTCAGATCCCGCAGTTCCAGCGCCAGTTCGGTGTTGCCCGCCCGGGCAGGTAGGGGAACGGGCCGCCATTCCGGCCAGGACGTGCGCACCGCCGGATTGGGCACGTCGAACTCACCGATTCGCACACCGGTGGTCGGGTGCAGAAGGCGCAACCGTACTCGCGACCCCCGGCGCGGATACACCAGCACAGACGCAACACTCCATTGAATTCGAGCCTGACGATCGTGAGTGTATCGCTCCTTGCCGACACGGGAGAAGCGGGCGGCGCGTGAGGCGCCGACGCGATCCCCCTGTTCGTTGGCCAGTTCGATCTCGAGTTGGCCAAATCGGTCCCGCGGCGGAGTTCTCCATTCGGTTTCCAGATAGAACCGCAGGGGGCTCAGCACAAATCGCGGGACCTGGGGCCTTCGTTCGAGCGGCGGGGGTGCGAGCCGAAAGAGGTCCCTGAAGTCTCGCAGCCCCCCGGAGGCCCCGTACACGATCGGCGGCTGGTTCCCGTAGACCACCTCCTGCAGGCGGACGCGCAGGCCGGTGGTTTCGATGCGGGGTCGAACGTCCCAGGCGAGGAGGACGCCCAGTCCCCCCACCGCCACCAACAGGATCACGACTGCGCCGAACACCCAGGCGCGTGGAGTCAGTCTCATGCGGATGCCTCCGGGTGCGTGCTCAGTTTCCGGGCCACCGCGCCGGCCAGGAGGTACTCCAGGCCGGGGAGCAGCGGGCAACCACAGGTTTGGCGCCGATCGCTCATGGCTTCATAGCCGTCCCGGAGCAACTCGAGCGTATCAGCGACGCCCACGCACTCGTTCGTGCAGCCGCGGAGGATCGCCTGCTTGATCCGACTGAACGAAAGGCCCAGCCTGCCATTCCTGCGCGGCAACCCCTTCGCACGAACCTGCGATTCCACCTTGCTACCCATCGCGTGGATCTGGTGGAAGTCCGAGTCATCCACATCGCGGTCCGCCCGGGCCGTCGTGACTGGGTAGTTCACCACGACACGCGCGCCGTCCTTCAACCGAGCCCGTGCACGACCAGGGCTGCGCCAACCGATGCACGGGATGGGGACTGACGACCAGGCGCCGCCCCACTTTGCCCACCGCCTACTGCCCCCCACCGCGCTGAAGATGTGCGGCGATCCGCGTCCCCTACCGCATCGAATACTGGGAGCGTCAGAGAGAGGGCGCAATCCCGGGCACTTCGGGCACCGCCCCAGCGCCGAGTTCCCAATGCGCATCCGGTCCCGTCCACCCCGGAGGATCTCGTGGGGCGCCGGGTGGTGGCAGTGGTCAACTTCCCCGTGAAGCAGATCGGCCCGTTCCAGTCCGCAGTGCTGGTCACCGGCTTCTACGATGCAAAAGGAGCCGTGGTGCTTCCACAACCGGAGCGACCGGTGCCGAACGGCTCTCACCTGGTGTAGACCGGTGCCGGTGGAAGACGGACGCCGAGGTGGGCGACAACTTCCACATGATGACCTCGGCTCCTCCCGGTAGTGGATCGCACGACTCGTTCGCCAGGAACCGTCGCCCCGGGATTGCGGGGCGACGGTTCGGGATGTTCGGCCCGCTGAGACCGGTTCGGCCGCCCCACAGCCAATCTCGCGATCTGTGACTCCACCCAGCGCGATCGGATCCCGTGCAACCACACCTGGGAACGCCGGCGTCCCGCCGGCCTCACCGGCGAGGCTGGGGCGGGACGGGCGGATCACTTCCGATCGGCCCTACCCGTTCTGGCTGCTACGGGCGCGCCGGAGCGGCGTTCGCAGCGGGGCGCTGTGGCGGGGAGAGGTCCAACTCCCCAGACCATCCGAGCACAGTACGCGGGCTGCGGATCAGGATCCAGCGATCCCGGATGTCCCAATCCAGGTCGAATTGCTCGGCGATCAGGTCGAGCATCTGCCAGACGCGCAGCACGATGGTTCTATCCTGGTCCAATGTGCACAATCCGGCGTCACCCGGCAAACGGCACGGATCATACTCGCCAAGCACAGGCAGCCCCGATGCTCGAGACAGCTCCTCAAGCATCGTTTCAATGGTCCAGCCGCGCCGCCCCTCCAGGCTGATACGCTTCTGCAAGTGCGGGGACTTGATGGCGCGCTCCGGTCGGCGCGGGCGTTTCCAGTAGGAGTCGTAAAGGGCATCCCCGCCCTGCCCGTCTCTTCCCGTCCAGTTGGGTGCGTTCACCACATCCGGGAACATCGGGCCGTTCTGCGAGCGACCGCCTCGCAGCCACACGCGCAGTCCAGGACGAGTCGGCGTGCCGGCCGGTCGCACTTCCACCACCACTTCCCGAAACTGCTTCTCGCCGTCGAAGGACGCGTCCGGGTATCCGGTAACTCCTGCGCGAAAGCCGGCCACCTTGCGCTGCACTGTCTGCTGACCCGCCGCCGATAGGTACCCAAATGGGACATTCACGGTTTGCCCGGCATAGGCGGCTTCGCGTGCCGCCGGGGGTAGGCCCGCCAGGACGAGCGCGAAGGGCATCCACGTAGGTGTGCGGCGAGGGTCGACGCTCCCCACCACCGACCGGGCCCTGGTGGCCGCGTCCTCCGCCCCTCGGCGTCGGTGCTCAACTGCGAACTTGCGCCGCCGGACGGCGGCGTTCAGCCGAGCGTTGCGGCTCGCAAGATCCTCATCCAGAATCTGCACCGATCCCTGCGCGTACCACGAAGCCGTTCCAGGAGGGACCGGGATGAACTGCTCCAGTTGCCGGCGCACGGCGGCCAACGGCTCATCCCGGAGGAAGAGGAACCAACGGGTCCCAGCGGCGTTTGGTCCGGAGCGTAGCTCCGTGCCTGCAGACCGCCCCAACCCGATGAGCGCCTCAGCCAGCGTCTGCCCGGCAACCCGGGCGGTGACCCGCCTCTCCGGCTGCGCAGCAACCGTGGTCGTGATGGCGGCTACGCACAGACTGAGAACGACCCGGCTACGGAATGCGCCCGATCGGAAGCTCCGGCACGAGCCTTCGACGGACGGGGGGCATATCAGGCTGTTGGGGTGTCTATGTCGCATCAACTGCTCCGAATAGGGGAGAGCGAAACACAGATTCCTGGAGAATCGCGCTCCGGGCGTCAGTTCAGCGCCACATGGCTCGTGTCAACTACGGCCTCTGCCTGGTTTTGGATTCCCAGCCAGAATTTATAGACATTCGCACTCCAGTAGTCGATGTATGGTGCACCCAACGTTGCAGTGCCGATGTTGTGAATCCAGGTCCCGTGGGGAAATGTGTGATGACAGTGATTGTAGTACTCGCGGTAAGTCGTGCTGGCGAGCGGGCCAGGCACACCGTTCTCGTCAGCCGTACCCGTCCCGACTGCTACCGCCGCGCCGGAGCGGGACTCGCAGCGGGACTCTGTGGCGGGGAGAGGTCCAACTCCCCAGACCATCCGAGCACCGTGCGCGGGCTGCGGATCAGGATCCAGCGATCCCGAATATCCCAATCCAGGTCGAATTGCTCGGCGATCACATCCAGCGCCTTCCAGATCGGCACGTTCGTGATCTTCCCCTTCAGTAAAGTCTGCTGTCCGGAACCCTGCGCCTGAGCCCGTAGTGGATCATAGTCTCCCAGAACGGGCAGGCCGGTTGCTGCAAAGAGTTCCTCGAGCACTTTCTCGATGATCCAATGTCGTCCCCCTTCCAGGGTAATCCGCTGCTGCAGATGGGGGGATTTGCTTGCCCGTTCCGGCCTGCGAGCCCGCTTCATGTACGGATCGTATCCGTGATCCCACCCCATCCCCTTCATCCAGGTGGGGGCATTCACAATGTCCGGGAACATGGGGCCGTTGCCCGACCGGCCACCCCGGAGCCACACGCAGAGCCCCGGCGTCGCCGGCGTGCCGGCAGACCAGACCTCGACTACTACCTGGGGGTAATCCGTGGCTCCGTGGAACGAGAACTCCGGACGGCCGATCACTCCCGCCGACTCGCCTTTCACGCGCTGCCGTACCAGATCCTGGCTCTGGGGCGTCAGGGCGTAGTACGGGACGCTGACCGGGCGGGCGGCAAACGCCAACTCCGGATCCGCGCGGGGAAGCCCGAAAAGATGTTGGCGTACAGGATCGCCCGTGCGGAACGTTGCCGGGGATCCCGGGCGCCCTGCTTCGCCTGCTCCAGAGTGCGCGCCACACCCCGCCTGCGGTGGTTGTACGCAAACGCACGCCTCCGTGCCGCCGCGTTCATCCGAGCGTTGCGGCTCGCGAGATCCTCATCCAGAATCTGCACCGGCCCCTGCCCATACCAGAGGGCCTTCCCCGGTGGGGTGGGAAGGAACTCCTGAAGTTGTCGGCGGACGACGGGCAACGGTTCCTCCCGCACGAAGAGAAACCAGCGAATCCCCGCAGCGTTCGGGCCGGCGCGCAATTCTACGCCGGCGGACCGCCCCACCACGGGAAGTGCTTCCGCCAGTGTTTGCCCAGCAACCCGGGCGGTGACCCGCTTCTCCGGCTGCGCAGCAGCCCCGGTTGTAGTTGTAATAGTGGCAACACACAGGTTGAGAGCGACCCGGCGCCAGGGTGCGGACGATCGGGAGCCCCGGGACGGATCTTCGACGGATTGGGGGCATACCGGGCCGATGGGGATTTCATGCCGCATCACGTCCTCCAGGTCGAGGAGCCCTGAGACGCAGATTCCTGTGGAATCGTGCTCCAGACATCCGTTCAGCTTTCCAGGGCTCGTATCAATTACGGACCCGGCCGGGGTCGTAATTCCCAGCCGGAACTCATGGGCATCTGCGATCCAGTAGGCGACACACGGCGCACCCAGGATCGCACTGCCGATGATGTGACCCAGGTCCCGTACGGAAACGCGTGATCACGGTGGTTGTCGTGCTCCCCGTAGGTCGTGCCGGCGAGTGGGCCAGGCACGACCCAGTTCACACCCCGGGGAGGGCAGGTCGGGCGCCGAGGGGCCTGAACGGCTCGCTTCAGGCACCGTACTTCTGCGCCACGGTGTTCTGGTAGCCCGTCACGTAGTCCGGGGCGTTCTCCCGTTCGCGGTAGGTGTCCAGGCCGAGATGGCGGAGGAGTGGGGCAAAGCGGGTGAAGAGCCGGAGAGGCTCCTGCGCGCGAGGGGCATCGTCGCCGAAGGGCTCGACGATCTCCATGTAGACGCGCAGAACGGCCTCGGTACCGCTGGCGCGCACGAGAGTCCACTCGCGGATGCGCCCGGAGGGGTCGTAGACATTGATCCGCATTCCGTCGTGGGGGGCCGGGCCGGCGCGGTAGAACTCGAGGCGCTCGCCGTCCGCGCTTTCATAGCGCGTGGCCACCGGGTGGACGGTGCGCCAGACGCCTTCCTCTTTCACGAGCAGTGAAATCTCCGGCAGTTCCCCGTCGGGCAGGCGTCTCGCCGTCGCGGGATCCAGGCCGAACAGGTGCACGAGGGTCGGGTGACCGGCGGGCTCGCTCAGGGACATCAGGCGCCCGAGGACCTCCGCCTTCACGGCGTTGGCCTCGGCAGCGCGGGCGGGGCTCTCGGCGGTGGCGCGATCCGGCAGGTAGCAGTCGAGGCGCTCGAAATAGACCAGGCAGCCGAATTGGCGGGCCATCTCGACGTAGAAGTCCAGAATCGTTCGCCCGTCGCGGGCGAGGCGGGCCGCCAGGTTGAAGAGGGCAAGCGCCAGGGCGCAGGTATCCTTGTCGCGGTGGATCGTGTCGCCCGCGTCGTTCCACGGACGGAAGGGACCGATCTGCGCGCCGCCGCTTTCTTCCAGCAGCGAAAGGATCACCTCACCGGTCCCGCGCGCGTCAATCTCTCGCGCCAGCTTCCCGAGGTTCTTGAACCCCACCGCGGTCAGGTGAAATTGCAGGCCGTACGTGCGGGCAAGCAGCTCGGCCAGAACACTGCTGGCGATGGACGTGAGGAGATGGATGCCGCTCCCGTCGAAGCGCCCCGCCCGCTGCGCCTCCAGCAACTCCGCGGGGTCGCGACCGGAGACCGAAAGGAGGCGATCGTAGGCGATCAGGGTGAAGATCTGGTTCGGCGTGAACCGCACCGCGGAGACCGGGTCCCGCCCCTCTCCGGCCGGGAACTCACTGACGTACAGCCCGAACCGGCGCGCCTCAGGCACAGCGTCGGCCGCCACGAGCACCGCCGTCCCGATCCGGTCCGCGTCCATATCGGCCGTGACCGACACGCGCACTTCCGGATGGGCGGCCAGGTAGTCAATGGCCCCGGAGACCTCCAGTGTCTTCGGATTGGAGGGGTCGGGCGTGGCGATGCCGCCAATGGCCGGATCCGGGAGGTCGTTCAGCAGCGGTACCGCCGCGGACCAGTCCACGCCGGGCAGCAGGTGGTCCAGGTAGCGGCGCATTGCGAGCCCCCCCACCCCGTGGAGCCCGTCGAACAGAAACTGCGTGCCGGCGGCGACGGCCTCACGCAGCGGGGCCAGGTCCTCGGCGCGGAAGGTAGCAGCCAGATACCGTGCGGCGTAGAGCCCCTTCGCGTCCACGATCTCCACACCGTCCGTGTCACGCGGGGCAATGCGGATCTGCCCAGACCCGCCGAGGAGGGCTTCAATCTTCCCGGCAATGCGGTCGGAGATGTCATCCGTGTCCACTCCTCCATAGGAGGTGCTCGACTTGATGCCGTTCTGGTTCGCCGGGTTGTGGCTGGCGGTGATCTGGATCCCTGAGTCCAGTCCAAGCAAGATGGACATGAACGAAGAAACGGGGGTCGGTGTCGGCTCCTGCCGGTGGTCACGCACCACCCGCACGCCGTTGCCCGCGAAGATGCGCGTGAACAGTTCCCCAAACTCGGGACTGAGGAACCGTGGGTCGTAGCCCACGAACGCGCCGGGCCGAGCCCCCTCCGGATCTCGCCCTTCCTCGACGGCCCGCTCCCGGGCGCGTTCCCACAGATAGTCCGCGTAGGCCTGCGCGATGACGGCGACCACGGTGGGACTGAGCTGGCTGGTCTGATCCGCATCGGCCAGTGTGATGCTGTTCAGTCCGGTGCGCTCGGTGAGAAAACCGCGCACTCCCGCGGTGGACTTCGAGAGGCGATCGAGCAGCCAGTCCAGGTTGGGCTGGTGTTCCTTGCGGAACGCGGCATCCACGGCCAGGTAGCCTCCTGCGTGCGGATCGGCGAGGGCAACGCTGACGGAACCGGAGAGGCGGAAATCGGGGGCAGGCATGCGAATCTCTGTGGGTTTGTGGAAGCGCGAATGCGGAGAGTAAGAGTACGTTGGGGGCCACAGAGCCCGGTGTCACACGGGAACCGGAGCCGTGGCCATGTGCCGCTCGACTTTTAGTGTATCCTCCCGGCGGGGGAGTGGAGATCGGAGAACGCCACCGCACCGGTTCGACGTCACGCATTCCGTATGCTACGCGAACTGTGCCCCGTCTCCCAGTGGTCTACAGTGCTGGGATCCTGGCTGGCAGCGTGAGCACCTGCTGCCTGGCGTTTTCCCGCGCAGGCCGAATCGCCGTGTTGAGCGGTGCTGGGGTGCTGGGGGGTACTGGAGGGCCATCGGAACGGCAGCGTCCTGGACAGCGTCGGCGCCGTCATCCAGTTTGCGGGGACGATGGAGTGTACGGGTCAAGCGCTGGTCGTGGCGCTGGTCCGCGCGGCCTACGAGACCGGCGTGCGCCCACTTGAACACGAGATGGCCGCCCTGGGAGCGGAGATCCAGCGCCTCCCGGCACTGGGGAAGTGGTTCGTGACCATCCCGTGGGTGGTCCCCACCCGATGGGAAGACCAATCCTGCGCGGCTCCCCACCCAACACCCCACCACCACCTCACGCCCTCCCCCAACGTACCCGAGCCGCGCGCGTTAGCAAGTGGACCCACAGTACACTCCCCACTCCACGTACCCGAGCCACCCACGCCAGCAACTGGACCCACACAACACCCCACCGCCCCACGTACCCGAGCCACCCACGTCAGCGAGTGGACCCACATGACACACACC
>SXGS01067421.1_pt1 | contig 12849 bp, 11 predicted proteins | sample 3174681 | NCBI WGS metagenome assembly SXGS01 (sample SAMN11356861, study PRJNA531348) | freshwater metagenome | isolation source: freshwater sample F1-80 | place: China: Fuxian Lake, Yuxi | collected 2017-12-25
AATCACATCTTCGTCCGAGGCTCCGGTGAAGAATCAACTCCGCCCTGACAGACCACTAGCGACGCGGACGCTGCTCCCACTCCAATCCCGGATGATCGACCCGGAACTGCACCAGGCGTTGATGTTCCACTTCGGTGACGTACGCCGTGCGACCGTCGGGACCGCCGAAGCAGATATTGCTCGGCCGGGCTCCCAACACGTTGATCTCCTGCAGCACCTGGCCCGTCGGCGATACTTTGGCCACGACACCCTTGCCGTAGCGTGTAATGTACAGATTACCCAACACGTCGATCCGCATTCCGTCGAAGCCGTAGTCGGGAAACTTCACGAGCAATCTCTTGTTTGCGAGGTCGCCGCTTGCCGTGATGTCGAAAGCCCAGACGTTTCGCTGAACGCTTTCGTTCACGTAGAGGGTCTTGCCGTCCGGACTGATGTCGATTCCGTTGGTCGTGCCCATCCCCGATGCCACGCGGGTGACCTTTCCATCTCGGTCGACGCGCCACACTTGACCCGTACTCGCTGCCCAGTTGGGGTCACTGGCATAGAGAACTCCATCCGCGGTGATGGCGATGTCGTTTGGCTGGCTCATCCCATCCTCGTGGGCATGGACGGTAACTTTCCGTGTCGCCATTTCGATTCTGAGGACGTTGTGCTTCATGTAGTCGGCGACATACATGGTCCCCTGCCGGTCGAAGCGGATCCCGTTCCCGATGGAGCCGCTCGGTAGGGTGACGAACACCTCGGATTTGCCGTCCGGGGTGGTCTTGCCGATCGTTCCCTGCGACTGGTAGTTGACGGCATAGATGTTGCCTGCGCCATCGCAGCCGGGACCTTCGATGCCGGGTGTGAACTCCCCGGGCTGCGTGAGGGGACTGGCGACAAAGAGACTCATCGGGCTACTCGGTACGGACTTTGTGCTGAACAACCCCGCGATACCCGGCTCTCCGGCGGTCACGGGAATCAAGGGAAACGCGGAAGCCGCCGCAGTTCCCCAGAGGAACCGACGGCGGGAGGTAAGGGAGCTGGTGGTCAAGGTCGTTCCTTTGCTGCCGGTCGCCGCCGACCGGCGATAAACGCCGGGAGATGGCTTGTGGGAGTCAGTCCATCCGTTCGGCGCAGGGAATGCAGTGAGGCGCGTAGGGGATGGCCTCCAATCGCCCTGTGGGGATGACGCAGCCGCACGCGGTACACTTGCCGTAGGCGCCGTTCTCAATCCGGGCCAACGCAGCATCGACGAGCGCCAACTGCCGCTCCATGCCTTCCAGAAGGCCCTGGTCTTGTTCGCGGAAGAGCAACTCCGTGGCTTCTTCGCCGGCATGCGCATCCGGATCTCCCCCGGGGCCGGAGGAGTCCAGTTGTTCCATGTTCTCCATATCGGTTGACAGGCGGTTTCTCTCGGCTTCGAGAGCGGTCTTGAACGTATCCAGTTTCATCAACAGTACTCCAGTCAGCTTGGGATCACGAGCTCGGCGGTGGTCAGAGTCCTTGGATGACAGTGGACTGCCACTGTCTTTCACAGCGTTCCCCAAATGGTTGCGGCCCGCACGGTGGCGGGCAGGCGGTTTGCTCCAGCACGGTCCGCGAGCGCGGCACGGGCAGGACCCGTCGGGGTCGCGGAGCGAATTCTCCCACCGACGGCTTCAGGGCGCATCAAGGTGGATTGCATGAAAATCGTGGCGGTGGACTTGGGAGCAAGCGGCGGACGCGTCCTCACGGCGGACTTGAGCGGATCGGATGGCGACCTGCGCGTCACGATGGAAGAGACCCACCGTTTTCCCCATCAACCCGTCTACATTCCGCACGACAGCGGCCGAACCCTGTATTGGGATGTGGTTCGGCTCTGGACGGAAGTCGTTTCCGGTCTGCGAGAGGTCGGCGCCCGGCATGGACGTCCCGAGAGCATCGGTGTGGACACCTGGGGGGACGACTTCGGCCTGATCGACGCCACGGGCCGTTTGCTGGGAACCCCGGTCTGCTACCGAGACTCGCGAACCGATGGAATGATCGAGGCGGCATGTGAGCGGGTCGGGCGGGAAGAGATCTTCCGGCGAACCGGAATGCAGTTTATGTCGCCGAACTCACTCTACCACCTGATGGGGATGGTGGCGCACGGCTCACCGCTGCTGGCTCAAGCCGATCGATTCTTGATGATGCCCGATCTCTTCCACTTCTGGCTCTGTGGGAGCAAGTCGGGCGAGTACACGAACGCGAGCATCACGCAGATGCTCCATGCCGTGGAACGGAATTGGGACCGGCCTCTTCTGGATCAACTCGGTGTGCCGCACGGCTTCCTGCCGGAACTGCTGCAGCCCGGCGCACACCTCGGAACCCTGAGGGCGGGTGTCGCGGACGAGACCGGATTGCCGGCTGACGTGCCCATCATCCTCCCACCCACCCACGACACGGCGGCGGCGGTGGTCGCTACCCCCGGGGAAGGTTTCGACTGGGCGTTTCTCAGCGCGGGCACCTGGTGTCTCTTCGGCGCTGAGGTGAATGGGCCACAGCTGGATCCGTCGGTGTTGAGTCACGGGTTTGGAAACGAGGGCGGCGTACGAGGGACGATCCGGCTTCTCCGGAACATCACCGGCCTGTGGCTCGTGCAGGAGTGTCGGCGAACGTGGGCCGCTGCCGGCGAAAACTACAGCTACGCCGACCTGGCCCGTCTGGCGGCGGAGGCTCGCCCCTTCGTGTGCGCCATCGATCCCGACGACTCCGACTTCGCCTCACCGAGCCGGATGCCGGAGACGATTGCCGCGTACTGTGCCCGGACCGGCCAGGAGACACCCGGCACGATTGGCGAGATGGTGAGAGCCTGCCTGGAGGGCATCGCCCTCACTGTGCGGCTGCGCTGGGAGCAGTTGGAAGCCATCCTGGGCCGCCGGCTCTCGGTATTGAACATCGTGGGAGGCGGCACTCAGAACGAACTCTTGTGTCAGTTCATCGCCAACGCCATCGCAAGGCCGGTGGTGTGTGGGCCGGTGGAAGCGACAGCGATGGGGAATGCGCTGGTGCAGGCGATCGGACTGGGCCGGCTGGACTACGACAGCGCGCGGGAAGTGGTGAAGCGCTCCACGGAACTGACCGTCCTTCATCCAGGAGACGCGGGTCTCTGGGAGGACCGGTATGGCGCGTACGTCTCGCGGCGGGGTTGACGGGCCTCCGGCGCCGGACTTTTCGCCGGTCGGGCCGGGCGACCTGCTCCTCGTGGCGGTCTCCGGCGGGGCGGACTCCCTGGCGCTCCTTCGGGTTGCCCATGGTCTGGCCGAAGGCGGGAGCAGACGGTTTCGGGTCGGAGTTATTCACGTTCACCACGGGATGCGGGGCACGGCGGCCGACCGGGACGAGCAGTTCCTTCGGGGACTGTGCGAGTCGCTGGGGCTCCGTGTGGTGGTCGCTCGAGTGGATGTTCCGGACCGGGCCCGGCGACACAGGATCTCGGCGGAACTTGCGGGCCGCGAGGCTCGGTACGAGGCTTTTCTCTCGGCTGCCATCCAGCTTGGGGCACGCTGGATCGCCACGGCGCATACCGAGGATGACCAGGTGGAGACCATCCTCTTCCGACTGGTTCGCGGCTCGGGCTTGATCGGTTTGGCCGGGATCCCGTACCGTCGGGAACTTCAAGGGGATCCGAGTCCGGTGGAGGTGATCCGGCCGCTTCTCGGGTGGCGTCGGTCAGACACGGAGGCAATCTGCATCGAGGCCGGCTGGTCGCCCCGCCATGACTCGACCAATGACGATCTGCAGTTCTCTCGGAACCGGATCCGGCAAGAGGTGCTGCCGCTCCTGCTGCAGGTGCATCCCGCTGCGCGTCAGGCCATACTGCAGCTCTCCGAGGACGCTCTCTTCGCCGCCGCCTCATGGCGGGAGCAGGCCGAACTTGTCGTCCTCGCAGCCCGGCTTTCCGAGGGGAGCGGCGAAAGTAGATGGTGTACGGAGCCACTCCGCGCGTTGCCGCCTCCCGCTACGGAATGGGCTCTCAGACTCTTGTTGGAGCGCAGCGGTGCTCCGGCGGCGATGATCTCGCGTGAGACCGTTCGTCGGCTCCGACTCTCCCTGCACTCCGGCGGGGAGCCACCGCTCACTTTGGCGGGAGGGCTCCACGTCGCGCATGTGGAGGGAGGCGTGCTGGTGGTGAGAGCGCTGGCCGGCGCCGCGCCCGACCCGCCGGCCGAAGCCCGGGTGAATGTTCCTGGTCAGACCGCGTACCCGGCGTTCGGGCTTAGTCTCAGATCGGAGGTCCTTCCGGTCCCGCACGATCTAAAGACTGGCCCGTGGCTCTGTCATCTGCCTCGTCGCGCGCTGCAGGGCGCCCTTCGACTTCGAGGGCCGGAGACCGGCGAGCGGATGCGTCCCTTCGGGTCTACGGGACGCCGGCTGATCTCCGACATTCTTTCGGAGGCCCACATCCCACGGGACAAGCGGGCAGCATGGCCGATCCTCTCCGACGAAGCGGGCGCCCTTTGGGTGGTGGGACTCGCGGTTTCCGAACGCTGCCGAATCCAGACGGGGGAGGGGGAGTGCCTTCGGCTCACGGCGTTCCCCCTCTCCGAAACGCTATCAGGCTGAGAGGTCGTCGAGCAACGCAACGAGAAGATCCCACGTGCGCCGCACCGAGGGAATATGAACCCGTTCCTCCGGAGTGTGAGCGCCTTCGATGCGTGGACCGAACGAGATGGCTTCGGCGCCTTCCGGACCGCGTCCGAGCAGCGCTCCGCACTCCAGCCCGGCATGGATGACTCTGACTTTGGGCTCGATGCCGTTCAGCCGTGCATAGGCACGGCGGGTCGTCGCGAGCAACTGAGAGTGTGGGTTGGGCGCCCACGCGGGGTAGGCGTCGCCGGCATCGACCTCGGCCCCGTGGTCTGACGCGATCCGGTTGATCTCCGCCTGAAGCGCCGCGAGACTCTCGGTTCGGAAGCTACGACTACTGGTGTCGATCTGCACAAAGCTGCCGTCCACTCGGACTCGAGCGACGTTCGACGAAGTCTCAACCGTCCCTGGAAAGTCCTTGGAGACTGCCAGCACACCGTGCGGAAGTTCTCGCAGCAGCTCAAGGATCCGCTCACTCGTGTCTGCGGAAAGGCAAGAGGGTGGCGCTTCCGCCGCGTCGATCGCGATCGCGAGGTCCGGTTCAGCGCGGAACCACTGATCGACGATGAGCTCTGCTTCGCGCCGAAGCGCGTTCAGCACGTCTTCCCGGCTCTCCGCAGGCACCAGCACGAGTGTGGATGCGTCGCGCGGGATTGCGTTCGAGGCGTTGCCGCCGCTGATGGATGAGATCCTCACGGCTGTCTGGACGGCGGCTCTGTCCAGGACTCGGGAAAGCAATTTGAGCGAGTTGCCGAGCGGTTCGTGGATCTGAACTCCGCTGTGTCCGCCCTTCAATCCGCCGATGACGATGGAAATCGCCGCCAGACCCCGGGGAACGGGGACGGCCTTCGCAGGGAGTCGGAGGTTGGTCCGCGCGCCTCCCGCGCAGCCGACGGTGAGTTCGGCCGGGTCCTCGCTGTCGAGGTTGATCATCAGACGTGCGGACAGCAGGTTCCAGTCGAGCTTGAGGGCGCCCACCAATCCGATTTCTTCTTCTACCGTGAAGAGCAATTCGAGGGGGCCGTGCGGACCGCCGGCGCCTCGGAGCAACGCCAGGGCGCAGGCGGCTCCGATCCCGTTGTCCGCGCCCAGAGTGGTGCCCGTTGCCAGGATCCAATCTCCGGCGCGCTGCGGCAGGATCGGCTGGGTGTCGAAGTCGTGGGCGACGTCGGGTCTTGCCTCGCACACCATGTCGAGATGCGCCTGGATCGTCACGGCCGGCGCTCCTTCGCGACCGGAGGTAGCGGGGACATACACGACGACGTTTCCAATGTCATCAGATCGGACGTCGAGACCGGCCTCCAGCGCCAGGGTTCTGACATGCTCGCAGGCGGCCTGCTCCTTGCGGGAGGGCCTTGGCACGGCATTCAGTCCGGCAAACTGGCGCCAGAGTTCGGCGGGTTCGAGATGATCGTAGGCATGGCTCACGGAAAGGCTCTCCTGTTCGGCCCGCGCCGAATTCCGGGCAGGTCTCGCAGCATTCGGGCTGGATTGTACGTAATTCGGGCCCCGAGCCAACGACTGTCGGCTCGGGGCCCGCGCAAGAGAGGACTTACTTGCTCAACTTCGGTTCGCCGGCGCCGCCGGGGTTGTTGGCCCCGCCGGGGCCCGCGCCGCCGGACATACCTGGCATCGTGGGGTTCTGCGCAGGCGTGCTCGAACCGCCTTCGCCGCCACAGCCCGCGATTGCCAGCAGTGCAAGTGCCGCAACAATTGCCAAAATCCAGTTCTTCATCGTCGTTCAGTCTTTCTCGTCGGATGCATGAGCCACGACACGACGTCGGACTCGACCTACCTAGGGTTCCCATTTGCGGGAGCGCTATCCCTGCATGGGGTCAAAGGCCGGTTTGATCCAGCACTTTGTTCAGGATCGCGAGGATCTCCGGGTTTCGCTCTCGGGCAGCGAGAGCACGAACGCGGCTCTGGCGTTGGGGAGTGAGTGGATGCCGCCCCAGCGTCTTCGCAGCGCGGAGCCTCACGGCGTCCGATGGGTCGGACCCCAACAGTCGAAAGAATCCCTCGCCATCCACCCCGTTCCAGAGCAGCGCCGACATTGCCGTGGAGGCAACGTCGGCATTCTCGTCCAGGCGAGCAGCGTCGCGGATGGCCTGGATGATAGGGCCGCGCTCGGCGATCGGGATCGTGGGAACCGCCTGGGAAAGCGGTTGGACCGAAGCCTTTCGGAACTCGCTTCGCCCGGAACTCAGGGTTTCCAGGAGTAACTTTCGGGAGGCTGCAGTGTTCAGATAACCCAGCGCCCGACAGAGATCGGCGCTGTACGACGGCTCGTCCGTGGGGGGTTCCTCGCGGAGGGCTCGCTCCAGGTGCAGCACCGCCGCTTCGTTTCGGGTTCGACCCAGCGCCACGAGCACGGCTCCACGGCTGCAATTCGGGGTCTTCGCGCGATCGTAGGCGGAAACCAGCAGCAGATCCACCGGCGCCTGGCGGTCGTCGAGCATCGCCAGCGTGATGGCGGCCGAGAGGCGAATGTCGAGGCTCCGCTCCTCCCGCATCAATCGTCGGAGAGCCCCCATGTGACTGCGGACCGCAGTCTGCGACAGCTCACGAATGGCTCGGGCCCGCCGCCCCTCGGGCTCGCTCTCGGCCCGCGCCAACTCCACCAGCTCTGCGACTTCCCGCTCGCCGTACTTGGGTCGGTCCTGGGCAAGGGAGGGCGTACCCAACTGCAGCATCACGATTCCGGTTGTCAGGCCGATCCAAAGGTTCACGAAGGCTCTCCGGCGGCCGCCGGTAAATGCGGCAGCGCCAAAAACCAGGCAGCAATGCTCTTGCAGTCTCTCACGCGATTCTCCCGAATTTCGCGCTCCCAGTCGGTCCGGGTCATCCAGACCACATCAATCACTTCGTCCTCATCCGGCTCCGCCGAGGCCGGATAGAGATCGGTGGCCAGATAGGCGTGCATGTACTCGGTACACCAGCCGGGCGCCAGGAAGAAGGAGCCGAGGTATCGGACCGAATGAGCTTTGTGACCGGTCTCCTCCGCCAACTCCCGGTTGACGGACGCTTCCGCGCTCTCCCCGGGATCGACCGACCCTGCCGGAGTCTCCAGCAGCCACTCGTCGGCCGGTCGCCGATACTGTCGCACCAGGCAAATGCAGCCGTCTTCTCGGACGGCGACCACCGTCATCGACTCCCGATGTTCCACCACCTCGGCGGTCCAGGAACGACCGTCTTCGAACTCGAGGCGATCCGTTCGGACCGACACGATTCGCCCGGAGTACGGTCGTTCCGTGCCGACGACACGCGGCTCTCTACTCTTCAATGATCTCTACATTCGCGCGCGGCACCACGACAACTTGTCCGGTTTGCAGTCGGGCCAGCAGGACCCGCACCATCGCCCCACTGGGGATCTCCTGAAGCTCGGATGGGAGCTCGGTTACGCTCGCCAGTTGACCAAAGTAGGGTTCGCGGATGACTCGAATGGGGGTGCCGATCTCCAAAGGCGCAGACTCGGAGTCGCTGCCGGATATCTGATGGGGATGCGGCACGATCACCTCGGGACGGATGACCCCCGCGCGAATCTGAGTGGCCCCGTTGATGGAGGCGATCTGGCCCTCAAGCGACTTCAACAGACGGAAGGTTCGGTCCGCCATCCGGATCTCTCCGAACCCTTCGGTGAGCACCAGAGTCATGTGGATGTTTTCGTGACCTGTGATGGCGACTCCAATGTCGTAGCCCAGGAAGTCGATCAGGTCTCGATCGATGATCGCTCCCACCACGATTCCCGCCACGCCGAACTCATAGGCCTTTCGAAGGGCGTCGGCGGTGATGTTGGACCCGCCCGCAATCACCAGTCCCGCCAACTCCGGCCGGATGTGATCGGCGGTGATGACCTCGCCGGGATCCTGCACGACAATTCGTATCGCGCCGCGGCGCTCGCCGCCGACGCCAAAGATCCCCTGAATGAAAGCGCCCCGAGTCTCGATGACGACCCCTTCGTTGGGGAGGATCTCCACCACGGAGCCCTGGATGTAACCGCTAACCTCGATGGGGTTCGGCTTTTCGCGGATGGAGATGTGGCCCGTGGTGGTGTTGATGATCTCCACGCAGCCATCCACCGGCGCCTTGCACTCCGACTTGAAGATGCCGAAGAACGAGCGGGACTCGGCGAGAACCGTGCCGTGAGTCACGTCCTGCCCCTGGCTCACCTTAACGGCGGCCGGCAACTCCTCCGGTTCGATGCTCAACCGCTCTGACGCCCGCACCGTGCGCAGGATACCGGGAATATTGGTGCGGGCCACGACCGAATCCGGCTGCACTTCTTCGCCGAGTTTCACCACCACGTCGCCTTTGAGTGGAAGTCGCCGCGCTTTGCGGATGGTGGTGGATGCCGAAACTTTGAGCCCGGGAGTGTATGCGCTGCCCATAGCCGTTGCTAGCCGTCTTTCAGGTGCCCGTTGGGAACGGAGTATCGCTCCCGCCCTCTATTCTCTTACACCGGAACGGCACTCCTGCAGTTCCTACACTCGGGATACGGCAACGGGTCGGCCCCTAAGGGGTGGCCGGTGTTTCGCCCGTGTCCAGCCAGGCGGCTTCAGCGGCCGAAATACTCAGATCCAGCGCGCGAACACACGAATGAAGCTCCTCCACCGTGCGTGGACCGATCAGGGGGAAGCAGGGGAAGGGCTGATGCAGCACCCACGCGAGCGCCACCTCAATCGGCTGAAAGCCTCGCTGGAGGCCGAGTTCTCGAGCGCGGTCGAGTCGAGCCCAGTTGGCTCGGGAGTAGTAAACCCGAACCATCAAGTCGTTGTCCGTGACCTCCGGGCTGAAGAGGCCGCTGAAGAAGCCACGCGCCTGGGATGACCACGGCATCAGCGGGAACTGCGTCCTGGCGTGCCACGCCCGGGAGGCGGCGTCACGGACATCCACACAGCCCAGCCAGACCGGTTCCTTGGGAGCTGCGAGGCTGAGGTGATTGGAGCTGAGGCAAAAACCCTTCAGTCCCCGGTCGGCGGCGTAGGCATTGGCGGCTTCGATTCGCGGGATTGTCCAGTTGGAGGCGCCGATCGCCAGGATCCGTCCGGCTGCAATGTGGGAATTGAGCGCCTCCATGATCCCGCCAACGGGTTGGAGTGGGTCATCCCGATGGAGCACGTAGAGGTCGACATAGTCGGTCCCCAACCGGGCCAGACTGTCGCGGAGATCGCACGTGATGTCTTCCGCCGTAACGCGGCGACGGTCGACGTTGTGGTGGGCGCCCTTGGTGAGAATGAAGATCTCATCACGGCGGCCCGTGGCGGCGATCCACCGGCCGAGGGCTCGTTCGCTGTTCCCGCCACCATAGATGTGGGCGGTATCGACCAGGTTGCCGCCGAGGTCCAGGTACTCGTTGAGCAGGTCGAAAGTGAGGCCAAGATCGTCCATCGAGAAGACCATGCTTCCGAGAACGAGCTGAGACACTTCTCGGCCCAGGGCGGGAAAGCGTAGGTACTTCATCGACTCCTGCTTCCGAACTATGCGGGGGCGCCGCGGACGGAGATACACCAACCCATCGCCCGGGATCACTGCGATCCGAGGCGCCGTTCGGTGGGATGGGCATGGAGTTCCTTCCACTGCGAGCGTTCGGCGCGATTGGTTTAGCGAGGCGGGGGAGCTATGGGTGCGCAGGGAGCGGAATTGCTGGCGGAGGCAACGCGGGGTGGGGTTGTTGAGAGCCGGCATCTGGGCCACGCGGTGGTCGTTGACGCCGATGGCGGCGTGTTGTACTCAGTCGGCGATCCATGGCAGCGCTCGTTTCCACGTTCGTCGCTGAAGCCGCTCCAATCGCTGGCGGCGATCGCCCGCGGGACGGCGGATCGGTTCGCCTACACCGATGCAGAGATTGCCGTCACGTGCGCCTCTCACTCAGCAGAACCCCGACATCGCGCTGCTGTCGCCTCGATTCTGGCGAAGATCGGCTGTACGGAGACGGACCTGCACTGTGGCGCGCATCCCGTCTCGCATCTTCCCAGTCGGGACGAGCTGATCCTCGCCGGACGGGAACCCACGCCCATCTACAGCAACTGCAGCGGAAAACACAGCGGGATGCTGGCGTTGGCGCGGCTTTTGGGGGCGCCGACCGAGGGCTACTGGAATGGAGATCACCCGGTGCAGCTTGAGATTCAACAGGTGCTCCGCCACGCATGCGGTATGGACCTGGGATCGCTTCACTGGGGCATTGATGGTTGCGGCGTGCCGACCTTCTACATGAGCACGTACGAGATGGCGCTCGGCTTTGCCCGCCTGTGCCGTCCGGAGTCGCTTCCCGACGGACTCGCGCCCGCTGCCGCGCGTATCACCACCGTCATGAACCGGGAGCCGGAGATGGTGCGCGGCGAGGGCGGTTTCGACAGTGTGTTGATGCGGGCGCTCCCGGGAGTCGCCGCGTCGAAGGGCGGCGCCGAAGGGTATCAGTGCGTGGGGCTGGTGGGGAGAGGGATCGGCATCGCCATCAAGGTGGACGATGGGAGCGCGCGAGCGCTGGCGCCGCTGATGCTGGGCCTGATGGGGATGTTCGACGCGCTGCCGTCGGACCTTCCCGTCGCGCTCCAGCCGTTGATGGCGCCGGCGGTCCTCAACACGCGAGGCGCCCCCGTGGGTGAGGTTCGCTCGATGCTGCCGGTCCGTTGACCGCCGGCCAGCCACGGGGTGCGGGGCTACGGTTCAGCGGCGCTGGACGGTTCTGAAGCCGGTGCGACGCCGAAGTGAGTGAAGCCGCCGGGCACAAGTCGCTCGGGGCGCCCCTCATCCACGACGAGGTACACATCGCGCCCGGTTGAGACTCGACCGATGATCGTCGCTGTCTGGCCCACGCTCGCCAGCAGCGGGGGGATCTCCGAGAAGCGCTCCGGGGAGGTCGTGAAGCAGAGCTGGTAGTCCTCACCCCCGTGCAGGGCGAAGCCCTCCGGCGAGAGCCCGAGTTCGACGGCGCACCGTCGGGCGCCGTCCGAGATGGGAAGTCGCTCGGTCTCCACCGTGATCCGACAGGTGGATCGGCTGCTGAGGTGGCGGAGATCACTCGCCAATCCATCAGAGAGATCCAGCATGGCCGTTGCCAACCCGCCATCGGCAAGGAGAGCCCCGGCCGGGGACGGCGGTTCAGGTCGCAAGTGCCATGCGACCAGATCGGGCCAGCGTCGAACGGCCGCAGTGCGTCCCAGGCGATCCAGCGCGGCGAGCCCCGCGGCGCTCTCGCCGACGACTCCCGTCACGCAGACCAGGTCGCCCGAACGGGCGCCGGAGCGTTGCACTGCCTTGCCCTGCGGCACGGCCCCGAACGCCGTGATGGAGAGGTGAACGAGGCTCGGCGAGCGCACCGTATCCCCGCCGACGATGGGACAGCCATACCGTTCCCCGCACTCGTGCAGCCCGCGATAGAGGGCGCGGACCCACGTCGGCGAGGTGTCGGGCGGCAGCGCGAGCGTGACGGTGGCGCCCACGGGACGGGCTCCCATCGCGTCGAGGTCGCTGATGTTGACGGCGAGCGCCTTCCAGCCCAGTTCCAGCGGCTTTGACCAGTCCCGGCGGAAGTGAACTCCCTCGACGAGCGCGTCGGAGGTCACCACGCAAGAGGAGTCGGGCGGCAACCGGAGGAGCGCCGCGTCGTCACCGATGGCGAGTTCCACCACACCCACCGCCGGCGTTGCCGGGTGACGGCTCAGATCACGGTGCAGTTGGGCGATCAGCGGGAACTCGCCGAGATCAGCGAGCGTTATCCCAGAGGCCGACGAGCTCACGGGCTGCCTCCTGCATGTCGGGGGCCTTCAGTACGGCCCCGATGACGGCGAAACCGGCGGCGGGGGAGCGGGCGAGATCCGGCACGCGCTCCGCCGAGATACCGCCGATGGCGATCAGGGGGAGCTGAGTGACGGCGCTGAACCGTTCAAGCTGCTCCAGACCAACGGCGGCGCCGGCGTCTGACTTGGATGCGGTGGCGAAGATCGGCCCCACACCCAGGTAATCTGCGCCCGCCGACTCCGCTCGCCGGACCTGCTCCACGTCCTCGACTGAAACCCCGATGAGTCGATCCGGCCCCAGGATCTCTCGCGCCGTCTCGATGGGGAGGTCGGATTGGCCGAGGTGAACGCCGTCGGCTCCCGCCGCCAGCGCCAGATCGATCCGATCGTTGACGATGAGCAGCGCTCCCGCCTCGCGACAGATCCGGGCCATCTCGCGAGCGCCCGGAAGCAGGTCTCCCGCGTCGTGGAGCTTGTCTCGAAGCTGCACCACGTTCGCGCCTCCACGGAGCGCGGCGGA